>WNFQ01011491.1_pt1 | contig 12007 bp, 18 predicted proteins | sample 5400171 | NCBI WGS metagenome assembly WNFQ01 (sample SAMN13153356, study PRJNA577476) | soil metagenome | isolation source: 20 cm soil under Madrone tree | place: USA:California | collected 2016-06-14
ATCGAGTTCCCGGAGTATGTCGACGGCACCGCTGAGAAGGCGAAAAACACTATCCGCCGGATCTCCCTCTCTGAAGAGGACTTGCCCTTCGGCGAAGTGCGTGCAGGTCATTGCTGTCCTCTCAATCGGCAACAGATGGCGGACCCGACGAGGGCAAACTAGCCTGCCCACATCGGACTGGCGTGGACGCCAGCACGCACATGGGCAGTATCCACGTGGATCAATCCTGGGTGTGCTGCTTGCCAACAGGAGGCCGATCGGAGGATCATGTCTACCATATTCGCAATCCGAGGAATACAACCGCATCTATTCAAGCGCTCCCAAGCGATGCGCAGTATAAACGGCCAGCTAACTAAGCGGATCAACGACCTACCCTGCAGTTCCCACCCCTGCAATTGGAAAGCCGCCGCCGCGCGGGATCGTGCGGCGTAACCGATCAAGCTGCCGGCAGCGCCTCGGAGACCTCCTGCGCGTCACTCGTGTCGGCGCAGACCTCCTCGCGGATGACCTTCAGCGTCACTTCGTGAAGATACGCTTGCAGATCGGCATCGAGATCGCAGAACTCGCGCCACAACACCTGTTCTATGAAGCGACGAGGTGCACGAACCATGACCGTCGTCCGCCGCTGCCGGTGATAGCGATACGGCTTGAGCCCGTAACGGCGGCACAGCGCGATAAACAGATGCCGCGACCATTGATCGGGCATCGAAAACTGCATCTCCGCCGACGGGTCCTGCCGGTCCAGTTCCACCAGCTTCGCCCGCACACGCTCAAGCGCCGCCTCGGCCGCCAGCCGCTCGCCCGCTGTGCCCGCTCCCGAGAACAAGGCTTCGATCTTCCGGAGCTTCTCCCGCAGCTGCGATTGCGTCGACACGGATCGTCCCCCAACATGAATCTTCTAGGGCCAACGCCACCAGCCAGGACCGGCCACGTCAACCCGATCCCACACCGTTGCCCACACAAATCGCCCCGCGAGGCGCCTCAACCGCGCGCTTGAACTCCGACCGGGTTTGGATGATTAGGACGCCAATCATCCTCGTGTCGTCGAAACGGGACAACACTCCAGCGATATGCGAGCGCCCCCCACACGCACGACGCGACGCAGTTCACGCGGCGGTAAGCGTTGGGATGTTCTTGATCTCGCCCGCCAGTTCCCGCTCGGCAATCACAAGATCATAAGCGCGTTGGAGATTGATCCACAATTCAGGACCGTTGCCGCACAGCTTGCCGAGTCGCTGTGCCATCCCCGGGGTCACCGGCTGCTTCTCAGCGATAATGTCATAGAGGGTCTGCCGCGAGATGCCGAGCAGCCGCGCAATCTCGGCCTTTGATTTGCCGAGCGCCGGCAAGACGTCCTCGCGTAGCATCTCACCGGGATGCATCGGCCTAAGACCACGTAGAAGACGGTTCCTGCTCATCAGTGATAATCCTCCAAATCCACATCGACTGCGTCCTCGCTATCCCAGCCGAATGTGATCCGCCAGTTCCCGCTTGCATCAACCGCATACCGGCCCCTATCTCGGCCCCGTAAGGGATGAAAGCGAAACCCTGGAATGTTCATGTGCTCCGGCGCCTTGGCAGCGTTGAGCGCCAGCAAGATGCGCCGAATGCGATCCGGATCGCAGCAACCGCAGCTTGAGCGAGGTTGATGACTTTTTGGGCCGCTTCGGGCCACGCCTGATCGATGGCCGCTTATACCAGAACTCGCAGACCGTGACTCATGCTGCGTGCGCCCCTACCGGGACATCCATCGCAAAAACGTACAGTGGCCCAATAGGACATCGGCGCGCGGCACGCCTCAAGGAGCCGTTCCGATCCGCCGCCGCTCCATTTCCGAGGGGTCGTGCCATGCAGACATTGATGTGCCACCGCTGCAGCCGCAGCTGCTGCCGCACACTCTGAGCCATCCAACAACATCGGCACCGTTCTCTCAACGCGCATCCGGAATCCTGTTGATTCTCTCCCCCGAAGATAATCCGGCTGTCGAGCCGTCAGCGCCCATTTGATAGCCTAGGCCCGATTCGGTCGGGGTATTCGGCGTTCTGAACGATCGACATGCGGACACGACCCATGGTCAGCGCTAACTCCCTCCAAGGTGTAATGAAATGGCTGCACCGCGACGAATGGCGGGAGGCGTTCACCGATGTTTTGAAGAAGCATCTCGAGCCCGCGTGTTCGAAATGGGACCTTGCAATCGAGGAGCTTCCGTCTGTCATCGGCGAAGACTGGTACATGAACTTATGGGGATGTGCCTTTGAGGATTTCCTCACGCGTGAGTACGACGGCAATCGCAACATCGTCGACGATTATCTGAAGAGACGAGGTTGGAAGGAAAGCGCCACAAACAAGGCCTACATGACCGCCCTGCGGTCCTCGGTGATCAGCCTCTACGAGATCAGCGACATCGTTTCGGAGGAATCGTTCCTCGCTCGTGATCTCGTGCGTGGTGGAGATCCGATACGTATTAGCGAAAAATCGGCAACCCGGTCGCTGCATCCTTGGGACCGTATTGCCGCGCGGATGCTTCGGCTTCGGGCGAAAACTGTGATGGCGGGGGGCGTATTACGTTTCGAGCATGACGTGGCGGAAGATCTGCTGGACTCGATCGGGCGTGCCCGACGAGTTGCGCGTGAAAAGTCCGCCGAATTCGCACGACAAATTGGCCGGGAGGTCAACGATCCGATCATCGCCGCAGCGCTCAGCGACACCGGGGTGTTAAGTCTGACCGCGCCGCTGTTCACGTCATTTTGGCTGGCCGATGCGCTGAAAGCTGCGTTGGACCCGCCTGATATAGAGATACGCAATGGTGACGGCGAGGAACTCTTGTTTTCCGCGCTCCATTATCCTCTCAAGCCCGGCACTTCGGGTGACGACATCAGGTCAGCATTATCCAAGCTTCCCGACCTGCGCCAGGAGAATGACCACTTCTGGAACTGGATCAGGATGGAAAAAGCCAATCGCGACGAGGACGCGTCGAGTGTGAAAGAGGACGTGCATACTTTCACCACGATGCTGGATGACGGATCCATCGTGCTGGGCACTCTTGAGTTAAGAGAGAAGGAGCTGGTTCTTGAGACCAACTCACAACGGCGGGCCGACTGCGGTCGGGCCATTCTTCAGCCGGTCATCGATGGGCTGGTCCGGGAGCCGCTGATAAAAATACAGACGCTCGATCAACTCCTACAATCAAGGTCCGCCAGAGCACCGCAGTCATCTTTACTAGGGCTGTCCCAAGAACAACAGCGCAGAATTGTCCATGCGGGGCTTGACCGGCAATACGCTCGTATGCTGGACAGCCCCGTCCCCGTGTTGGGAAACATCAGGCCGTGCGAGGCTGCGAAGACAGCGGAGGGTCGTGACAAGATCGTTGCCTGGCTCAAGTATCTTGAGAACCGCTCTGCCGAGCACAACCCTAGTGAGCCGATGGCCAATTACGACTTTGCTTGGTTATGGACGAAACTCGGCGTTGCAGACCTGCGCCGTTGAGGCGCGTCGCGGCCGCGCGATCGATGCTGACGAAGCGGAAGCCCGCACGTCAAGGCCGCATAGGCGCGCGAGATGTGTCGTCAAGCGTCACCCGGAACCGATGTGTACGGCGCAAATGACCAACTGGTCAACGCACTAGCTCGCCGCCTGGTTCGGGCGCACTGATGAAGTCGCAATCACCATTGCCAACATTATCTAACTTAGTCGGCATGTTGCTGCGTACTCTGCCGGCCGGGTTCATCGCGCCGTGTCTTCCGATAAAAACTACAAAACTATTTTCGGCACCCAATGGCTGCACGAGATTAAGTGCGCGCCGCGTGCTTCAACAGCAGAAGGGGGCCGTCGGTTCGCGCGCGGTGGCTTCCGCAGGGTTGACTCGCCTTAGCGGCAATGGTGTGTGTTCGGGATCGAAAAAGGAGCAGATCATGAGCCCCAAGGCTATTGTTACAGGACTCGTTTTTTCTTCGATTGTTTTTGCTACGGCCTCGACTCAGGCGCAGGTCATCGTTGATGTCTCAAAGATCACTTGTGATCAATACGTGCATGCGAAAATTGCGACCCCGATGTACCTCGCTGCGTGGTTAAGCGGTTACTATAATGCCAAACGCAACAACCGGATTATTGATCTACAGACCTTGGAGGAAAATGTGAGCAAGCTTCAAAATTATTGCTACGATGAAAAGAATTTCAAAGTGCCAGTCATGAAGGCTGTTGAACAGGTGCTGAGTGGGCCCAAGTAGCGACCCGAAGCAGCGACCTGCGCTTTAACGAGTCCACGCGCTCAAGCAGCCATGTTGCGTCCTGCCAAAAAATTACCCGACCCCCTCTGACCAAAGAACCGAAGGGTCGTGAGCTGCTCAATCAATGGCAACGGACCCGGGAGTTGCTGTTCACAGAGGCCGATGTGAGTGAATTCACGCGATTTTGCCCAGCTTTATTTTAGCTGACCGCCAGCTCTTAGGCACCGCGCTCATTGCTGCAGCTACAGTCGCAAAATCCTGAGTCCGGATTTCTGCGGCAGTCCGATCTTTCAGATTGAGCAGACCGTCATACGGCGGCCGCGATGGAGAATGGCGCGTCAACAAGTTTGACAGGCTCGTGAGTCGGAAGACGTCCGATAGACGTGTATGCGAAACCGTATTTCTTCATGTCTTCCGGGCGATAGACGTTCCTGAGATCAACCATCACCGGGCAAGCCATCAAGTCCCTCACGCGTTCGAGATCGAGCGCGCGGAACTGTTCCCATTCGGTAACGATCACAACGGCGTCCGCTTCTTCGACGCAATCGTAGGGATCTCGGCAATAGGTGACGTCGGCCAAGACCTGCTTAGCTTGCTCCATTCCGACCGGATCGTAGGCGCGGACGCGGGCGCCCATATCCTGAAGCGCCGTGATCAGCGCAAGCGATGGCGCTTCTCGCACATCATCGGTATTCGGCTTGAACGTCAGGCCTAACACAGCAACTGTCTTGCCGCGGAGCAGGCCGGCGAAGACGGAGGAAACTTTCCGCGCCATCGCGCGCTTTCGCGTGTCGTTGACGGTCTCAACCGCTTCGAGAATCCGCATTGGCACGTCGTGATCCCGCGCGGTCTTGATGAGAGCTCGCACATCCTTGGGAAAGCAGGAGCCTCCAAAACCGGGTCCGGCGTGCAGGAATTTCGGGCCGATCCGGTTGTCGAGCCCGATACCACAGGCAACTTCCTGCACGTCCGCGCCAACTCTTTCACAGAGATCGGCGATTTCGTTGATGAAGGTAATCTTGGTCGCAAGGAACGCGTTGGCCGCGTACTTGATGAGCTCAGCCGTGCGGCGCCCGGTGTAGACGATCGGAGCCCGGTTCAGATACAGCGGGCGGTAGATCTCGGCTAGGAGTGCCCTCGCGCGCTCGTCATGGGTTCCAACGACGATCCGATCGGGGTGCTTGAAGTCATGGATTGCAGCGCCTTCCCGCAAGAATTCAGGATTTGAGACGACGGCAACGTCGATGTCAGGCCTCAGCTCGCGAATGATGCGCTCGATTTCATCACCCGTCCCGACCGGAACGGTCGACTTTGTGATGACGACTGTAAACCGCTTCAGCGCCAAAGCGATCTCTCGAGTCGCCGCATAGACATAAGAAAGATCAGCATGACCGTCGCCACGGCGTGACGGCGTGCCGACGGCGATGAACACTGCAGCCGCTTCATCTAAGGTTTCGCTCAGTTCCGTGGTAAATGAGAGTCGCCCCTGCCGAACGTTGGACTGAACGATCTCATCCAGGCCAGGCTCGTAAATGGGGATCTCGCCCGCGTTCAGTGCGGAAATCTTAATGTTGTCCTTGTCAACACATATCACGTGATGACCAAAATCGGCGATACATGCCCCAGAAACGGTCAATATGTGCCTACGAAGGTGAACGATACTGGTCATCCGAAAAATTCCGATTGTAATCCGGCGGGGTCCTGCGGGATCCTGTCGTAGCAGTGTCTTGGAACACGGGGCATCATGAGCAAAGCCCGTTCTCATCGCGGCTCTCGCGGATTACAAGAATGAGAGAGATGGCCCCATCCGATGCGGCGCGTCCTTGGTGGCGCCACCAGGTTGGTTTGGACAGCTTCAAATATGGCGCGGCCGCACATAAGGCGGCCTCATTTGCGATCGACGCCCGCATGCCGAAATCGCGGGCACAATGAGCGGCGACGTTCCTTAATCATCGTCTGCCGCTGTTAAAAAGTTAAAATGACGCCAGCTATCCCCTCATTGCATTCAAGGGGATCAGCGTCTCCGCCCGTTTTTGTTACGGCTGAGCGCTCAAGCATGCCGTTCTCAAGATTGACAAGCCGCGGCCAGATCCGTCGCGGTCTCGTGGATGGGCCAGCCTCCAACCAAGCGTCGCTCACACACTCAGACGCCGTCGCGGGACTTCACGGGACGGGGTACCTCCATCCCCAAAACTAACCGTCAAATCATACTGTTTTCAGTGTTTAACTCTTCGACAACGAGTCGAAGACAACCATGGGTCCGGCTGGGAGAAATCCATGTGTCGGCTTGACCATTGCATTTCCGCGCGCAGACACAATTCTTTCGGCGCGCGACTGATGATGGCCTTGACTTGGCGGGCTATGATCGCGGTCCTCGTGAGTACAATGCAGGCGCCGGCTTCAGCTAAGACCGAGGTCGAGGGGCGATCCGATGCCGTGCGTCTATCGGCAGAGGATGCTTCGGTCAATGAGGTCTTGGCTGCGCTGTCGGCCCGGTTCAATCTGACTTACACGCCCGCGCCAGAGCTCGACCGTGCTGTGGCGGGCGTCTATTCGGGGACTTTACAGCAAGTATTGGCGCGCATCCTCGATGGCTATGACTACGTAGCCAATTTTTCGGTCAACGGCAGCGAACTCAAGGTGCTGGGGCGGTCGGGTTCGATCGCCCGTCCGTCAGACGTGCCGCCGCTTCCCGGCCCGGCGACCGCGGCAAGCCAGATCCCGCCGGTGCCTCCGGTCTTCAATCCCGGATCCTCAGCAAACCCGGCCAGAAATCGGTGAGCTCACGCACAGGCGGTGCGTGACTCCGCGAGCGCTGAACAAAAAATTACTGAATTGTGGATAGCGACCGAGGCGCCTGGCGGACCGATGGCCCCGATCTGCCTGAGTGACTCATCGCGACTCCGATGTAATAGGAACGGGAGCCACACGCCTGGCGTCCAAATTGGGTTCATGCGCGGCGGCACCTTTCAAATTTTTAATTTCCCTTTTGCAGGCGTGTGCGTTGAACCGGCACGTCCCGCAGGCGAGCTTGGGTTGATCTGTTGGATGCCATGGTTCTGCCTGAGGGACAGGAACGATACCAAGCTGCGGACGAGCACGCCCGGCATTAGTTGGGAGACATTCATAACTTGATCGACACTGGAGAACCGGCGACAATCAACGGGTTGATGAAGGAGCTCGATGTCAGAGAGCGCTTGACTGGCATGATCGATAAATGCCTCAAACGATTGTGGTTCGTGAGCGGGCTCATCTGCAGCAAATTGCCGGCCGCACGAAAGCTGCCGAGGCGAGGAAATCGAGAAACGTCTCTTTGAGATCGCCTGGATGGTAATTTTCTCGGGACCACGGTTTGCTCTAAAATATCCGGCCGGCTATTTGACGATTATCGGTGGCGCGTTCGATCGTCGATCTTTCATCGATCAGCATCCGCCGTTTCGACGTCGTGCGCCGCCGGGGATGAGCGGAACGATGCTTGCCCCATGAGTAACGATCCGATACTTCCGCCGAATCTGCCTCGGATCATAGTCCCGGCACGTCGACGAGCGCGGCTGGTTCAGCGAAACCTATCACGAGCAGCGGTTAAGCGACCTCGGCATCACCTGTCGTTTCGTGCAGGATAACCAGTCAAGCTCCAAGCGCACCGGCACCCTGCGCGGCCTGCATTTCCAGCTTCCGCCGAAGGCTCAGGCCAAGCTCGTTGCCGTTTTGCGCGGCCGAGTCCTCGATGTCGCTGTGGATATACGCCAAGGCTCGCCCAGCTTCGGAAAGTATCTTTCGCAAGAACTATCGGCCGAATCCGGGCACCAGCTTTACATTCCGGTGGGGTTCGCGCATGGGTTCGTTGCTCTGGAAGATGACGTCGTGGTGATGTACAAGGCGTCCGAGTATTACGCGCCCGCGCTCGACAGCGGCATTCGCTGGAACGACCCGGACATCGCGTTTCCCTGGCCATTCAATGAGGCCGACATCATCATCTCCGACAAGGATCGGCGGCTACCGTTGCTCAAAGAATTTGCTAGCCCGTTTACCTATGACGGCCACCCGCTCGCGCCGTTGACGGTGTCGAATGTCTGATGAGTGGTCTCTCGCCAACGCCGAATGCCGCTCGGTGAGTGACCGACGCGAGGCCAAGATGCAGGCGGTCTGCCTCTCTCCTTTCAGAGCCCACGTGAAGAAGAGCGGCCGCCCGATCCATGCATGTGCGCCGTCGCCTTTGGGGGAGAACATTCAGGCCCGACAGAGATCGGGGCGATCAATCTCTCGCGAACCGAATGCGCCCCGGCTGGACGACAACGAAGCGTTCGGGGAGCTTGTCCCCGTGCTCGGCCACGAGGTCCGCCACGATCGTCGGGAGATCGGCGCGCGCGTTCGACGGAAAGCGCAACACATCACGCCTTGCGCTCGCCTAGCGGCTGCGTAGACAAGCTGCCCGAAATCACGGTCCTCGGTGACGAAAATTCTCCCCTGGTTCATGGCCATCTCGATGATGGCGCCATCCTCTGCACCTGCCGCAACCTCGGCCACGGCCACTACGTCATGCCCGGCTGCCCTCAATGCTCGTATCACACGAAAGTCGCAGCTTTCGTCAGCCAGGAAGCGCATTCATGCCTTCGGCTCGACCAGCACCGTCTCTTCGTGAGCCAGCGTATCTGCGGCATAGATGATGGCGGCCTGGATATCGTCCTCGGTCAGATGCGGGTAGGACTTAAGCAGGTCGGCGGGCGTGGCGCCTTCGCCGAGTTTTCGAAGAATCAGCTCCACCGTGATACGCGTGCCGCGCATGATAGGCTTGCCCAGCATCACCTTCGGATTGATCTCGATCCGATCTTGCGCCGACATGAGCTTCGGTCCTTGCGCAGCACCCCGGGCTGCTCGTTCCGGCAGTGGCTCCAACCGCCTAGCGGCCGGCGAGCGACCTTTTCTCGCGATGTGAGAATATACAACCGACAGCTGGTTGGACAGTGGGATACCCACGCATGAAGATCGCCGTCACCGGCGGAGCAGGATTCATCGGATCAGGACTGGTGCGATATCTCATCCGTCATACCGATCACCATGTGCTGGTTATCGACAAGCTCACTTATGCCGGCAATCTTGCCTCGCTTGCTTCGGTGCAGGACCATCCACGCGCCGCACGGATATTTGTGACCGTCGGGCCGTCACGGACCTCTTTTTGAGTTTCCAACCTGACGCAGTCATGCACTTGGCGGCGGAAAGTCATGTTGATCGCTCGATCGACGGTCCTGCCGAGTTCATCAATACCAACATCGTCGGCACTTATGTTCTGCTCGAGGCCGCGCTCGCGCATTGGCGCAAGCTTGGCACCCGCGGCGAGCGCTTTCGGTTCCTGCATGTCTCGACGGATGAGGTTTACGGCGCCCTGGCGGATGAGGGATGCTTTACCGAGGAGACTCGGTACGACCCGCGTTCGCCATATTCGGCTAGCAAGGCGGCTTCGGATCATCTGGTTCGTGCTTGGAGCTATACCTATGGGCTGCCCATCCTGCTCACCAATTGCTCGAACAATTATGGACCGCATCAATTCCCGGAAAAGCTCATCCCGCTGACGATCATCAAGGGGCTCGCCGGCGAACCCATGCCTATTTATGGCCGCGGGCTCAACATTCGCGACTGGCTGTTCGTCGACGATCACGCGCAGGCGTTGACGCTGGTGCTGGAACGAGGACGGTTGGAGGAAACCTACAACATCGGAGGCAACGGCGAGCGTCGCAATATCGACGTCGTCGGCGCGATCTGCGATGCGATGGATCGACTCAAGCCGCGCCCGAACGGCGCGTCGCACCGCCACACCCCGCTGAAAATGCGCTGATCGCCAAAATGCGCGACGATCCAAATATCCCGTGGTTGAATAGCCTTGCGGCGATGCACCAGTACGCCCGCATGACCCAGCCGTAGAATCGCTTATTACGGGTGCATGGCAGCGGTATCGACGCTGGCAGGCGAGGCGATGTTCCGAGAGATAGTGCCACATGCAAAAGATTTTTCAGGCCGTGGCATCATCGTCCTATCGCTCAGCCCTCCGTCCATACGGCCAACAACCGGCGCCGCACATGGTCTTGAGATTCTCTTGATCTTTCTGGCGACCGGGATGGCAGTTGGTTTCGGCTATTCACGTCGAGCCCGGCTTCTGATACTTGCGCTGCCAACCTTCGCGGCTGCAATCGAGATTGCGCAAAATTGGGTTTCCGGCCGCCATGCGAGGATGACTGATTTCTTGGTCGATGCGGCGGCATCGTGCTTTGGAGTTGGACTGTCCTACGCGTTTTTGAAGTTGAGAGCGGCGGCTATTCGAAGGTGAGCAGGAGCCCGCCCGCGTGCGATGGAGGTGGAGTCGGCTTGTGCGCGCCAAAAGTGTGCGATCCCGAGCGGCTCTTACCGGAAACCAACTTCTGTGGCTGATTCCGGTCCTTGACGGTAACTGCGATCGCGTTGAGGTCATCCTGCACCGCGCGGTCGACCTCAGGGAATATCCGGCCGTGCGGCGGGCCGCAAAGTGGCGCACCGGTCTCCACTTGATCGAGCTAACGTGTGAGCGCGCGAGAAGCGGCCTTCGGCTCGCGGTCAATGATGCGCAAAAGTGCTCGCATCGCTCCATCGATGTTGCGTCGCCCCTGCTCGTAGGACTCCATTGTCCGCGCCGGTATCCCGAACAGACGCTCGAATTCCTTAGTCGAGGAAGCAACCTTCAACCGGATGGCTCTTATCTGGGCGGGTGTCATGCTGCTGCCCGGCAAGTTATGCGCCTCGAGCTCGATCTCACCGCGCAAGTGCTTGGCCATCTCTTCGAAGGCCTCAACAAGGTCATCGCCCACGCGCGATCCCTTGGCCCGCGATCTGCCCGGCTGGAGCTTTCCAATCTTCAGACTCTTTCTACGCAGTTCGGCGGGGGGTCTGCGCCGATATACCCGCTCTTTATTCGGCACCACCATTTCGTTAGCCTCCCGGCTTCTTGATGCTTTCAAGCGCCGCCAAAATTCCGCGCCGCTGCTCAGTCGACAGGTCGTCCCGTTCACTTTTGGGATAGGCAGCCATCATATAGAAACGATCCGTCCCAAGTGCCACGTAATAGATTACGCGCCCGCCGCCCCGCTTGCCCATTCCCGATCGCTGTATCCTTGCCTTGCGGGCCCCCTTAAGCCCGCGGACCATCGGGTGCGTCGGATTGGCGACAATTTCGGCCTCGATCTCGGCGATCCCGGCTTCATCAATGCCCATATCCCGCATGCCGCGCAGATATGGCGTCAGTCGGAAAACCGGCATGCTCCAGCGTACTACAATGTCGTTGATACGTCAATGTATGACAGCCTGGCCTGGCGCGCCTCCCAAGAGGGATCTTGCGATTTGCACGAGCGATCCATAAATACGGATATATGGTTTTATGCCAATTGCGTGCCGATGAAAACCACGATCGAAGTATCGGATGATCTCTACCGCCGGGCCAAGGCGGAGGCGGCCCTGCGCGGCCGCAAACTCAAGGACTTGGTCGAGGAGGGATTGCGGCTCGTGCTTGAAGTTCCGCGCGAAATGCATCGGCGTAAGAGTCTCGCCGCACTTATGAAGGGTGCACGCGGAGCAGTCAATTCTGGCGTTCCGGACCTCGCTTCGAATCCCGTGCATCTCACAGGTTTCGGTCGTGATGCGCGCCGCCATCGTTGATACGGGACCGCTGGTCGCTTTTCTCGACCGGGCGGAACAGCATCACCGTTGGGTAGCTGAGCGAGTCGAGGAGCTGGACGCGCCGCTCCTCGTATGTGAGC
>WNFQ01003148.1_pt1 | contig 12006 bp, 14 predicted proteins | sample 5400171 | NCBI WGS metagenome assembly WNFQ01 (sample SAMN13153356, study PRJNA577476) | soil metagenome | isolation source: 20 cm soil under Madrone tree | place: USA:California | collected 2016-06-14
CTTCCTATCGCTTCTAGATGGACGCGTCCCACGAGGCTTGTTCAGTCGATTGTGTTATATTCTGGGTGTGCAGAGTTGGGAAGCCTTGGCTGATACCAATTGGATCCATGTTGCTATTCATCTATTACTCAGCACAATCGATGGTGACATGGCTCTGGGACCAACGCAAATGTCGTCTACGTCGAATGTCACGCTGCAGCCCTTCTTGCCCCACCTCCGTGTTGCCGACATTGTCCAACCAATCCAACGACTAGTTTTCCTTGACCCCAACGTGGCGCACGAGACCTGGCTATCCCTGTTCCCGATCGCTTGGGCGTCGCTCTCTCGCCGTGAACAGACAGATACCACTCAGCACATGATATCACTTCTCAGCAAAGACTATCACGTCCGCCAGACGGAGCTGCGCCCTAACGTCGTCAACACCCTTCTCGCTGCATCAAATCTGTGTTCCCCCACCATGGTGCTCCCTCCTCACCTGATCAAATACCTTGCCAAGACATACTGTGCTTGGCATGCGGGAGCCGAGATCCTCCAGACTCTCAACAGTAATATCAAACCCGATCACGCTCTTCGTGACACAGTGTTCGACGCGTTAGTGGAGCTATACGCGGAGATGGCCGAAGATGATCTTTTCTACGGATTGTGGAGGAGACGTTGCCTGCATACAGAAACAAACGTCGGCCTAGCCTTTGAACAGAATGGCATGTGGGAGCACGCTTCCGTCATGTATGAGAATGCACAAGCAAAATCTCGCGCCGGTGCACTCGCATTCTCGGAACAAGAATATTGCTTATGGGAAGATCATTGGATTCTTGCCGCGGAAAAGCTGCAGCAATGGGATACGTTGTACGAGTTTGCCAGAAGCGAGGGCAATCAAGAGCTGATGCTCGAGAGCGCCTGGCGAACGAAGAATTGGCCCGAGAATTGTGACACGCTAGAGGAACAAGTCAACTCGCTCCCAGAGGCCGTAACCCCTCGACGAGGTGTCTTCGAAGCATTTCTCGCACTTCTCAAGGCACCCTCTACGGCAGAGAAGAATGTCGAGTTCACCAAGAACCTGGAGGATGCGATGCAGCTCACACTTAGGAAATGGGTGGCACTCCCTGCTAACCTGTCCCCGGCGCACATTCCGCTGTTACAGCATTTCCAACAATTCGTTGAGCTACAAGAGGCTGTTAAGATATTCGGTTCTCTGTCGACGACCAATAGTCAGAATTTAGAGAAGAAGTCTTCCGATCTGAAATTGGTGCTCCAAGCGTGGCGGGAAAGACTTCCGAACATTCATGACGATATCAGTATCTGGAGCGACCTCGTTGCTTGGAGGCAAAACGTCTTCCATGCCATCAACAAGACATACATACCCTTGATTGTTCCGAACGCCCAGAGCAATGGCACTGCCGGTAACACAAATACATACGGCTTTCGTGGTTACCATGAAACAGCCTGGATAATTAACCGCTTTGCCCATGTTGCTCGCAAGCACGATCTACTCGATGTCTGCTTTGCTCTTTTGAACAAGATCTATACACTTCCAAATATCGAGATATCGGAGGCTTTCCTCAAACTCCGCGAACAGGCCCGTTGTCACTACCAAAAGCCGAACGACCTCCAAGCTGGCCTGGAAGTCATTAACAACACGAACCTTATGTATTTCTCGACAGCGCAAAAGGCCGAATTCCATACCTTAAAGGGCGTATTCCACGCGCGGTTCAACCGCAACGAGGAAGCAACCGCAGCATTTGGTCAAGCCGTTCAACTGGACATGAGCCAAGCCAGATCCTGGGCTGAATGGGGGAAATATAACGATCGAATGTTCAAGGAAATGCCTATGGATATGTCTCACGCAGCGAATGCCGTTAGTTGCTACCTCCAGGCCATTGGTCTATACAAGAGCGGGAAAAGTCGTCCTCTCCTCACGCGGGTCTTATGGTTGCTCAGTGTCGATGACGTGAATCTTTCGATCTCTCGTGCGTTCGATACATACAAGGGCGAAGCCGCTTTCTGGTATTGGATCACGTTAATTCCTCAGCTCTGCTTATCCCTGGGCTATCGTGAGTTCAAACAGGCCCGGTATATTCTCCTCAACTTGGCGAAGCTTTATCCTCAGGTCTGTAAAAGCTTTGATATGTGAATCAATGATAACCGTAATGTTTCCAGGGTCTTTTCTTCCATCTTCGCACTACAAGGGAAGATCTGGTCTCCGCGAGGAGGCAGGCGCAGGCAGCCTCACGAGTGCAAAGTGGAACATCTTCAAATGAGCAAGATTCTGGTGGAAATCAGAACTCCACCAAGGCCGACCATGATCCTTCATCGCGAACAGGAGCCGATACCTCTACATCATCTAGCACTGATGGCTTGAAACCACCTGAGAATACCATCACATTCCCTGGTCAACGGTCTTGGGAATATGTCGAAGAGGTCGTCAACATGCTGAAGACGGCGTTTCCTCTATTAATTCTCAGCATGGAAACGACGGTCGACCAAATCAGCCACCGCTTTAAAGCAACCCAAGAGGAGGAGATTTATCGCCTTATTTGTATGCTCCTACAGGATGCAATGCAGGTAACGTCGGTTGAACGAGTATCGTCCTCAAATTTGAATAACGTTCTCTCTACAAGCACTATGCGCTTCGCGTCAATTCCATGGATGATGATGGCGCGCTTCCCCAAGGGACCAACACAAATCTTCACCGTATGGTCACTAACTTATCTGGTCAGGCTCGAGTGAGTGAATCTATCTCCCCGGAACGAGCACACTTATTGATAACATTTTAGAAAGAATACGAGGAAGAATTTCTCAAGAGCAAATTTACTTTGTCCGAGTATATTCGTCGGCTCCAGCGCTGGCGTGATAGATATGAGCGTAACTTGGATTCCCGGCCACGGCTACAACCATTAGACCTTCTCAGTCACTATCTCGCTGAATTCCAACACGGGAAGTTTGATGACATTGAAATACCAGGGCAATACACTGAGGCGAGCTAGGTTCCTTGCTTCATAATTTTCTATGATTAAGCCTCGCATAGGATAAGGACAGCAATCAGAACTTCGCTAAGATAGTCAAATTCGGTTCGAAATTCGAGAACTGCCGCTCCAACGGCTATTGTTGGAGACGTCTTACGGTCCATGGCTCCGACAATTCTGAAGTTTCTTTCTCTGTGCAGCTTCCGTCTGGCCGGCACATTCGCAGAGAGGAGAGGGTAATGGCTTGCTTCCGCATGTTCAATGGGTTCGTTTTTACCCCTTTCCTCATATGCCCTCTGACCGCGAATGCAGGGTGCTAAATCGGCACAAGGAGAGTCGGAAGCGCCACGTGAGCTTCCATATCCCTGCGTCGATATCTTGTAGTGCAAATCTCCGTCTACTGCAAAACGACTCGTCTTACATCTCTCTTGGGGACATCTTTGACAAGTTCTGTGAGGATACTCGAATGGCCAGAGAAGATCCCATCCTCATTCCTGGGGAGAAGGTCAAGGAGACACTACGAAAATTCAGAGAGACGCACTTCCGCATGGTAAGTTGTCTCGTTTGTTTGTGTTGACAGTTTTTGATGCAAGAGTCAGCCGAATAAGGTCGAGTACTTCTCTCTGAAAAAGGATATACTCGATGAAATTGTAGCGCATATGGTACCCGAGACAATCCTTACTAACGTCTGTAATATTTCGCCATCGCACGGAAAATATCTAACGTATGTGACAGTACATGACTCGTACGATGGACACGTCATCCGATCTTTGGCGAATGCGGAAACAATTTACCCTCCAACTTGCCGCGTCGTGTTTCATGACGCATGCATTTTTCCTCACCAGCAGGCTACCGAATAAATTCCACGTATCGCGAAGGACAGGGCTGATAGCCATGAGCGAACTGCTTCCCGGGATGGGCATCCCAGCCACTCATGTCAACGTGCCGAATCAGCTCCCAGTCTTTGCCTCGCACGACGTGGTGCCGTTCCGGTTTACGCCCAACTTGCAGCATTTTATCGGGGAGTGCTTTACTGAGGGCATTCTTGTATCGGCCATGATGGCAATGGGCCACGCACTCTCCGAGCCACAGGTGAGGCCCATCACGTAAGGGGATCATTCGTACTAACATTTCTCTATTCCTGTCTGCAGAGCGACGTCGGGGATCAGTTATGTCTCTTTGCTCGAGATGAGATGATTACCTGGCTGCAGGCGCGAAGTAGGATGTGGACAGTAGATCTACCTTTCCGTCAAAATGTGCAAGTGAACATCGACACTATCATGAAAAGGATAGAAACGATGGGGTGCAAGATCGAGCATGATCAGGTCTGTAACAAGGCTTCACACTTCGATGAGTCGCTTACTCTTCTAAAGGCCAAGAGCAACCCCAGCAACCCAGCACCCTCCTTACAATCTGTGATGGGTACCATCATCAACCTCGTTGGCTGCGCTGCAGATCCCATAAACCTCATGAAGATGACAGAGATCTATTCTCCCTGGTTTTGACGCCGCCATATTTTTCTCGTTTCACTATCTGTAGTCCCACAATACTTTGTAGATGTTATTTTTGTTCAATTGTACCATCATCATCAAATAACACAGCAGTACAACAAATAAGAATATGTGAATCAAATTGACACAACTCGGCCACGGTCACGCTAACGATGGCTACCTTTGATAATGCCTTCGGTCTGCCTGAAAGTGTTGATTTGCGCCTCGCTCTCCAACATCATCTGATTTGGATGAGAGCCGCGCACAAGGGAGCAAAAGGAACGAGACCCACCTCATCAGCCATGTTAAATATGTCTGAACCTGGTCTGTTATACATCAGAGAATTCGCGAACATGAGATACACGTCTCTCTGAAATTCATCTGAGCTTGTGATCTGGCCCTCACGAATGCGCGATTTGATCGTCTTGAGGTCCATTGGTCGTTTCACAATTTCGTAGTAATCAGGTGCCTCAGACGTTTTGATAGGGTTATGGAAGATGTTGCCATTACGGTGCTGGGAAATTTGCGAATGAACCATGGTGATGACCGTTTGGAATTTCTTGGACGTTTGCGAGTCGGCCGTAGCCGGGCGGCCTCGCTTGCGTGCGGGACCTATTAGAGCCTTGAGAAACAGTAGCAGGGAGTGTTAGAGAGAGACGTACCCGGTTCGTCTTCGTCGACGGGTTGCGAGTCTTCCCGATTTTTTTTTTTATCACGGGCTGAATCTGAGAATGCACTCGCAGCTTCTGACACCTTCCGCTTGTCTGGATGATAGTCAGCAAGGTACCAATATGATTTACAAGGCTTACGATCACGACGTGACAGTTCTGCAACTGGAGATGCCGCCTTAGGGCCAGTCTCTTGTTCTACGTCCATCTCATCATCCTGTTTAACTTGGATCTCCCCGGGCCGGCTTTCGTCCGGCTGTGGCTCTTCCTTTACCTCAAACGTCCCGGTTGCTTCTGCGGGATACGATTCAGCCGCGCTCGCTGAGAAAGTACCAAACCTACCCTCGGACTCCGTTTTGGGTGTGTCTGTCTTGAGTGTATTCGCAATCGAGGTTGTCGGGTCCTGTAAAGATGGCGGTAGTTCCACGGTGTGGACGACGGGAGGTCCGGATATATGGCGCATAGAGACATCATCTTTCCAGGGCATATCTGATCTGTCTTCCGTAGACGTTTCGCCTTCCACTGGATCATAGTTCAATACAGCGGCGTGCTCATCTGATTCAAGTTCGACCTCAGCCTCAGATCGTTCCACGACCTCGGCAGGCTCGACATCTTGATGTTCATGTACTTCAGCTACCTCTGGAGGCTCTGCAATGCTTGAATGCTCTGCCCCCGCGGATACGGCGCCGTCAGAGCCTTCGAAAGGTTGGGATGGAGACGGGGATTGTAAAACCTCTGGGCGCTCGTGAGTGGGAGAGGGTTCGCGCTCGCTGTCATCTTCTCCTGGGGTGATAATGTCAAGAGGATCCGGGGAATCGTGGGGTAACTGTGGCGATCCAGGAAGGTCGATCTGCTCATCTACATAGTCTGTGCCAACTGGACTTGGCACCGGGGACAGTTTTGGAGCAATAGACGGTTCCACATCATCTTCTTGAGCAGTTGGAGGGGTAGTGTCGCGTGGCAGAGTGTCAGGAACAGCGAGATCTTCGTCCAATTGTCTTTGTACCATCTCCTCTTCCGGAAAGGGCAAATCCGCCTAAGAAATTTGGTTAGGGTAAGGTGCGGCGCACAACATAGGCAAAAATAGCTACCTGTACCTGAGGGACAGATGAGCTCAAGTCTGACACACCCGTGAGGTCCGACCCGGACACCTCGATCACGCTGACCCTCTAGAAATCCGGACAACTGAGCTTCCGCGAGGTTGAGCTAATAGACAGGCATACCTCACTTTGCGGTGATGGTGTCGGTCTGTCGGGGGTAGTCTCATCAACCCCGAGGTCTTTCTCAATTTCAGCGTCCCATTTTCCTGCGCGGATGGCCTCTATTTCAGCAGCGACGGAACTGACGGCGAGAAGATAAGCGACGAGGTGTGTGACTCCATGATGACGAAAACGAACTTGAACCGGGCCTCCTCAGCAAGAATAAGTTGCTTCAGTTCGAGCACTCTAGTCTGATACATCCGCTGGGCTAACTTCAGGTTATTCGAATGGGCTACAAAGGATTAGGGAATATAGCAGATGGCCCTGTCTGGTAAAAAACTTGCCGTTACGAGGTTGCTTTTCAGGTTCGGCGCTAGAGAACGATCAACCTGGATCGGTACCTACAGGTAGATGATGGTTCACCTGTCCAGTCCAACTATCCTCAGAAGGTCATGGTAGATAATTTGGCAGGACTATACGGTGAATGTGGGGTTGAGAAGTAGAATATGACGGAGAGGAGGCCTAGATACCGAAGGAGAGAAGATCGTATTGTCACGTTTAACCTGAAGGATGAGGGGATGCTGAGAAAGGATGCTTGAGACGCTTGCCCAGGCATCTGAACCGAGCTCGTATACTGCCTGGGCCAAGATGAGCCGTTCGAGGTTGTTAAGCGTGTCTGCTTTGGCTTGGTCGACGGCAACGGCGACAGACATACTCTCAACCCATTACGTCATTCAACTCTCCCAATTCTTCGGCAACTTCCGCGTGGTTTCAGCCGCTAGTTACTTCCCACGCCAGCGCTCCGTCTTAGGGTTCCTTTTCAACCGTCATGTACCTCTCTGCTATCGCTCCCTTACTACTTTTGCCGTACGCCGCGGCTGCAGGTGTACATAAACTGAAGCTCAAGAAGCTCGATAATGGCCCCATTAATCCTCCCCTCGAGAGCTTGTATCTGGCGGAGAAGTATGGGTACCGGCCTCCCACCCAGATGCCTTTGCTTGGCAGCGGTGGTCAAGGTCGTCGTCTTGGGTCGCCCCCCGTCAGTGACGACCTTTACTGGACCCAGGAGATTGTAAATGGAGGACATAATGTTCCTCTTACAAGTTTGCTGCCCTCCTCTTTTTCTACGCTAGTAACTAATATATTTGCACCTGTTCAGACTACATGAATGCGCAGTACTATACCGAGATCTCTCTTGGTACTCCCCCCCAGAGCGTAAGTCCTTTTCTCGTTGAAATAAAGAAGAGGTCTTGATATGCGTTGGTATTTAGTTCAAGGTCATCCTAGACACCGGGTGAGATCAAATTCTCGACATTCCCTAGTCTCGCTCACCTTGGTATTTAGTTCGAGCAATCTTTGGGTTCCGAGCGTCCAGTGTACCTCCATCGCGTGTTTCCTCCATACGAAGTTTGATTCAAAGTCTTCTTCGACTCACAAGAAGAACGGAACGTCCTTCGAAATTAAATACGGATCTGGCTCTATGGAGGGATTCATCTCTCGCGATCATCTGAGGATCGGTGATTTGACCGTCAAAGATCAGCTGTTCGCGGAGGCCGTGAAAGAACCTGGCCTTGCTTTTGCTTTCGGCAAGTGAGTCCGCTTTATTGTCACGTCATATCGGTTTGTGGATTCAGTTACATTAGGTTCGACGGTATCCTCGGCCTCGGTTACGACACAATTTCCGTCAATCGTATTCCCCCACCTTTTTATGAGATGATCAATCAGAAGCTTATCAAAGAACCCGTCTTTGCTTTCCGTCTCGGTTCCTCTGAAGAGGACGGTGGTGAAGTCATTTTTGGTGGTGTCGACTCAGACGCATATACAGGTCATATTTCCTATGTTCCTGTTCGTCGCAGGGCCTATTGGGAGGTTGAACTTGAGAAGGTTGGATTTGGATATGAGGAGCTAGAGCTTGAGAATACTGGTGCCGCCATTGACACAGGTTCGCATCCCCTTTCGATCGGTCCTCACATTCTTGAATTCGTTTTAATCCGTTAATTATAGGCACCTCACTCATCGTCCTCCCTGTTGACATCGCCGAGATGCTTAATGCCCAAATTGGTGCTAAGAAGTCCTGGAATGGGCAGTATTTGGTTGATTGTAGCAAGGTTCCCGAACTGCCCGACCTTTCCTTCTACTTCAACGGCAAGGCGTACCCATTGAAAGGTTCTGATTACGTGCTCGAAGTGCAAGGCACTTGCATTTCCTCTTTCACGCCGATGAACCTTCCCGAGGGTCTATGGATTATTGGTGCGTCATCATTAGAAACGTGTAAGTCTGATAATAATCAACTGGATGGATACAGGGGATGTTTTCCTTCGCCGTTATTATACCATCTATGATCTCGGACGTAATGCTGTCGGTTTTGCGAAATCTGTGTAACCACTTTTAGTAGTCCTCGAAATTCTCTGAATTATGCGGCTGTCGACGCTATTATATATTGAAGCTGTCTTCCAGCTACCACCCACAGTCGGATGGGTCCAGTGAACGCACCAACAAGACAGTCATCCAGTGCATCTGCTTTGCTGTGGGATGCGACCAGAAGGGATGGTCTCCCGAAAGTCAAATTAATGAACACAGTGAACAAATCGACAGGGTACACCCCTTTCCGGAAAGTCTCTACGGTTGCTACCTCCCATTTATATGCTTGCCTCCCCGGAAGATCGCACCGAATGCTCTGGGCTACGAGTCATCGAGCAAATGAGACCCCTCGAACTTGAAGCGATGGATAACTTACTCACCTCCTAAATCGACCAGGCCCATCATGCTAACAAACGCCGACGGCTTGACTTCCCTTTCTCTGTCAACGAGCGCGTTGTACTTTCGACTAAACACCGCAGACGCGAATACAAGGCCAACGACTCACAGCGCGTGACCAAGTTCATGCCGCGATTCGACGGTCCGTACAGAATTGTCGCAGTCAACGAAGCACATTCCACTGTAAACCCTCGCCCAACTCTCCCCTCTCCTTCCCAGTCTTCCACTCATGGCCTTTCACGAAAACGACGGCAGCCTCTCCCCGGGCAGGGCCTTACACCCGCCCAATCCTGTCACCATTAACGATGCTATTATATATGACATGATAAAATGTGTGCCCTTTTCCCAGTAAAATTGGAACTTCTATCTAGTCAGGACAGCTTTAACTGGGAACTGGTTCAAATGAGTATGTCACTGATGCCAACACTATGGCTCTGATGCTGCACACTGATAGAGAAATAGAGAAAGAGAGGGAAGCTGAGAGAGTTAGAGTTGGCAGTGTGTACTGCTTGATTGCTTTGATCTACTTACACATACTGTATACACCATGTGGAGGCCACATGGACCTCATTTGCACATTTTCTCTTAGATTTACCACTGTGACTTTGCATTGCACAAGCCACCAAGCTACTGTATGTTTCCCCTTTCATTATTATACTGACCTTTGTCTCCCCTTTCTAGGTTTGAGTAGATCTATAGTATGTTCATACCCATACCCAATGCATGGGTATGGGTACTATCAGAATTACCTAGGGGTTACCTGTGCAGATCACTATATACAGTAGTAGTTCTAGACTTCTAGTAATGGTGGTGTAAAATATATATGCCCCCAAATATGAACTGACAATAAGGTTACCCCAAAATTTACACTAGCAAAGACTCCTCAATCTCTCTTATCTCCATCTCTTCTTCAGTTTTATTTGAATGTTGCAACCACAGAGATATCTGTGAAATGGGTTGCAAAGTTTTCTGAACCTTTTCTACAGTTTTTAACTCTGCAGCAGTAAACTGTACCATGGCTTTGCTAAGTCCTGCTTTAATGAGAAGAGCTGCATTTGCTTGAATATACCTTTGGATGTATTCTTGAATATGCAAAGCATACTCATCCAAAGTGTCAAGTACAATGTGACTTTGCTGCTGTTGCTTTATTGTGGTTAAAATATTATGGAGTTGAACCATTTCTTCTTGTAAAACTTGTAATTGTGACTTTTTCTGAAATATATCAGCCTGAAGCTGCTATCATTAGTTTAAGACAAAACAAGAGTTTGATATAACAATTATTACCTGTTGGATGGCATCTTTTCCCTTTTGTTTAGAACTAGATTGATTCCTTTGGTCTGTCTTCAACTGATCACTTTGGAGCAACACCTGAGCAAACTTCTCAGCTTGATTTTGGAGTGCCTGATGCCACACTTCTCCTTGTCTCTGAAGGGGGATAAAGGATGCTGAGACAAGATGGTTGTAGCTTATGTCCAGGTTTTTAACAATGGCAGCCACAATATGATCCCTCTTGTTCTGTGTCTGATGGTCAAAGAAGGTATTGTAGATCTGTTGGTCTTGACACTGCCAAATAGTTTCTGCTAGCAATTCTGATCTTTCTTCAAGCTGGTTAAGCATGCTGACAGATGTAGCTTCATTGGATCTACAATCTTAATGAGCTTTCATACATCTCCCTGAAAACGGACTCACTTCTCGATAGGTGAATTAGGTCTGCTCGCAGGTCGAACGTGGCTTATGCACGTCTCTGCTCTCGAAACCCAGTCTTTGAATCGTCCGAGTTGTTCACTATCCCGGCCTAGGGTTGCCAAAGCATGCTGGACATTCGAACGACAGAAGAAACCGGGCTGCGTAAGCTTTCCCGAACAGAAGTTGTGTTCTGCTTCCGTTGCGACCCGTGCGTCACTAAAGTTATGAACTTGGCATTGGAGGAGTTCCCTCGCTGCTCTTGTGGCCACAACTTGGCGAGTTTTGCACAACGCTGATAACTGCGAAAGCTCGGCATCGAGCTCCCGCATCTTCAAAGTCACGGCTATCACGAATCTGAGGATGAGTTCGGCTAAGAATGTCTTCTGTGCATCATGTGAAAGCGTCACGAACCCTAAATTGTCGGTGTCCGATAGTGTTGAAATGAAATGATTATCGTGATCAACATGCGATGGTCGCATTTTGATCGATTTGCTAGCTGAGGGCTGCGAAAATAGTGGATCAGCGGATATTTCCCTACATTCCTAACGGCAAAGCTCAACTGTAGATGGCTCAAGTGCGTCTCCACCACGTTCTTCGTTATGCGTCGTGTCAAGTTCACCCGGGGTAGGGATAGACGGTATGGCCTGAGATGACGGTGTCGTCATTGTTGCCACGTTAGGTTTGCCATCGGCCCCAGTTTCACCCGATACCACGTTAGATTCTGCTATTTTCGCGACCGCCATAGCTAAAGATGCTTTGCTGCCCTGATCCGAAGACGAAGTTTCTCCCCAACCGGGTCCCGGATCGGTTCCAGCGGACCCCCACACATTGCCAGACCCCCATCCGTTACCAGAGGATCCCAACGCATTGCCAGAGGACCCCCACCCGTCGCCGGAGGACCCCCATCCACCTTCCTGGGTATCCCACTGAGACGAGCTCACCTGGTCGCCTGAAGCACCAGGCTCAGTCGACCATCCGTTTAACGGGCTTCCACTGTTATTGGCACTAGACCCCCAGCCAGGACCGTCTGCGGCTGAACTACCCCACCCACTGGTCTCCTGCCTGGTCTGGCCACTACGATGTGATGGTGCACCCCTGGCACCGGACGTCGCCCGGGGGGTGCTATCAAAACCAGTCATGTAGTCATTCCAAGTGCCAGAGGAGCTGCCCCGTCCTTTTCCCAGAGTAGACGTGTTCGCGCCTGAAGCTGGAGGTCCGAATGAGGATTGGCCGCGGCCGCGGC
>WNFQ01006076.1_pt1 | contig 12005 bp, 10 predicted proteins | sample 5400171 | NCBI WGS metagenome assembly WNFQ01 (sample SAMN13153356, study PRJNA577476) | soil metagenome | isolation source: 20 cm soil under Madrone tree | place: USA:California | collected 2016-06-14
CACCGAATGGATCCTTCACGAGAAGAGCCGCCGGCAGATCCTTTACAAGGATTTCATCGAGGAAGCCGCCAAATGTTACATTGATGCGCTCCAGCACGACAAAGCCGACATTCCGGGCCTGGTTGGTCTTTACGCCAAGCTGAGCAGCATGCGGGCGGTGTCTTCAAGGCCGGTGGTCCAGCGCGCCGACGATGTTGTCCGAAAAATCCTGGACACCTATCTGGAGCCTGACAAGAGCTTCGTCGAATTGCGCGAAATGGTCATCGACGGCACGATTGATCTGTTGCAAGACTTCAGTCACACCTGCCGCGACGAATTCGAGGAGATGCGGCCAATACATTTTTGAGCTTCGCCCCGCGAATGCTACTGCTCCGGCAGCATTTTTGGAAGAGCGAGAAACATGACTGTTCCGGATGAAAGACAAAGCGCTCCGGTTGCCGAGCGGCGCGCCTCCCCTTGGATCGCGTTTCGACACAAAGCGTTCACGGTGGTTTGGACCGCGACTGTCGTCGCCAATATCGGCACCTGGATGTATAACGCGGCTTCCGGCTGGCTGATGACGAGCCTGGATGCCGATCCGCTCACGGTCTCGCTGGTTCAGGTAGCGAGCAGCCTCCCCATGTTCCTGTTCGCCCTTCCTGCCGGAGCGCTGGCGGATATCGTCGACAAACGCCGCTTTCTGATCGGCTCGGAGATCTTCCTCACCGTTGTAGCTGCGATGAGCGCGGTGCTGGTATGGTTCGACCTGATCAATCCTTCCATCCTCCTGTTGTTTACATTCCTCCTGGGTGCGGGCGCGGCATTCACTGCTCCGGCATGGCAGTCGATTGTGCCTCAGCTCGTCCCGAAACAGGACTTGACTGCTGCAGTGGCCAGCAACGGCGTCGGCATCAACATAAGCAGGGCGATCGGACCGGCGCTGGGCGGTGTGGTTATCGGCGGGTTGGGCATTGCGGCCCCGTTCTGGCTCAACGCGGTGAGCAATTTCGCCGTGATAGGAGCCCTGCTCTGGTGGCGTCCGCCATCCTCGCAAGGAAGCGGGCTTCCGGCGGAACGTCTGACAGGTGCGCTGGTGGTCGGCTTTCGACATGCGCGATACAATCCGAATTTGCGCGCAACCGTCCTAAGAGCGATGGCGTTCTTCTTCTTCGCAAGCGCATATTGGGCGCTGCTTCCTCTTGTCGCGCGCAATCAGATCGCGGGTGGTCCAGAACTCTACGGCGTATTGCTGGGCGCAATCGGAGTTGGCGCGGTCATCGGTGCTTTCGCGTTGCCATCGATGAAGAACGTCCTGGGCCCTGACCGCCTGGTTGCGCTCGGCACGCTTGGCACGGCGCTCAGTTTGATCCTGCTCGGCGTTGCGCATCGTTCCGCGCTCGGCCTTGCTGCTTGCTTGATCGCGGGTACCTCCTGGATTGCGGTGCTCGCGACCCTCAATGTCTCGGTTCAGGTCTCGTTACCGGATTGGGTCCGCGGTCGTGGATTAGCGATGTTCGTGACCGTATTTTTCGGCGCGATGACCGCCGGCAGTGCCCTCTGGGGAAAGCTTGCTTCGGAGCTCGGTTTACCCGCAGCGCATTTTATCGCAGCCGCAGGCGCCCTGGGTGGAATTGCACTGACCTGGCGCTGGAAGCTGCAGGGTGGCGTGGGAATGGATCTCGCGCCGTCGATGCATTGGCCGGCTCCGGTACTGACGATCGAGACGGACGCTGATCGGGGGCCAGTATTGGTCACCATCGAATACCGCATCGATCCCCAGCGACGTGATGCTTTCCTGGCCGCGATCCGAGATCTTGGCCAGGAGCGACGGCGGGACGGCGCGTACGCCTGGGACGTTTTCGAAGACGCGGCCGAGAAAGGGCGCTTCCTGGAGACGTTCGTGGTCGCGTCCTGGCTCGAGCACCTTCGTCAGCACCAGCGCGTAACGAATGCGGATCGCGTCGTTCAGGACGCCATCCGCCAGTTCGACGCTGCGGCCGAGCCAAAGGTCACCCATTTCATTGCCGCCACCCCATCTTCCTCTCCCTCTCGCGTCTCGGCCGAATGAACAAAACGCAGTTGACCAGTTCAACCTACCATCCGCGTTTGATCTCGATGCCGAGGTAGTTGGAGTCGTGCCCCCCGGCATTTCGTACCGCTTCGCCGATTTTAAAATGCACCGCTTCAATCGCGAAAGAAGTCGCGCGATCTATCGTCCAGTCGAGCCGAAATTGTCCGTAGCTACCGGTATACGCGCCAGGCCGGCCTGCGGTCCTCGGAACTGCTACGTCGGGCTGGATGTAGACGGCGTCGGCCGTGGTTTGACGCCATTGAGCTGCTGCCGCGATCGCGATTTTCAGCGACGAAGTCGGGCTCAGCGTCAGGGACGGCTTGATGTGAATGAGGTTGGCGTATCCGGTGTAACCCGCAAGCGTAAAATAATAGCCGTTAGGAAACAGCGGATTGAATGTCCCAAAGGTTTGTTTGGTGCTGCCGTCGCCGGACGCCGCGTCGAGCTGGATTCCCACCCTTGGGCTCCAGTTCACGTTGGCGAAGGTGTAGCCAGCGAGCGAGCCGACAGCCCAGGCCTCGATCGGCTCGATGCCGATGCGTCCGGTCTGGTTCATCACTTCGAGGTCAAAATCGAAATGATTAGCGTTACCGTTCAGATGGACATCGAAGATGTCTCTCCGCTCGTCGCCGGACGCATTTGGAAACTGTACGTTCGCCTGTGTGAAATTGGCATAGTAGCCGGCGATGAACAGGGACTCGGAAAACTTGTACTCCGCCCGGGCCATCCCGAAGGTCTGCTTGGTGACGCTGCTGTAATCATCGAATATTGTGATGTCCCGAACCTGAACCGGAAGGCTGTAGAGGGTGATGAACCGCCAGGGCCCGTTCTCGTAGTCCGCCCAGCCGGCGTCATAGGATTGTCGAACATTAGGACCATCGCGGACGGACACGAAGCGTTGCAGGTCGAACGCGAATTGCTGCCGGCCGGCCCTCAGCTTCAGCATTCCGCCTCCGACAGGCTCGGTCAACACGACGAAGGCCTGCTCGAGATCGAGCCGGTCCACATCGACCGGCGTTAACATAGTCTTCCAGGGCGCATAGTCGGCCTGAAGTTGCACGAACGCCTGTACTTGATTGGCGATGCGAAGATCGGCGTGGAATTCGTTGCGGCTGATGACGTAGTCCTGGTTGCGGTTGGCGCCAGTGCCGAAACCAGCAGCATTGTTGGCCTCGAACCGGTCGCGCGTATCCGCGCCGAACGAGAGATAGGTGTAGCGATCGGTGTCGGACAGCGGAATGTACTTGAACTCATCGAACGGCTGACGCGGGACGCGTGGATCGGCCAGCACCGACCAGTCCTCCTGCCATCGGTTAAACAAGATGGCAGGCCGCTGTGGCGTGGCGGTCTGATCATCGGCCCGCACTACCTGTGGCGCCGCAATCAACAAAATCGCGACCGCCGCTGGGGAATTGTACCATGGACGCGGCCCGTCCGTCAGACGTATAGGGTTCGATGAGCACGGCGGCGCCTGAGGCTCTTGCCTTTGTCAACGTCGCCTGGAGGTCCTTGACCTCATATCCGGTGAGCTCGCGCCCATACGGGTAAGGCAGATGCCCATCCGTGACGAAGACGGTCATCTTGCCGAACACAGATTCAATGCGGATGCGGCGATACGAGTCCTTTGGCCGGCCGATCTCGACGCCGGCCGACTTCTTGTCGTCGGAAACGATCTTGCCATGCGAGAAGCGGAGGAAGCTGCGTGTGAACGTGTCGACTCGATCCGGAGACACGTAGACCCGGTTTTCGGGGATCGTCTCGAAGGCTGCGTAGGACGGTTTCGTCGTATGCCAATAAAGCTGCATGTTGACGCCGCCTGGCCATTGGATCACCACATCGCGGCCGATCGGATCCGGAAAGGTAGCGACCAATACGTCCGCTCCCGCCTCCTTGGCGACCTTGATCGCTTCGTCGAGATCGGTGACGAGATAGCCGGTCCGCTCCGCGCCGAAGGGATAGGGAATCGGCGTCTTAAAGCCGAATAGGGAGACAGTGCCTACCGGGGTCTGCAGGAGCTGCGACGTCGTGCTGCTCGGCGTCGGTGTCACGGTGACGACGACCTGCTTCGTGCTCTGTCCGCCAAAGGTCGCTAGAAAGCTCATCGCAAACTTGTCCACCTCCTCGGGCGCCACATAGACGTGCGTCGTGTCGTATTGTGCGCCGACGCCGATCTGGGACGCCGACGGGTGCGCTGCATCCTTTGCCACTGCTGCTGATGCGCCACTAAGCAGCGACGCGAGCAGCAGGAGCTTGATCAGATAACGGTTGCCGAGCATGAGAAGCCTCGTTGCGTTCATGCGTCCTGCTCGCGCAGGGACAGTATGGAGACGAGCACCAGGCCGGCAATCAGGCCGAGGTGCTCGAGAAAGGCGTTCACGGCCATGAAGCGGTCATGACCGGTCTTCGCCCAGAAATCGTTCGCGGTGAGCATGGCCACACCCGTCAGGACGCCGAGTCCCCCGGCCCCCAACCATACCCAGCGCCCCGAGATCACCAGCGCGGAGCCGCCGAGCTCGACGATGATAGCCGCAGCAGCCCAGAGCCAGGCGGGTTGCAATCCGAAATGTGCCTGCTCCGCGACGGCTCCCGGAAAATCGGTGAGCTTCTGAAAGCCGCCGATCAGGAAGGCCGAGACCAGCGCCAGCCTTGAGATCGGCTGAAGCCACGGCCAGGAAAGGATGGACGCTACCCATCGCGGAGTGTCGGTCTTGGGACGCATCTCAAAGCGCCCAGCAGGCGCAACCGAGCGCGCCCCAGAAGCTCTTGAGATCGGACGCAGGGAGCCCGCCGGACCATGCGCGGGCATGATCATGGCCGTGCACGCCGCAGGTGCTGGCGCACCCGCACGCCTGCATGGCGTGGACTCTCACGGTTTGTGCCTTGCCGTCAGACCCGACCCAATTGCCGTACCCGCCGAAGCTGCGCACCGGCGACCAATCCGGCATTGCAGGCGGCGGAGCGGTTGCGTCAAGCGCCTTGAAGTCGCCGGCGGCGTAAACGATGCGTCCGCCGACCACAGTGAGGTCGCTTGTCGTGTCCGCGATTTCGCTTTCCGCACAGGAGAAGAAATCACGGTCCGGGACGATCATATCCGCGAACTGCCCGACCTCGATGCGGCCTTTCTTGCCCTCCTCGTTGGAGAACCAGGTGACGTTCTCGGTCCACATTCTCAGTGCGGTCTCTCTATCGAGACAATTGCGCTGCGGGTAGAGGCGCAAGCCCCCCACCGTCTTGCCGGTGACGAGCCAAGCCAGCGAAACCCAGGGATTGTAAGAGGCAACCCTGGTGGCGTCCGTACCGGCCGACACTTTGACGCCCTTGTCGAGGATCTTCTTCACTGGCGGAGTAGCTTCGGCGGCGCCGAAGCCGTAGCGCTCCACAAAATACTCGCCCTGATAGGCCATCCGGTGCTGCACGGCGATGCCACCACCAAGCGCCGCGATGCGATCGATAGACTGATCGGAAATCGTCTCGGCATGGTCGAAGAACCAGTTCAGCCCGTCGAGCGGAGTATCCTGATTGACCTTCTCGAACACGTCGAGCGCACGCGAGATCGTCTCGTCATAGGTCGCGTGCAGCCGCCACGGCCACTTGTTCTGAACGAGGATGCGGACGACATCCTCTAGCTCGCCCTCCATTTCGGGCGGCATGTCCGGACGCGGCACGCGGAAGTCTTCGAAATCGGCGGCCGAGAACACCAGCATCTCGCCGGCCCCGTTGTGTCGGAAGTAATCGGTGCCCTGCTTGTACTTCGACGTGCTGGTCCAGTTCAGGAAGTCGTCCTTTTCCCCTTTGGGCTTCTGGGTGAACAGGTTGTACGCCAGGCGAACCGTCAACTGTCCCTGGTCGGAGAGTCTCTGAATGACGGCGTAGTCCTCGGGATAGTTCTGGAAGCCGCCACCGGCGTCGATGGCGCCGGTCACACCCAGGCGGTTCAGCTCGCGCATGAAGTGTCGGGTCGAGTTGACCTGGTATTCGAACGGTAGCTTGGGTCCCTTGGCCAGCGTTGCGTAGAGGATGTTGGCGTTCGGCTTAGCGAGGAGGAGCCCGGTCGGATTGCCTTTCGCGTCGCGGACGATCTCGCCGCCCGGCGGCTCCGGTGTATCCTTGGTGTAGCCGACGACACGCAGCGCAGCGGCGTTCAGGATGGCGCGGTCGTAGAGGTGCAGGATGAAGACGGGAGTGTCCGGCGCGGCGGCATTGAGCTCGTCGATGGTCGGCAACCGCTTCTCGGCGAACTGGTGTTCAGTGAATCCGCCAACGACACGCACCCACTGCGGCGGCGGCGTGATTGCGACCTGCTTCTTCAGCATGGCCATCGCGTCGGCGAGCGACCATACGCCGTCCCAGCGCAATTCCATGTTGAAGTTGAGCCCGCCGCGGATGATGTGAAGGTGATTGTCGATCAGCCCGGGCAGGACGCGGCGTCCTTTCAAGTCGATGACTTTGGTCGACGGGCCGGCAAGCTTCATCACCTCCTGGTCGTGACCGACGGCGGTGAAGACACCGTCCTCTATCGCCACCGCGCTGGCTGTCGGATTGCCGCGATCGAGCGTGGTGAACAAGCCTCGGTGCAGGATGAGATCAGGCGAACTCATGAACGCTTCTCCTTCGCCACATCAGGCATTAGCGCGAGAGCATCGGTTTGAGCATCTGCTTGTCGTCCCGGCAGCAGGCCAAAGATATGCGGGGCACATTGGGCCTGGCGCCAGGCGGCGGCGAGGCCGCTGCCCGACATCAATTGCTTGCCGACCGGAATGACCTGCTCGCCGATGAGGATGCCGAGCAGGCCGACCAGCGCCACCAGAGGCGGCGCCGGTGAGCGGACGTTCAGGAGGCTATAGATGACGCCGACCAGGATCCCGGCCCCAGCCGACAGCAGGTAGGTTTTCATCTTGTTTTCCCTGGTTGTGAAGACGACGAGCTATTCGGCCGCGCGGGCCCCGCCTTCCGAAGCGTGCTCGCCGAGCGCCCACTTCGAGAAACGCACCTGGATCCCGTAGGGCGAGTGCGCCCGCAGGATGTCCATCACGCCTTCGTAGGTTTCGGAACGCGCCCAGTCCTGCTGCAGTTCGAAGACGTATTGGGCCGAGGTGATGGGAACCGCGCCGGCCTGGACCGCGCGGTCCATCGAGCGGTTGTGGGCTTCGATCGACAGATCGCCGCAGGCATCGGCCGCGATGTAGATTTCGTAACCCTCCTTCAGCATGTCCAGCGTCGGAAACGTCACGCAGGCTTCGGTCCAAAGGCCGGCGATGACGAACTTCTTGCGCCCGGTCGCGGCGACGGCCTTGCGGAATCCCGCGTCGAGCCAGGAGTTCATCGAGGTCCGGTCGATGATGTCGTGGTTAGGGAACAACTCGGTCACTTCCGGCATGAACGGACCCGAGAACGAATCCTTGGCGACCGTCGAGAGCACTGTCGGAATCTTGAAAAGCTTCGCCGCCTTGGCGAGGATCTGGACGTTGTTGAAAGGTACCAGGCGATCGTGCGATTGCACGCCCTGATACATCGCGGGCTGATAGTCGATCAACGCGATTGCGCTGTTTTGGGGGGTAAGCATCTCAAGCTTCGGCATTGTCTTCTCCTTTTGCTGTGCTTGACTGTTGCTGCGGCTTGTGCCCTGGAAGATCGCGGCGGCGAGTTGGCTTTGCGGGGATGGACTGCGCGCGCTGCGCTCGCTTGAGCGAGCGGCCATGGAGGTGCAGTTGCCGACAGCCGCACATGCGTCTCGCCACTTCGCAAAAGCGACATTCATTACCCCTCGCGTCACCTTCAACGTTCCGATGGGAAGGGCCATCAGATGGAACGTGGCCATCAAATCCTAGAATTCGTATTACCGCTTGGAGACGTCTGCTGTGATTTGGCTGTTGCTGCTTTTCTCAGAGGTGCTCTCATGATAGGCGAGCAACTACGCAGGGTCAATCAAGTAAGCTGCACCGAATAGCGTTAGAGCTCCCCTGAACGGTGATGAGGGTCTCAGCCCGACGCCGATTGACGATCGATGCGAAAGCCGCAGCTTTCGCTAAATAAGCCATCAAACATCCAGGCTCCAGCAGCCCATAAGCCACATGCTTAAAGCTAAGCCAGTCGGCGGCGGGAAGAGCGCGCAAGACGCTGAACTTGTCCAATTCAATTTGCGGCATCGTGCCTATGCGGTCGGTGGAGATTTGATGCTCCTCGTGAAGTCAGGCTTGCGCTTTTCCAGAAAAGCCGTGAACGCCTCTTTGGCGTCTTCAGATCGAACCTGCACACTGAACTCTTCGTTCTCGGCCTTTATCGCCGCCTTGATCTGCTCACGAAACGGTTGCTTCATGAGCCTCTTGCTGGCCTGCAGCGCTGCGGCTGGCTTCGCCGCCAACTTCCGAGCCGTTTCGGTCGCTCTCGCCAGGACATTCTTGTCGGATACGACTTCGGTAGCCAGACCCAACTCCGCGGCGCGCCTGGCATCGAAGGGAGCTCCCAACAAGATCAGCTCTGCCGCACGGACATGACCGATCCGCGCCGGCACGGAGCAGCTCGATCCGAATTCCGGTACGAGAGCAAGATTGATGAAGGGCATCTGGAATTTCGTGCTCTCGCCCGCGTAGATGAAGTCGCAGTGCGTCAGCATGGTGGTGCCGCCGCCGATTGCGGCCCCCTGGACCGCCGCGACCAGCGGCTTGTCGAAATTGACCAGCGCCTCCATCAGTCGGGCCTGCGGAGATTCTCCCGGCCCCGGAGGATTCTTGAGAAAATCCTCGATGTCGTTGCCGGCACAGAACGAATCTCCCGCGCCATGCCAGAGGACGACACGCGTGTTCTCATCCTTCGCCGCCTCGTTTAAGATGCCTGCGAGAGCCACGTACATGGCTGACGTCATCGCATTCCGCTTTGCCGGGCGGTTCAACTGGACGCGCAACATACTTTCTGCGTGTTCGGTAACAATATCGTCCATTGTCGGAGTCCTGGTCTCTTTGGTGAATTTCACTGCAACTTGAGTTTCGGGGCGGCTCCCGCCGCCCCGACAGTGTCGTCGCGCTAGACCGCATGTTGCTTTGCTTTCGGAACGGCACCGCTCGCACGCAAACCATCGATTTCAGTCGCGCCAAATCCCAGCTGCCGGAGAACCTCCTCGTTGTGCTCTCCAATCTTCGGGGCGCGCTTCGCGGGCACTTTCGTGACACCATGCACCTGAAGCGGGCTGCTGATGGTGGACGTCAGCTTGCCGCCGGCACCATTGAGCGGAACGATGATGTCGTTCGCCTGAAGCTGGGGATCGTTGATCACCTCTTGCGGTCCACGCACCGCTCCGAACGTCACGTGAACGCCGTTGAACACCTCGTACCAATGCGCCATCGGCTCGGCACAAAAGATCTCGTCGAGGATCGCCGTGAGCTGCGGCATGTTCGCCATCAGCTTCGCCGGATCGGAGAACCGCGGATCGGTCAGAAGGTCAGGGCGGCCGATGGCCTTGGCGACGGTTGCCAGCTTGTCGGGCGTGACGAGGAGAACGAACCACGTGTCATCCTTGGCGCGATAGACGTTCATTGCCGCATTTGCAGGATTCTTGCGATCGTGCAGCCCGAAGAATTTCGCATCGCACAGCGCCGCCTGGATCGAGACGCTGGCGGACCACACGCCTTCGGCAAGCAGCGAGGTCGTGACATGCGCCCCCTCGCCCGTGCGCTCGCGACGATAGAGGGCGGTGACGATCGCCGAATAGAGCCCGACGGCGGTGGCATTGTCGCCGCTGCCGGCCACTGGCCAGGTCGGCGGCGCGCCGGCATCGCGTGTCATCGACAACAATCCGCTACGCGCCCAGTAGGAAGTAATGTCGAAGCCGGGAAGATTCGCATCCGGCCCCTTGTCGCCGAAGCCTGAGATGTCCGCGTAGATCAGTCGCGGATTCCACCGCACCACATCCTGATATTCGAGCTTCAATCGTGCGCGCGCAGGATGCGGCGTATTGACGATGAGCACATCAGCCCATTTGACGAGCTTTTCGAGAACTTGTTGCGCGCTCGGGGACTTCAGATCAAGCGCAATGCCACGCTTGTTGCGATTGGCGAGGTGCCAGGGGTACGCATCCTCGGCGACCGGCTGTGGTGGCAGGTGGTTCGCAATTCGCCATAGGTCACCGTTCGGCGGCTCCACCTTGATGACGTCGGCACCGAAGTCGGACAAGATCACGGCAGCGCTCGGGCCTGCGATGAAACTCGCCAGATCCACCACCTTGAGTCCAGAAAAGATGTTGTCGTTCGGCATTTTTGTCTCCTTAGTGTTGAAGTTCGGGCGCGATTGAAACGCGGCGGTCATCGTCGTTCAGTTTTTCCAGTGTCTGGGAAATCCAGCCGAGTAGGCGGGTTTGGACCTGGCGACGGTTGATCTCGTTCAGCATCTCGTGTCGACCGTCCGGATAAAAATCGAAAGCGATATCGCGCAGCCCGGCATCGCGGTAGCGGCCAATCAGTGTGTGGACACCCCGCAGTTGCTGCCCGACGGGGTCTTCGCTTCCGGAGAGCAAATAGATCGGGAGATCGCCGCGGATCTTGCAGAGTGCGACCGGATCGTACAACCGCGGCGCGATGCCGAGGAAGGAAACAAGAAAGTCGGGGTGAAGGTCTTCAAAGCAGAGGGGATCAGCCATGAACGCATCGACGATCGCCTGATCGCGGCATAGCCAGTCGAAGCGCGTGCGCGCCGGCTCGAATGCGGCGTTGAGGAGGTTACTGCCCGCGGTTTCCGGAAGCGCGGCCCGAGCCAAGCCTTCAAGCGCTCCCGATCCCGAGAGGATCAAACCATCAATCTCGTGGCTGTGGTCGATGACGTATCTCTGCGCGGCAAAGGATCCCATGTCGTGCCCCAACAGGAGCAGCGGCAGGTCGGGATTTTCCTCTCTGGCGATCTCGCTCAGGCGGACCATGTCCTGGACGAGAAGTTCAAAGCCGTCCCTGCCCAATTCTCCCAATTGCGAGTGAGCCGAGAGGCCGTGCCCGCGATGATCGTTGGCGTAGACGGTGAGACCTGCCGCAACGAGTGCATCGACGGTGTCGGCGTAGCGCCCCATGTGTTCGCCCATCCCGTGGGCGATCTGAACAACGGCGCGGGCCGGGCCGCGGCTGTCCCAGCGGGCGCACGCGATGCACAGTCCGTCGGAACTGGTCAGTCGGAACCGCTCTGCCGGAACTGGGGTCGGAGAAGGCGTTGCCATGGCAAATGTCCGGTCTCGCTTGCGCTCGAAATTCAGCGTCCGTGAAACTGCGGCGCGCGTTTTTCGAGGAAGGCGGAGGTGCCTTCCTTCTTGTCTTCCGTTGCCGCGCAAATGCCGAAATAGGACGCTTCGAGCGCAAACCCCTCGGCCTGGCTGGTGTCCATCCCCTTGTTGGCCGCTTCCAGCGAGAACTTTACGGCGATCGGCGCGTTGGCCGCGATCTGCTTCAGGATCGTCTCGGCGCGAGCGATGAGATTGGCCGCCGGGACAACTTCGTTGACGAGGCCGATACGATAGGCTTCCTGCGCGGAAATCGTCTCGCCGGTGAGGATCAGCTGCAGCGCACGACCCTTTCCCACCAGACGCGGCAAACGCTGCGTTCCGCCACCGCCGGGCAGCAGGCCCAGCTTGACTTCGGGCTGCCCAAATTTGGCATGCTCCGCTGCGATCCTCATCGTGCAAGCCATTGCCGTCTCGCAGCCTCCGCCAAGCGCAAAGCCATTGATCGCCGCGATCACCGGCTTGCCGAGGTTTTCGATCAGATCGAGCACACCCTGACCGAACCGGCTGGACTCCTCCGCGTCATAGGCGTCGACATTCGCAAGTTCACTGATGTCGGCGCCGGCGATGAAGGCCTTGTCACCCGCACCGGTGAGGATCACGCCGTGCACAGACGCATCGGCCTTTGCATCCTCGAATGCGGCCTTCAAATCGGTCCAGGTCGGCGTGTTGAGCGCGTTGAGTACCTTGGGCCGATTGACC
>WNFQ01003150.1_pt1 | contig 12003 bp, 16 predicted proteins | sample 5400171 | NCBI WGS metagenome assembly WNFQ01 (sample SAMN13153356, study PRJNA577476) | soil metagenome | isolation source: 20 cm soil under Madrone tree | place: USA:California | collected 2016-06-14
GACGCGGTGCAGGCGGTGGCGTTGGTCGACGACCAGGCCAAGGTCGAACTGCCGCCGCTCGCCACACTGGTCGGGCTGGCGCTCAGGGAAACACTGGGCGGGGGCGTCGAGACGTTGATCGTGGCAGACTGCGTCGCCGATCCGCCAGCGCCGGTACAAGTGAGCATGAATTTGGTAGCCGTCGTGAGGGTCGGCGTGGCCGCCGAACCTTTGATCGGCTCGCTGCCCCCCCAACCGCCGGAGGCAGCGCAGGAGGTGGCGTTGGTGGACGACCAGCTCAGCGTCGACGCACTGCCGCTATTGACCGTACTGGGATTTGCGGTGAGTGTCACGGCGGGAGCGGCTTGCGTCACCGAGACGGTCGCGGATTGCGTCGTACTGCCGCCGGTGCCGGTACAGGTGAGTCCATAAGTGCCGTTGGCCGTGATTGCGCCGGTGGACTGCGACCCGCTCACTGCCTTGGCGCCCGACCAGGCACCCGAAGCGGCGCACGAGGTCGCATTGGTGGCCGACCAGGTCAATGTCGAACTGCCGCCGCTGGAGACGGTGCTCGGGCTCGCCGCCAGAGTCACCGTCGGCGCGGGAGGCGTCACCGACACCGTCGCGGATTGCGTCGCGCTGCCCCCGCTGCCCGTACAGGTAAGTCCATAGGTCGCATTGGCGTTGAGCGCGCCGGTGCTCTGCGACCCGCTGATCGCTTGGTTGCCTGTCCAACCGCCCGAGGCCGTGCAGGAAGTCGCATTGATGGATGTCCAGCTCAGCGTAGAGGCGCTCCCGCTCGCCACCGTGCTGGGGCTCGCCGTCAAACTCACCTTCGGAGCCGCCGCGGTCACCGAGACCGTGACGGACTGCGTCGCGTTGCCGCCGGTACCGGCGCAGGAGACCGAATAGGTCGTGCTGGCGGTGAGCGCACCGCTGGATTGCGAGCCGCTGATAGCCTTGCTGCCCGACCAGCCGCCGGAGGCGGTACAAGAGGTCGCATTGGTGGACGACCAACTCAACGTGGACGCGCTGCCGCTCGCTACCGTGCTCGGGCTGGCGGTCAAACTCACCGTCGGGGCCGGCGCGTTCACCGAGACGGTCGCAGATTGCGTGGCGCTGCCGCCGCTGCCGGTACAGGTAAGTCCATAGGTGGCATTGGTTTTGAGTGCGCCCGTGGATTGCGAGCCGCTCACGGGCATGCTCCCCGACCAGGCGCCGGAGGCGGAGCAGGAGGTGGCGTTGGTGGATGTCCAAGTCAAGGTAGAACTGCCGCCGCTCGCGACCGTGCTGGGGCTCGCAATCAGGCTGATCGTCGGGGTCTGCTGTGCGCTTACGGTCACCGTCGTGGTCTGTGAGGCGCTGCCGCCGGCGCCGGTGCAGGTGAGTCCATAGGTGGCATTGGCTTTGAGTGCGCCGGTGGATTGCGAACCGCTCATGGGCATGCTGCCCGACCAGGCGCCGGAGGCGGAACACGACGTGGCGTTAGCCGCCGACCAAGCCAGCGTCGAACTGCTGCCGCTGATCACCGAACTCGGGCTTGCGCCGAGCCTGACCGTGGGTGCCGGCGAGGTCACGGTCACCGTCGCGGACTGCGAGGCGCTGCCGCCCGCGCCGGTGCAGGTCAATGTATAGGTCGCGTTGGCCGTCAGCGCTCCCGTGGATTGCGAACCGCTCACGGGCAGGGCGCCCGACCAGGCACCGGAGGCCGAGCAGGAGGTCGCATTGGCGGACGACCAGGTCAAGGTCGCACTGCCGCCGCTGGTGATCGCGCTGGGACCCACGCTCAGGCTGACGGTGGGCGTCGGCGACTTGACGGAGACGGTCGTGGACTGAGAGGCGCTGCCGCCGCCCGCGCCGGTGCAAGTCAACGTATAGGTCGCGTTGGCCGTGACCGGCCCCGTGGATTGCGAACCGCTCGTCGGTTCGCCGCCGGACCAGGCACCCGAGGCGGAGCACGAAGTAGCGTTCGATGAACTCCATCTCAGCTTCGAGCTCGATCCGTTTGCGACGGTGCTCGGAGACGCATTGATGCTGACACTCGGTGCCTTCGGCTTCACGGAGAGGGTGGTGGACTGAGTCGCGGTGCCTCCTGTGCCGCTGCAGGTTATCGAATACGTCGTGTTGGTCGTCAGCCCCCCGGTGGATTGCGATCCACTCAACGATTTCTTGCCGGACCAGCCGCCGGATGTAGAACATGACGTGGCGTTTTGGCTGGACCATGACAACGTTGAGCCGGTACCCACGTCGACGGTACTCGGGCTGGCAGTCAGTGCGACGACAGGTGCCAATTCCGAGACGGTGACGGTGGCCGATTGCGTCGCGGAGCCGCCGGCTCCCGTGCAGATCAATTCATATTCGGTCGTGTTGGAGAGCGCGCCCGTCGACCAGGTGCCGCTCGTCGCCACAGCGCCATGCCAACCTCCCGATGCGGTACATGCGGTGGCGTTTTGCGAGTTCCAGCTCAACGTGGACATGCCGCCGTTGGCGATCGTGGTCGGCGACGCCGACAGGGTCGCCGTGGGGAAGGGCGATGTCGTCTGCGTGTCCGTGGCGACACTGTCATTGTTCGCTGCCAGAGTCAGCGCCGGCTTCGCCGTACTGCCGCTGGCGCTGCTTGTGAGAGTCGTCTGACCGGAGGACGATTGCTGGCACGCCGCCAGAGCCGAAAATACCGCGCAGCCGAGGCTCCAGCGCAACAGGCGTGAAGCGGCGGCGGAACGCAAGGTGAGTCGAGCGATACTGAAGTTGGTATCGCACCCTAATTTCGCAGAAGACTCGGATCCAAGCCTGGGGCCGCGGTCACTTGTTTTCATTATGCGCCTTCCTCAGCGAACTGCACCGGCGGTGACTGCCGTGTCGCTGAACAGCGGTTCGTCACAACCCTGGAGGCCGCATAGTCAGTCGGTTTTCTGTGTATGCCAACCTGTCGCTATTCGCTAACGTGTCGCCAATTTGCGGCATTACCAAGCCGCTCAAATCATTGTGTTCGAGCAGCACAAAGGGAAAAGTCTCAGCCGCTTTGGCGTACGACTTGCGAGCTCGCGTCAACAAAAGCCGATGCGCCGTTGATTACAAAGGGCCGAGAGTCCGTGGGCCGAGAGTTCCGTCGATCGCGGAGCCGGGGCAAAATCCTCAATCCGGGTAACACGTCTGTAGTGTGCTCTAGCTCACAGACTGTGAATTCCGTCACGTCTACTCTGCGCGATAGCAAGGATCAAAGGTTTCAGTGCGTGCAGCGCTCATGTCCGAGCGAGCTATTGACATTGGAATTCGATTCAGGAGTGGCCAATGTCAATGGAAAGCGTCATCAAGCTGGCGGTTGGGCAGCTCGCCCTGAACCCCTCGCCTATCCATCCTGAGTGGGTGATCGAGGGTAATCCGATCGCTCGCAACAAGGTCCTTTCGAGCAGCGCCGACGGTACCGCGAGTACTCTCATCTGGGATTGCACCGCGGGGCGATTCAACTGGTTCTACGACGTCGATGAGACGATTTACGTGATCGAAGGCGGCGTTGTGATTAGAGACGCCGGAGGTGCTGCACGTCGTTTGAGCGCCGGAGATACCATCTTCTTCCACGCCGGCGCCCGCGCGGAGTGGCATGTCGAAGACTATATCCGCAAGATTGCGTTTTGTCGGGTGCCTTTACCGCGGCCGATCGTGTTCGCGAGGCGGGGGTATAGGTTCCTCAAGCGACTTGTGGGCACGCGCGGCGGCGCGAACGCGGCTCCGGCCATGTTTCAAAAGAGCTAGAGATTTGCCCTAATCTCGCGCCAGCCGGGTGGCTACTCGTTTGGCCGCAAATTTGGCGCCATACGCGAATCGCAATAATGGACCGAAACTGTTGGCGGCTGCCGCACCTATAAAGTACAGGCCTGACACCGATGATTCGAAATGCCGGTTCAAAATCGGCGTTCCTTCTGCCGTGCGTATGCGGGATTGCACCGACTCATCGATGATTGATAGTCGTGATACGGCGGCCTTGTAGCCGGTGGCGCCGATTACGTGGTCGACGACGAGCTGCCTCTCCTCTTGGCCGGGTTGGCGTAACACCAGGTGCGCTCGTCCTTCACGGGCGTAGGCGGCGGCGAGAGTCACGCCCAAGTGCATGGGTACGCGACCGACGAGCGCATCGCGCACGAACCAGCATGGCGCGGGACCTAAATGGCGCGCGACCGCCTTGATCCGCAGAGACTGCGGCATAGCGTGAAAGACCAGGGGAACATCCGTACTCATGCGTGAGCGCCAGCCGAGCCCCAAGCCCGATCTCGGGCGTTTCAGCCTTTGCAAAAATGGGCGCGGTTCGTTCGGTGGATCGTGAAATCGAATCGTCTGCCGTCGCGCGACGAGTTCTACGCCTGCGCCGACCTGATGGAGAAGCGCCGCAAGATCGGCGGCCGAAGCTCCGGCACCCAGCACCGCGACTTTCCTGCCTTTGAATCCGCTCAGATCGCTGTGGTGTGAGCTGTGGGAGATCATCGGGCGGGGAATCGACGTGAGCACGGACGGCAAATAGGCGAAATTCACGATGCCGGCGGCAACCACGACCCGCTTTGCCCGCGCGATTTCGCCCGCCGCTGTCGTCAGTTCAAAGTAGCCCGCCGAGCTCTTGAGAGATGTTATCTGCACGTCTTCCAAATCCGGCACATATCGGCGCTGAAACGCCAGGCCATAGGCGATAAACGTTTCGATGGGCACCGGAAGGCCGATATCTGCATAGGGAATCGAACGCTCGGCGCAGTACGCCTCGAGGGTAAATTCGGCCCCCGGATCATAGAGATTTGACGCGAAACCCTCTGACTTCAGGTGCATGCCTTGCGGCATGTGGTTTGACCAAGCGCGCATCGGCGAACCAAAAATCCGCACGCTACGCCCGCTGTCTCGCAAGTGAGCCGCCAAGGACAATCCATAGGGTCCCGCCCCGATTATGGCAATGTCTACGGTCGTGACTGTCAAACGCTCTCCAAAATATAAGATCGGCCGATGACGGAATGAGCCGCTCAGGCCAATTAGGAAGTTTAAACAGATGGCTATGAGAGCGCTTTGAAAGAATGCCGATTCCATGCGACGGATCGCGGATCCGACGCCCATCCGTGTGGGAACTCCAATCATGTCGCGTTCTCCGACGCAGTCGAGATCGGGGGGCCGCAAATTTGTGGTAAACGACGGTACTTCTCTCAGTGCCGGTGGGACTAAATGGCCGTAAATGCTCGGACTAGAAACGCAAGGAACCATCGCCATGGATAGGTCCCGAGCGTCGGTATTGATTGTGGCCGCCAAATGGTGGTCCTTGTCGGCTCGATTGGCGGTAGCTCTGGACCGGCACGGCTGCAACGTGGGAGCTGTCTGTCCCGCGGGGCATCCCTTGACCCACGTGTCCACCATTCGCCACGTCTACCCTTATCGAGGACTACTCTCACTGTCCAGCGTGCAGCGTGCTCTGAAGGAATTTCGACCGGATATAGTCATACCCGGCGACGATGGTGTCGTCGCACAATTGCATGCGCTTCATGAACTCGACCCATCGTTGCAGTCTCTCATCGAGCGTTCTCTGGGGCCCCCTGAGAGTTATCCGGTTGTCGAGAGCCGCTACAGGTTTCTCAGCGCGGCGCTTGAATTGGGGATCCGCGTGCCGCGGACGCAAAGAGTCGAAAACGCCGAAGACCTCATGAGATGGCACGCGGATATTGAGGCTTCGGCCGTCCTCAAGGTGGACGGTGAATCCGGCGGGAACGGTGTGAGGATCTCACATTCGCTCGATGAGTCGCTCGCCGCCTGGCGAGCGCTTCGCACGCCGCGAAGTTTCGCGACAGCGTGGAAGCGGCTGGTTATCGACCGGGACCCGCTCGCTTTGTGGCTCCAACAACGGCAAAGCGCGCGCGAAGTGACCGTCCAGAAATTCATACCTGGGCGCCCCGCAAATTCCATGTTGGTTTGCTGGCGCGGCGAGCTGCTGTCCATCGCGTCCGTCGTTGTGGTCGCTGCTGACGGGCCAACGGGTGCCGCGTCGATCGTCAGAGTGATCCAGAATGATCAGATGAAGAAAGCCGCCGAATTGGTGGTATCGCGACTGAAACTGTCGGGTTTGTACGGTTTGGACTTCATCATCGAATCCGGTACCGGCGTGCCATATTTGATCGAAATGAATCCTCGCTGTACCCAGTTGGGGCACATTGAATTTGCCGATCACGGTTGCCTCGCCGGAGTGCTGAGTGCGGTTTTGCGCGGCAAACCTCGACCTCAGGTACAGAATCCGGTACCTGACAATACCATTGCTCTATTTCCCCAGGCGCTGGCGGCGGGCGATGCGTGCCGCCCACACCTCGAGGCGAGTTATCACGACGTGCCCTGGGAAGAGCCGCAACTGATGCGCGAACTTATATTGAAATCATGGCCGCAGCGGCAGTGGTGTGCCCGTCTCTATCACGCCTTCAAGCCGATCGCCCGACTAGATCCGATCGTATTCGAGGATCTCGACTCCGCCGCAGTAGACCGCTCGCTAGGTGTGATGGACCGCCGCCCCCGACGTTTCGCCACGTAAGGGTGCCACGAACCTCTGATTATATAACATTATGCATGCAACTTGCGGATCTGGCAGCACTTATTTCCACCGCGGGCCGATGCCGCATCAGTCAATGTTGTAGCGGTGAAAAATTAATGATATGCATGTCGGCGAACGAGTGGCTCACGGCATCGGAAAAGACAATCGGGAGATGGGGAAAAATGTACGCAGGTTCGAAGTGGATGGTGGCGCTGGTCCTGGTCGGTGTTAACGGCGCCGCGATGGCGCAGACCGTTTACAGAGTGGATTTCAAAGCTGAATCCGAGCGGATTACCGGATTCATCGATTTAGCCGCGAATTCGCTGGGTCCGCTCACGCCCAGTGAGATAACGGGCTGGTCGTTCTCGTCCGTGGCGGGCGACCCTGTTGCGTTCTCATTCAGCTCGAGTGACGCGGGCGCCGCCGTGTTCTGCTCGGGGGCACCCGGGTGCGGTCTCACGGCGTCGGCGACTTCATTGACATTCATATCTGGAGTTCAAGCCGATATATTTTTTCGTGACTCACAGGACAGCCTGGCTATCTCCACTCCCACGGCGGTCGCGAGCGGCAACTTCCCCGCGGTCCTGATCAATACGCCTAACTCGGGACTGGTGGGATTTAGCCCGATTACCGGCACCAAGATCGCCAGAGTTGCGGCCCCGGAGATTGATCCCGGTTCTGCAGCCGGCGGACTTACATTGCTCCTGGGCGGCTTGCTGGTTTTTCGGGGTCGCCGCGTTTTGCCCGCCGGTACCGCTGCGTGAGGTGCGGCGGCGATCGAACGCAATCAGGAATAGCCGGGGAGTTCGCTAATACGCGTTCCGGTCATTCACGACCGTCAGTGCCGTTCTCGCAAGTATCTTCAAATCCAGCCACAACGACCAATTCTTGAGGTAGTCGAGGTCGTACTGGACGCGATGATGCATCTTGTTGATCGTCGAAGTTTCGCCTCGCAGGCCGTTGACCTGCGCCCAGCCCGTGATGCCGGGACGCACCTTGTGGCGAATCATGTAGCCATTGATCAGTTTTCGGTACTCTTCGTTGTGAGCCACCGCATGCGGCCTCGGGCCCACGAAACTCATCTTGCCCTCGAGCACGTTCCAAATCTGCGGTAATTCGTCCAACGAGGTGCGCCGCAAGAATGCGCCGAGCGGAGTGACGCGAGAGTCCTTCTCGGTGGCTTGAGCCACGACGGGGCCATCCTCGCACACCGTCATGCTGCGGAATTTGTATATCAATATTTCCTCGCCGTTCAGGCCGTAGCGGCGTTGCTTGAACAGTATGGGTCCCGGCGATGAATGCTTGATCGCCAGCGCCACCGCGATCAGCACGGGCAACGCGAACACCAACGCGATCGACGCGAGTACGACGTCGAACACTCGCTTCCAAAAGCCACTCATGCCTTGCAGCGGCGACTCGCAGATCGAGAATGCCGGCATGCCGTTGATCTGCACACAACGCGCCTGCACCAGATCGAAGGCAAAGAGGTTCGGGACGAAATAAATGGAGGCCGTGGTATCGCGCAGTTCCCTGAGCAGCTCTTCGATGCGGGGCGCCGTGGAAATCGGCAATGCCAGGTAGACGCGGCTTATCGCGTGTGTGCGGACGAAATCGGCAAAATCGCGTGCTGAGCAATTCCCAATGACCGTCTGGTTGAGACCGTGCGCCACTCGATCGGCGCCGCGAAAATCGAGGAAGCCGAAAAACTTCTCGCCTGCGTGACTATGTTCGATGCGCCGCGCCAGTTCGACCCCGACATCGTTGGCGCCGATGATGATGTAGCGTTGAGCTAAGCCCCGGTCCGACGTCAGCCATTTGGCGATCGGAATCCTCAGCGAGTCGGCGAGCATCAAGGCGACGGGCGTTACCAGGAACCAACTCACCATGATGTCGCGCGGGAAGTACGTGAGCTTGAACGAAGTCGAGAGAAATACCAGCACCGCCACGACGCAGCTCCACTCGAGCAGAATACGTGGCAGGATTTTGCGCGTTCGCCGCGCGTCGGGGCTGTTCCCCAGATCCAGCGGACTGAAGACCTGGGCGGCGATCAGGAACGCCATCAGACCCAGAGCGCAGAATGGCAATGACAGGGATTGACCGCAAGCGAGCACGCATACGGCGAGCGCGAGAACCACGACCAAGGGCAAGATGGTTTGTTTAGCCAATGTGACATGGGCGGCCTCCAAGCTACCGAAGCGCACCGCCTTATTCTGCACGGAACCGTTGCACAACAGCTCGGAGGCAGGGCGGTTGGACCACGGTGCTCGAAGTTGCGCGTGATCGTGGGACAGTCGTTCGGTGCCTGTCGAAGTCTCAGGCATTCAGTGCTCCTTTCGATGAACCATCATCGTGCTCTGGCAATGTCATATAGCAATATATGTGCCATCGTGTCCGGCACATCATGTCAACGACGATATGACCCTCCGTGGCGGCCTCATCGCCCCTTACGAATTGCCCGGTAAGGGGATTGAGCCGCAAAATGAAGGGTGTCGCAACTGACGCAGCCGACCGACACCCGTCCGCCCGGTGCATTTCGGCTCGGCCGCAGCCGGGCGACATCACGGTGCATCACGCGCTTTTGCCGGGCGCAATCGGTGCAGGAGCGAAGTCGGCGCGGGCTAGAATGCGTGAGTTTCATTTTCTGGGGCACTGTTCCGTGGAACCTGATCCGGTCTACCTCGATCACAACGCCACGACGCCGCTTCTGCCGGACGTAGTCGAAGCCATGCTGCCTTATCTGCGAGAGCACTTCGGTAACCCGTCGAGTCGGCACGTCTACGGTAGGCGGACACACGATGCGATCGAGCGCGCACGGGGGCACGTGGCCGCACTGATTGGTAGTGACGCTGACGAGATCATATTCACGTCGGGTGGCACCGAAGCGAACAATCTGGCCATTCGCGGCACGACTGCGCGCACCTCCCGCCGCCGTGTAGTGACGTCCACGGTAGAGCACCCGGCGACGGCTCGGCCCGTGGCTTGGCTGGAACGACAGGGCTGGGAGGTCGTCCGTGTCGGTGTGGATGCCGGCGGGCGCGCTCGCGTCCCTGAGCTCGATTCAGCGATCACTTCCGCAACCGCCCTAGTGACGATCATGCACTCGAACAACGAGACAGGGGTTCTTCAGCCCGTCCGAGAGGCCGTTTACTATGCTCGCCGAGCCGGCGCCTGCGTTCATACCGACGCGGCACAATCGGTCGGTAAGGTGCCGATCGATGTGCGGGCAATGGACGTAGACCTGCTGTCGATCGCCGGCCACAAGCTCTACGCACCGAAAGGGATCGGCGCATTGTATGTGCGACGCGGTACGGTACTCGAGGCGCTGACGCTGGGTGCCGGGCATGAACGCGGATTGCGGCCGGGAACCGAGAATGTTGCATCAATTGTCGGGTTTGGCGCTGCGTGCGCGACAGCGCGGCATGATCTCGACAAAGAGAGCCTGCGCGCGCGGACGCTTCGCGATCGACTTTGGGAACAGCTGGCGCAGGCAATCCCTGACCTGGCCCTCAATGGAAACGCAGACAATCGCTTGCCGAACACCCTTAATGTGCGTTTTCCTCGAGTCTCAGGCGAGACCCTTCTCGCGGCGACTCCCGAGGTTGCTGCGTCCACCGGTTCGGCATGCCATGAGGGCGGCGAGTCGGCTTCAGCAGTTTTGTTGGCAATGGGCATCCCGGCCACGGCCGCCCTGGGCTCGGTCCGGTTGACGCTGGGACGGGCCACGAACGAGTCCGAGATCGATCGCGCCGCCGCTGGGCTTGCGCGTGCCTGGCACGCGTTGGTGCGCAAATAGTTCGTCGGGCCTATGCAAAGATGACGACGTCAATGGCTCCCAGAGGCCGCTAAACTCCCCCCGCCGAGCCGGAGGTATTCTCGATGAAGCACCATGCATTGACAGCCCTCTGTCCCTACGCCTTCTCGTTCATTCTCCTGTTCTCGCTGGCGCCGGCGTCGGCCCAGCACGTACCGGCCGCGTCCATCCCCACGGCCGATCTGATTCAGCCCGCCGATCTTGCGGCAAATCTCAAGAACGCGTCTGCGCCGAAAGTCCTGATCCTGCAGGTTGGCTTTCGCAAGCTTTACGAGCAGGCGCATATCCCGGATTCCGAATACGTCGGCGCGGCGGGTGAAGACGCCGGCCTTCAGTTGCTGCGTAACCGGGTCGCGAAGCTTCCCAAAGACACCGCGATCGTCATTTATTGCGGTTGCTGTCCGTGGAGCCACTGTCCCAACATCGCCGCTGCCTATAACGCGCTCCATGCGCAGCGCTTCACCCAGGTCAAGGTTCTCTACATCGCCGATAACTTCGGTGACAACTGGGTCAACCTCGGCTATCCGGTGGCGGTCGGTAGATAATCTTGGCTACTGCGCGAGTGATCCTGGCGGCCCTCTGCGTTACGACGTCTGTACTGTCGCTTGCGTCCGCACCATCGTTTGCCGGCGATGGTACCCCCCGAATGGCACCGGACTTCACGCGCGCGGACCTCAAAGGAAACTCTCTGAGCTTGCACGATTATCGGGGCAAGCTGGTATTGCTCAACTTCTGGGCCACGTGGTGCGGACCATGTCTGACCGAGATCCCCCGATTTGCGGCGTGGCAAAACACTTACGGAGCGGCCGGCCTGCGGATCGTGGGCATATCCATGGACGATGCCCCCGCACAGGTTGTGCGGGCGTACGAGAAGTACCACTTGAACTATCCCGTCGCGATGGGGGATGCAGATCTCGGGCAGCTTTTCGGGGGTGTCCTCGGCCTGCCCCTCAGTTACCTCATCGATCCGGAGGGCCGCATTATCGGGCGGTATCAAGGTGAACCGGACCTGAAGCAACTGGAATTGCGGATAAGATCCTTGCTGCCCCGTCCTTGAGTGGCGTCGAGCGGGCGCCGGACCTGGGATGGTCCGTATGGAACGCGGATGAAACCCAAAAATCGTGTAACTGATTGATTTTTTTGGTGGGCGGTACAGGGATTGAACCTGTGACCCCTGCCGTGTGAAAGCAGTGCTCTACCGCTGAGCTAACCGCCCGTAAGTTAGCGGCGAAGTATGACATCCGCGATTCGCCAAAACAAACGGCATCGCAGGCTCTAGCCTGTCTGCGTTCCCTTCAGGGCCTCTGCTAAACTCTGCGCCCCTCAATTTCCTCAAGTCTAGTTCATGACCGTCCGCACCCGATTTGCTCCCAGTCCGACCGGTTTCCTTCACATCGGCGGACTGCGGACCGCGTTGTTTTGCTGGCTGTACGCGCGACATCACGCGGGTCAGTTCGTTTTGCGGATCGAGGATACGGATCTGGAGCGCTCAACGCCCGAGGCCATCCAGCAGATTCTGGACGGTCTCGAGTGGGCCGGTCTCGTTCACGACGAAGGTCCTTTTTTTCAAACCAAGCGCTTTGACCGGTACAAGGATGTCATCGAAGAATTGCTCGCCGGCGGCAAGGCCTATCGCTGCTACTGTAGTAAGCAAGAGCTCGAGCAGATGCGC
>WNFQ01006547.1_pt1 | contig 11999 bp, 11 predicted proteins | sample 5400171 | NCBI WGS metagenome assembly WNFQ01 (sample SAMN13153356, study PRJNA577476) | soil metagenome | isolation source: 20 cm soil under Madrone tree | place: USA:California | collected 2016-06-14
GTATGCAGCAGCCTTGATAGATGTCAACGAATCCGCGGGAAAGCGCGGCGCCGGGCATGTTCGGCAAGTTGAAGGTAGCGACACCGCGAATTGGAAGCAGCGCAACGTGATCGAAGCGCGCTTTCGGCGTTGCAAGATGAATGGCCGCCGTTCGTTGCCGCTCGGGTGTTGTCGATCCGTTTGAGCTAAGCCGCGTCGGGCGCAATGACACCTTTCTTGAAGATGAAGCAGCCATAGAAGCGACGTTCGCCGGTCTGTATCACGCAATAGGATTTCTTCGCGAGCTCATAGAAGGCAAATCGCTCGATCGAACCCATTGGTGAAGGACGGCCCTGCGCAGCGTCGATCTCGGTCTGTACCTCGACCTGCACGGGTGGAACCTCATCGGGCTTGCCGACGATTTCCATTCGCAAAGCGGGCTTGTCGACAAAGGAATCGAGTGGCAGCACTGAAAGGATGGCGCGTGCCGCCCGGCCAGCGGTGACGTTATCGATACGGACGAGCCGCTTGAGCACGGTCTGACGAGCGGTCGCGTCGGCCGGGAAATTCATGTCACAGATGACGAGTTCGTCGCCGTGGCCCATGGCGCGCAACGCATAAAGCACGTCCGCGCCGAGAATCGGATCGATCGATTTCAACATGCTGCGTCTCCTTGGAATTCGCCAGATTTTTTTGAGACTAGAGCATGATCCGGAAAAGTGGGCACCGGTTTTCCCTCGGGACAAACGCGAAGCGTTTGCCCGGAGATCATGCTCAAATCAAAAGATAGAGTGAGATGACGATTCGAAGAAAAGTCATCCCGCTCTATCTGTGTCGTCCCACCGATCCAGCCGCTTCTTCAATATCCATCTTTTAAGTGCCGCGCGTCGAGGCGCGGCCTTTTTAGTTTGCCATTGAAGCGAAGACCAAAGTTCCACTACCATCGCCGAACGGAAGTGTCGACCGGCGCAAATCGCGGAGCTGGCACGCGCGGATTGGCCCGCTAGTCCAGCGACGGCAATTTCCGGTTTGTCAAAATCCGACTCTGAAGCTTCGCACAGTGCAGCTGCTGCTAGTACTGACTATGAGAGATCGGTGAGTCGCTTGCTGCCCATGCTTCGAGACGCTCGCGTCGCTCGCTCCTCAGCATGGGGTTGTTGTGTTTCAGCAAGCTAGACCTCATCTTGAGGAGGCCGCGAAGTGGCCGTCTCGAAGGATGGGCTGCAATACCGATTTGTGATTCCAGGTACCTGCCAGGTAATGCGAAACTCGAAAGCACCGTGCGATACTTGGGCATCGAGGTTGATGACGCGCTGGCAATCTCTGACCGGGTTGATCTTTAATTCTGTCGGGAGCGGTGTGTTTGCCGTGCATCGCACCGCTCGTGGCGCTGAGCGGACATGCCCGATACGTGCTTCAAGCGTCGGCGGAGATGAGCTCAGCAGGCGGTCGCGGGCTTGCTCAGCCCTGCCGCTCGCCCGTTACGCGCCAGATGACATCGCCAACATCGTCCGCCACCAGAACGGAGCCGTCGGGACCGAGCGTTACCCCGACCGGTCGTCCATAGGACACCCGCTCGTCCGGTGCGAGGAATCCCGTCAGAATATCCCGCGGCGGCCCGGCCGGGTGCCCGTTCGCGAACGGCACGAACACGACCTTGTAGCCACTCAGGGTGCTGCGGTTCCAGGAGCCGTGCTGCCCGATGGCCATGCCGTCCGGAAAGCCCGGAAGCGTGCCGGCCGGCAGCCAGCATAGACCGAGCGACGCGGTGTGCCCGCCCAGCGCATAGTCCGGCGTGATGGCCTTTGCGACCGCGGTCGGATCCTGCGGTACCCGATCGTCGACCGTCTGCCCCCAGTAGCAATACGGCCAGCCGTAGAACCCCCCGTCGCGGACCGAGGTCAGATAGTCGGGAGGTGTCTCGTCGCCGAGGCCGTCGCGCTCATTGACCACCGTCCAGAGCACGCCGGTCTGTGGCTCCCATGCCATGCCGACCGCGTTGCGCAGGCCGCCGGCAAAGACGCGGCTGGCGCCATCAGCCAGATCGAGCTCATAGATGGCAGCCCGGCCTCCCTCCACGGCCATGCCGTTCTCGGCGATATTGCTGGACGAACCGACCCCGGCATAGAGTTTCCGGCCATCGGGGCTCGGCAGCAGGCTCCGCGTCCAATGCCCGCCCGGCTTGAACGAGACGAGTTTCCGCCCTGGCGCGGTGATGCGGTCGGCGCCGGCCACATAGGGGAAGGCCACCACGCCGTCGGTGTTGCCGACATAGAACGTGTCGCCCAGCAGCGTCATGCCGAACGGCTGGTTCAGTCCCTCCATAAAAATTTCGCGCTTTTCGGCGATGCCGTCGCCATCTGCATCGCGCAGCAACGTGATGCGGTTCGCGCTTTCGCCGAGGGCGGAGGCCCGTCGCATCGTCGCCTGCATCGCATAGCTGAACACGCTCCTGACCGGTCCGGCGACCTGATTCGACTCGGCAATGAGGACGTCGCCATTGGGCAGCACGTTGATCCAGCGCGGATGCTTCAGACCGGTCGCAAACGCATTGACCTTGAGCCCCGGCGCCGCCACTGGCGTCTGCCCGTCGGTCCACCCCCTGGCCGTCGGCATCTTGAGCGTCGGGATGCTGCCTTGCGGCTTCGCCACTGGCACCACCGGAGCGCTGCCCCAGGCCGGCTCAGGTGCTGCGCCCTGCAGCCGGCGCCACAGCAGCGCGGCGGCACCGATCAGCGCGACTATTCGTGCAAAAATGCCGGACAAGCTCATGCAATTCCCCTGTTGATCGCGCGCACACTATCCGACGCCAAGGCGCGTTAACTCGCGTCGGAATTTCAAAATCGTCGTGGTTATGGCGGTCGTCAGGCACTTTGATCGTTTCATGGCGTGCCCAACGCCGGTGATGTCACGTTGTGCGTATAGGGCAGTTACGGCGGCGACAACATCTTATGCGAGACGTGCTTGGCGACGGTGTGGCCATAAAGCCCTTCGGTCCCAGCTTGATCCGGGCGCCGAACTCATTCGGTGTCGCGCCAGTTCATCGATAGTGCAGAATCGCGACCAAAACCTAACATGGGTTCCATGGGAATTGACCGCCAGCCGGGCGCTCGCCATACTTCCCGTGAAGACGAGCATATGAGACTCGCCGACTCCGGGAGAAGAGAATGAACAACATATTGGCCGTCCTCGCGGGGACGTTGATGTCTGCCGTGTGGCTCATACCGGCCGCCCTGGCCCAGACGGCATGCGTCACCCAGAACATGGCCGTTCCCGCCGGCGCCAACACGAGCGACAATGCGGCGCCCTTCTTCATCGACACGACGGGCCTCGACTTCAACACCAAACCGCCGACGCGCGATCCGAACAACCCGAACTATCCGCGCGCGACGGAGCTGCCCGACGGCACGCTGCCGCCGGCCGGCGCCGAGGGGAACTTCATCATCGGCCCGACGCATGCGCCCGCGCCCGAGACCTTGGCGAAGGACGGTGTTCCGAAAGGCACCACCATCTCGTTCACGATCTCGTCGAAGGAGAGCGTGATCTACAATCCCGGCCTGATCCGCGACGATGTGGCGGGCTGCGGCAACAGCTCGATCATGATCGCGACGACGGCGCCGGGCGACAAGTCGAACATGATCGTCACCACCAGCCACCCGGGCACCTGGACGCGCACGATCGACGTCTATATCCCGCCGAACTATGTGCGCGGCACGGAGACGCCGTTCATCGTGCTGGGCGACGGCGGCTCGACCGCCTGGAAGGACATGAACACCACCCTCGACAATCTGATCCAGCAGCGCCGCGTGCCGCCGATGGTCTCCATCCAGATCGGCAATGGCGGGCAGGACGCGCAGGGCGCCCAGCGCGGGCGCGAATACGACGCGAGGTGTTGCCGCTCGTCGAGCAGCGCGCCGGGGTGAAGCTCACGAAGGACCCCGAGGGCCGCGCGACCATGGGGCTGAGCTCAAGCGGCACGGCGGCCTTCACCATGGCATGGTTCCATCCCGAGCTCTATCACCGGGTGCTGGCCTATTCGCCGACCATGGTCAACCAGCAATGGCCGTGGGATCCGTCGCTGCGCGGCGGCGCCTGGGAATATCACAGCCCGTGGGCGGGCCCGGCCGGCCCCAACCTCACCGTGAAGGCCGGCGTGCTCACACCGTCGGAGGCGCCCGGCGCGCCGCTGATCCCCAGCGCGCCCACAAAGCCGATCCGTTACTGGTTCGAGATGGGCGATCAGGACCTCTTCTATCCCAACCCGACGATTCCCGACGGCATGCACGACTGGACGCTGTCGGCCGAGCTGATGGCCAAGGTGCTGGCCGCCAAGGGCTATCACTACCAGTTCCTGTTCGCGCGCAACGCCAAGCACGTCGACCGGCCGACCGTCGCGCAAACCCTGCCGGCGGCGCTGGAATGGACATGGAAGGGCTATCCGATTCCGTAGGGGCGTCAACGCGATAGAAGCGCGTCATCGAGCCATAGATGCAGCAAAACGCTGTCGCTATTGCGCGCTGTCTCCTTGTCGGTCCCCTTGGGCATGCGACGCAATTTCTCCTGGGACACTGATCGACGGCGGTGCGTATCCCGGAACGTTCTGAGGCCAGGGCGTGTTGACGCCGTCAGTTGTGCGATCGAAGCCAGCGCCTGGCTCCGTAGTCCGAATGATCTTTCGGAACCGCGTCGCTAAAGGTTGAAACTCGTAGAACAGTTGACCTTGGTCGTTCTTCAGACGACCCGATCGTGAACCGACCTCGCCGAGACCCGTCAATACAACGGAATCACCTTTCTAATAATTCTGGAGGCGAATTAACTGGACCGCGGCGCAGCTTACGGCAAATTGTCTCTGAGAAAGATTTCGATGCGGATGCGCTCCTGATCGGGATTGATCGATTCGCCGAAGCAATGGGCAAGCAGGATTCTGGCCGCGGAGCGGGCTTCGTGCCCGGGATCCTGATTGATGATAGCGTCGACCACGCCGCCGAGCAGAAATCGTCTGGTATCGGCGGTCAATTCATGCGCGATCCAGACGATATCCTGCGCTCGGCCCGACGCTTCAAGCGCTCCTGCGATGCCCTCGTTGCCGGCACCTGCATTGTAGAGGCCAATCAGATCGGAGTGTTCTCCGAGCATGGCCGAGGTCAGCGCACGATTCTGTTCGCTGTTGTCGCGCCCCTCGCGCGCCGGTAGCACCACCAGATTGGGATATTCGCCGGACAGAACCTGATAAAATCCAAAATGCCGTTCTGCATGGTCGCGCAGCGACATCGAGCCGACAATCACCCCGACCTTGCCTTTCCTGCCGCCGAGGAAGCGTCCCATCAGCGAGGCCGCGGTGCGGCCGGCGGCGGGATTGTCGACGCCGACATAGTGCGCCCGTCGGGAGGAGGGTGCGTCCGATACCAGCGTGACGACATGAACACCGCGCGCGACGAGGTCGTCGATCGCTGCCCTGACCCTGGTATGGTCGAGCGCGACGGTCGCAACGCCATGATAGCTTGGCGAAAGCCGTTCAAGCGCCGAAGCGAGCGCAGTCGGATCGAACACATCGACATGCATGACGTCGATATAGCCGTTCTGGCTTGCCAGCCAATCGGAGGTGCGCTCGACCTGCACCGACAGGTTGGACATGAAGCTGTTGGCGTTGGAGGGCAGGATGAAGGCGAAACGGAAGCTCTCGTTGCGGGCGAGCCGCATGGCGGCGGCATTGGCCCGGTACCCGAGCTTGGCGATCGCCAGTTCGACGCGGGCGATGGTCTGCCCGCGCACGCCCTCGCGCTGGTTGACGACGCGGTCGGCGGTGGCCAGCGACACACCGGCTTCGCGGGCGACATCTTCAAGCGTCGCCCTCCGGCCCGGTATTCGCTCGCCATCCGCGCTCATCGCGCCGCCCAAAGCATGCCGCGGGTCATCAGGGTTCTGATTTCGGGGACATCGAGTTCATAGGCCCGATGCCCGAGCGACGAATAGAATACGCGCCCCTGGCCGAAATGCTTTTTCCACACCACCGGCATCACGACGCCATCGACCCAGGGAGCGTGACCGGCGTTGAAGGTCGTCGTTGCCAGCACCTCGATGGCGGGGTCGACATGCATGTAATACTGCTCGGAACGGTGTTCGAAACTGTCGATGCCGGCCATCACGGGATCATCGGGCCTGGTCACGTCGACCTTGTAGTCGATGATGTTGCCGGGATGGGCCACCCATTGCCCGCCGCACATGAACTGATAGTCGACGTTGTCGCGGAACGCGTCGCACATGCCGCCATGATGTCCGGCAAAGCCGACGCCGCTCTTGACCGCGTCGCACAGCGCCAGCGCCTCCGGCTTCTCGATCTTCGACATGGTGTAGATCGGAATGATCAGCGAGAGGTTTTTGAGGGCCGGATCGAGGAAGGCCTCGGTTGTGGTTTCGATCCTGACCCCGAAGCCTTCGGCTTTCAGCCAACCTCGTATCATCGAGGCGCACAGATCCGGATCGTGTCCCGGCCAGCCGCCCCATACGATCATCGCCTCGCGCATTTTCAGCATCCTTTGCTTAATCGATTTGGCCGGTAGCAAGTCCCGGCGGTATCATGGCCGGACGTTCGACGGTGGTTTCGAGTTTTATGCGGCGTCCCTGGTCCGATGATATCTGAAACGCCTCCATGGCCTCCAGCACATGCAGCGCCAGCGCGCCGCTGGCGCGGTGCGGCCGGTTGCCGACAATGGCCGCCGCCATGTCGGCGACGCCGATGGAGCGGAATTCGCCTTCGGTGTTGCCGTGGGTATGGGGTTGTGGCTGCCATTCGCCACCGGTCTTGGCGAGGCTGACCTCGCCGCCGAAACGGTTGGGATCTGGCACCAGCAGGCTGCCGGCGGTGCCGTAGATTTCGATCGGCAGGTGGCTGTGCTTCGGCACATCGAAACTCATGGTGATGGCAATCACCGCACCCGAGACGAATTCGAGCGTGCCGGTAACGTGAGTGGCGACCTCCACCGGAATCATCGTGCCGTTGAGGGGCTCGCTGGTGATCAACCGCTCCAGACGGGGTTTTGTCGCCGCGCCCGTCACCGAGGCGATCGGACCGAGCAGTTGAACCAGGTCGGTGATGTAATAGGGGCCCATGTCGAGCATCGGGCCGCCGCCGCGGAGATAATAGAAGCCGGGCGCCGGATGCCAGCGTTCGTGGCCGGGGCACATGAAGAAGGCGGTGCCGCCGACCGGCGTGCCGATCGCCCCGTCGTCGATCAGCTTGCGCGCGGTCTGGTGCCCGCCGCCGAGGAAGGTGTCCGGCGCGCAGCCAACGCGCAGATTTTTCTCGGCGGCGAGATCCATCACCTTGCGCGCCTCGGCGACATTGACGCCGAGCGGCTTTTCCGAATGGACATGCTTGCCGGCGTTCAGAACCGCGAGGCTGACATCAGTATGGGCCAGCGGCACCGTCAGGTTGACGACGATTTCGACGTCATCGCGTTTCAGCATCTGGTCGACCCGCATGCCGGGAACGCCGAATTCTTTTGCGCGCTGCTCGGCCGCCGCCGACCGCATATCGGCGACCGCGCGCAGTTCGATATTCGAAAACTGCTTCATGGCCGTCAGGTAGGCCTTGCTGATGACGCCGCAGCCGATGACGCCGATGCCGACTTTTCTCATGAAGACTCCGCTTCGATCCGTTTGAGTTTGGTTGGTGTGAAAGCTCAGCCCTTGACCGCTCCCGCCGTTAGTCCGGCGACGATGTGTTTTTGCGCGAACAGAAACAGGATGATGGTCGGCAGGATCGTCAGCGTGACGAACGCCAGGATCAGGTGCCATTCCGACGAATATTCGCCCTGATAGACCATGATGCCGAGTGGCCAGGGATAGAGGTCGTCGCTGTTCAGCATGATCAACGGGATCAAATACGAGTTCCAGCTGTTGACGAAAACGATGGTGCCGACGGTCGCGAGAATCGGGCGCGACAGCGGCAGCGTCACATAGCGGAAAAACTCGATATAGCTGCAGCCGTCGATTCGGGCTGCTTCGAGAAGTTCATACGGAATGTCCTTGAAGAAACGCCGCAGCAACAGGATGCTCATCGCCAGCGCAAACGCCACCTGCGGCAGTACGACGCCGAAATAGGAGTCGAGCAACCCGAGATCGCGCACCTTGATGAACAAAGGCAGGATGGCGGTCGCCGCCGGAAACAACAGGCCCATGGTGATATAGCTCATCAGCATGGCGCTGCCGAAAAACTTGATTTGCGCGAACACGAAAGCGGCCATCGATGCGGCGATCAGCGTCAGCACCACGGTCATGGTCGAAATGATCAGCGAATTGCCGAGCAGCTGCCAGTACCGTTTCGACCATAGAATTCCGCCATAGTTCTCCCATTCCCACACCTGCGGCAGGCCGAACGGATTGGTACGCAATTCGCCGAGTGATTTGAAGCCGCCCAGCACGGTCGCCACCAGCGGCGTCGCGACAAAAACCACCACGACCGCCAGGAACAGCATCTTGTACAGCGCGGCCAGGTCGAAACCCCGATCGGAGAAAGTTGCCTGATCACTCATCGCGCATGAACCAGCGTTTGTAGGTGAAGGCAAAGGTGATGCAGATGCAGAACAGGATGACGCCGACCGCGCTGCCGAAGCCGACGCGCATCCGCATCACGCCGAAGGTGTAGAGAAAGCTCACCATGGTATGCGAGGAATCCGCCGGCCCGCCGCGCGTCAGCGGCATGATCAGATCAAACAGCTGCAGCGAGCCGACGATGGCAAAGAACGCCGAGAGGCGAATGGTGGGATAAAGCAGCGGAATCACGATGTAGCGCAGGTTCTGCCAGCGCGTAGCCCCATCGATTTGTCCCGCTTCGACCAAATTGCGGTCCATGCCCTGCAAGGCGGCGATGAACAGCATCATGTGAAAACCAAAATACTTCCACACGATCACGATCAGGATCGCGAGCATCGAGGTCTGCGGGCTGGCGAGCAGATGCGGCGCCTGGGCGCCGAATGCCCTGAAGATCGCGGTGAGCAGGCCGTAGTCGCCGTCATAGACGAAGCTGAAGATCAGGCCGGTGGCGATTTCAGCCAGAATATAGGGCATGAAGAACACCATGCGCAGTGCCACCGCGCCGCGAAACTTCTCCGCCAGGATCAGAGCCAGCGACAGCGCCAGCGGCAACTGGATCGACAGCGACACCACGATGATCAGGATGTTGTTGCGGAAGGCGAGGCCGAAGGCGCGGTTGTCGAACACGAAGCGGTAGTTGTCGAAGCCGATCCAGTTCTTCGGGCTGCCGAAGCCGTTCCAGTTGAAGCCGCTGTACCAGGCGGCTTCGACCACCGGCATCATGACGAACAGCGTGAACAGCAACAGCGCCGGCGGCAGGAACAACAGCGCCGTTGCAAGCTTTCCGGAGTCGAACGGCCGATGGGCAGTGAGCGCGCTCATGGATATTCCCATCGCCTTGTGATTGGCAACCAACATCATGCCACGGCCGGACGCAGGGCTGAGGAAATCCGCAACCTGTTTCTTAGTTGCCCTGCCTGTAGGCGTCCTGGATCGCCTTGGCGGCTGCTTCGGGCGTCATGCTTCCGCCGGCGATTTCGGCGGTGACGTCATTGACCACGCGTCCAACGGAGGGGCCGAGGCTCTGATCGTAGAAGTTTTGATGATATTTTGATCGTGCCAGGTTCTGCGCGACGGTTTGCATCAGCGGATTGGCGAGCCCTTCGCTTGCGCCCCTGTAAACCGGAATCAGAAAGTTGCCGGCAGCGAGACGTTTCTGCACCTCCAGCGAGACGAAGTATTTCAGGAACTCGACCGCCTGTTTCGGCGCGCCCTTGGTGACCAGCCAGCCGTTGATACCGCCCAGCGTGTCGGTCGGGTCGCCATTTCCACCGGAAACCGTCGGGAAATCGAACCAGCCAAGGGTTTCGTCGCTGAGGCCCTTTTTATCGGCGGCAAGCGCGCGCTGCTGGTGATAGGCGGTGCTGATCGCCAGCGTCATCGCTGCCTTGCCGTCGCCGAAGGCGCCGACCGCTTGCGGATTCTTGAAGCCGAGGAAGCCATTTTGGAACGGCTGAAGATCGACCAACTGCTTGAACAGCTGCCCCGATTTGATGAAGGTCTCGCCCTCGAAGCCGCCGTTCTCGCCGCGCAGCGCCGCCTCGAAGGCCGGTTTGCCGCCGACGCGGACCGCAAGGTTGGTCCAGTAGAAATGGATCGGCCATTTGTCCGCGCCGCCTACCATCAGCGGTATTACCCCGGCCGCCTTGAGCTTCTTGACCGCATCGAGCAGATTGTCCCAGGTCTTGATCCCGGCGCCGTCGATACCGGCCTTCGCCATCAATTCCCTGTTGTAGAAAAAACCGACCTGCGACTGCGCATAGGGGATGCCGTAAATCTTGCCGTCAAAGGTGAAAGCATTGACCGCGGCCGGCGCCAGATTGTCCTTGTAGCCCGATATCGGTACGGCGATGTCCTCAAGCACGCCGGCATCGATCTGCGATTTCAAAACCCCACCGGCCCAGCTGTAAATGATGTGAGGCCGATCTTTCGATTGCAGCATGCTTGGCAGTTTGGCCTTGTAAGCCTCGTTCTCGAGGAACTGCATCTCAATCTTGACGCCGGGATTTTTGGCCTCGAAGTCGCGTGCGACTTCCTCCCAGATTTTCACCTGGTTCGGGTTGACCTCAAGATGAAGCCACTTGACCGATGTTTGCGCCGCGGCTGCCCCGGCCGTCAGCAGCAGCCCGACCGCCGCCATCGCGGCCCGCCCGGGTATCCTCATGTTGGCCTCCCACAGAGATCGTTTTTTTTGACGCTGCCCAAACTCTATCTGCGGATATTGAGGTGCGCAACTCACATTTTGACGTATTCAGTCAGCCGCTGTGGTAAGGATGGCGGCGCAGGGGCCACCGCTAGGGAGTGAAAAAATCATGACCGCTGTTCAGTCGACTGGGGCGATTTATCCGGATCTCGCCAACAAGACCGTGCTTGTCACCGGTGGTAGCAGCGGCATTGGCGAAGCTATCGTTCGGCGCTTCGCAGCGCAGGGTTCGAACACGGCCTTCATCGACATCAAGGAAATCGAGTCGCAGGCGCTGGTGAAAGAACTGGCGTCGCGGGGCCATCGGATTCATTTCGAGCCCGCCGACCTCACGGACATCGCCGCGCTGCGTTCCGCGATCGACAAGATCCGCGGCGTGTTTGGCGGGGTCCAGATTCTCATCAACAATGCGGCGCATGATGAGCGCCATGCGACGCTCGAGGTGACGCCGGAATATTGGGACGACCGGATTGCCGTCAATCTGAAACACCAGTTTTTCGCGGCGCAAGCCGTGCTCCCCGACATGATCGAGGCGAAGGCCGGCTCGATCGTCAATTTCGGTTCGACCTCGTGGATGATTGGGCAGGGCGGTATGGCGGCCTACACGGCGGCGAAGTCCGGCGTACTCGGGCTCACCCGGTCGCTGGCGCGCGATTTCGGTCCCTACAACATCCGGGTCAACGCCATCGCACCGGGCTGGATCATGACGCAGCGGCAGCTTGATCTCTGGCTCAATCCGGAAAGCGAGAAGGAGTTGATGCAGCGGCAATGCCTGAAGCGCCGCCTGATGCCCGACGAAATCGCGCGGGCCACGCTGTTCTTCGCTTCCGACGAAGCCTGCGCCTGCACCAACCAGCAATATGTCATCGACGGCGGTTGGGTCTGAGGGCTCTATCTTCGTCACGACGGTAGATGGATCGCGGCGTCATCCGTACGCAAGTTCGCTCACTCCGTTGTCGCCGAAGCTACGACCGGACCACTGCGAGCGGAGGCGCGGGCAAGCGCGGTGCTACTTTGCCTCTGACTTTGATCGGTCTGCTAATCGCAAGCCAACAATCTCGCGTTGCCATCTTCCTTTGGCGGCTGCCACGTATTGCAGCATACTACGCCAATCTACGCGGCTGCATGTTGTCAATCTTCGAAAGTACGTTCACTTAATCAGAGCGATCGCATCGCGGAAGCGCGGATGCTCGGCGCTTTCGAGCCATTCGAACACGACCAT
>WNFQ01007694.1_pt1 | contig 11999 bp, 13 predicted proteins | sample 5400171 | NCBI WGS metagenome assembly WNFQ01 (sample SAMN13153356, study PRJNA577476) | soil metagenome | isolation source: 20 cm soil under Madrone tree | place: USA:California | collected 2016-06-14
TCGCCGGCCGGCGTCGAAGCCGATGTAGTCTCCGCGCTGGTCAATCTCGGCTACGACAGCCGCGCCGCAGAAAACGCCGTCAGCGAAGCCAAACAGGAAGCCGGCACCGCCAGCTTCGAGAAACTCCTGCGCGCTTCCCTCCAGTCCCTAAGCGCCCCCAAAGGCCGCTCCACGCGCGCTGGCGCCTAGCCGCAAAGCCGAGAGACGAAATTGCCGGCCTACATTAGCGTCCTCTCCTGGACGGACCTGCGGCAAACAAAGGACTTCTGAGGCGCAGGGTGCGACATGGGGTATACCCCACCCCCCCGTTTTGGCAAAAAGAGGCGGGAAGTGATTGAAAACAAAGGAAGCGAGTCGCAAAAAGAGGGCAAAGAGGCTGTGACATACACATAATAAAGCAGTTACAGCGTTTTGATGGGGCCGATCGAGCGAGTCTGGACCTCTGCCGGTCAGAAAGGCAAGGCCGTTCGTTAGGGGAGACCAAGAGGTTCGGGCGGGCTGGAAGGCGAGCGTCATGCCTCATCTTACCAACTGGAAATGCATAAACAACTGGGCATAAGAGCAGAGGGGTGTGTTCGAGGGGACATTTAGGGTCAGGTGGACGTGACGACGAGTGGATGTCAATGGGCTGACGGGAGAAAGCTTTTCAACAAAATTTAGACAAAAATTTAAGCAAAACGGAGAGGGCGCGGGCCTATAATTTCAGACACCGGGTATGCTGTCCGCCTGGCCTTCCAGTGAGATTGGGGCCGCACAACTCCTGCCTGTGATGTGCCTCATCCCGAGAGAAGCGTGGTTATGCCTTCTCGTCTTAACGCGAGCAGTTGCGACACAGCAATTGCGGCCATAGCCTCCGCATCTAACCCCCGATTCTAATCTGCATTGGAAGAGGCCGCGACGGCCATGCCTTGGCGAATTTAAAAATCGAAGACATAAAATAAGGGGTGCTTTATGAAAGAACGTGGGGCCCTCTGTAAACGTTTGACGGATGCCGCCGGTGCTGCTCGCGGATTTTCGAATAGGAAGGTACGATCCGTGATGGGACAGCGGGGTGCAGCGCGCAAATTAGTTTTGCTTTTGACTGCTGCGGTCCTGTGTTTTGGCGTGGCGCTTTATTTTGGTGCGTCGCGCACATGGGCCGAACGTGAACATGGCAATCACGACTGGCTGCATCACGGCAATGATCTTGCCAACACGCGATTTCAGAACCTAGACCAAATCAATCCCCATAACGTCAAGAACCTGAAGGTGGCGTGGGTCTTCCACACCGGCGTACTCGATCCGTTGGCGGAATTGGAGGCTACGCCGATCGAGGTAGACGGACGCTTGTTCATCACGGATGGCCACGACAACGTATTTGCGTTGAATGCGGCCACGGGAAAGATGCTGTGGAAGTTTGACGGATTCAGCGATGAGACGCAGCTCGCGGCTTTCTTTCTCTGCTGTGGCCGGAACAACCATGGCGCAGCGTACGGAGACGGCACGGTGTTCGTTGGACGGTTTGACGATTCCGTTGTGGCGTTGAATGCGGAAACAGGCAAAGTTTTGTGGCAGAACACGGTGGCTGATTTCCATGACAGGGTGGCCATCAATTCGGCCCCTCAATTCGTGGAAGCAGGTGGCCACGAACTGGTCATCATCAGCCTGTCGGGCGGCGAGTATGAGATACGAGGCCAGGTTTTCGCGCTGGACGCAAAAACCGGCAACACGGTTTGGCACTTCTCGACGACGCAGGCGACTAGCTTCGCCGGCCAGTCTTTCCTGACCGGTGGCGCCGCGGTGTGGGTCCCGCCGGCGATTGATGCGGACTTGGGGCTTGTGTACCTCAGCGTGGGGAATGCCGCGCCCGATATTTTGGGCGAGAACCGTGGTGGCGACAATCTATTTTCTGCGTCAATCGTGGCCATAAACCTGTTTACCGGGAATCCTGTGTGGCATTTCCAGGAAGTGCACCACGACATTTGGGACTACGATAGCGCGCAACCCGCAGTGCTATTTTCGCTGGAGAAAGATGGAAAGCAATTCAGGGCGCTGGGCCACTGCAGCAAGAATGGGCAGTATTACATCCTCGACCGGCGTACGGGCGAGCCCATCTACAAGGTGACCGAGCAACCCGTTCCAGGTGGTGCGTCCTTCCAGAACGCCGCAGCAACGCAGCCGTATTCTGCGGTTGAGCCGCTCACCCCACTCAGCTTCGACCAGCTCACCGCTGAAGAACAGCCTGATACAGCTGCGATAACTGCTGCGTTTAGTTCCTTCCTCGCGCCTGGCCAGACGGTAGTTGATCTATCGCCGCAATACACTCCTCCGGATGAGACGCTGCGCCTGATTATGCCCGGCGACAATGGAGGTTGCGAATGGGCGCCGGCAGCTTATAGCCCACGAACGAAATACGTCTACTACGGGGCTAGGCACGACCCGGATGTCTTCAAGACGCACTCAGGCAATACGAGTCTTGTGCCGCAGGCGGTCAACGGAGATCTGCACCTGGGCTCGAGCTTTATCAACCATGTTCCTGGCGCAAAACCCTTTGGCCTGTACGGGGCGACCGACACGCGGACCGGTAAAGTGGTTTGGAAGATTCGCATCCCTCAACCGGCGAAATCGGGTGTGCTGGTTGCCGGCGACCTGGTTTTCTTTGGGGAGGGAAACGGAACATTCGATGCCGCTGACGCACGGACGGGCAAGATGCTGTTCAGTTTCAATGCGCCTAGCAAAATTACGAACGCCGGCGGGGCTGCGGCAGGTCCCATGGCTTACCTTGTGGACGGGCGCGAGTTCGTGGTCAACGCGTTCGGCGGAAATGTGCCGGATCGAAGTGTGACGTCGGATGGCGACTGCCTGGGTGGCGGAAGTCTGTGTGCTAACCCGGTCGGCGATGCCTACATCGCTTTTGCTCTTTCCACTCGCGAAAAAGAAAAGGACGAGTAGTTTTTCCCGCGGACGTTGAGAGAAAGGCGCTTGGATGATTAACGGGTGGCCGGCGATAAAACCGAAGGCCACCCGTTTTACCATGTCGATTTGCGTTGCTGGTCGATGTAGAAATGCAAGGTTTGGTTTTGGAAACGCCATTGAGAAGCTAGAAGAGACCGACAGCAAAAGGTCCGACGCGATGCGGAGGAACCGTTTAGAATAGAGTGCGGTGGAGGCGAGCGATGGCCCACCGATTCACTGTAATCTTTGAGAAAGAAGAGGAGGGTGGGTATCACGTCTTTTGCCCTACCTTGCCCGGATGCCATACGCAAAGCGAGACGATTGAAGAAGGCATCGAGAACATCCGAGGGGCTATCGAACTGTACGTTGAAAGCTTAGTGGAAGATGGCTCGCCTATCGGGTAGTAGCGTCTACGCCCCGCAGACTTGAAACGGTAAGGGCGCGGGGTCCAAGTCGTGAGGCCAGGTTAATGCGGGTTCTCGCGTAACGCACGCTCCTTCTCCGTTATGAAGGCTTTCAGCTCTGAGACTGAGATTGCCTCTCCTATCATCACCTGTACTGTTCTCGCAAATTCTTCAAGGACCAACGCCGTTGCTTCTTCGTTGGATATGGTCCTCACGTTTCCATCTGGCATTCTTTGTGACAGGCTGTTGCCACTGGCAACGGGCGAGTGCCTCAGAGCCGATATCACGACCCCAACATTTGGTGACAGCAGAACCTTCTTCCAGACCACAACGCCAACCACTGAATTTCTCTCCGAGAGAAATACTGGCCCACCAGAATTACCTGGATTGAATGCCCCGTTGACCACGATGTGTTTGACTGCTCTAGAACCTGTTTGGACGCTGTTGAACCCTGCCACATAACCGACACTCAAAATCGGAGCGGGGCCATTGTAGATAAGTGGGAATCCCCATGTCGTCACAACGGTCCCAATGGGCAGCCCAGAGTCGTTCCCGAGTTCGAGGCCTCCAACAATTTTCTCGGTTGGCAGAAGCAGCGCTAAGTCTCTTTCTGAGTCAACAATGAGCCCCTTGAATCTTACTGTCTCTCCGGTCGGTTTTAGCGCCTCCAACTCGTTTGCGGCGCAACCTTCAACAACATGCTCATTCGATACGACCAAGCCACCTGACAGCAGAAACGAGGTTCCTTTTTTTTCAGTTTTAGGGCAAATAAGCAGGAACACAGATTTGATCGAGCTCCTTTGTGTCGTGCCAGCAGCGTCCAGGGTCCACTGGGTCGCGATTGGCACCTCCGGAGAGCTCACTCCTTTCCCTTGCGCGGAAGCAAGCTGCGCGATGATGAGGCTGCCGGAAAGACAAAACCACCTGGACAGCTTGAGGATCTTCATTTTTATCACCTTCTTGCATTAGAACGTCTTTGGCAAAAAAACTTGCAGACTAAAAGAGGCGGGGTTGGCGACGGGGGGCTTCGCGATGGAAGTATTCGTAGGCGCGGGGAGTGGCTACTCGGCCGCGGGGCGTGCGGTCGATCATGCCGATTTGCATGAGGTAGGGCTCGTACATTTCTTCGATGGCGTCTTCTTCTTCGCTTAGGGCGGCGGCGAGCGTACCTACGCCGACGGGACCACCGCCGTATTTATCGAGCAGGGCAAGCATTAGGTTGCGATCGACCTCGTCCAGGCCGTTTTCGTCTATGCCGAGCATAGCTAGCGCTTCTTGCGCCACGGCACGGGTGATACGGCCGGCGGCGCGGACCTCCGCAAAATCGCGGGAGCGGCGGAGGAGGCGGTTGGCAACGCGCGGCGTTCCACGGCAGCGGCGAGCGATTTCTTCGGCGCCGCCTTCGTCCATTTCGATGGCGAGAATTTTGGCGGAGCGATGCAGGATGATCAAGAGATCTTCCGGCTCGTAAAAATCGAGTCGATGGACAATGCCGAAACGGGAGCGCAGCGGGGCGGTGATGAGTCCGGCGCGCGTGGTGGCGCCGATCAGCGTGAAATGGCCGAGGGGAAAGGGATGGATGCGGGCGCCGGGACCTTGGCCAATGATCAGGTCGACGCGGAAATCTTCCATAGCGGGGTAGAGAACTTCTTCGACGGCGGGCTGGAGGCGGTGGATTTCGTCGAGGAAGAAGACTTCCTTGGATTCGAGCGAGGTGAGGATGGCGGTTAGGTCGCCTTTGCGCTCGAGGAGGGGGCCGGCGCTGGTCTTGATGGGGACGTTTAGTTCGTTAGCGATGATTTGGGCTAGGGTGGTCTTGCCGAGGCCAGGCGGGCCGTAGAGCAGGACGTGATCGAGGGCTTCGCCGCGGGTGCGGGCGGCTTGGATAGCGATCTGGATATTTTCTTTGACGCGCTTTTGGCCGATGTATTCGTCCAGGCGCTTGGGGCGAACGCTGGCTTCGATGCGGGCGTCTTCGTCGATCGGCTGGCCGGAGACGATGCGGGCGGGTTGGTGAGCCATCATGCGCTTTGTACTTGCGTCTGGCATGCAGGCAGAACATTAACACAGACAGCGCGGAGGGCGGAGCACAGAGAACACAGCGAAGGGGAAGAGATGATACAGCGTAGTGCCACCATCTACACTGGCGGGTGGGCGGCCTGGAACTTTTTTCCTTACAGTATCTGCTAGAGTCTTGCCAGAGGATCCATCATTGCCGGGGCGAATCGTGTGAAACACAACGTTTACCTGTCGCTCGGTTCAAATCTCGGCGACCGCGTTAAGAATTTACGAGATGCAGTCGCTGCGTTGTGCAAGGTTGGCATCCACGTGACGCGGATTTCGTCAATGTATGAGACCGAGCCGGTCGACTATCTGGACCAACCTTGGTTCGTGAACATCGCCGTGGAAGCGGAGACGGAACTCGCTCCAGCCGCAGTGCTGCAAACCTTGCGCGCAATCGAAACGCAGATGGGCAGCAAAAAACTAGTTGCGAAAGGTCCGCGCCTGATCGATATGGACATCTTGCTCTACGGCAACGAAGTCATCGACACGCCGGAGCTGCAAGTGCCGCATCCGCGTATGCATCTTCGGCGCTTCGTGTTGGAACCACTATCCGAAATCGCGCCGACTGCGCGCCATCCCATTTCGGGTCTGAGCGTCTCGCAAGTTCTGGCTCAGGCGAACGACAAGAGCACAGTAAGGAAGATGTAGGGCACGCAAATCAGGACGTGCGATGCAACAGAAGGCGGTGCAACGTCATGGTCTTCGGTTGCAGCGCGTCCAGCTCGATTAGAGCCAGGTGCCCTTCGGTGATTTCGCGCCAGCGGTACACGCCGGCTTCGGTTTCCTGTACTTCGCGGCCGTTGGGCCGACGCAAAAATTCGCGGGCATCGTTGAGCGAAGCGGTTTCGCGCAGCGTGGGCCGCGCGAGCGCTTCCACCGCATAGCTGCGCAGTAGCTTGCTCCAATACTGATGGAAGAGATCGCTGGATGCGAAGATGTCGCTCCAAGCGACTTCGCCGCCATAAGCGACGACTACGCCAACAACGCGCTCGCCCTTCAGGCTGGAAGTGGCGCGGGCGAAACGCCGCTGCAGTTGATCGACGAAGCTGTCAACGGAGCCGCCGATGCGTGTGCCCTCATAAATCTTTCTGTAAGACTGCGTCGGCGCTTCGGAAGAGATGGCGTCTGCCAGAGCTTCAACGCCGAGACGCGGAGCGGGAGCAGACGGCGCGGCGGAGGATCTGGCGGCGGATGCTCTTGCAGTGGAGCCACCGGCGACCGCGGCCCATACCTCGGCTTGCTTTTGCTCGACGGCGGCTTGCTCTCGGACGCTGGGATGAACGATCGTGCTCGATGCACTGAATTGCGAGTTGCTGCCGGTCCAGCGGCCGTGCTCGACGCAAAAAACATCGAGCGGAAGTGGTTCGGCGCCGACGGGGACGATGCGATCTTTGCCGATGATGCGATCTTGCTTGCCGCCGCTGACGAGTTCGCCGGCAAGCAGCAGGAGTGGGCGCTTGCCGCGGTTGATGAGCACGAGCTGATTCACGGAGGCGCCGCTGTCGTATTGCGGCACCGCAATGGGACGAACCTCGCCGCGGTGACGCACCATGCCCACGGCACCCCGCTCGCTGACGATTACTTCGCCGCTGGCGAGACCTTCTTCCAGTGTAAGGAAGCTGCTGGTGTCCTGGGAGGAGCCGCTAACTACCGGGAAAATGGAAATGTTTTCGTAGGTGACCGGTTCGAGGATGCGCCAATCGCCCTCCGGGCGCTGGGACGCCTTGCTCGAGTGCGGAGCAGCCCAGAGGAAAGCGAGCCCCCCAAACGTGGCCGCTAAGACGGAAATGGTGACAGCCAAGAGCGAACGTTGCATAAGACCTCCTTGCAGTGAGGAAAATGAACCTGCTCAGGAGTTAGAACGGCGGGGCGGGAATTTCTTGCACGAACGCAAAGTGGGGCTCAACTCATGGTCTATCAAGAGAAGCGAAACGTAAGAAGATGCAACATAGGGTGGCAGATGCTTAACCGTGGGGGTCACCGAGGTTGAGGCGGCCTTTGGGCCGCTTGTTCTTGAGCGCTTCGCCTTCTTCGCGCTCGTATTCGGCGATTTCTTCTTCCGTGTAGGAGAAGGAATCGCGGGAGGCAAACATGGAATTGGAGCTGGCGGCCTTTTTCTTCTTTTTGCGCAGCTCGCCGAATTCATAGCGCACTTGGCGCAGAGGGGCCTCGATGGCTTTGATTTCCACGAGCAGATCGCTGACCTTTTCCAGGAAATCGTGGAGATGGAACGGCCGCAAGACGTAGGGAAGCTTGGCGCGCTCGAGCGGCTCAACGTAATGTTCGCCGTTTACGTCGGGGACCAGATAGAGGGCGCGGAGACGGCCGCCTTCTTCAGCAGGGACATTGGTGAGTTCGCGCAGGGTGACGAAAAGAGGGCTCTCCGTGCCAGTGATGGTCACATTCGTCGTCGAGAATGAGGATGCCTACCTGCCGGGGCTCAATCGGCGTCGCAGGGGTGCCCATTATCAAAGTATAGCGTTGGCGTTGGTTGGGTGCTTTGGGGAAGGTTGGGACAGGCGGCGTATCGGCCAACAGGGGGGCGGGTCTAAGACGATTATGCTACGGCTATTGACCAACGACGAAATCGCTTGCGGCGACGTATCGTTTGGCGGCAGAGCCGTCCCAGAAAACGCGGTAAGTCATTGATCCACCAGAAGAAAGGTGGGCGGTGTAGAAAATCTGGACGCCGTCTCGGGACCATTCGCCGTGATGCGCGGATTGGTCTGGCGGGGCAAGCACGACGCGGCGTTTGGTGCGCAACTCGTAGAGGAAGATGCCTCCGGAGAGCCGACTGGAATCCGCGGGAGCACCGGCCGGCGGTGTGGTGTAATTAGCGGAAACAAGGAGCAGGTCAGGATTGCCGGGATTGATGCGAATTGTGTCGGAGTCGCGGATCTGGAAAGTGGGGCCATAGATGTCTTGGAGGGGCACAGCTTGTGTGGGCTTGCCGTCGTCGGCGATCCAGTACGCGTTCTGTAGGTCGGTGGCGAGGAGCAGGTGCGTGTCAACCCAGCCTTGTAAGTCGTTGATATTATTGGTGTAAATGGCCTGTGGAGTATCCGGTGCGGCGGGCTGGAGCGTCCAAATTTGCCATTTTTGATCCTGATTCGAGAGATAGGCGATGCGGGAATCGTCGGGGGACCAGAAAGGCTGGCGAACGCTGCCATGAACCAAATCGCGGGAGCGGCCGCTGTCAAAGTCGTAGAGGACAACGGTGCTTTCGGGACCGGACTTCGAGTCCGGGCGGACGTATAGGAGCTTTTTCCCATCATGGGAAAGGGCGAGATCGGTTCCGACGGGGGCCGCGATCTTCTTTACGGTTCCGCGACTTACGACGACCTTGCCGGCGGAAGGGAGATAGGCAACGGACGTGGGCGACTTGAAACCGGTGACAGTAGTTTCAGGGGTGGGCTTTTTCTTGGTTGCGTCGTCGGAATCGTCTTCGCTCTGGTTGGTGATGCGGGGAAATAGCTCGGCTGCGATTCGCGCGCAGCCATTGAGGGTACCGAGTTGGGGATGCTCGACCACGGCGCGAAATGTGTATTTCGTTGCGGACATGCCGTCGGAGCAAGCTTCGCGCGATAGATGGATCGCGATTGCGGCTCCCGTGCCCGTGTCTTTGGCGTGGTAGGTCCAGGCTTCGCCGGCGGCTTCGTTCGTTACCTCGGCAGCTTCGAGAATGATGGGCGGGTACCCGGGACGGTCGAGGCGCTCTGGGCCTTTTTGGCCGATGCGGAGGCTCCACGCAGGATTATTCCCGGAAGCGAGGAGGAGAATCGGGAAGTGCTTGGACTGCGGCGCGTTGGGAGCAGCGGCAGCGGTAGGAGCGGAAGGCGGCTTCTTGGTGGGAGCGGGTGCTTGCGGCCAAGTGGCGGAACACGCGATTACAGATACGATCACTGTGCGAAAGAAAGCTGACCGTGCTCGCAAGGGCATGCGCCTGGGTGGATCCTCCGCAGAGAGGATACCGCGCCAGAGTGAGAGGCACAAATGACGGCATCGTGCGCCAGGGCTAGAGCAATAAAAAAGCGGGCGATCGCAGTGTGAGTGCGCCGCCGGCCAGTTAGAAAAACCAATTAGTTTAAGTACGGCGGGCGGTCGTCGGGACGATCATCGCGATCTCTGTCTTGGTCGCGGCGGTCGTCACGGTCGCGGTAATCGCCGCGGTCATGGTCGTGATCGCGGTCCCAGCCGCGGCGGTCGTCGTCGTTCCAGTCGCGGGACCATTCGCGCCATTCGCGTTGGCGGCGGTCGACGATCTCGAAGTCGGCGCGGCAACCGCGATCGACCCAGATTCGCCCGCGATCATAACCCCAGGTGCGATTGAAGACGCAGTCGGCTTCGCTGCGTTGGCGGATGATGAAAACACCGTCACGCGTATCGACGGGACAGAAGTTGCGCTGCATGTAATCGGACGGGCAGTAGAGCAAAGCGGCGGCGTTTTTCTGCCAGTCGCCGGTAACGCGGAAATCGGCACGGCAGCCGCGATCCACCCAAATGCCGCGCTTGCCATAGCCCCAAGTTTGTCCCTCGACGCAACCGGCTTGCGGACCCCAAAGCGGGAGTCGGCGGGGCACCAGACGCGCTCCATCGCGTCTGAGGCGCAGTAGATCATGTACGCATCACCCCAGCCGCGGAACTCGCCGTCATGGCGGGCATCACGGTCGCTGTCATGTCGGTCTTCACGGTAGGCGTCGCGACCGCGATCATGGGCGCCGTCGTGGCCGTCTCCATGCGTGACGACAACAGAAGCGCCAACTTCGAATTCCGCGCGGCAGCCGCGATCGACCCAGATACCGCGATTGTCATAGCCCCACGTGCGATTTTGAATGCACTTGGCGTCGCTCTTTTGGTGGACCATTTGAACGCCGCCGGTAGTATCCACGAGGCAAACGTGGCGATGCATATCGTCAGAAGAGCAAGACATTCGCAGGGCGGCTTGCGGCGCAGGCGCGGCGTGAACGGTCCTGCTCTCGGAGGCAATCATCAGGATGAGTGCGGCGGGAACTATCGGAAGCAATGCGAGCACACATTTGCGCGATACGGAATGAAAACGGGTCATAAGGGAATCTCTCCATTTCACGACCGGGCCGGCGCGAATCAGATTTCTGGCGGATTGCCGGGTTGGGTCGGCTAAAGGCTCGTTCACTCCAAGATAGAGAAGAATTGGTGAGGCAGCCAGAGGCATTCAGGGAGGAGTTGCGGCAGCGGCAACAGCCCACTCGGCCGGGTGATTTGGAGTCGATGAGGGGCGAAGAAAATACAAACAAGGACTTGACATTGGCGAAACTAAAGCGAATACTCGCAAGCGCAGTGAGGTGGGCCATGTCCCCAGTTCATTCCAATTCGACGCCGGACTCTCGGCGCCGCCCCGCTCAACAAACCGCGCTGTTCCCTGCCCATTCCACCGAATTGACGGAACAAGGCCCAAAAGCTCGGACCGGATCTGATCTTGCCCCGATCGTGACTGGTCCTGGCGGCAGCATCTCGGGTTGCCCCACGCCGGATTGCCCCCCGGCGTCATCGGCTGAAAATGGCGCCCCACGCCATGAAGAAAGCCGGACCCGAGATGCCGCCGCGCGTTGTGGCGCGGAGTCCGCTCGATGTTCTGCGGACTTTTCTGCGCCTCTGGTTGGCATTGCCCGCCTCGCAGCCAATTCTCCCGCGGCGGAGACGCAACGGAGTTCGCCGGAGCGGCCGGAATATTTTCTGCTGCCGGTGCGGTCGATCTTGAATCGATGCGATTCGAAACGGGTGCCATTCGAATGGACGATCAATCCATACCGCGGTTGCGAATTTGCGTGCAAATACTGCTATGCACGGTACACACACGAATATATGGAGCTGGACGGCTCGGAATTTGAGAAAAAGATTTTTGTGAAGCAAGATGCGGCACCGCTGCTGGTGCAGGACATGCGGAAATATTCGTTTGCGTCGAAAAGCTCGGGTGGGGTGTACCCGGAGCACATCGCGATTGGGACCGCTACGGATCCTTACCAACCGGCGGAGCGGGAATACGGAGTGACGCGGGCCTGCCTAGAGGAATTGGCGAAACGCGAGGGGCTTAGCGTTTCGTTGATTACGAAATCGAATCAGATTGTGCGGGACATTGACCTTTTCAAGAGGATTGCGGAGCGGTCGGAGTTGTCGCTGAACATTACAATTACGACGCTGCGACCACGGTTGGCGCGCTTGCTGGAGCCGCGAGCGCCTCGGCCGGACCTACGGTTGGCGGCGGTGAGGCAGTTGCGTGAAGCGGGACTGGCGGTGGGCGTGTCGGCGTGCCCGCTGATACCCGGAATGACGGATCGCGACGGGGAGTTGGAAGGGGTGGCTGCGGCGGCGAAGAACGCCGGGGCGCAGTGGTTCTTTTCCAATGTGCTGTTTCTGATGCCATCGTCGGCGAAGCAGTTCCTGCCCTTTGTGCGCGAGAAATTTCCGAAGTTGGCGAAGCAGTATGAAGCGTGGTACGCGAAAAATGGGTATGCGCCGGATGAATATCGGAAGCAGATGTCGCAACGGGTGGCGAAGATTCGGCAGGAGTATGGATTCGTGTCGCGACCGTGGGAGGAAAGAACGCGAAAGACAAAGCAG
>WNFQ01003153.1_pt1 | contig 11997 bp, 11 predicted proteins | sample 5400171 | NCBI WGS metagenome assembly WNFQ01 (sample SAMN13153356, study PRJNA577476) | soil metagenome | isolation source: 20 cm soil under Madrone tree | place: USA:California | collected 2016-06-14
AAACGATGAAAAAGACTGTTCTAACTTTCGGGCTGATTTCGGGCGGCATCATGGCAGTAATGATGTTCGCCACCCTCCCTTTCACGGATTCGGCCTGGCTGCAATCGCATAGCATGTTCATCGGCTATACGACGATGGTCTTGTCGTTCATGCTGGTGTTCTTCGGCATCCGCTCCTATCGCGAGAACATTGACGGCGGGACAATCACGTTCGGGCGCGCCTTTGCCGTCGGCATTCTCATCACCCTCATCTCATCCGTTTTGTACGTAGTCACATGGGAGATCATGTACTTCGGTATTCCCAGCTTTGGTGAGAGGTTCATGACCATGTGCGTCGCGCACGTAAAGAGTTCAGGCGCCAGCCCGGAAGTGATCCAGACGGAGCTCAATCAGTTGAAGTATTTAGACAACCCCTTCATCAATGCGGCCATGACATTCACTGAGCCATTTCCAGTCGGATTGATCATTACGCTGATCTCGGCGTTGATACTGCGAAAGAAAAGCAAAACACTTTCAGGCGAACAACCTGCAACAGCCGAGGCGTGATCGAAGGAATTGAGCCGGTTAGCATTCGGGGCAGTAGCCCGACCGTGAGGGAGGGCGTGGCACGGCACCGCTCGCACAAGCGAACATGTTGATGCTCCATTGGAGATATCTGAAACAACTAGTACGCCCTTCCCTCACGGTCGGGCCACTGCCCCGAATTGCCGATTGTGATTAACACGCGTCGCCCATCATGTCGTAGACCTGGCGCCAGCGGCCGGCCACCTTCTTGAAGATCAAGTATGCGTAACCGTCAAATCCGCCCTGAACGACAAAGACTTCGCCTGTGCCGTTGCCATCCAGATCCAGCTGATCAATAAAATCGATGCCGTGCAGGAACCCTTCAGGCGGTGGCTGGTAAGCCTGAAACTTCGCCAGATCGGCGCGCATCGCGGCGTCCTGCGACTTGGCAATCAGAAACAGATCGCGCTCGAATTTGTTTTTCGCTGACGACGTGAAGCTGCCGATTAACTCATATTTGCCATCGCCATCGAGGTCGGTAGCGGTCAGATTTGTGACCTTGATAGCCGAGATTAAATTAGCGGGCGTGCGGTTTTGTTTGTAGATGCTCTTGACCAAAATCATCACGGCGGCGCGTTCTGTTTCAGTCGGCGCGCGTCGCGCGCTAGCATGTTTCCCCAGCGTGTCAGAGTTCGTCGCCAAAGCTCTAACCTCACCGCCCAGGTGAACGGAAGTTGACGGCGTTACTTCGGCGTGCACGCTGTTGCATCCTTCGCTCCACTTTTCACGGTCACTGATCCGGCTTCACCTCCGCCGAAGATCAGACGATACGTTCGGCCGGCAGCGAAGTATTCTTCCGCAATCCGTTTCTGCCGGTCTTTCTGTTCGTCGCTAAATGGAACCCGCAATTGCTTGCCGTCAATCATGACGACGGCATCCATCGATCCTGCGCCTGGCTCTGCTGAGACGGCAAAGACCATCGTAGTCTTCCGTGACTCAGCTGCAGCCAGGCTCACTATTAACATTAGGGCCAGGGCGGCCGGTAAAAACTTTTTGCAGTTGTCAGTAAGCACTCTGAATCGCTCCTCATCATCTGATGAAATCAAACCGGCTCTCATCATACATTGGTATCCGCTTCAATGCTGAGAAGGTCAATCTCCGCGCAATCCCGGCGATCTCTGCTTTGCGTCGGTGCACAGACCTTTAAATACATTCACCGCAAAGGCGCTGAGTACGCAAGGAGCGCAGAGAGAATTTCGGATTAAGCCGCTACCCAAATGACGCTCACCTTGTCACTGTTCTGACGCTTCACCTATACTCCAAGTGCTTTGTCAACGCCTTCATATAATGACAATCAACTGGTGAAATCGGCGCCGAGGTCGGAGAGGGCCGGCGGCAGCGGCTTTCGCTTCGCGATCGTCGCCAGCCGTTGGAATGATTCGCTCGTGTCACGGCTGATTGAAGGCGCGCTCGAGGCTTTGGCGGAATTATCGGTCGATAAGAATTCCGTCGAGATTTTTCGCGTGCCAGGTTCGTTTGAGATTCCCCTCTGCGCGTTGAAGGCTGCAGAATCGGAAAAGTTCGACGCCGTGATTTGCCTCGGTGTGATCATCCGCGGCGAAACACCGCACTTTGAATACATCTCGGGTGAGGTGGCTCGAGGCATCGGCGAAGCGGGAATGAGAACCGGCGTGCCTTTGCTGTTTGGTATTATCACTGCCGACAATGTGAACCAGGCAATCGATCGCGCCGGCGTAAAGCAGGACAACAAGGGTTTCGAGGCGGCGACAGCAGCAGTGGAATTGGTTAATCTTTACCGGAAGGCTTTTGGAAAAGAACCGCGCGCATTAGCGCGTGGCTAATTGCCGGCCCGATGCCGGCGAACCGCAGGCAAGGATGCCTGCGCTCTTTTAGAAATTATGGGTTCGCGTCGTAAGGCGCGCGAATGCGCCTTGCAAATGCTCTTTGCGGCTGATGCTTCCGGAACGCGCGGGGATGAACTCGTGCGCACCTTCTGGTCTGAGTTGGCCGATGGCGAGCTGGAACCAGGAGCTCAGGAGTTCGCCACGCGGCTGGCCCTGGGCACCTTGGCTAATCTGGAAGAGGTCGACGAGCGGATTCGCTCGCGCGCTGAACACTGGCGGATCACGCGGATGGCGCTGGTCGATCGCAACGTCCTGCGACTGGCAGTATACGAGTTTCTAAAGGAACCTACCCCACACACCGTTACCATAAACGAGGCGCTGGAAATCGCTCGCCGCTTTTCGACCTACGAAGCAACGCAGTTCATTAACGGCATCCTCGACGCCATCAAGCGCGATCTCGATCAGGAGTCGCCTGAAACTGAGACTGTAGCGAACGAAGAGACCGAAGCTGATGCTTCACATGCTGATGCTGATCGGCCATAGTTAGTTTCTTGAAGCAAAGCCGACGAAGTCACCTATAGGCTCGATCCGTCGCGGCTTTGCCGCCTGATGTGCGGAAAGGCTCAGCCTTTCCCTTGAGTGGTTTCTTTGATTTTGAGGCTTCGCCTCAACACGCACACGATTTCCTGAAGACAATCATGATCTCATGTGAAGAGAAGAGCCACAGCCTCTTCAAGGTTAGTAGATCCTGGTCGGAGAGGCAGAGCCTTTTCGCACATCAGACGGCAGAGCCGCGCTTAGAGGGCGCTTTTACTAAGACAGTAATGACGCACTTGAGCTAAACTGCCCCCGGCATGGACGAAGAGCAAAACCAGTTTATTAGCGAGGCGCGCGAATTAATCGAAAAGCTTTATAGCGATCTCGAGCAACTGCGCAGCGCACGTTCGCAGGGTCGTCAACGTCGCGAGCTGGCGGCGCGAATTTTTCGCCGAGTGCACACGCTGAAAGGGTCGGCCGGTTCGTTCGGCCTGGGAGCTGTGGGCCGAATCGCTCACGACTTCGAAGGAGTACTCGACGGCGTGCGACTGGGACGTGTTGAGATTACCGATGCGGTGCTCGACGCATTCGAAGACGGCACTGACGCGATCGCGCGCGCTTTGGAATCAGAGCCCAGTGAAGACACCAGCCCCAGCGCTGCTGCGGTCATCAAACGGCTCGCGGCGCTGGCGGCGCAGAGTAAGAAGCAAGGCGCCATAGCCGGCAGCTTGCGCTCAACCTTGCCGCCTGAGATTGCCCGCTCGCTGAGTGAATACGATCTTCAGCACACGCGGGAAGCGGTGCGCGAAGGAGCAAAGCTTTTCATTGTCTCGGCTGCTTTCGGGCTCGAGACTTTCGATCAGAACTTTCGCGAACTTAATAGGCTCTTGGGTCAAAGTGGCGAAATAATTTCCACTGGTCCCGGGGAACCCTCGACTGAGGACGAAATCAACTTCAGGTTGCTCTATGCGGCTGAGCTGGTGCCTGGCGACATTCTGCGACAGGCGAGTGTGCTTGGCCGAATCGAAATCACCGAGCTTCGGACCGGCTCAACTATCGCCGGCACGAAGGTTTCCGCTGATGCCTTGCCGGCCGTTCAACCACTCACCGATAGCACAGAGACGGTTCGCGTCGACTTACGACAACTGGATGAATTGATCTCAGGGGCCAGTGAACTGTTTCGTTATTCGACAAACGCTCTGGCTTCACTGCACGCATCCGGCGACAGGCTGCCCTTCGAAACTGCCACCAGACATTTGCGCCGGCGGTTTGTCGAACTGGAAGAACGGCTGCTCAAATTGCGCCTGGTGCCGGCCGGAGAAGTGCTGGGACGCGCCGCCTCGCGCGGCGGGCGTATCGCGGCGCGCCGTCTGAACAAACAAGTCGACTTTGAAATCGCCGGTGGCGATGTAGGCATCGACAAATCGCTGGCTGACACGATCGCCGATCCGCTTTTGCATCTGGTGCGTAACGCGGTCACTCATGGCATAGAGAGTCCGGCCGAACGAGAGGCCGCCGGAAAGAGCGCGGTGGGACTTATACGGCTTTCAGCTTTCAACGAGGGCAGCCGCATTCATATCACGGTGACCGATGACGGCCGCGGCATCGATTGGAATCGAATTGCGGCCGCGGCAACAGCCCAGGGGATCACGCCCAAGGCGTCGGATCTATCGGCGGACCAATGCCTGCGGCTGATTTTTCGACCCGGTTTTTCAACCAGCAACAGGCTCTCGGAATTATCAGGACGTGGCATCGGGCTCGACGTAGTTGATCGCGCCATGGAACAAGCCGGTGGCGAAGTGCGAGTGGCGACCGAGATCGGAGTGGGGACTACGTTCGCGATGATCATGCCGGCAACGCTGGCGCTGGTGCAGTGTCTATTGGTGCAATCCGGTAATCAGCTTTACGCGATCGAGTCGGCCGGCGTCACTGAAGGCGAAGTGACTAAACGTGACGGGCGCTTCGAATTTCGGGGAGAGCCTTTGCCGGTCCTTCATCTCAGCTCATTACTTGGGCAGAGCGAATTCCATGCGGAAGGAACCACGATTGTGTGGCGAGCTCAAAGCAATGGCGCAGGTGTGGCGGTAAATAAAAAGAACGATCAAGACCAGAGCAGCTACGCGCTGGTCGTCGACAGTGTTAAGGGACATCAGGAAACCTTAGTGCGCAGTCTGGGCCGGCACGCCTCGCGTTGGGCAGGCGTTTGTGGCGCTGCTGAGCTTTTCGACGGCCACATTGTCCTGATGCTGGATATCGAAGAGCTGATCAGGACATCGTCTGCACGAATTGAGCAGCAGCCGGCTCCGTAGGCGTCACATCTTCACTAAAGCGCCGCTCAACTTGAGCCGGACTGTATCCGCAATATGCTACTGAATCGATGCAAAATAAAAGCCGAACAAAGCTCGTAATAGTAATTGTGATCCTGACGTTGATTGGTGACGTAGCGATGGTCTCGCCCCAGACCTCGACCTACCCAAGAGAAATCCGCGGCTACAAAGTTGAGCGTACGGTCGTTGAAATCAAAAAGCCGGAAACGAAAGGACAAAAGTCCGGCAAAGACAGGCAGAACCGAAGCGATGGGGCCGATCAATCCAACAGCGCGGCAAACTCTGAAGGGGATGTTGACGAGCTGATTCAACTGGGGAAGCCGCAACTCGCGCGCGTCACCCCGTTGGGCATTACCTTTGAAGTCCCAATCGTCGTCTCGCCGGTCAAACAGAGCGGGCACGTCGACTTTCTTGTCTTCGAAGACATGATCGTCAACGGCACGTCGGTCAACATCGACGAATACCATCGCGTCTTCGATCTGCCCAACAAGCAACCGCTGACCTTGCGCGAACCGCTGCGCTTTTACATTTATCTGCCCAGCGCCATGCTGGCCGCGCTCGGTGATTGGAGCGACTCGAAAGAGACCTGGCCCGTGACCGGCCGCGTTTACGTCTTTGGCAAATTCAAGAAGGGCCTTTTGAGTTTCAAGCGCGTCGTGCCGGTTGAGTTGAACCTGACGATGCGGAATCCGCTGAAGGAGCGGTAATAGACCGAGCGATTCTTAGCGCGGATCGTTGGATTGCAGAGTAGATAATTTCGCGCTACGCTGCGCCCGCATGATAGCATCCTTCCGTCACAAGGGACTTAAAGAATTTCTTGAGACAGGAAGTAAGCGTGGCATATCATCTGACCTCGCAACGCGGATCGCCCGACGCCTGGATGTGCTCCAAGTTGCCACGGTGTTAAGTGACATTGACGCCCACGGATTCAACCTTCACAGACTCAAGGGTGACAGATATAACGAGTGGGCGATATCGGTTAGCGGCAATTGGCGAATCACTTTCAGATTTGCCAAAGGCGACGTCATCGATGTTAATTTAGAGGACTACCACTAGGAGAGGACGATGCAGTCTAAAGTGAAAAGAAGACCGACGCATCCTGGCGAGTTACTGCGCGAGGAGACACTGCCTGCCGCCGGATTGACGCCGTCCGAGCTGGCCGCCCGACTTGGCGTATCTCAACGCGGAATTAATGCCGTGCTTAACGAGCGTCGCGCCGTAACCCCGGATTTGGCGCACCGCCTCGCCCGCGTCTTCAAGACAACTCCTGAGTTCTGGCTGCGGTTACAAGAGGCCGTGGACATCTGGGACGCTTTGCAAGCTAATCGTCAGGAATATGATCGGCTGAAGCCGCTTCGTGAAAAGGCGGCGTGAGGCTTACTGACCAGCGGCGAGAAAACAACGGTTAAAGCGGGTAGAAAACCAGCTTGTGTGAGAAGCAACAGATCATATCTTGTCGAGTCGTCGATGAGTAATTTTTAAGTACATTAATAAGCGTCCTCGTCGGAGGAATTGTCACTTGGCTAGTTGCGCGGCATTACTTTATTAGCGCTAGCCGAGAGTTAAGGGAAGAAAGCGCAGCATTGCGAAGGCTTAATGACTTGATGCTGCGCGGCATGGAAGATGCCGGCTTGGTTAAGTGGAATCGAGATGAATCCGGAAAACAGGTCGGCTTAATGATTGAGGGACAAGTTACCTTTTCCGACAAAGACGCGATGTCTGCTGATTCGACCGTCGCTCGCAATTCGGAAGGCATCGATTGAGCAATCCGGAGGTTTCAGCGAATCCGCGCCTCGCTTGAATTTTCGCGAGATAAATATGACATTGGTTGATAAGACCTTAGTTGTCATCGAAACGATCGATCTCGTTTTCAACGAAGTCAGTCAATGAGAATGGGACTTAATATTTCTGTGCGGACTAAAGAAATCTCCTAAGCCCAATCCACTCTCGGATGCATCGTGTGCCACTTCGTCGCCTGCTCGAACGCCAGAGCGACGCGCAGTGGCGCCGCTTCGTCGTACAAGCCGCCCGTGAACATGATCGCTCGCGGCAGTTTGTTGACGAAGCCGCAAGGTACGCAAATCGCCGGCTGGCCGGTCAGATTCGTGATCGTCAAGCTGGCGCTGCCCGGCGCCGGCGAAACAAAAACGTCCCAATCTGTCATTAACTTATCCATTTCACGCATTAACAAAACTCGCGCGCGTTGCGCCCGAAGGTACTCGACTGCGGGGATGAAACGCGAAGTACGAAACGTATTGGGCCAGTCGAACGGCGCCTGCCCCGATAACTGATTGACGCGCCCATCGCGCGTGATGTCGTCAAAGGCAGTGGCTGCTTCGGCGCTCAGTATGTAGCGAATGTTCTGAGTCGGGAATTTTGGCAGCTCGATGGGCGTCATTTTCACGCCCGCTTTTTCCAAAGCCGCGAGCGCTTCCTTATACATCGCATTCCGTTGCTCGAGTTGCTGCCGCTGTTGCTCGTTCTGCGCCTGAATTCCAGCCCCATCGAACTCAGTTTTCAGGTAGCCGACCCGCAGACTGCTGAGAGGCACATCCGGCATCCAATTGAACGGCGCATCTCCCACGGTCAGATCTCGTTTATCCGAACCATAGAGCGCGTCGAGAGCAGCGGCGCAATCTTCCACGCCGCGACAGATGGGGCCGACTTTATCCATCGTCCAGCTCAAACCCATCGCCCCGTAACGGCTGATGCGGCCGTAGGTCGGTCTTAAGCCGGTCACCCCGCAGGTTGAAGAAGGCGAGACAATCGACCCGAGCGTCTCAGTGCCGATTGCAAATCCAACCAACCCTGCTGCAGTCGCCGAAGCGGGACCAGCCGACGAACCGCTCGAACCGGTTTGATCTTCATTCGGCGCCCAGGGATTGCGAGTGACGCCGCCAAACCACTTTGGGCCCTGGGCCAGCGCGCCCATTGAAAGCTTCGCCAGCAGCACGGCCCCGGCATTGCGCAGACGTTCAACTACAGTCGCGTCATAGTCGATCGTCTGATCGCGATAGGGCTCTGCTCCCCAGGTCGTCTTGATTCCCTTTGTGGCAAAGAGATCCTTCGCCCCCCAGGGAATGCCGTGCAAGGGACCGCGATACTTGCCACGCCTCAGATCGTTGTCGGCATCCTGCGCCTGCTTCATCGCCAGGTCTTCGGTTAGCGTGACGACGCACAGAAGTTTCGGGCCGTAACGCTTCAGCCGTCCCAGATACATCTTCGTTAATTCAACCGAAGAAACTTTCCTGGTTCTAATTAACTCAGCCAGTTGGGGCACGGTCGCAAACGCCAGATCATCAACTGACTTGAATTGCACTGGTTCATGTTTGCCGAATTTGAATTTGGTTTTCGCGGCGGCGCGCTTGATATGAAATCCCAGCAGCGCGGGATGAAAGACGATGGCCGGCTCAGTATCGAGCGGCACATCCATTTTACGCAATACTTCAAAACTATCCAGCGAGCGATTAACGCCGGGCAGAGCCATGTCCTCCTGCTTGTCCGTCAACTCGATCCCGATCACTTTTTCCGCGTTGTGCATCATGTCTTTGGTGATGCGCAAGGGCGTTGGTGATGGCATCGGGGTTGGTGTGGGCGTTGGCATCTGGGCGATCGCCTTCAAAGGAGAACTGGATACAACCAGCCCCGCGGCCCCGGCCGCCGGGAGAAGTTTGACGAAAGATCGGCGATCTAGCCCTGATTTCTTTCGCAGCTTGCTTTCTGGTTTCTTCATAAATGTCCTCAACAAAGTTTAAGCCCTCCCTTGCGGTCGGGCTACTGCCCCGCAACATTCGCGGTCCTCTGGCTCCTGCCTACTGCATCTTGCCCGCGCCGGCGTCCTGCACAGGGCTTCCGTACTTCAGCTTTAGCACCCTGGCCTTTCCGGTTCGATACACAGTGACAATGTAAAGATTATCGTATTCAGTTTCCGGAATAGTCGGAAAGGTTGGGCCACCCAGCGCCGCGATAATTTCCGGCACAGAGTTGTTGTGTCCCGACACAAAGACGACCTGACCGGAATTCCGCGAGCGTATTTGAGCCAATAGATCGGCGGTGCTCTTCGCATTAACCTGGTTGACCGGCAATCCCAGTTTGTCAGCGAGCGGTTTTACCGTCTGCTGGGTCCGCTTGTACTGCGTCGCATAAATCGCATTGATGCCGGCGTCACCGAACATGCGCACCAGCTCCTGCGCGCGCGCTTGTCCCGCCGGGCTGAGATCAGGATCCGTGTTGTTGGGATCGATCATTTTCTCTGCGTGACGAACCAGAATGACTGTAGTGATAGGCCGCCGGAAGGTGGCAAAGTAGGCGAAGACGATGACGGCGCCCAGCACCGCGAACAACATCGAAAAAACCAGAACGGTTTTGAAGCCTGATTTGGGCTCTGGGGTTTCGTCAGTCATGAGCGAACTCGATCCTCCGGAACTGAGCAATGAATGGCCGCATACAATATCATTCGATGGAATTTAATTCGAGTTTAAATCGGAGAGGGCGCTTTCTATTTCGAGTGATTGGCTCTTCGAGGTAGTGAGGTCAATACCGGGAGCGGTAGCGACCGGGTTTCGTCCATGCGATCTCGTGCCATGTGAAGCGTAAGACCCGGTCGCTACCGCTCCCGGTACTGACCTCATCGCCCTGAGCCGCCAAGGGCTACGAGTATTTAAAATATGAACCCAATCACAGACGAAAGTCTGTGCCACTAAAGGCCGGATGCAAACAGAAACGGAAGGTGCTAACCTATTGTCATAACGAAAGACCAACGGTAATCGATGTGAGCGCGTGCAATCGCGCCGCCCCTGCGTGAGGTGAAATTCTTTGGCTCAAGAGCAAAACAGAACTGATTTATCTGAAATTATCGCTGAAAACTTCGGCGCCAACGCGACCTATGTCGAGGGCTTACTGGCGCGTTGGCGCGGTGATCCGGCGCAGGTTGATGAATCATGGCGGACTTATTTTGAAGAGCTCGTCGAAGCCAATGGCGCGTCTCTATTTCCGGGAGAAGGCCGCACGACGATCCTGCCCCAGGCTGAAGGGAGCGGTTCCAAAGCTAAGTCCGATGGCCGCCGAGACGGAACAGCTGTCGCGCCCGCGCAGGCTGCTACGCCGAAGGTTGCCGAAACAGCGGCGACGTCCGAAACAAACAAGCAAGTAACTCCCATTCGCGGCGCCGCTCTGAAAATCGTCGAGAACATGGAGGCCAGCCTTTCAGTTCCGACGGCAACTTCGCAGCGTCGCATTCCGGTTAAATTGCTCGACGAGAACCGCCGCATTATTAACCGCCACCTGGAAGAAAATGATCGCCGCAAGGGTTCTTATACGCACCTGATCGCCTACGCCATCCTGCGCGCGATCGATCAGTTCCCCCAGCTCAACGACGGCTTTGAAGTGATCGACGAACAGCCATCGCGGGTCAGGCGCGAATCGGTAAACCTGGGCATCGCGATCGATTTGGAAAAGAAAGATGGGTCGCGCACTCTGCTGGTTCCCAACATCAAGAACGCAAATAAACTTCGCTTCTCGGAATTTCTGGCCGCTTATGACGACGTGGTCGCTCGCGCGCGCACAGGCAAGTTGCAGGTAGCAGATTTTCAGGGCACCACTCTCTCGCTCACAAATCCCGGAACGATTGGCACCGTCGCTTCTACTCCGCGTTTGATGCCTGGACAATCACTTATCGTCGCCACCGGTGCGATCGAATATCCAGCCGAGTATCAATCGATGGCGCCCGCAATTCTGCCGCAACTGGGCATCAGTAAAGCCATCACGATTAGCAGCACTTACGATCATCGGATCATTCAGGGGGCCGAATCCGGCTCATTCCTTGCTCGCGTGCACGAGTTACTCCTGGGCGAGAACAAGTTCTATGACGAGATCTTTTCCGATCTCGGAATTCCGCACGCGCCTCTGCGCTGGAATGTCGATCGGAATCCGCTCTTTCTGGGCGTCGATCAGATGCACGAGCAATCGATTCGCCAGGCGCGCGTCATGGAACTGATCAATGCTTACCGGGTGCGCGGCCATTTGATCGCCGACATCGATCCATTGCATGCGATGCCGCTGCTTTATCATCCCGAGCTGGATATCGAAACCTACCATCTAACTATCTGGGACCTCGATCGCTCGTTCTATACAGCCGGCCTTGCTGGTACTGAGACGGCCACGCTGCGCGAGATCCTCGACATTCTCCAGCGCGCCTACTGCGGCAAAGTCGGCACTGAATACCGGCACATTCAGAGCAAGGAAGAAAAGCTTTGGCTGCGTGAACAGATTCGGCGCGAATTCGTCGAATCCGAGCCAATCGACGTCGAAGTCAAGAAACGCATTCTCTGGAAACTGATTTCCGCCGAGCAGTTTGAACGTTTTCTAAATACAAAATTCCTGGGTCAGAAACGTTTTTCGATCGAAGGATGCGAAACCATTATTCCCCTGCTCGATCAGTTGATCGAGCGCGCCGGCGAACTCGATGTCGCAGACATCAAGCTGGGCATGGCGCACCGCGGCCGCTTGAATGTGCTGGCCAACGTGATCGGACATTTCTGCGAGCGCATCTTCACTGCTTTTGAAGGTTCAGTGCATCCCTCGTTTCCGGCAGATGAGGGAGACGTGAAGTATCACCAGGGCGCCGAGGGCGAACGCGAAACGGCCAGCGGGCGGAAGGTTCATCTCACTCTGTCGCCTAACCCCAGCCATCTCGAAGCTGTCGATCCGGTAGTTGAAGGGATGACTCGCGCGACGCAGGATGGGATGACAGAAAGCGGCCTCTCG
>WNFQ01003154.1_pt1 | contig 11997 bp, 10 predicted proteins | sample 5400171 | NCBI WGS metagenome assembly WNFQ01 (sample SAMN13153356, study PRJNA577476) | soil metagenome | isolation source: 20 cm soil under Madrone tree | place: USA:California | collected 2016-06-14
CTTCCGGTCCTGAACCCCTCTCGTTGGTGGCGTCAGTGCCTGGTTCCCGGTGGGGATGATGCGTTTCCATGAGATGGGGCGGAGTGCAATGGTCGGCGGAGTCCAGCGCTTCCGGTGTCGGCGCGACGCGAGGCTTGTAACCCTCGTGCCGTTGACCCAGAAGTTTTGAATTGAGCAGCTCTTGCGTGTAGGCATGCTGGGATTTCTGAGTAAGTTCCCGAGTTGACCCCTGTTCGACGATGCGTCCGTCGCGCATCACCAGGATGCGGTCCACGGCCCGCATGAGCACCGCAGGATCGTGAGTGATCAAGAGAAGTGCCAACTGCAATTGCTCCCGCAGACTCCTCAACAAGTTCAGAATTTCGAGTTGAGTCCCAGTGTCCAGGGCGGTAGTGGGCTCATCCGCGATAACCAGCGCAGGACGGCAAGAGATGGCCTGGGCAATGGCGACCCTTTGTTGTTGTCCACCGCTCAATTGATGCGGGTATGCCGCTTCAAGGCACGTTTCTTTAGCAAGTCCCACTTGGGCCAAGAGAACCGTAGCCTCTTCCCGCGCGCGTTCGCGGCTGAGGCGTCTGTGCGCTCGAAGTACTTCGGCCACCTGCTCTCCAACCCGAAGGACCGGGTTGAGCGCCGCCCCAGGTTCCTGGTGCACCATCGAGATTCCCGCACCTCGAACTTTTCGAAGCTCGCGTTCTCTCAGCGTCAGAAGATTTCTCCCGCCAAAGATGGCCGAGCCGCGAATGATGTTGCCAGCAGTTGGAAGCAGGCCGAGCAGGGCCAGTCCCAGGGTCGTTTTTCCGCATCCCGATTCGCCAAGCAGTCCTACCGCTTCGCCCACCCCGATATCGCAGGTCACCCCTTCGAGTGCGACGAGTTGCCCTCGGTCACTTGAGCGGTAGCGCACAGTCAGATCATCCACCTGCAGCAAGGGCGGCACTGGCAGCCTCCGAGATTTCTCGGAACCAGCGTAGAATACCCTACTACCTGTGCGTCGTAGAACTCCCGATGGTGGCCTCTGGATTTGACAGCACCGCACGTTGCAAGCAGGAATCGTTCTGTAGGGAATCAAATCACTGAATTTGGCAGTGCTCTGATGCTCGACACCATGCCGCTGCTGCCTGGTAGACATCGAGACGGCCGTAGCCTAACTGAGAAGAGACGTACTTGGCACGTGCTATCGCCTGCGAGGCCGAGTTCTGATTCAGGTTGGTGTCAATACTCCGAAGTAGCGCTACCGTTCCGGATACAAAGGGAGCGCTGAAGGAAGTGCCCCAACCCGCGGCGTAAGTTCCAAAAGGATAGAGCGTGATAATGCCCTCACCCGGTGCACCCACCCAGACGGGAGGGTGACCGTAGTTTGAAAACGAGGACAGGGTGTCATTGTTGGTTGTGGAAGCAATGCCCATCACATTGCTCAGCCCCGCTGGGTAGACCATGACATGTTGGCCATTATTACCAACTGACGCAACCAAAACCACACCGTGCGTTGTTGCGTACCTGCAGGCCTTGGACAGTTCAGTCGAGGAGGTCTGGAAATCAAAACTCATATTGATAACGCTCGCGTGGTTTTGAGTGGCAAAGTAGAGGGCACGCAGGACATCCGAGAGATATCCTGTCCCATCCGTGTGAAAGGCTTTGAGCGGCATAATGTGAGCGCTGGGAGCAACCAGGTGGACGATTCCAGACACCATTGTCCCGTGCCCAAAGGCTGCATATTGCGATTGTGAGAATGTGGACTCTTCGCTCTGATTCACCACGGCCATCGTGGACTGGTTCACCCACCCTGGGTTGTCGCCGTTTTGGCCACTCATGGACTGATTCACATCCGTCAGTTCGGAGCCGCCCCACTGATTTCGAGTGAAGTCGTAGCCGTTAACCAGGACACGTTGCAGAACCGGATGAGTAGGGTCGACGCCCGTGTCGATTACTGCCACGATTCCGGAACCGCTGACACCAAAGGAGTTCTTGGACTGCGCTTTTCGAAGGTTGGTGATCCGGACTGCTGGTTGATTAACGTATCCATCCCAGGCTGTCGTTCCGTAGTAAGAGACGGGGGATGTGTCCCATAGGCCCGTGGGTGCCGTCCAAGTCTGTTGCTGGGTCACTCGCAGGAGCAAGTCCGGTTCGACGTCTACGACTCCAATTTGGCCTACTAGTTTCTGGAGCAATGTGGTTACCGAGTTCAGAGGCCCCGGTGCCACTACGAAAACCTGTCCGAGCGTACCGTCTACTCCATTGACAATGTTGCAACTCACGAGCAAGCAGGTAAACTGCAGCCCGTGGAGTCCGAGAGAATCCCTTACGATCACGCGGTTCAGAGCCGCTGTTGGTCCGCTTGAACTTGCCAGAAAAAGAATAAAAGAGACTAAGAGACGATGCTTCACCTTCTCACTCCTCTTGTCCTTGGTGCCGTGCACTGCCGTTCAATGACCTGGCCAGATACCGATGACCGAGACTCGGAGCTAGGTTCCGGTCGCCCGGTTTGGCATTTGCTTTTTCACCCAGTCCATTTGCCCTAAAGGGAGGGTGACCCAGGATCGTTCGCCCAATCGAATTTCGAGGCTGACATCCTCGGCGAATTCGAATTCCAGGTTAAACTCGCCCAAATGGTTGGTCGTGGTCCGCGCCACGGTTCCGCTTCCCCCCATCACCACCACCACGGGAAGACTATCGTTCTTCCCCTTGGCTTTGGCTGTGTCCAGCACCTGGCCCACCAGCGAGATCCGATCGGACCCTGCCGGGCAGTCGACAAGAACGTCGATCATGGTGTTGTTGTGTTCATAGGTGAAGTGGCGGCCAGCGGTGCGTATGCTGCGTACACCGGGTGGAGATGGCACAGCAAAGCTATCGAATAGCAGTTTGGCCACTTGGATGTTCCTGGAAGCAACTGTATGCGATCCACGAGGAGCGAACAGATCTTCAAGGCTGGTACACAACTGCGAAAGGAGATGCTCCTGGAACAGATGCGGCAGATCATGGCGCTCGATAAGTTCGAGAGCTTGCGGATCGACTCTTTCGCTGCTGATGGCCACGATGCGTTCCGATAGGCTGGGACGAATCTCCTTTATTCTGAGGAGTGTCTTTTCCGCATCGGCGCCAGAATGATCGAGATCCAGCAATACTGCGTCAAAGGGTTCTCGCTCAATTGCGGCGAGCACGTCCTCTGGAACCGAAACCGCTGTGCACGTCCACCCCATCGTGCTAAGCAGGGTAGAGATGCTATCCCGGTCCGGTGAGTCAGCCCCTACCAACAGGACTTTCCGCCGCTTGCCAGGACGTTGCTCAGGATTTTTCCTTAGAAACATCTCGCTCGGCCGTCTCCTCTTTCTCCTCCGATGCCTGGAAAGCCGAATTTCACTGAAGCCCAACAGAAAGTGAAGGAGGTAAACAACGTCATCTTGAGTAGGGTGAATGCTCTATACGCGCCTCAAGGGGATGGACACTCCCCACCAATACAAAAGGAGCCCAATAATACGGATGGGGATGCTTTCCTCTCACGGCTTGCATGGCCTCTCGTACGGCACAAGCACGGTCCCGGCGATGGAAGAGGCGGTTGTAGAAAATCTTCATGAACATAGCCGTGCTGCTGTCGTTCACGTCCCATAAGCTGAGAAGCAGGCTTCGAGCACCAGCGGAAAGCAGCCCTCTCATCAGTCCGATGAGTTCGTCCCCTGCCGCAATGACGTTTGCGCCCGTTGAACAACCGCTCAATGTGATCTGGTCAACCGGCAAGCGCAGGCGATAGAGATCGTACAGAGTGAGGAAAGTGTCTCCCAACCGGATTCCTGAAAAAATGGGGTTGTCTTGCCGGAAAAACCCATGGGTAGCGATGTGAATCAGGCGACTTCGGGGCCCCTTTTCCTGCAGAGCCTTTGCGCTTGCTCTCCGACCAAGGAGCACATCAGGCTCGGGAAGAGCATTGGCAACGGACTGAATCTCTTTACGAATCGCAGGGGCTTGGGGATCGGGAACCCCAAGAATCAGGGAACCACCTGCCTCGTTGACCCGCTTCTGGCAGCATTGCACATAGATGCTGGCACTGGGAGCATAGGAAACCGAGAAATCGTCAACTAAGTACCCGACCCCGTCAAACAGTGCGTGGAAGGGCACACCATGAAGCGACTCGTGGGGCACCACGATGAGGTTTGGTCCTTTGAGTTGGTGGCGGATCGGGCGCAGTAATTCCTGGTAGAGCTCCTGCAGATGGGTGCGCGTGGCCTCGAGCAGAGGCGCTTGAAACTTCCGAACGTAGCTCGGATCGAGTCGGAATTTCGAGAATTGAAATTGAAGCATGCGCAACGGGTGTGCGATGCGCGAGGTCCGTGTGACCTTGGTGATTTCCACGCCGTTCTCGGTCACGACCGATGCCAGAATGCCATGGCGAACACGAAAGTATTCGACCAGCGTCGCTTTTGGTCCTAGGCTTTCACGAAGGCGATCCAACGATACTGGCTCGGGCACTCTGACGCCGGCCAATTCCGCTTCCGTAGTATTGACCTCGCGCAGAGCCTTGAGAAATTTCTCTTCCCCCTCCCCAGCGAGTCTCCGAAGCATAAGGAGCCGTTTGTCCGAGGCCGGCAACTGTCCTAGTTGTTCGACTTCGATCCGATGGTAGTACCAGTTCAGTTGCTCTCGAAGGCCCCGGAGTTTACGCGTACCTTTCTTTTCGCGATTGTCGCCCGCGGCCGGCCCCACTTGGCGAGCGATCAATTCAAGCAGGTTTCGAGATTTTGCCTGCTCCATGTACGTCCAGGCTTCCGTCCGAGCCTCCAGGGTCGCACCTCGTGCCAGGCAGGTGTCCACCAGGTTCTCGTAGACTTCAAGCCTGTTGCTCATGAAGGAGATTTTCAGTTCTTCTCCGTGGACTCCACTACGAAGAGTATCGAGTACGTCCTTGGCAAGATGATAGTGACGTTGCGCCTCCGGAAGATTGTGGGCCGCTTCTTCAATTTGGCCCATGACCAGATGCCCTTGATAGGAGAGCATCGGTGTTTGTTTTCCAGAGAGGTTCCGCAGCGCGATTTGGCACTCGCGGCGCGCGGCTTCGAGTTTTTGCGTCTTGAGCGACAATCGCGCCAGCAGCAAACGGCAGAGAATGGCCCGGTTCCGCAAGGGAGAAGCGCGAAAGAATTCCAGCGCTGCCAGGCAGTGCCGGCGCGCTTCAGGTAGGCGGCCCTCATCAAAATAGGCGACAGCTTGATACAGGTCGGTCAGCGACGGCCATACCCGATTCTTTTCCTTCACGAACATGGCCCGGGCTTGCGCGAAAAGATCAAGGGCACGTAATCCGTGGCCTTGCTGGCTGAGCGCGATGGCCGAGCCGCACAAGGCTTTCGCTGCTTCGTATCCCATGCCGAGTCGGTCGAAACAGGTAAAAGCCTCCCGGGCCAGCTCGGCCGCATCCTGGTTGAGATTGAGTTCCAGATAAATCTCGGAAAGGTCGAGCTGGCAAAGCGCGGCGTGGTAACTGTCGCCGACCTTCTGGCTGAATTTACGGGCCGCCTGCAACATTTCGATCGCCTGTCCGTAACGTCCTCGCAGGTAGTAAAGGTAGGCTATGTTGTACTCGGCCTGGGCCACTGCCAGAGGCATATTCCCCTTGTTGGCGAATTTGCGGACCAGGCTGTAAGTGGCAAGAGCTTTTTCGTATTCGTTCAGGCTGATCAGGCACACGGCTGCATTGTGCAGGGCAGCGACGATGCCTTCGGTATCTTTAGCCGGAAGCAACTGGGAATAGGCGCTCTCATAGCAATCAAGTGCCTCCCGGAACCTGTCTTGCCGGTGAAAAATGTTCCCCACATTGATATCAAGACGGGCAAGTCGTGTCGCTTCACCTGCCGCGGAGAAGATTCCGCGAGCTCGCCGGGCTGCGGCCAGCGCGCGCCCATATTCACCCAGCAGGATGAGAGGTTGGATCGAACTGCTCAAGGTGCGTCCGGCTTCGATGGGCTTTCCCGCCTCCTCGAAGTTCCGTGCTGCCTGGGCATGGAGTTGAGAGGCTCGGCTGCTCTTGCCCAGGAACCACAAGGAATTCGCCTTCGCCCGCAAGGCATAAGCATGGGATTCGGTGTCGCCCAGCCGGTTCGCGAGCGTGACAGCTGCTGCAGCAAGGCGGCGAGCCTTATTGAGATCGATCCGAACCAACGCGCTCACAGCCTGGTCCATCCGGCTGACCGTCAAGGAAGAAAGCAGACGATGGCGAGAGAGAAACGTGATCTGGTCGTCAGCCTTCCGAAGCAGCACTAGCCGGTCGAAGGCAGTTTCCTCACGAATGTTCTTCGTCGGCATCGGTTAAAGAATCTGAAAACGAAGACCTGCCGCTCACTCCCTGCCAATGCAACCGGCACCCGAAAGCGAAGCATTTTAAGAATAAATAGGAGATCAAGGCGCGACCAGGCCCCGGCGGACCGCGTAACGCACAAGAGTCGCCATCTCGTGGATATCCAGTTTTTGCATGAGCCTGGATCGATGCGACTCTGCTGTTTTGACGCTAATACCCAGGACGGAGGCGACATCCTTCGTCGATTTTCCCTCCGCGATGAGCTGCAGGACTTGTCGCTCACGGCCACTCAGGGGGTCCGGGACCCGGGTTGATTTCGTACGGTACGCCTCCACCACCGCCTTTGATACGCCCGGGCTCAGATAGAATTCTCCGCGTGCGACCTGTTGAATCGCATGCACCAGGTCGCTGGCCACCTGACTTTTTAGGACGTATCCTCGTACCCCCGCTTCAAGAGCTTCGTGGATATATTCCTCCTCGTCATGCTGTGTGAGCAGGATGGTCCGTGTTTTTGGTGAAGACCGAGCCAACTCGCGGGCAGCATCGATCCCGTTTAACGTTGGCATTCTTATGTCTAGGACTGCTATATCCGGATGGAGGGATTCCGTAAGGCGGACTACTTCCTGACCATCCGACGCCTCAGCGAGCACTTGAACCCGTTCCCGCTCAAGCAACGACCGAAGAGCCTGACGTACCAATACGTGATCATCTGCGAGCACGACTCGAATTGACATGACTACTCCCCAACGGAAGGCGTAACGAAAGTTCGGTTCCTTGTCCGGAATACGATTCAATGCGCAGCGTTCCACCAATTGCACTTGCCCGCTCCTGCATAGCAACTAGTCCCAATCCTTTGCGGCTTCCTGCCTCTTGTGTGTTACCCGCGTTGAAACCCTCTCCGTCATCCCGGATCGAACAGCGCAATACCTGGTTTTCTTGCCACGCGCGGATCCAGACATTTTTTGCCTTCGCGTGCTTCGCGATGTTGTTAAGCGCTTCCTGCGCAATCCGGTAGAGTGTCGTCTCCATTTCGCTGGGGAGTCGCCCTGAATCCGTCGCCTGAATATCGATTGCCAGCGACGCGCGCTCCGAGACTCGGTCGGCGAGAAAGCGAATTGCCGGAATCCAGCCAAGATCATCCAAGATCGTTGGTCGAAGTTCGTGAGAATACCGCCGCAACTGTTTTTCCACTTCGACCAGCAATTCTTCGATCCCGCCAATCTGTTCTTGTTGGACCTTAGGCAATTCGCGCGCCATCTGGGCGAGCGCCAGATGGACGGCCACCAGAAGCTGTCCCGCCTCGTCATGCACGGCATATGCGATGCGCTTGATCTCCTCTTCCAGAGTTTCGTTGATCTGCCGCAATGCCGTTGCTGCATCCTGAGATCCGCGATGCGAAATCTCGTACGGAGACAGGAATTCCGCCAGGAAATCGGCGCTTGTCCGAAGCAGCTCTTCCCGTTGTTTCTCATCTCTTTCGTCATCCATGAGCCGTTTCAACGCTTGATGGTGAAGGGAGGTCACTTCCATGAGGCTCTTCTGCTCGGTGATAGCCAGGCGGCCGAGTTCATAAGCCTGGACCAGCGCGGATTCGCCCCCGCCCGAGGCGTATTCACCTAACTGGAAGGCGTACTGCTCTTCAAAATCTCCACGCGCCGTGTTCTGGGGTCGGGTAGCGATCTTCATGAATGTATTCCAATCAACCTCGTAACCAAGACCAGCGCGTCGTCAGATCCATTCTGAAAATGTCTGAGGATTCTGTCTGCGGCTCTTTGTGGATTCTCGAGGGCGGTGAGGGTCTCGGCGAACTCGCTTCGAATGCCATCCGTGACAAAGTAGACCGTATCTCCCCGCGCTATCTTAAGCTCAGACGCCTGCAGCGGCGGCAACTGGGAACCGACGACGCCGCCACGCAGGAGAAGAGTCTCCTGCACAGCTCCTTCCCTGGCATGGGCACGCATCAGCACCGCGCGCACATTTCCGACGCCCAGCCAGGTCATCCGACCGTCTGACGTATCGATGGCAGCGAGGCTCAAAACCACGCCGCGTGTCTGCCGAAGGCTCGCGTGGCAGCATTGCACGAGAGAGATAATTGGTTCGTCTGCATGTTCCTGGAGAATAAACCTTGCCATCTTCGCGGCGTTGGCAGCGTCTTCACCGTGACCCAGGCCATCGATCGCGGCAATCAGGACTCTGTCTTGACTACAAGTGACCAAATGGTGATCACCCGACTCATGCTGGCCAGGTAGGACGAAGTTGGCCACCCCACAGTCCACCATCGGCACCCTTATTATTGTTTCCATTTCTTTATTACCACGGTTGTCCCCTGGTCGGGTTGCGAGGTGATTTCAAATTCGTCCATGAGGCGCCGCACTCCCGGTAGGCCCATTCCAAGGCTGCCGGAAGTTGAGAAGCCGTCTCGCAAAGCCTGGGGAACATCTAGAATTCCAGGACCCCGATCGGAGGCGATAATCGCAAGGCCTTGACGATTTCCGCCATTGACCGTCTTCAGCGTAATCTGGCCCGTGCGGGCATAGGACACGATATTGCGGGCTAGTTCTGAGATCGCCGTAGCGATCAGGGTCGCATCACACTGGGCAAACCCGATCTCCGTCGCCAGAGCCCTTCCTTTCTGGCGGGCTAGGATGATGTCTTGGTCCGAATTGATGGCCACTTGGATTTCTCCGTCCGACACTGCAGCTCTCTCTTAGTGCATCCTCTCAAACTTCTGGTTCAAGTAGGTCAGCCCTTCTTCTAGGTCGAGCGCCGTGGCAACACCTTCCAAAGTCAGTCCAAGCTGCACCATCGCGAATGCCACTTCCGGCTGAATTCCCACGATGACCGTTTCTGCACCACGCAACCGGATCATATGGGCGATCTCTCGAAGCGTTCGCGACGCAAACGAGTCCATAACATCCATGGCCGTAACATCGACGATAACCCCGCGCGAACGCCACCTTACCACCTGTTGTACCAACCCGCTGCGCAGTTGGCTGAGGTCCGCGTCCGAAAGCGCGGCTTGAACGGTCGCGATCAGGACACCTCCCTGTTTGAGAATGGGAACTTCCAAGTTGCCCTTTCCTCCGTTCCGCTCAGCTCGGTTCTGCCAGGGTCGCCACTTTATAGCCCAACAGTCGTTCCGCTTGCTCGATTCCGCCTTGTAGGTCGCCGACCGTGTTCATCTTGCCGAGATCGATGCCGATCGTGACCAGTGTTTGGGCAATTTCCGGCGAGAGACCGGTCACGATTACATTGGCCCCGAGCAGACGAGACGCTTCGACCGTTTGCACGAGATGGTTGGCTACCGTCGCGTCCATGGCCGCCACCCCGGTGATATCGATCACGACCACTTTGGCGCGGTTCGTGCGGATGCCACGCAGGAGCTGTTCGGTTAACTGCCGCGCCCGCTGCGGATCTATGACACCGATGATCGGCAGAATGAGTAACCGCTCGCGGACCTGGAGAACCGGAGTAGATAGCTCTCGGATAGCTTCCTGTTGCTGGCGGATGACTCGCTCTCTTTCTTGTACAAACCCGACTGCCACGGTGTTCGCGATGCGGTTGGCGGCGGGCTCGTAAGCGTCTAAGATACGGTTCAATTTCTTGAAGTCGGTCTGGTATTTCGCGAACAGAGAGCGCGCGAGCACATCGCGCAGCAAGAGAACGATGCCTACGACTTCGTGCGTCTCGACACCTCGCGGGATGATGCGCTCCGAAAGATTTCGCGCATAAGCTTGTAGGGCCTCAAACGTCCCAGTCTCTAGAGCTTCCACGTAACTGTCATAGACGGAGGTCGCTTCTGCGAAAATTTCGTCTTTGGTCATCGCGGTCAACAGACGTGTCTCAGAAATACGAGTCACCCATTCCTCGCGGAGTTGTGTTCGGTTCTGCCGAAGATGAGCCACGAGTTCACGAAGCAGCTCCGACGCGACATTACTTCTTGTTGTTGTCAGTTCCATCGTCTGATTGTTGCGTGCTCCCGTATCTTTCATGTCCTTCACGGTCTGCTCCACTTGGGCCATGGATCTTCTCCTCGGAATGCCTGGCGTGCTCAGGGTTGCTCATCCGCCTTTGGGTCGCGCTCGTGCTCCATGGGGGAATACCACGAGTTACCTGTGGTCTCAAGCAAGCAAACCCCCGTAACGAGCATCCGGCGAAGACCTTAAAGGCCTTGTAGTCCAACGATGGATTCGGTCTCAAATGAGGCAGGCCCAGAAGGTTAGCGCCTTCTCCTTAACGAACACTGCCGATTTCCCCTATGAAGGCAGAGTGCAATCATGTTGTTCGACCTCGCCCCTAGGTCGACGGGTGAAGGGATGCAAGTCCGCCCAACAACTTGTGCCAATTATTGCGTCTTCAAAACGCACAAACCATAGGGTGTTTGCTGTATTCAGGAGTGAGTGGACTGTCACCGACTTGGCCCCGCCCTCATTCGACTCGTTCACCCGTCCCGGACTGAGCTCTCCAGTTCTCCGTATGCAGACCACCCTATTGTCGCTGCTAACAAACGATCGTGATAAGGAAGACCCCAGATCCGGCGAACGGGTCGCTGTCAGCATGAACAACAGCCCCCCTCGTCCGGTCTTCCACACAACTGAACTGTGTCGTCTGGCCTGCGTAGGAGGTTCGCAAGCATCGATTCCGCAAACCACGCCTTGAGCCGAGGAAACCGATCCAGCACTTCGCCCGCATTTTGCTCAGCTTGCTTTGTCTGATTGGCTCAGAGACGGATGAGCAACTCCTGCGATCGGTACGTGCACGGCCGGCAGATCAAGCGCGTTGTTTCCCGGCGGATTATCGGACCGAGAAAGTCCTGCGGAAAATGGTCCTTGAGCTCCATTACCATCACACCGGTTTTCTGCTACCGCGTGACGTAAAGATGGCCGTGCATTTTAGGTCGGAAAATTCCGCTTAAGACCTTTTGAAGCACGTGCGCTACGAAGGCGCGTGGTTGACGCCCTTGTTATACGTATAGGCTTCGTTATCCGTTGCGAGGATGGCTCGCTGATGCTACGGCCCTTGAGAATGTCGACACGCGCATGCCCCTTCGAGCAGCAAATAGTCATCGGGGCCTTTTGGGAAGACGACGTCCGACTCTATCAGTCCAACCTGCTTCCATGAGGTTGCAATCTGCTGATAGGTCTGACTCCTGCGAAAAGACGGCGGTATCGTCTTCTGCATCACGATGTTCGCAACAGGTAAAACCATCTCGTTGTGCTTGAAAGCTAGCTTTCTCTTGGGTGCCGCCACGAAGCTTCCCTTTTAGTTGAGACGGACAGCCAACTGCTCTGGCATTATCGGCTGGCTGTTCTGACGACTTGCGCCAACATACGGCTCGCGCTCAAGTTCCGGCCGGCGTCGATCTGCCGACTTTAAAGAAATTGATGGGGCACGAGTCGATCTCGACTACGATGCAATACGTCCATCCCAGGCAGGAACATTAAGGTCCACGCGGTGTTGAAACTTGAATGTACATTGCTGAGGAGTCGAAATTGGCTAAGAGGCTGACTTCGGGTAGCCCGTCACTCGCGAATAATCGCCCGAATGGTCAGGGCCGCCGCCGAATGAGAGACCCGCACGACGTCAGCATTCCTGTTTGCTCCTGTGCTGCTCGCTCGAATCACGGGTATCCCAAGTCTGGGACAAGTTCTCCGAAGGCGGTTAATGTGAAATTAACCAACCTAACTGCCGCCCTTCTCCCCAACCCCGGACAA
>WNFQ01024465.1_pt1 | contig 11995 bp, 12 predicted proteins | sample 5400171 | NCBI WGS metagenome assembly WNFQ01 (sample SAMN13153356, study PRJNA577476) | soil metagenome | isolation source: 20 cm soil under Madrone tree | place: USA:California | collected 2016-06-14
GTCCTTTAAGCTTTGGGCCGCCGTGTGCGGGCGCGCAGCAGGCGGTACCAGACGGCAATGGCCAACAGGACCATCAGGAAACCGACCAGAAGAAACGGGGATAGCCAGTTCTGCGATTGCGTCTCGCTGCCGACCCGGATCATCACTCGAGCGACGTAATCCGCATTGCCGGCCTCGGCGCCCCATAAGCCGTCGCGGTCGGCATCGAAGACGAATTTCCCGGCGGCGTCGGTGCGGCCGGTCAGCACGGTCCGGCTCGGCTCGCCGGGGGCGAACACCCGCACCTCGGCGTTCGCCATCGGTCTGCCGTCAGGGGTCGCGAACTGGACGGTGACCTCGTGTCGTGCGAACAGATCGAATGCGTCGGACGGTGATCCGGCAAAGAAACACCAGACCGCGAAAATTGCCGCGAACACGGCGACAGCTTGGGCCCGGCGCCCACGCAGGCGCCGCCCTGCGAACGGGGAAGTGAGTCTCGACACGCGATCAAAGATAGCGATGTTTTCAGCGAGTGCCACGCCGCCCCCGCGCTTGCCGAACCGCCCACCGCATGGCACAAGCAAGGGAGCATGCCGGATTTCGCGCTTGAACGTCGGTGCAAGGGGCTGGTGTGCGGCATCGACGAGGCCGGGCGGGGGCCGCTTGCCGGGCCGGTGGTCGCGGCTGCGGTGATCCTCGACTCCCGCCGTTTCCCTAAGATGCTCCGCGACGAGCTCGACGATTCGAAGATGCTGACCCGCGAACAACGCGAGGCCTGCCACAGCGTGCTCCGGCAGTGCGTCGATCGCGGAGCCGCGCGGATCGGGGTCGGCGCGGCCAGCGTGCACGAAATCGACCGCATCAACATTCTGCGCGCGGCGCTGCTGGCGATGGCGCGCGCCGTGGACGTGCTCGGGATCCGCCCCGATGTGGCGCTTGTCGACGGCACCATCGCCCCGCCCATCGCCGCCGCAGTCCAGACCGTCGTCAAAGGCGATTCGCTGAGCTTCTCGATCGCTGCCGCCTCCGTCATCGCCAAGGTAACACGCGACCGCATCATGCGCGGCTTGGCACTGCGCTACCCAGGATATGGCTGGGATACCAATGTCGGATATGCGACACGCGAGCACGGCGAGGCGATCCACCGACTGGGGATCACCCGCCATCATCGGCTCTCGTTTGCGCCGGTCAGGCTCGCCGCGGAGGGGGAGCTGCCGCTCCTTGCAGCACTCGATGTGGCGCTTCCGTAGGGATGTGTGGCGAACGTCGCGATCGCGTGGCGGGCGACCTTCTTCATCAATGTCGGCAGCGCGTGATCGCCGAGCCGTTCGACCGGGCTCCAGAGTCCTTCGGTGGTGCCGACACCCGACATTACCGCGAGCTCCAGCTGAAAATGGGTGAAGCCGTGGCGCACGATGCCGGGCAGCGGCGACCACGCAACCGTAGCGGGGGCGCTCCGCACCGCCTCGGCGAATGTCCATGGTGCGGCGCGCCAGGGGGTCGAGGGGATCTCGATCATGCCGCCGAGCAAGCCTCGCTCCGGGCGGCGGCGGAGCAGCACCGAGCCGTCCGCCCGAGTGAGCCAGAACGCGATGCCGTGGCGCAACGGACGCTCCGGCTTGTCGGCCCGCGCCGGCAAAACTTCCGCCATCCCGGAGGCCGCGGCGGCACAGCAAGCGCGCCACGGGCAGAGAACACAGCGCGGCCGGCGCGGCGTGCAGATCGTGGCGCCGAGATCCATCTGCGCCTGGGCAAAGTCGCCGGCGCGCTGCTCCGGAACCAGTGCCGCGGCGAGCGCTGCGAGGTGCCGCTTCGCCACCGGCAACGGCTCCCGCACCGCGAAGAGGCGGGCGATGACGCGCTCGACATTGCCGTCGATCGCGGCCTCGCGCCGGTCGAAGGCGATCGCGGCGATCGCCGCCGCGGTGTAGTCGCCGATCCCCGGCAACGCGCGCAATGTCTCGATCTCTTCGGGAAAGATGCCGCCATGCCGGTCGACCACAGCGCGGGCACAGGCGTGGAGGTTGCGGGCGCGGGCGTAATAGCCGAGCCCCTGCCAGAGCTGCAGGACCTCGTCGAGCGAGGCCGCGCCGAGCGACGCGATATCAGGCCAGCGTGCCATGAATCGGTCAAAATAAGGTCCAACCGTTGCTACTGTCGTCTGCTGCAGCATGATCTCGCTGAGCCACACACGGTAGGGATCTGGACGCATGCCGGGTGGCGCCCGCCACGGTAGATTGCGGCGGTGGCGGTCGTACCAGGCCAAGAGGACGGCAGAATCGGGCGTTTCCCGCTGCAAGGCAGCGTCGGATCGGATCATGCGATGGCTATGGCGAAGCGACAGAACGAGCCCTCGGACGAGATCCCCAACCTAGCCGCCCCGGCTCGCGAGAGCGAGTACAACTGGGGCTTTCGGGCCGTTGGCGTCGCCGTATCGAAGCTCGCAGCACCCATTGTCGTCAGGCGCGGCGGCGGCATCCTCGTTCGGCTCAAGTCGGAATGGCCGGCGATCATCGGTCGGGATTGGGCCGCGGTGTCCTGGCCGACGGCACTCGGCCGCGACGGTGTGCTGAAGCTGCGTGCAGCTTCCACGGCGGCCCTCGAGTTGCAGCACCGTGCGCCGCTGCTGATCGAACGGATCAACCTTTTCTTTGGCCGTCTCGTCGTCACCCGGCTCGTGCTGGTGCAAGGGCCTCTGCCCCTCGATTCGCCGCCGAGCCGGGCGGGTCTGCGCCCACTCGCCGCGGACCGGACCGAACTCGTCCGCGGCGGGCTTTCCGGAATCGCGGATCCGCAGCTCCGCGAGGCCCTCGCCCGGCTCGGCCGCGCGGTAGCCGGGGCCAAGGGTTGAGACGCGTTGCGCGGGGGCAGCGAACCGATTAGCGTACAACATATTGTGGAGAGGAACCGTTTATGCGGGAAATCTGGATCGTTCTTCTTGGAGCCCTGAGCCTTCTCTCTGTCGGAGCAGGATCCGCAACGACAGCTCCGCATCCGGTGGTCGCCGATGCCAAGGCGGTGTTGCAGATCAGCCAGGACGACCGGGTTCTCGGCAATCGCGACGCCCCGATTACGATCGTCGAATATGCGTCACTGGGGTGTCCACACTGCGCTCATTTCACAAACGATGTCCTTCCCGAGATCAAGAAGGCGTGGATCGACACCGGGAAAGCCAAGCTGGTGCTGCGCGACTTTCCGCTCGACGAACCGTCGTTGCGCGCCGCAATGATCGCGCGCTGTGCGCCACCGGATCGCTTTTACGCCTTTGCCGACACCTTCTTCGCGTCGCAGGACAAGTGGGCGGGGGGCACGAAGGATTATCGCGAGGCGCTTGCTCGGCTGGCCAAGTTCGGCGGTATGGGCAAGGACGAATTCGAGGCCTGTCTCAAGAATACCGCGCTCGAGAACAAAATTGTCGAGCAACGCCTCGTCGCGTCGCAGGAGCTCGATGTCAATGCGACGCCGACTTTTTTCATTAACGGCAGCAAATTCAGCGGCGCGCCGACCGCTGAAGAGTTCAACAGAGTCCTGTCGGGCCTTGCGGAGAAGTCGTGAAGTCATTGGGGCGGGGCGGCTTCTCCCTTAGCTACGCGGGGGCGGCGCGTGGCTGAATGATGCAGATCGACCGGCTTCGCCTCGTCGGGTTCAAGTCTTTCGTTGATGCAACGGAGCTGACAGTCAGCCCCGGTCTCACCGGTATCGTCGGACCCAACGGTTGCGGCAAATCGAACCTGGTCGAGGCGCTGCGCTGGGTCATGGGCGAGACCTCGGCCAAGCGGCTGCGCGGCGGCGAGATGGATGATGTGATCTTCGCCGGCAGCGCCGACCGGCCGGCGCGCAACCTCGCCGAGGTCGCGCTGACGCTCGACAACAGTGCGCGCGATGCGCCGTTCGCCTTCAACGACCGTGAGGAGATCGAGGTTGCCCGCCGCATCGAGCGCGCCGGCGGCTCGGTCTATCGGGTCAACGGGCATGAGGTGCGGGCACGCGATGTCCAGCTGCTGTTTGCCGACGCCGCATCGGGCGCACATTCCGGGGCGATGGTCAGTCAGGGGCGAGTGAGTGCGCTGATCGAAGCCAAGCCGGCGGAGCGCCGGCTTCTTCTCGAAGAGGCTGCCGGCACCACCGGGCTTCATGCGCGCCGCCACGAGACCGAACTGCGGCTCAAGGGAGCCGAAGACAATTTGCTGCGGCTCGACGACGTCATCGCGACGATCGAGGCGCAGCTCCAGACGCTGAAGAAGCAGGCGCGCCAGGCGCAGCGCTATCGCCGCCTCGGCGAGCATATCCGCCGCACCGAGGCATTGCTGCTCCATGCCCGCTGGCGCGCCGTCGAGGCTGAGGCGGAACGTCATGATCGCGAGCTTCGCGCCGTGCAGCGTGCAGTGGCCGAAGCGAGCGAGAACGCCCTCGCGAGCAGGAATTGCAGCGCACGCTCGCCGCCCGGGGCGAAGCCGAGCGGCGCTTCTCCGAGCTCTCCGCCGACCTGAAACGCGAGGGCGACCTTGTTGCCGAGGCGGAGGAAAGCCTCGCCCGGCTGGCCGAAGAGCGCCTGGCAATCGCTCATGCCGCAGCCGAGGACGGGCCCGCGCGAGCGATTGCGGTCGACCGCGCGAGCGAGGCGTCGACTCGCCTCGCCGAGGCGGAAGCGGCGCTGCAGCGCGTGACCGAGTCCACCGCCGCCGTCGAGGCGCGCCGTGCCGCCCTCCAACGGCACCACCTCGAACTCGTCGACCGCCGCTCGCGTCTGGAGGTGCGTCACTTAGAGGGCGAGCGCCAGCGCGAGACCTTTGCCGCCGCCGTGGTTCCGGTCGAGGCGGTAACTGCCGCAACGGCCGTCCTCGCTACGGCCGAACAGCGGGTCGAAGAGTGTCGTGCTGCGGTAACAGCGGGCGAGGAGGAAGCGGCCCGCTGCCGTGCCGTAGAGCAAACCGCGGTCGAGACGGCGCGTCAGATCGAGGCCCGGCTGACCCGGCTCAACACCGAGGCCGAGGCGCTCCGGGTGCTGCTCGCACCCGCACCGGACGCCGGCACGGATGAGCCGATCGTTTCGAGGCTGCAGGTCGCCGCAGGCTTCGAGACGGCGATCGGCGCCATCTTCGAGGATGAGCTGGCGGCCCCGATCGCAGACGGGGAGGCTCCGACAGCAGCCAGTTTTTGGGTGAGCCTCCCGCAAATCGAAGGTGGCGCGATGTTGCCGGACGGCGCCCGCCCGCTGACCGAGGCGATGACCGCTCCGCCCGCCCTCGCCCGCAGCTTGGCGCTGGCCGGCTGGGTCGAGAACGAAGAAGCCGGCCGCCGGTTGCAGCCGAGCTTGGCGCCCGGCCAGCGCCTCGTCGACCTTCAAGGGCGGATGTGGCGTTGGGACGGGTTCACGCGCATGACGCCCCGTCCCTCGTCCGCCGCCGAACATTTGCGCCACCAGAACCGGCTCGCCGTCCTCGCCGATGAAATTGCCAGCGTCGAGGAGGACGATCGGATCGCCAGGGAGAACGCCGCTGCGTCGCTCGCCGATCGCCGGCAAGCCGCCGAGTCCGAGCGTCTGGCGCGGGCGGAATTGCGCACAGCGGAGGCGGCGGCCGCAGCCGCGCGCGCTGCCGAGGCAGAGATCGCCCGCCGGGCGGTAACCGCCGAGGCGCGTCTTGCCGCTGCCGTCGAAACCCTGGAGGCGCTCGCGAACGATCTTGGCGAGGTCCGGGCGCATGCCGAGGAGACCGACCGAGAACTGGCCGCACTCCCCGAACCGACGCTCGCCCGCGGAGCACTCGACGCGGCGCGCGCCGCCGCCGTCGAAGCGCGCCGTCGGGAGAGTGACGCGCGCGCGGCACTCGAAAGACCGACCCGCGACGCTGAGGCGCGCCGCGCGCGGCTCTCGGCGATCGAGATCGAGGAGCGGTCCTGGGGAAGGCGCGGCGAGGGTGCGGCGGCGCAGCACGCGTCGCTCGCCGAACGCTGCGACGCGCTCGCGCAGGAGATCGCCGGCCTTGCCGCTCGCCCGGCGGCAATCGCCGCCGAGAGCGAGGCGCTGGGGGTCGAGATGGCGGATGCTGCCGCCAATTGGCGTCGCTCCGGCAATGCGCTGGCATCGGCGGAGACACAGCTGCGCGAGGCGGTGGAGCGTTCGCGTTTCGCCGATCAGACGCTGTCGGAGGCGCGCGAGCAACGAGCACGGTTAGAAGTATTGCGCGACAGCGCGAACCAAACCTTGGCAGAGCTCGAGCGCGAGATCCGTGAGCGGGTCGATGCGGTGCCCGAGACACTGGCCGCACTCGCCGGTCTCGCCGCGGGCGAAGCGCCTCCGGACACTGGCGAGGTGGCGGCTCGGCTCGACCGGCTGATCCGTGAGCGCGACGGCATCGGCGCTGTCAATCTGGTGGCGGAGAGCGAGGCCGCCGAGAGCGAAGCGCGTGTCGCCGGTCTGCAGCGTGAGCGCGCTGAGCTGACCGAGGCGATCGCGCGGCTGCGCCGCGGCATCGCCACCCTCGACCAGGAAGGCCGGCAACGGTTGACGGCGGCGTTCGAGCGGGTGAACGGCCATTTCTCGACCTTGTTTGCGCGGCTCTTCGGCGGCGGCAGAGCCCATCTGGCGCTGGTCGACGACGCCGACCCGCTCAGCGCCGGGCTCGAAATCATGGCGAGCCCGCCCGGCAAGCGGCTGCAGACGCTATCACTCCTATCGGGCGGTGAGCAGGCGCTGACCGCCTTGGCACTGATCTTTGCGGTCTTTCTGACTAACCCCGCGCCGGTCTGCGTCCTTGACGAAGTCGATGCGCCCCTCGACGACGCCAATGTCGATCGCTTCTGCAGCCTCGTCGGCGAAATCGCCGACACCACCGGCACCCGCTTTCTCATGGTCACGCACCACCGCATCACGATGGCGCGCGTCGATCGCCTCTTCGGCGTCACGATGGCCGAACGCGGCGTCTCGCAGCTCGTCTCCGTCGACCTCGCCCGCGCCGCCCGGCTGCGGCAGACCGGGTGAGTGAACACGCGCTCAGCCGCTGGGACTAACCGGACAGACTGGTCCTCTCGACGCGCCTTTCGCTGTTTTTGTTGACTTGCAGGAAATAATCAGCAAGGGCGCGGATATGCGGGCGACGCCGCTCCGGTCCAGAGACGACAGCGGCGGCGGGTCTACATAAAACCTGGGTCTCTCGGTAGATAGTTGCGCCAATTGCCGAAAGGCCGCCACGCCATCAGCACGAGGGGCACTTCAATGCGGAACCCGAGTGCCGACGCTGTTTGCATAACGACGTCGGCCCGTCCCGGAATGAGCATCGACACTCGCGTCACGCCGCCCTCCAGCGCACAGCGCAGCGCCGTTGTGACGGCCGCCTTTGCATGGGCATCCGGTGCGATTGCCAGCGGACCGACATGACCCCCGGCGGAAATGTAGGCATAACCGGCGATGCGGCCCGCGTGCTCGATTCGAACCGCGCGCACAGCAGAGCTGCCGAGCAGAAATTGGTGATGCAGCAGATCTCTGCGGAACCCGAGCAGCTCCTGATCGATCCGACCAATCCATTCGCCAGCAGGCCATTCGCTAGATTCAGGCCAGGGCGCAATCGGTGTGATGTCGTAACCAGCAACGGCAGGGGTCTGCGCGACGGCCTGCGCCGGTGCTGCCATGCGATAGAGCGGCTCCCGCGGATAAAGGCCGTTCTTTAGATAGAGGCCGATCGACGCGATGTTGTATGCGAAGGTGATCAGCGCACGATTGGCGGCGCTGTTGCGCTCGGCTTGCATCAGGGTCTTCGAAAGAAGCGCCTGCCCGATGCCCTTCGCCTGCATTTCGGGCCTGACGAAGAGTTGTGACAAGAACCAGAACTTCTCGGTCATCCAGCTGAAGCCGAAGCCAACGATGGTGCCGCCGTCTTCCGCGACCCAGAGCCCGGTGGGATCTTGCGCCAGACAGAATTCCGGAAAGGCGATCGAAGGTGGCGCCGGCGAGGGCCGTCCCCCATGGCGGACACGCAACGCGTTACCCGACTGTTGAGCGACGCGTTCGGCTTCCTCCAAATCTTCCTGCTTCGCGGGGCGATAAGTAATGTTCATTGCGACCCTCCCCAGCGCGGTCCTTCGCGCCGACTGAATACGGCCGCCGCCGTGGGTCAGAGCTTCTTCATCATGTAATAGCGCGTGAGGCCGGGCGGGTCGCAGTCGATCGTCGCCGCGACATCGTAACCCTGTTTCTTGTAGAAGCCGGGCGCCTCGACGCTGAGCGTCGTCAGCGCGATCCGCGTGCAGCCGCGTCGTCTGCCCTCTTCTTCTGCCATCGCCAATACGCGGCTGCCGATGCGTGCGCGGCGCAAATCCTCGGGCAGAAAGAACCAGGCGACATAGACGAGTCCGAATTCGGACCGACCGTGGAGCCCGCCGACGACCTTGCCGGTCTGCGGATCGCGGACGAACACAGCGAGCGGGCGAAAATCGTAGTATCCGGTCTGGCTCAAATCGTAGGCGCGGAGACCATCGGTGATCACCGCTACGTCGGCGGGATCAAGGGTCTAACTCAGCATCGTCATTCGCCATATTCGCCTCCGATCGCATAGGCCCCGTCGCCGGGCTTGACCCAGCCACCCATGGCCATTGCTCATGCCGGCTTGGGCTCTACCGTCCGAGGGTCGTCCACATCGAGCTCGATATCGTGAGCAGCGTAGCGCCACAATTTAATTCCAGTGATCTCCGTTTTTGTTGACCGTCGGAACGTTTTCGTAGCGCGATCGATGGTAGGCGTTCGGAAGTAGAAGGATCGTACCCAGCGATAGAGGAACATGCGTGGCTGCTCTCGATGAATTGGCGATCGCATGGCGCGAGGCGCAGGGTGAACCGGCAACTCGTCCGCCGCGATCGGGTCGCGGAGCGATGGACTGGGACGATGTTCGGGTGTTCCTCACCGTTGCCCGGGAGGGCTCAATGCGTGCCGCCGGGCGGGCGCTCGGGTTGAGCCAACCGACCATCGCCCACCGATTGGCCGCGTTCGAGGCCAGTTTTGGCGGGCGGAGCTTGTTCGACCGCCTGCCCGAGGGCCTGCGCCTCACCGCCGCCGGCGAGCAATTGGTCTCGGCCGAGAGCGTCGAGGATGGCGACGACGCAGCTCATTCGATGACGTCGTCGGCGCGCGCGAGGATCGAAGGCGGAATGGTGAGGCCGAGCGTCATCGGCGGGCTCGGATTTCGTCGGCGATAGGAACGGACGGGTTTGGGCGCTGTTCCCGCTGGCGCACGCTGCCACGCTTCGCGTCCGGTGGCGCAGACACCTTCGGCGGTGAAGAGGGTTGCGCTGGCGGTTTCGGGTCGAGCTTAAGCAGAATGTGCTTCAAACTGCGTACCTGCGCCGACGACTGGTGGCGATCCTGGGCGATGTTGCGGGTTAGAAGTGTTACGAGAGCGAGCTTCTCCTCATTGGAGAGGTCGAGCGCCATGCTTGGGGCTGGTTGTTGGGCGTCGGATAAACCTGAACCCCGGGGGACATCGAGAACTGGACCCTCTCGCTGAGCAGGAGGGTTCGACGATGGAGGATTGGGCGCATCCGGTTTCGCGGGGGGAGTTGCCGCCGAGGCAACGGTCCTTCCGCCGGCGCGGTCCACGAAGTGCCAACCGAAGCCGATGCCAATGCCGAGGAGCACGCAGACGCCCGCACTAAGGACGTAGCTTCTCAGCATCTCACCGAACATCATCTCTGCCGCCTCTATTGCCTCGGCGAAGCGGTCGGTTGCACTCTTCACGGCGCGGCCATCGGATTAGCAGGAACGCGAAAGCGTAGTTTCGCGCGGCGACGATTAACACCGGGTGAAGCCTCACCATCCCAAGATCGGCGCAGCGCGGGCCGCCATTTGGCTTCTCGTCGCCTCCGGGGAGGCGGAGACGGCACTCGCCGCCTTTTCTCGATACGGCAATGGGCGCGGGCATCCGGCGCAACTCAACCTCGGCGACTGCTTTGCGTACGCCATGGCGAAAAACCGTCGCACGGCGCTGCTGTTCACAGGCGATGACTTCAGCCCGCATCGCCTGCATCGCCTGCGCAACCGGCCGAACCATCCGCTCCGACATCGACAGGTATCTAACTCGCCCTTGCCGAGGCCAAGCCAACGCCTATATAACAGGATCATGCCTAAATAGCAATTATAAAATGTCCTTGATATGCTAATATCTCATGCACGAGTTGCGATCCCAAATTCCGCTGCCAATCCGCTGCCGACGCCGTTTTGGCGAACAAAATTCCGCTGCGGGCAATCTCGTCCAACTCAGTTCAAGACATTGATTACACTAATATTTTTGGCCAATAGGGGCATTTTTTGGACGCTGGGACAGATTCTCTCCCTGCTGTCAGGGAGGAGCTCCCGGCCCGGTCGGCGGGCGCCGAGCGAACTCCGACTTACGACTGGTCTACTCGGCCGAAAGGTTCCCCCAGCTCGTCACCCGCCCGATGCGGATGGCGATGACCGGGAGGTCGTCGAGCGCCATCCCCTGATATTGCGGGTAGCGCGAGCGGAGCATGGCCTGCGCCCGGTCGTGCTCGGCGCCGTCGGCCAGGATCTCGGCAGGGCCGCGCAGCATGACCCAGCCGAGCCGGGTCCAGTCCTCGTCCCAGCGATCGGCGACAAAAGCGGCGACCGGGTTATCGATAATATTTCTGAGACGCTTCAGTGTCCTGGCGTCGCCCTTCGGCTTCTGATCGATCGTGATGTAGAGTGCACCCTCGCCGACGACAAAACATACCGGCACGAGATGCGGCGCTGCCCGGGTATCGGCCGTCGCCAGGTGACCGACCCTCCGGCTGGCGAGAAACCGGCTTTGCTCGTCCGACAGCATGCGAGAACCTTGCACGATTCGGCTCTGCTGGCCAGACGCGCCGCGTCGTGGCAATCTGCCCACCTTCTCAAACCGACGAGGCCCGCCATGAAGATCGAGCGCATAGACCATCTGAACCTGACCGTCGCCGATATCGACCGCAGTGTCGCGTTCTACCAGCGGGTGCTCGGCATGAAGACCGAGAGCATGGGCGAAGGCCGCGCGGCACTCTATTTCGGCCAGCAGAAGATCCATCTCGACGCCGCCGGCAGGGCCATGGCGACGAGCGGCGAAAAACGCATGCCGGCGCATATCTGCTTTATCACCGAGGCGCCGATGAGCGAGGTCACCGCCCATCTCGAAAGCTGCGGCGTGCCGGTGCGGATGCAGGGCCCGCGCGCCGGGGCGATCGGCACGATCCAATCGGTCTATATCGACGACCCCGATCAGCACTCGATCGAGATTGCGAGCTACTGAGCGTCTTTTCGACTGGCCGATCGGGATATCGTCGCCCCCGCGAAAGCGGGGGTCCAGGGGCAACCGCTGGGCCCCAGATCTCCTAGATTCCCGCTTTCGCGGGAATGACGACAAAGAGCGGATCGGCGTTCGAAAACAAGGGAGCCAGGCATGATCCAGGACGCCCAGGGACATCACCTCTCCGGCGCGACGGAAGCGGCCGCCGCCGCATATGATCAGGCAGTCCGGGCGTTCAACCTCGTCCACGGCGACGCGATCGGCCTGTTCGACGCGGCACGGGAGGCCGCACCCGACTTCCCCATGGCATATCTGGGAAAGGCCTGGGTGTTCACCGTGGCCAATGACCCTGGCCTGAGGAACCAGGCCGCGGCGCTGGTGGAAACCGCCCGCCCCTTGCCTATGAATGAACGCGAGCAAGCTCACTTCGCGGCGCTGTCGCATTTGGTCCAAGGTGCCCGCGCCGCTGCCGTCGCGGTGCTCGACCGCCACGTGATGCACTACCCGTTCGATCTTGTGGCGCATCAGGGCGCGGCATTGACCGACGGGTTTCTCGGACGCTTTCATTGGGTGCGGGACCGGTCGGCGCGGGCGCTGCCATTCTGGTCCAAGGACCAGCCGGGCTACGGGACCCTGCTGGCGATCCACGCCTTCGGGCTGGAGGAAGCCGGCGATTACCCCCGCGCCGAGGACCAATCACGAGCTGCCGCGGAGCTCGAACCGTTGAGCTTCTGGCCGCATCACACCGT
>WNFQ01003156.1_pt1 | contig 11994 bp, 5 predicted proteins | sample 5400171 | NCBI WGS metagenome assembly WNFQ01 (sample SAMN13153356, study PRJNA577476) | soil metagenome | isolation source: 20 cm soil under Madrone tree | place: USA:California | collected 2016-06-14
CAAACGAGAGTTGTTCGCGGAACCCGCGTGTTTTCCATACGCCGAACGCGATGCCCGCGATCATCCAGATCGAGCCGACGATCATCGCGGGCCGGCTCAGGTTCAGCCACAGTGCGAGGCAGATTAGAAATCCCAGGATGGGTGGAATCAGGTTGATCAGCTTTTTCTCTTCGGCGCGAATGTAATACCGTACGAACGCCGCCGCGTTCACGCCCATAAACGCAATTAACGCTCCAAAATTCAGCATCTCTGCGCCGAGTCCGTAAGCCTTGTCCCCATTTAGAATCTTCAAAAAAATGCCCCAATCCAGCGCCTGTGCATCGTGGATGTAGGATCTGTATCCGGCCACCACTTCAAGCAAAAACGCGCCGATGAGCGCGACGCCCCCGACGAAAAGAACATTGTTCTTGGGAATCCGGTGCTTTCCATCCAGCTTTCCGAAGAATGACTTAGGCAGCGCGTTGCTCCGTCCCATACCGAAGAGCAGGCGAGCCGCGCCAATTTGCGCCCCCAGTCCCGAACCGAAATTCGCCAGCAGCAGGGTGAAGCCAACCAACAGAAAAAGCGGAGCAATCGTATGGGTTCCCAAGTGAAGGGCGGGCCAAAGACGGCGCATGATTTCCGGGTAAGCGGTGTTTATATCCGGGAACGGCTGAGATATGGGCCAGATGAGCTGCGCGATATAGACTTCCGCGGCCGACAGCAGACCAATCACCACACAAGTAAGCACCGTCGCCAGCATGATATTGCGCCGCGGATTCTCCGCTTCTTCAGACAGTGTGGAAATCCCGTCGAAACCGATGTACGTCAGCACCGCGATGGATGTGCATCCAAAGAGGCCGCCGAACGTAAAGGTTTGCGGATCGTAAAACGGCCTGCCAAAGAAAGCGGGATCGGCGTGCGGATGGCCGAAGATGTAGCGCGCGGCAACCACGAAGATAACCACGACGACGGCGCCCATGCCCGCAGCCATGCCGGCGTTAATGCGCGCAGACGTCTTGATGCCGCGAATGTTCAGGAGCGTGAAGACCACCGCAAAGAAAACTTTCCAGCCCCAGATGGGGACTCCCGGTGCGAAGTCATGGGCTTGTCCCGCGCACCACACCGTGCAGATCAGCGGGTTGAGAATGTAATCCATCACCATGCTCCAACCAGTCACAAATCCAGCGCTCGGGTGAATTTCCTGCGCGACATAAGTAAATGCCGAACCCGCGCTCGGATACGCACGCGCCATCCGCCCGTAGCTGATCCCCGTAAACAGCATCGCTACCATCGCGATCAGGATCGCCGTCACGACGTGGCCTTCGCCCCGATCGCTCAGGACCCCGTAAATGGACATCGGCGCCACCGGTTGAATCACGATGACGCCGTAGAGAATCAAGTCCCAAAGCGTCAGAGTGCGCCGCAGGCGTGGCCCGGAACTGGCAGTGGTTTCGTCGCTCAAGCCCCTCTCCTTTTAGCGCAGGAATTACCCTTCGAAGTCGCCGCGTCAACCCGTCGGCATTGCGAATTCGCTCGCTGCGGACGCCGCGCCACACCAGCGCTTGCCCGTATTCAATCGTTTCAATGCCGACAGTGTGCGCAATCTTGCTTCCCCGCGCAACTGCAAAACGTTTCTCCTCGCCCGTGGGCATCTCCATCGGAGTTCTGCTCGCGCATTCTGCCCTGCACTTCCGTACAGGCCAGTAGCCCATAGGACGGTATCTCTTGCCTCACTGGTCCCTCGAATCCCCTGCAACAGAGTTGCCCCGTGAGTAGTCTAATTAAGCAGGAGCTCGGCCAGGAGAATAAAGAAAAGTTCGGGAAAACCCATGGGCAATGCTTCTCTCACCAACGGCCGCAGTAACACCGCGATCTTCCTGGCGCATGTTGGCGCTTTTCTTTTTGTGGTCCTCGCTGCTTACTGGCTCCGCCGCATTGCTCTTCAGCCCGATGCCATTCTCCAGGGCTACCTGCAGATCGTCAGCGGCCTTCTCGCTTTTGTTTTCGCCGCCGTAACCCTCGTCCGTTTCCAGGGAACTCAGGATCGCATTTCCCTTATTCTCGGCGCTGGATTTCTTCTTTCCGGCGCTGTCCTTACGGCGACCAGCGTTCTCTTTTTTCAATTTTTTCCGGACGCCCCTCTTCGTTTCCTTTGGGCGCCCATCGCTTGGTGGCTTGGCCGCATGGTCTTGGCGCTCCTGCTCATCGTGGCACTTCTCGTTGAGCGCTTCCTCCCGCGTTCGCGTCATCCACGCCGCGAAATTGCCGGCGCTCTGTTGACTGTGATCGCGCTGACCTACGTGCTCGCCGTCACGCTCCGCGGTTTGCCGCCGGAAGTCTCTCGGCATCCCGGCGCTTTCTTCCCCAATCCGGAGCAGTTGCTGCCCGGCGTAATTTTTCTCGTGAGCCTCATCTGGTACCGCCGCCGCTTGTCCGTTGAAGATTCCGAGTTCGACCGCACCATTTATGCCGCCACCTGGCTGAACGTTGCCGCTCAGCTCTCGGCCGCTCAATCCGCGCGCTTGCTCGACGCTCCCTTTGTTTTCGCCCAGGCGCTTATGGTGCTGGGCTACGCCGTCGCGCTGGGTGGCGCGCTTCTCGATAACGCGCGGCTCTTCGAGCAGGTTCGCCATCTTGCCGTCAGCGATCCACTCACCGGTCTCGCCAACTACCGCCGCCTTCTCGATGTTCTTGAAAACGAGACGGAACGCACCGATCGCACCGGCCGGCCCTTCTCCGTGCTGCTTCTCGACCTCGATGAATTGAAAAAAATAAACGACAGCTACGGCCATCTCGTAGGCAGCCGTGCCATCTGCCGCCTCGCCGATATTCTCCGCGTTCACTGCCGTGCCGTCGATACCGCCGCGCGATACGGCGGCGACGAATTCGCGCTGATTCTCCCGGAATCGCAGGAAGACGAAGCCCACCGAGTTGCGAATCGCATCCGCGAAGTTCTCGCCAGCGACGACGAACAACCGCCCATCTCTGCGAGTATCGGCATATCCATCTACCGCGGCGATGGCGAGCGTATCGAAAAGCTTCTCTCGGAAGCGGACCAGGATCTGTATGCAGAAAAAGCAAAGCGGGGAAGACGCGCCGCTGCCGCGTCCGATCCCCGCCGTCGTAGCCCGAAATCCTAAACGGCTCGAATTGATATTACTTTATCGTTGGTTAGGTACTTCTATCTTATGGAATTGCCGTCGGCATCCACGACGTGCACCGTGCCAAGGTTCAGCTCGCGAATTCCGGCCTCCACCTTGGCAAGGTCCCCGACCACCACCCACACCAATCGATCCGGGTTGAGGAAAGACTTCCCCGCGGCCGTGAGATCGTTTGCCGCCAGCGCCCGCACCTTGGATGCATACGTCGAGTAGTAGTCGTCGGGCAAACGATATTGCACGATATTCTCGATCGCATCTCCGACCTCGCCCATGGTTTCGCGCGAACCCGCCAGGCGCAGGGTTCGATTGTCCTTGTCCTTATTCAGTTCATCCTGCGAGATGGGACGGGCGCCAAACATGTCGCGCAACTCTTTGTTGAGCTCAACGAGAGATTCTTTCGTCTTATCCGTCTGCACCGGCGCCCGCGTCACCCACGCGCTGTCGCCGCGCGCAAACTGAAACGCCGTGCCAGCGCCGTAAGACCAGTGCTTGTCCTCACGCAGGTTCATGTTTACGCGCCCGCCAAACGTTCCGCCCAGAATGTCGTTCCAGATTCCCAGCGCAATTTCCTGCGGGCTGTTGCGCGGCGGTGCGATCGTTCCCGCCAGGATAAAAGACTGCGCCGCGCCCGGTTTATCGATCAAAAAAACTTCGGCTTGCTTCGGCGCCGCCACGTTCGAAATGCTCTTCTTCGGCGTATTCCCTTGCTTCCAGGACGCAAAAGCCTTTTCGAGTTGCGGTTTAATTTCCGCCAGCGTGGTGTCGCCCACGATCACCAGTGTGGTGTTATTCGGCCGGTACCACGTGTCGTGGAATTTGGCGACCGCGTCGCGCGTCAATTTGGCGACGCCCGCTTCCGTCAACTCCAGTCCGTAGGGATGGTCCTTGCCGTAAAGCGCCGGAGTAAGCACGCGCCCCGCCATCGCGCCGGGGGAAGTCTTCGCCCGCTGAATCGCGGCAATCTGCAGCTTCTGCTGGCGCGCGAAATCTTCTTGCGGGAACGAAGGATGGAGCAGCACGTCGGAAAACAACGCCAGCGATGGCTCCAGCTTGCTCTTCAATGAGGAGAGATAAACCGTCGAACTGTCCAGCCCCGAACCAGCCTCGAGCTCTGCTCCCAGCCTCTGAATCTCATCGCTGATTTGCAGCGCGTTGTACTTGTCCGTGCCGCTGGTCAGCAGCGAGGACGTCATACTCGCGGTACCCGGCGTGGCTGGACTGTCCGCGGAGGTGCCCGCATCCACGAGCATGGTGAAATCCACAAGCGGCAATTCATGACGTTCCGCCAGAACGACTTTCAATCCATTCGCAAGTGTCATGCGTTCGAACGCCGGCAGCTTCACGTTTGGCGTCGCGCCGACTTCGGGGAGCTTCGAACGGTCCGCGCCCGCGCTGGCTGCCTTGTAATCCGGAAAAGGCTCCACTTCGAGTTGATAGAGGCCGTCGCTGAGCCAGCGCCGCGCCGCATCGCGCAAATCCTGCGCCGTCGCTTTGCGCACGCGGTCCAGCGATAGCAGGTACTGTTCCGCATTTCCCGTGAATACCTGGCCGCGAGCGAGGATGTCGGATTTCCCGCCAAAGCCTCCGATGCGGTCCAGCCCGCGCACGAGATTCGCTTCATAGGCTGTCTTGACGCGCTCCAACTCTTCCGCCGTTGGCCCGTCCTTGAGGAATTTGTCGAGTTCTTCCTGCACATCCTTGTTAATGGGCCCCAGGCTTCCCCCGGGTTTCGCCGAAGCACCAACGATGAACTGGCCGCCGATTTCGTTCGGATTGATGCCGCAGTTCACCGATGTCGCCACTTGCTCGTCATAAACGAGCCGCTTGTAAAGCCGCGAATCCTTGCCCTCCGCCAGCACGTCGCTCGCGAGGTCCAGATAATCGGTGTCGGCCTGGCCGTATTCCGGAACATTCCAGACATTGAACACGCGCGCCACCGGCACGCGGTCTTGCGCCTGCTGGCGGTGTACCCCGGTCATTTTCGCCACCCATTCCCTCTGGTGCGCCACCGGGGGACCGGCGGGGATATCCCCAAAATACTTTTGGACCTTTTCGCGCGCCGTTTTCACATCGATGTCGCCGGCAATCACCAACGTGGCATTCGAAGGCCCATAATAAGTCTTGAACCACTCCTGCACATCCGCTAGCGACGCTGCGTTCAAGTCTTCCATCGAGCCGATCGTCGTCCACGAGTAGCCATGCCCGGCGGGATAGGTGTTTTCGGTGATCAGATACCGCGAGATGGAATAGGGCTGGTTATCGCCCTGGCGCTTTTCGTTCTGCACCACGCCGCGCTGCAGGTCCAGGGTCTCCTTGTTTATGGTGTTATAAAAATGCCCCATGCGGTCGGATTCCAAGAACAGCGCATAATCCAGCGCCGATGTGGGCACATCTTCGAAATAGTTCGTGCGGTCGGAATTGGTCGTGCCGTTGAGGTCCGTCGCGCCCACGCGCTCCATCGCATCGATGTAGCGCCCCTTGAGGTTTTCGCTGCCGCCGAACATCAAGTGTTCGAACAGGTGTGCAAACCCGGTTTTCCCCGGCTTCTCGTTCTTGGAGCCCACGTGGTACCAGATGTTCAGAGCGACGATCGGCGCCTTATGATCTTCGTGAACGATCACCGTCAGCCCGTTCGGAAGCACAAATTTCTCATAGGCGATCTTGATGTCTTGCCCAGATGCGCCTACCGCGACCATCGTCAACAGCGCCATCGCCGCGAACAGCGCGATTGCCCGAGCAGCTCGATCAGTTTTCAAAACCATTTCCCCTCCGTATCTTTCCACTTCTTTAATCTGCATTTCTCACAATAGCCTAGCCTGCCTAAATGTTTCCTTCAGGGCCCTCTTGGCGTTTACCCCGACTCTTGCCGGAAAGGCGGGCCGCTCTTTTTGTTTGCGACATGGCGAGTCAAGAAGGCAAACGAAGAACCACGCCTTCTCTACAAGACGCATGCCGCGCCCGGAAGTTTCAATACCTAGTCTTGTTTCGGACGGGCTCCGCCATTGTATCCCGTCCTGCGGCAATTAGTTTTTCTTGAGGATTTCCCGAAGTTTCGCGGCGAACTCAGGGTACCCTTCCCCAAACGCATCCAGCAGGCTCTTGATCTCGACTTCTCGTTTGCCTGCTGGCCACAGATTCAGATCCTTCAGGGCCTGGTCATATTCTCGGCAGTACACATGCTGCGCGGTCCGCGATTCCAGCGCGCTGATAATGTCTTCCAGATCGTCATTCCCCGGCTCTCCTGCGTTCTTCAATCTATTCAAGTCCTCAGGAGTCAGATCGCTCCTCTCGAAACGCGGATCAGCCTTTCCGCAAAATTCCGAAGTGGCGTCCACGAGTTTGCTTTCCCGCACTCGGAAAACTTTTTCTGCAAATGGCCGTCTGGCCATGGACGTGGCGAATCCCCCCGGCGCGCTCGTTCCCTGCCAGATCACCATCTTCCCGTCTTTGTCCTTCTCAAAGTCCACCTGGCCTTCCATTGCGATTTCAAAGAGCTTGTGCGGCTTCGGTGAAAGAGAATAGATGATATAGCCCCAGCAGCAGTGGTTTCCTCCGCCAGTGTCCGTCTGAAAAACGACTTCGGGCTTGCCGTCCCCATCGAAATCCTCTCCTGTCAGTTCTTCATCGAACACCACATTGAATCCGCTCGTCCGGAATACAACACGGCCTGCCCTGTTGTAAATCGCTGCCGTACATCTGTATTCGACTTCTTGTGGATCTGCCACGGGCCCTAGCGAGATCTCATAGCCGTCCCAGAGTTTCTTTTTGTGCGGCACGTTGTCTTCTTTGCTGGCATAGCAGGCAATTTTGGGCGGCTCTCGCTGCGCGTGAAGCGCAGGCGAAAAACACATCAGACATAACAGCAAGAGTAAGATGCGGCTCATGGAAGCGTCTCCTGCCTGCAGTCTTAGAAAACGGCCCGGTTCTGCGTTCTCGCCTTGCTTGCCAGCGAAAACCGTGGCTCGGGCTCAAGGCGGTCCAGGATCCGTCCGGTCACGTATTCTCCCACTGCTGGCCCATGCTTGAAGCCGTGGCCCGAGCCTCCTCCCACGAACCAAACGTTTTCCATTCCGGGATGCCGGTCAATCAGAAAATCTCCACTTGAGGTATTTTCGTACTGGCAGACTCGAGTTTCCACGATCGGAGCTTCCTTCAAGGCAGGGAACCGCCGCTCCACATACGTCCGAGCCCTTTCCCTCATCGCCGGTGTGACGATCCGGGACTGCGTGTCCGGATCGACGCGCTCTCCATGCCCGTCATACGCAATCTTCAATCCTCGGCTTTCAAGATCAGGCATTCCGTAGAAGAGATCTTCCTGAAACAACCAGGTCGGCAGCGCGGGTGCTGCAAACCTGGTGTCGCCGCCCGGTATGCCAAAAAAGAAAACTTCCTGCCGGGTAGGGAAAATCCGTTCGCCAAGGACTTCTGGGAAAACTTTGCCAAGCCATGCTCCGCAAGCGAAAACAAATTGCTCCGTGCTGAACCGCTCACCCTGGCTCGTTACAACCTGTTCAAGTCGTCCCGATCCTGCCGGCTTGAGGATCTGGGCGCTGCAATACTCCACGCCCAGCCGCAGCGCGTCTTCTACCAGCATGGCCACCGCGCGGCGCGCCATCAGAACGCCGCTATGGGGTTCAAGAATCCCTGCCTTGATGTCTTCAAACGATACTTGTGGATATTTTGCTTCGAGCGCGGCGCGATCGAATTCTTCATATCGCACCTTGCAACGCTTCAGGGTAGCCGCCGTCCTCCGCAGTTGAGAATCATCTTCGCCGCCCAGCCAGAGCACCCCGGTCTCATGAAACAACGGCGCCTTCGAAGCCCGAAAAAACTTCTTCCATTGCTCCAGCGATTGTTGCGACCACCGTGTATACAGCTCGTCGGCCCCATAGCCCATTCGAATGATGCGCGTTTCACCGCCCGAGCTGGCCCGCGAGTGCGCCGGACCGTAGGCCTCCATCAGTGCCACGCGCTTGCCCCGTTTGGCGAGGTGCCACGCCGTCCACGCGCCGAAGACGCCCGCTCCGATCACCGCAACGTCGAATATTTTCTGGTGGCTCACCGCTCCAGCATCCTATCCCAACCTGTACCCCAACGAAAATCGCTTCCGTCAAACAGCCTGTAGCGATACCATTCTTCGTTTTGTGCCATTCTTCCCGGAGGTGTGTGTGACCGTTTCTCGCCGACCCGTGCTTTTCTCAATCTGCGCTCTGGTTTTCCTATTGCTGACGACGCCAGCTTTAAATGCGCAACAAGTCGACCGTTCTACGGTCGCCAATCCGAAAGATCGGTCTGCGGTCCCCAGTCCGAAAGACCGCTCCGCGTCGGCCAGGCCTGTCGATCACCCCGCGGTCGCCAATACCCTTGATCCCAAGACGTACGGCGGAATGAAATGGCGCCTCATCGGCCCATTTCGTGGCGGCCGGGCTCTAGCCGTGACTGGTGTTCCAAGCCAGCCGAACACGTATTATTTTGGCGCCGTCGCCGGCGGCGTTTGGAAAACCACAGACGGCGGTGTTTCCTGGGACCCTCTCTTCGATAAGCAAACCACTTCCTCCATCGGTAGCATCGCGGTCTCCAACTCCGATCCCAACGTGATTTACGTCGGCACGGGCGAGGCCTGCATTCGCGGCAACATCTCTTTCGGCGATGGTGTCTATCGTTCGAACGACGGCGGCAAAACGTGGAACAACGTTGGATTGAAAGACACGCGCCACATCGGCAAGGTTATCGTCCATCCTACGAATCCCGATGTCGCCTTTGTCGCCGCTCTCGGCCACGCTTACGGCACGAACAATGAGCGCGGCATCTTCCGCACCCGCGATGGCGGCAAAACCTGGGAGAAAGTTCTCTACCTCGACGAGCGCACCGGCGGCATCGACATCGTTTTCGATCCGCTGAACCCCCACGTCCTCTTCGCCGCGATGTGGGAAGGCTACCGCACGCCCTGGACGCTCAACAGCGGCGGTGACAAGGACGGCCTGTACCGTTCGAACGACGACGGTGCCACCTGGAAGCGCGTCGAAGGCAACGGCATGCCCGAGGGCCCACTCGGCCGCATCGGCGTGGCCGTTTCCGGCGCCGATTCGAATGTCGTCTACGCGCTCATCGAAGCGAAGAAAGGCGGCCTCTACCGCAGCGATGACGGTGGCACCAACTGGACCCTGATCAATGACGATCACCGTTTTCGCCAGCGCGCCTGGTATTTCACCCACGTTTGGGCCGACCCCAAGGATTCGAACAAGGTCTACATCGCCAACACCGGCCTGTTCCGTTCGAACGACGGCGGCAAGGCATTCGAACGCCTCAATGCGCCCCACGGCGACCACCACGGCCTGTGGATCGATCCCAACAATCCCAATCGCATCATCAACGGCAATGACGGCGGCGCGACCATTTCTATCGACGGCGGTAAGAATTGGTCCACGCAAGGGAATCAACCAACCGCGCAGTTCTACCACGTGACCGCCGACAACGATTTTCCGTACCGCGTCTATGGCACGCAGCAGGACAATTCCTCCGTCGGTATCGCCACTTCCAGCGACCGCGGCTACATCGACCGCGCGGACTGGGACGCCGTGGGCGGAGGCGAGAGCGGCTACGTGGCCGTCGACCCGCGCGATTCGCACATCGTTTACGCCGGCTCCTACTTCGGGTACATCACCAGGCTCGACCGCCGCACCAACCAGGTGCAAAATATCCAGCAGTGGCCGCTCGATCCCGACGGCTACAACGCTTCCGTCCAGAAGTACCGCTACACTTGGACGATGCCCATTGTCTTTTCTCCGAATGATCCCAACACCCTCTATCACTCTTCTCAGTTCCTCTTCCGTTCGAAAGATGGCGGCCATTCCTGGGAAACGATTAGTCCTGACCTCACCCGCAACGACAAATCGAAACAGCAGGACTCCGGCGGCCCCATCACCAAGGACCAGGCCAGCATCGAGTTCTACGATTTGATCTTTACCGTTGCGGAATCACCGAAAGAAAAAGGTTTGATCTGGGTCGGTACCGACGATGGCTTGATCCAACTCACGCGTGACGATGGAAAAAATTGGACCAACGTCACTCCCAAAGGTTTTCCCGAATGGGCCATGATCAGCCTGATCGAGCCATCGCCGTTCGAAGCGGGCAGCGCCTATGCCGCAGTCGACGCGCACAAGCTCGATGATTTCAAGCCCTACGTTTTTAAGACCACCGACTTCGGCAAGACCTGGTCGCCCATAACCACCGGCCTCCCCGACGGCTCTTACGTTCACGCCGTTCGCGAAGACCCCAAGCGCAAGGGACTGCTCTATGCCGGCACGGAAACGGGCGCGTGGGCTTCCTTTGATGACGGTGCGCACTGGCAAACGCTGCAGCTCAATCTGCCGACAACTCCGGTCCACGACCTCATCCTTCACGGTGACGATCTAGTCGTGGCCACTCATGGCCGCGCGTTCTGGGTGCTCGATGACATCAGCCCGCTGCGCCAGGCGAACGCCTCGATCGTCGGCGAAGAAGCGCACCTGTTCACGTCTCGTACCGTATTTCGCACGCGTATGGGGCACACCAGGCGCCGCCGCTACGCCATCGGAGAAAATCCTCCCGACGGGGCGGCGCTTTACTACTACTTGAAAGAGGAGCCCAAAGATCCCGTCAAGCTGGAATTACTGGACGCCCAGGGCAAAGTCATCCGCTCATTCTCCAGCGAAGAAAAGAAAAAAGACACGGGCTCCGACGAGTGGGAAAAAGATGAAGCGGAAGAGCACATCCCCGCGAAGGCTGGATTGAATCAATTCACTTGGGACTTGCGGTACGAATCTCCCAAGAAGATTCCCGCCGCTATCTATGACGAAGGCGACCCGGCCGGTCCGCTCGTTCTTCCAGGCAACTATCAAGTGCGGCTTACCGTCGGAACGAAGAATTTTACCGCTCCTCTCGAAGTGGCGTTGGATCCCCGCGTGAAAACGTCCTCCGACGACCTGCGCAAGCAGTTCGATCTGATGCTCAAGATGCGCGACCGTCAGGACGAAATGAACAAAGCCATCCTGGCGATCCGTGACCTCCGCGCCCAGTTGCAATCGCTCGAAAAGCGCCTCGGTGGACACGAGCCGGCAAAACCGATTGTCACTGCTTCCACCGATCTGCGCAAGAAAATCAGCGCCATCGAAGAAGAACTCATCCAGGTAAACTCGAAGGCCAGCGAAGACGAACTCAACTACCCCACAAAACTCAACAGCAAACTCGGCTACCTGCAAAATGCCGTGGATAGCGCCGATGCCAAGCCCACCCAAGCCGAACTCGGCGTTTACGCCGAACTCGACCAGCAGCTTGAAACGCAGCTAGCGAAGTGGCGCGAAGTTCTGGCGAAAGATGTTCCCGCGTTCAACGACACCATGCAAAAGAACAACGTCCCGCTCATCGCTCCGGCGGCAGCCTCCGCGCACTAGCGCTGAAACGCGGCTTCGATCGGCTTGGCCCAGTGCGAGAGATGATTGAGCGATTCCGCGTGCGTGGGGTCGAGGTGCAACGGAGTGATGGAGACGGCCCCGGAAAAGATCGCCGCGTAATCCGTGTCCGGCTCCACGTCCTTGTCGATTCTCTGCTCGAACAGCCAAAAATAACTGCGCCCCCGCGGATCTTTTCCTTCGCTGAGCTGGTTGCGCGTGATCTTCTGCGATTGCCGGGTGAATTTCACGCTGCCGTTCCACGGCTCAGGCACATTCACATTGAGCAGAACTTGATCCGGCAATCCTTCTTTCAAAATCAATTCCGCGGCAGCCCGCGCCACGCGCGCGGAATTCTCGAATTTAGTATTTTCTTTTTTCGAGCACAAGGACATCGCCACCGACGGAATGTGATGCAGCGC
>WNFQ01028549.1_pt1 | contig 11993 bp, 10 predicted proteins | sample 5400171 | NCBI WGS metagenome assembly WNFQ01 (sample SAMN13153356, study PRJNA577476) | soil metagenome | isolation source: 20 cm soil under Madrone tree | place: USA:California | collected 2016-06-14
ACCGACGGCGTTATTAAACGGCATGACGTTGAGACGGTCGGTGCGCAACAGGATGATGTCGGCCTCCTTGCCGGGCGTCAGCGTGCCGATCTTGCGGTCGAGGCCGTTCGCCCGCGCGCCCTCGATGGTGGCGAACTCCAGCACCTCGCGGACGGTCAGGAAGGCCGGCGGGTTCTTGTCGCCGGCATGACGACGTTCCCAAGCCTCGCGCTTCTGCAGCGAGAACACCGTGCGCATCTGGCTGAAGAAATCATTGGGCACCGAGGTCTCGACATCAACCGAGAGGCTCGGTCGGATACCGGTGTCGATCGCCTTCTGGATCGGCGGAATGCCGTGGCCCATCAGGCTCTCCACATAGCCGGCGATCGAGACGGTGCCGCCGGTATCGCGGATCAGTTTCCACTCGGTGTCGTTGAGCGTGCAGCAGTGCACATAAGTCGTGTCGGCGCCGAGCGCCTTTTCGGCGTTCAGCTTTTCCAGGAGGCCGGTGGCGCCGGCCGGGGTGACGCCGACATGGATCGTGATCCGCGCCCCGACATCGCGTGCCGCCTTGAACGGGGGCAGCACCTGCTCCGGAGAGCCGCCGGGCGCCGCGAGAAAGAGCGTCACCAGCTGGTCGTCGCTCAAAAAATACTGCTTGCGCAGGCGCGCGATGTCGCCAGGGAATTTCGACGTAGCGATCTCCCAGTAGCGTCCGGTTTCGTTCTGGCCGTTGCCGTAGGCGAAAACGGCGCGGACGCCGCTGTCGAACAGCGCCTTGACGGCGGCGTCCGTATGGGCCGGGGAGTTGTGAATGTGCGACCAGTCGAGAATACACGTGACGCCGCTCTCGATGGCGCCGAGCGCGCTGAACAGGTCGCCCGCGTAGACGTCGTCCGGGGCGTATTTGGCGCCGAACGTGCGTTGTATGACGTCGCGATAATCCTCGAGCGAGCCGTCCGGCAACACGTTGCGCAGGATGCCCTGCCACATGTGACGGTGAGTATCGACAAAGCCGGGCATCACGATCATGCGGGCGGCGTCGATGATCTCCGCGTTGGGCGCCGTGATATTGGGGCGCACCGCCGAAATCGCCTTGCCCTCGATCAGCACGTCGGCGGTCTCAAAGTCGCCGATGGCGCGATCAAGCGTGAGCACGCAGCCCCCTTTGATGAGGATCGGACGGCCAGGCGCGATCGTCGGCTGCTGGGCGCGCGCGGCGCCGGAGGATGCGGCGATTGTGCCCGCAGCCGAGGCGGCCGCGATCGCGCCCGCTGTTCCGGTGCAAAGGAACTGACGCCGCGACATTGCGGAGGATGGTTCACAGGCGCTGCAAAGACACGAAAAGCTGCCGGCGGAACCGGCGCTGCGCAAATCCGTCATGGGAGCCTCCCGGAATGTTTTTCTCAGGTCAACACTGCCAATGTCATGACCCTCCCGGACTTGATCCGGGGGTTGACCGGGCAATCCAGTATCCACTCCTCGGCGTTTACTGGATCCCGGTCAATCTCCGGATCAGTCCGGGGAGGGCGATGACAGCACAGTGCGTGTGATACTAATCGAAAAGTGCTCTAATGGAATGAGCGAACGGAGGACTTGGTTAGCAATGTTTTCGAGCGCCTGGGATGAGAGGTTCATGCTGCTGGCGCATGAGATCGCCCGCTGGAGCAAGGAAAAGGGTCGCCGGGTCGGCGCCGTCATTGTCGGGCCGGACAAGGAGATCAGATCGACCGGCTTCAACGGTTTTCCGCGCGGCGTGCGCGACGACGTCGAGGCGAGGCATTGCCGCGAGACCGGGGCCAAGTACCTGTGGAGTTCCCACGCCGAGCGCAACGCAATCTACAACGCCGCCCGGATCGGCGTGTCGCTCAAGGGCTGCGTCATGTATGTGCCGTGGTTCCCATGCGTGGAGTGCGCCAAAGCCATCATCCAATCCGGCATCAGCGAACTCGTTGCCTACGAGCCGGACTTCTCTGAGCCGAAATGGGGGATGGAGTTCCGGGTGGTGCAGGAAATGTTTGGCGAAGCGGACCTTATGGTGCGCTACATGGCGAGGCTTGAGGATCTGTCGGTCGGTTCCTGAAACTCGAACCTCATCCTGAGGAGCGCCCTTTAGGGCGCGTCTCGAAGGATGGCCGCGAGTCCTGCCGTGCATCCATCCTTCGAGACGCCGACCTTCGGTCGGCTCCTCAGGATGAGGTTTCTCCCCCGGGCCAGGCCGCAGATTGTTTCGCGTGCCGCCAGACTCAAATAACGCCGTTTTCTCGCAACGCGGCCAATTTCGCATCGTCGAAACCAAGCCGTTCGGACAGCACCTCATCGGTATGCTGGCCGAGCAGCGGCGGCGGCAACCGGTAATCGGGCGGAGTCTCGGACAGCCGCACCGGATTGGCGAGGACATCGACGCCCTTTGCGGTTGCGGCGTGGGCCATGTGGACAATCACGCCGCGGGCGCGGGCCTGCGGATCTGCGAACACGTCGCGCAGCGTGTTGATCGGCCCACAGGCGATCTTCAACGCTTCGAGCCGGTCGACCCATTCGATGACGAGCTGGCGGTTTTCGACTCGTGCCGCGTTGGCGGCGAAGCGGGAGTCCGTAAGCAGGTGGCCGAGCCCAAAGCTCTCGCAAAACCGCTTGAAGGTCGGGTCATTTGCGATCGACAGCACGACGTAGCCGTCGCTGGTCGGAAACACCTGATAGGGCACGATGTTCGGATGCGCATTGCCGAGCCGGGGCGGGCTTTCGCCGGTTGCAAGATAATTCATGCCCTGGTTCGCGAGGAACGCCACGTGGGCGTCAAGCATCCCGATGTCGATTTGCTGCCCGCGGCCGGTGGCGTCGCGGTGGCGCAGCGCCGCCAATATGCCGATGCACCCATAGAGCCCTGCGAACAAGTCCGCGAGCGGAACTCCGACCTTCTGGGGCTGGCCGTCCGGTTCGCCGGTCAGACTCATGACCCCGCCCATCGCCTGGATCAGGCTGTCGTAGCCGGGCCGCTGCGCATAAGGTCCGGTCTGTCCGAAGCCGGTGATCGAACAGTAGATCAGCCCGGGAAACCGCTCGCATAGCTCTTCATAGCCGAGACCGTATTTCGCCAGCGCCCCAACCTTGAAGTTCTCGACGAGGATATCGCTCTGGGCGATCAGCCGCAGCGCGATCTCCTGGCCTTCCGGCTTTGCGATGTCGAGCGTGACCGACCGCTTGTTGCGGTTGACGCCCACGAAGTACGCGCTCTCCTTGGTCCCCGGCATGAAGGGCGGCGCGAATCCGCGCGTGTCGTCGCCGGCCCCCGGTTTCTCTATCTTGATGACGTCGGCGCCGAGATCGGCAAGCATCTGCACGCAGGTCGGCCCCGCGAGTACGCGGGTGAGATCGAATATCTTGACGTCCTTGAGTGGCCCGGTCGGCGCAGTCATCCGACACCTTTTGCAGATCGAATGTTGAATCGCAAGAGAACGGGCTGAGTTTGAGTCGCTCGAGCGCGTTGCGGTCATGTCGAACCGCTTCTCCGCAGCGGTGGCCGGGCTCGTGCCGGCCATCAACGTCTGTTCAACGCAAGCGGCGCAAGAAAGACGCGGATGCCCGCGACAACGGGGTCCCCGCCGCGTGACGCGGCGGGTGTGTCTGCGCGGGCATGACGCCGGAAAGGTGATTCGATCTTATCGGGACGCGCTCTAAGTGCAGCACAAGATGTCCCATTGCCGCGCGATAGATTCCGTGGCAGTCTCAGTTTTGCCAAATGTAGCGCTCATCCTGCCTCATCCAAATCCAGTGCTTGCGATGAGGCAGGTGCTAAGATTGGAAGTGCTAGGGCTTGTAGAATCAAGGCTTGTAGTCAGGACTTGAGCCAGAGCAAGACCTGAGCGAACCTGAACCAGCGCTTGGTCAAAACTTGAGCAATCTGGGATTGAGGCAACAAGGCTTGAGGACACAAGAAGGGGGGCGAGCACAACTGGGGCTATAGGGGCTTAAAAAACAGGAGTTCCTTGCCATGTGTGACTACAGCCTACAAGGCGTCGCGTCACGCCCTGCGGCGGTCGGAGACAAGCTGACGACCAGAAACTTCGGTACCGGAACACGGGGCTTCAGCGCTCCGGAAGATCGTAACACGGCCGTGTGCCTGCTTCCCGGAACCGAAATTGCTTTTACCGGAGAGATCGCGATTGAATCGCCGAGATTCTTCGGGCAAAGCGTGAAAAGCCTCAAGCACATGACGGCGATCTTCCGCCAAATCGATAAGGAAACGCCGCATGTCCATCACGATGCGTTGGAGTTTCCCGACGGGCAAGTCGTGCTTCTGACCGCGCTTCGCGAAGGTCAGGAGGCGACCGTCCTGCAACTTCCGGCGCGCCCGACGACAGTGCGCGAACAAGAAGAGCAGCGCCGCGCGGCCTACACGGGCTGATGGCGACCGCCATCTGAATTAAACTTTGGGCCGCCCATCATGGGCGGCCCGCCTGGGAGCGCGGGCCGTCTCGCCCGCTTTTTTATTTTAAGGACCGGCAGGACGCCCGCGGCATTTTTTAAGGGCGGGCGGGACGCCCGCGGTCCGACCGGCTTCATGCCGCCAGCAGCCCGCGCATGACGAGGCGGTTGAGTCGTGCGGTGAATGCGGCGGGATCCTCGGGCACTTCGCCATCGAGAATTTGCGCTTCCTCGAGCAGCAACGCGGAAAGATCCGCAATGTCTGTTTCCCGCTCCTCCTTTTTGGCTCGCGCCAGCGCCTTCACCAAGATGTGACGCATGTTGAGTTCCAGGATCGGCTTCGTTCCTGGGCTCCGATTGTGGCGGGCGAGGAGCCGCTCAAGCTCGCGATCGGGTCCCTTTCCGGCTGCCACCAAACACGCGGCGCTGTCGGTCAATCGCTGCGAAGCCCGTACATCGGAGACGCGCTCGCCGAGCGCGAGCTTTACGGTCGCCACGATCGTGGCGTCGTCGGCTTGCTCGGCTTCGTCCGGCTTCGTTTCCTGGTCGGTCAGCGGCACCTGGCTGAAATCGACCTCGCCCTGGCTCAGCGACTTAAGCGGCTTGTCCTCGAAATCGAGCGGTGCTGCGGACCAGAACGCATCAACCGGGTCGGTGAGCAGCAGAACCTCGATCCCCCGCGCACGCGCCGCCTCAAGCTTGGGATTGGATTTCAGGCGTTCGAGGCTATCGCCGACAAGATAATAGATTTCGGTCTGGTTGGTTTTGAGGTCGGCGACATACTGCTTCAACGAACGTCCGCTTCCGGCCGTCGTGGTGAAACGCGCTAGCGCCATGAGCTGGGGGCGCCGCTCGAAGTCCTCGTAGATGCCTTCCTTGATGACCGGGCCGAACGCCTCCCAGATTTTCCCGTAAGGCTTTGCATCATCGCCGCCCGCGCTCTCCTTGGCGGCGAGCTGCTCCAATTCCGCGATCACGCGACCGCTGAGCGCCTTCCTGATCTGCGCCACCTGCGGGTTGTTCTGCAGCATCTCGCGAGAAATATTGAGCGGCAGGTCCTCGCTATCCACAACCCCGCGCACGAAACGCAGATAGGTGGGCAGCAGCTCCGCGTCGTCGGTGATGAAGACGCGCCGCACATAAAGCTTGACATGGCCTTTGCGGCCGCGATCGAACAAGTCGAAGGGCTGGGTGGACGGCGCAAACAGCAGCACCGCATAGGATTGGCGGCCCTCGGCCCGATAGTGGAGCGTCATGGCGGGCTCGTCGAACGCGCCGGCGATCGACCGATAGGCCTGCGTATAATCTTCTGCTTTGAGTTCCGATTTGGAGCGCTGCCACAAGGCGCTGGCGGCATTGATCTGCCGCGGCTCGCCCTTTTCGTCCACGAGTTCGATCGGAAACAGGATGTGATCGGAGTAGGCGTGAACCACCCGCTCGATCTCATAGGACTCAACGTAGCGCTTGGCGTCGGGCTTGAGGTGGCGCAATCTCGAAACCCGCGCCGCCCGACGAGGTCCAGACCCAGGCCTCCGCGGCCCCGGCCCCGCGGCTGGTCACTTCGATGCGGTCGGCCACCATGAAGGCCGAATAGAAGCCGACCCCGAACTGGCCGATCAGCCCTGCGCCGTCGTTGGCGTGGGCGAGACGCTCGATGAAAGCGCGGGTGCCCGAGCGGGCGACCGTTCCAAGATTGTCGATCAACTCCTGGCGGTCCATCCCGATGCCGGTGTCCTCAACCGTAAGAGTGCCGGCCGCGGCGTCGGGTTTGATGCGGATCGCGAGCGCGCGCCCGTCGGCAAGCAGTTCGGGCTTGGCAATCGCCTCATAACGCAACTTGTCGCAGGCGTCGGATGCGTTGGAGATGAGTTCCCGCAGGAATATGTCGGCCTCGGAGTAGACCGAGTGAACCATGAGCCGAAGCAGTTCGGCGACCTCGGCTTGAAACGGGTGGGTCTGGGCAGCGGTTTCGGGTTCGGTGCTCATGCCGCTCACTCCCGCGATGGTGTTGATTCAGCACCCGATATAGCGGCAACCGGAGCTTGCGCAAGAGGCGTCGTGGGGTTGTAGCCTGGATGGAGCGAAGCGTAATCCGGGAGCGCCCTATCGATGGGTAACGTCGATCCCGGATTTCGCTTCGCTCCATCCGGGCTACGGTCCTTAATCGTGATCCGCCATTGACTGCGCTGCACAGCGCCGTAAATGTGCCGCATGGGTACCCCTCAGCAAGTTGCCACGCTCGCGGCGAGGCCGCTCTTCTCGTATCGCCCCTATTGGGCCCACCGTTTCGGCACGGCGCCGTTTCTGCCGATGTCGCGCGGCGAAATGGACGTGCTCGGCTGGGACGCCTGCGACATCGTGCTGGTAACGGGCGATGCTTATGTGGACCACCCGAGCTTCGGCATGGCCATCATCGGCCGCCTGCTGGAGGCGCACGGTTTCCGCGTCGGCATCATCGCGCAGCCGGATTGGCGCAGCGCCGAGCCTTTCGCGGCGCTCGGCCGGCCTCATCTGTTCTTCGGCATCACCGGCGGCAACATGGATTCCATGGTGAACCGCTACACGGCTGACCGGCGCCTGCGCCACAACGACAGCTACACGCCTGATGGCGAGGGCGGCAAGCGGCCCGACCGCGCCGTGATCGTCTACGCCCAGCGCTGCCGCGAGGCGTTTCGCGATGTGCCGATCGTTCTCGGCGGCATCGAGAGCTCGCTGCGCCGCATTGCCCATTACGACTACTGGTCCGACAAGGTGCGCCGCTCGATTCTGGCCGACGCCAAGGCCGATATCCTGCTCTACGGCAATGCCGAACGCGCGGTCATCGAAGTCGCGCACCGGCTCGCGAAGACCGGGGCCAAGGCGCCAGCCCACGCTGGGACCGCGGGCGTCTCGCCCGCACCCGACCGGCAGGAGGGCGCGATCCTAGCGGGCGGGACGCCAGCGGTCCCAGGGCGCGCGACCGGCGCGCTGATGACGGACCTCGACGACATCCGCGGCGTCGCCCTCTTCAAGAGCAAGGTGCCGCCGGGCTGGACCGAGCTTCGCGCCGACGATCTTAACGCCGCCGACGAAGGGGCGCGCATCGGGGCCGACAGAGCCGTGATCCGCCTGCCTGGCTTCGAGCAGGTGGACGGGAGAGCAATCCCGGCAATGCCCGCGCCCTGGTGCAGCGCCACGGCGATCGCGAGCTATGGGTGACGCCGCCGCCGATCCCGCTGACGACGGCGGAGATGGATGCGGTCTACGACCTGCCCTATGCCCGCGCCCCGCATCCATCCTACGGCGATGCGAAAATCCCTGCCTGGGACATGATCAAGTTCTCGGTGACGATCATGCGCGGCTGTTTCGGCGGCTGCACCTTCTGCTCCATCACCGAGCATGAGGGCCGCATCATCCAGAACCGCTCCGAAGCCTCGGTGGTGCGGGAGATCGAGACCATCCGCGACAAGACGCTGGGTTTCACTGGCATCATCTCGGACATCGGCGGGCCGACCGCCAACATGTACCGCATGGCGTGCAAGGACCCGAAGATCGAGGCGGCGTGCCGCCGGCCGTCTTGCGTCTATCCCGGCATCTGCCCGAACCTCGACACGTCCCATGATGCTCTCAAGATCGCGCCGGAGCACACCGAGGACGGGCCGCTCTCCAAGATGATGAAGCCCGGCATCGGCGCCTATGACCGCTTCAAGCAATTATTCGATGAGGCCGCCACGAAGGCCGGCAAGCAGTACTTCCTGATCCCGTACTTCATCGCCGCCCATCCGGGCACGACGGACGAGGACATGCTCAACCTCGCCCTCTGGCTCAAGAAGAACCGCTATCGGGCCGACCAGGTGCAAACCTTCCTGCCGTCCCCCATGGCGGTCGCAACCGCCATGTATCATTCGGGCGTCAGCCCGTTACGCGGCGTGCGCCACGGCGGGTCCGAGGCGGTCGAAACCGTCAAGAACCTCCGCCAGCGCCGTCTCCACAAGGCGTTCCTGCGCTACCACGACCCCGAGAACTGGCCGCTGCTGCGCGACACCCTAAAGCGCATGGGCCGCGCCGACCTGATCGGCCCCGGCAAGCACCACCTGGTGCCGAACTGGCAGCCGGCCGGGACCGGAAAAGGCGGCGGCGAAGGCCGGCGCATCGGGCGCAAGCACAAGGGGCAGAAGTTCACCACCAAGGGCATTCATCCGACACGTGTGAAGGCGCGGTAGCGGCGGGCGGCGGCGGACCGCTACCATCGTCGAGCGGACTTTGACGTACTCTTTCTGGCCGAGCTTTAGGCGTGGAAGTGCCCGAAGTCGTCGCAGCCATGGCCGACTCGCCAGCGAATTCGACCTACGCCATACTTTGTTTCTTCAGCTTCTTTACGCGATGGTTGTGATAATCGGCGACGGCCGCAGCGAGCGGCATAGATCGCGGCACTCGAACTTGCGTTAGGGAGACGACAAGCGCTCCTTGTACCTCCGAGCGGACGATATGGCACACGATGCCACCTTCGTCGCCCGCATATGACACGTCCGAGACGTCGTGGTGAGTCTGATCTGCGATGGCAACATGTTGGTCTCGGAGATAATTGACCAGTGATTGCACCAATTCGACTTTAAACGGCAAAGCCGCTTTTAAGGCGGCCAGCAGCCGAGCGGTCTTCTCCGGGTTGTCGAGCATGAGCACCTCGCAACGGTCACAAATCAAATGGAAACCGATCGCATAGGCCGATCAGCGCGCATCGATCAAGAATTCGAGTGGCATGTCGGAACGCTTCCCCGGATTACGCAGCGCTCTATCCAGGCTAAAGGCTACGATAGGCTAGGGCCATGTGTAAGCTACTTAGACATCACTACATCCCCGTCTTTTACCTGAAACAATGGGCCGACGCGAAGGGTAGGCTCCTGAAGTTCACGCGCCCGTACGGCGACACTGTCAAGCATGAGCCCAAATCACCCAAAAAAACAAGTTACGAGCGTGGGCTCTACCGTGTTCCTAACGTGCCGGAGCACTTAGCCGAGATCATTGAGCAGGGGTTCATGAAGAAGATGGACGACCTCGCATCCGATGTTCTTCGTGATTTCATTGCCAATGTGCAGCACGGCTGGACGCTTGCAAGAAAGGAGGCGTGGTCGCGCTTCATCGTCGGTCTGATGCTTCGCAACCCGGAGAATCTGGGTCGCATTAAAGCCGAACTGCAGCGCTACACTGACGAGAATTATAACAAGTGGCGCGAGGAATACGAGGCCACAAAGAAACCGGGCGCAGCTCCCTTCGAGACGATCGATGCCTTGCACACTCTCAAGGTCACGCTAATGTCCCTGGAGCGGTTCATCAACAACAGGCCGTTGCTGGATAACATCAGTAAGTTGCAGTGGGGCATGGTTGATTTGACAGGTACGAGGTATCGGCTCGTCACATCAGATCGGCCGGTAGTAAGGACAGACGGCCTCAACAAGCCAGATTCTCACCTCGCAGTGCCACTCAGCCCAACCAGGCTTTTCATCGCCACCAACAACCAGCGTACGACGGCCATGTTTCAATCCATGCCACCCCGCGACTTGGTGATGCGCATGAACAAGCGCGTCGTCCGCAACGCCATCAAGTATGTCTGGGACACCGGCCTGACCAATGAACGCCTCATCAAGGGTCAGTTATCGGCCGACGCACATACCGATCCAAAGTTCTTCTGACCTCAGTAACCAGACATGATCGCACAGGATAGTTGAGCCTCGCCCTTGGTGCAGAAATCAAGGATTGTGTAACCAACCTAGCTTACTGAATTAATTGTGCTTTTCCTTTGCAAAATTGGAACGCAAGAGAGAGCATGTTTTGAAGCTGAAGGATCGCGAGGCCGACTTGCGGGCGCAAGGGGTCACCCATGCCGCGTTGTTTGGTTCTATCGCGCGCGGTGACGACCGCCCCGACAGCGATATCGACATCATGATCGAACTCGACCCCGCAGCGCGGGTGACGATGTTCGATTACGTCGAGATCAAGGAATATATCGAGGGGTTGTTTAGTGAGCTGGTGGACGTCGTGAACCGCGACGGCCTGAAACCCCTTGTGCGGCCAAAAGCGACCGCCGACGCGATCTATGCTTTCTGACAGTGAGAAAGCCGTTCTTGGCGATATCCGCTATTTCATTGATCTGATCGGGAGCTTTTTGGAAGGCTACGATTATCAGCGTTTCGCCGGCGACCTGCGCACTTTCCACGCGATCACACGTTGCCTTGAGATCATATCCGAGGCGTCAAGGCGCGTGCCGGAGGACATTAAGGCGCGGTATCCCGCGATCCAGTGGCGGCAGATGGCCGCCGCCGGCAACAAGTATCGCTACGAGTATGAAGATGTGGCGCAGCAGGTCGTTTGGGCGACCGTTCACGACGCCCTGCCTGCCTCCGTTGCGCGCCATTATCAATGTCGAGCTGGCGCCTTACGAGTGACCGGCCATCAACGTTTACGGTCATGCTCGGATTTCGACGGACGCCCAAAAAGTCCTGCGCGTCAGTGAAATCGTGATCTGGCCCGAACCTGCCGCGGGGTTACTCGGCCCTGGCGCCAGAAAACTTGACCACCTTGGCCCATTTCTCAGTATCGTCGACGATGAGCTTGCCGAATTGGGCGGGGGTCGTCGGCATCGGTGCGCCGCCGAGGTCGGCAAAGCGCGCCTGCAGGCGCGGGTCGGCGAGCACAGCGTTGAGTGCCGCATTCAGCTGATCGACGATTTCGGGAGGCGTCGCCCTTGGCACGGCCACTCCATACCACAGGCTCGTCTCGAATCCTTGGACGGTTTCCCCCACGGTCGGCACGTCCGGCAGCGATGGCCAGCGTTTGCCGACCGTCACCGCCAGCGCGCGCAGCCGTCCGGCCCGGATGTGCTCGATCGCGCCCGGCAGATTGTCGAACATGACCTGCAAGCGGCCGGCAAGGAGATCGGTCATGGCCGGGCCCGAGCCGCGGTAGGGCACATGCACCATATCGACGCCGGTCATTGCCTTGAACAGTTCGCCGGCGAGGTGGATCGACGTACCGCTTCCGCCCGACCCGAAATTAACCTTGCCCAGGTTGGCCTTGGCATAGCTGATGAACTCCGCGACGGTCTTGGCCGGGACGGACGGATGCGACGCCATTACGTTCGTCAGGATCATCATTCCGCCAACCGGAGCGCTGTCGCGGATGAAGTCGAACGGCAGCTTCTCGTAGAGGGTGGCATTGATGGCATTGTTGGCGGTGGCAAACCCGATCGTGTAGCCGTCGGGCGGCGAGTTGAGCACCGACGCCATGCCGATATTGCCGCCGGCACCGGTCCTGTTCTCGACGACGAATTGCTGACCCGTCCTCTCCGACAAGAACTGCGCGACAATGCGCGCGACCACGTCGTTGGGGCCGCCCGCAGCGAACGAAACGATGAAGCGAACCGGCCGCGACGGATAGGTTTGCGCGCTCGCGCGACGCGACACCACCGGCAGCGCCGCAGCGCCCGCTACGAGATGCAGAAAGGTCCTACGGGGAAGTTGCATGAGCTGCCCCCCTGACGCCATCAAAAAGCTATTCCAATTCTAATGCCTTTGGAAAGGGCTGTAACTTCCGGGGTCGCAACTTCCGGACTT
>WNFQ01003162.1_pt1 | contig 11988 bp, 13 predicted proteins | sample 5400171 | NCBI WGS metagenome assembly WNFQ01 (sample SAMN13153356, study PRJNA577476) | soil metagenome | isolation source: 20 cm soil under Madrone tree | place: USA:California | collected 2016-06-14
GTTGAGATACCGTGAATGATGCTCGCAACGCGCTCCGTCTTGATGCCCTCGCACGCCGCCGCGAATGAGGCAGTGTAACACGTTGGCGCCACGCTGAGTGGGCGCGAAGTTTGACTCGATGTGATCATTTGATGTTTGCACTCTTCTCAGAGCGGAGAACATATCGCCCTTTAAACTCAGCGTTTCGAGCGTGTCTCTGCCCCTCCTCTTCTCGCTTCCCTTATAGTCTTGCCTCCCACCCTACTCCCCTCATCCCTGCCTGTGCAAACACACTGGACTCCCCTGCCCTGCCCACCAGCGATGAATGGGTCTGTCCACGACCCTCATGCTCACAAGCGAACCTCCATAAATGAGCTACTCAACCCCGTCGCATCGTCCACTGCAATCGACCATGGCCTTTCCCCCCAGTCCCCATCCTATTCCAATGGCCATTATGCACAGGGCACGCCCTACACTCATCCCCCCATGCCTCCACCCCCCCATCATAGGACCGCGAATGGCACAGCATACAAACTCAACCCTGCCAGTTGGGATGGCGCTGATCATGACAGGCAGAGGGTAGACCACATGCCTTCTCCGCGAGGCTTTGCGCCCGGTGCCGTGCCCTCTCCGGGCGCGTATCAGGAATATCATGCTCACCTATCGCGGACGCACGAGGATGGGTTTTCTGAACCTTCTGTTTGGCCTAGTCCCACAGGGCGTCTCGATGGTTTACCCGCTTACGCCTCACCCACAATCACACAATCATCATACTCGGATGAACGAACGTGTGAGTATGTTCCTTGCCTTGTGGAGATGAACCCTATTGACATATTTGTCCACGCCCAGCAATCGCAAACGATCCTTCAGCTACAGCTGGCTCTTCACCATATCCCTCCAGACCAGATTCTGCCACGTATGGTCGTCCAGAACTCCATCCTTCTGTCTATTCACAACGGCCTCCACAACCTACTGCGGTTTTTGGTATGTGGAGCGCCCATCTGTGCCCAGACCTTGCGTCTCACTTCTTTTGTCATGTTTTAGGCGCGTGGCCCCATCATGTCCGTTCCCCAGGTGTACCCGCAACGCGCGGCCTTACAGACCATCCACACCCACAACATCCACACTTGCCACCGCCCTACTTATCCCATCCCGCGTTCTACTCGCCAATACCGCACCCAAGCATGCTGTATCCATACATGGCACCTCACCCATATCCTCCTCCTGCGGCGTCGTTGCCCGAATCTCCTTCGCGTAAACGTTCTGGGCCAGAGGAAACACAAAATTCTAGGAGCAAACGCAAGCGATTGAATGCAAGGGATGCAGTGGAAGGTGAGCAATTCACGTTATTTATTATTGGCACATGTACTTGGCCTCACGTGATTTCCCATGACAGCAAATGGGTCGCGGCGCGGCTATACCGCGAACAAGCGAAACCAAGCTGCGCAGATTGCCGCGCAAAACGGTATGGTCTACCCTGGGTTTGGGGGCGTCAAGTACTGATTTTGGAGTTGCTCTCCTTCCGTTTCTGTATTAGCCCAACTACAAGCCTACACACCTGGATCAGGTCCAAATACGAGCGATAGTAGGGCCTCAGCCACAGATCGTGAGCGCTTGATGCGATCTTACAATAATATGATGGTATCTAACCCGCGTTTATCGTGTAGGCAATCCACGAGCGGGCAATGAAAATTCCTCGGGAGGGGCCGATGGGAATGGGCCTTATCATCCTGAACTGCAGTTTGCGCGCTGCATGTCCAACCGGTACAAGGCTGAAAGTTTCCCGCGGTGTGTGTCGTGCACGCGCCGCTGGGCCGGTGACACGTGTCGATTCCAAGGAATTCGTTTTTTCCTCAAGGACGAGAAGCAGAACATTGTCGGGGTCAGCTTCGTTGAGAACCAGAAGGCTGACTCACCAACCATGAAGTTCCCGACACGGTGGAATCGGCCACTCGACGCGGTGTTTATAAGGGAGATCAAGGTATAGATCACCTGGTTTTTTACAGTTCAAGGGCACGTAAAGATGTCTTGTAGCTTACAGTCGCTCGTGCTCTTCTCCCGACCTTAAAAGAGGAACAAGAACACGTCCGTAAACCGGAGATCATACGAAGACCGCGAGACAGTGACGTCCGTGCAACTTGCGGTAGGCCATTACTTTTGAGTCTTTACCACCCTCTTACGATGGGTCATCTTGATTGCCAGATACTTGTATGACATCAATATTTTCCTCATCATGGATGTGTAGGCTCTGCGGTCGCGAGGCCTGTTCGGAATGTTACGCGAAGGTCCGCGAGTTGACACAATACCGGGCTGGTGCTAGCGACAGCGAGATCGCGGCACTTCAGGCGAAACGCGAGTCGCACGCGCACACAAACCCATTCTTCCTCTCGTGCACGCGTCGGAATGAGCACCAGTTCTCTGATTTTTCGCCCATGTCCCGATTCGATAAAGCAGAGTTGGAAGGAGTCATCGAGAGCATGGAGAAGTTACTCCAAGATGAAACAGTGAAAGCATCTGTGCCTACCGTGGGGCCATCTTCTACCAAAGATGGAGCTTCGGAAGTGCCAGGTGCGGTGGTAACGGCGTCAGAACCGGTATGTGCACAGCGGACTATATACGGGTCTGTTTCTGTCTCTGACGATCGCACTTACAGAATACGTCTACATTTGATGTGGTGACGACGGTTGGAGGGTCGAGCTCATTCAGTGGTCCCGCTCCTGCTCCCTCTTCGCCACAACCTGTGCAGACTGCACTACTAAACGGGACCACGCCGAATGGGCATGCCACTGTGGAAGACCCGTCTGGAATCCCGTCGCACTCGACAAGAACTTACACCACGGCCGAGTTGACAGACGCGGAATTCAGAAAAGTGTGGCCACAAGGTGCGCCACTACTTGTGACCGGCCTTGGTGAAAAGTTCGGGACTCGATGGCGACCGGACCACTTCCGTGACAAGCACGGGTCGCAGACATGCTCAATTGTAGAATGCCAAACCGACGCTAGCAAGCGGGTTACAGTCGGTGAATTTTTCGGGTATTTTGGCAAGTACGAAGGCAGGACAGATCGCTGGAAGCTGAAGGATTGGCCGTCCAGCTCGGATTTCAAGACAGCCCTACCAGATCTATTTGAAGAGTCCCAAAAGGGAGTGCCAATGCCTAATTACGCCCGGAGAGACGGGGTGCTCAACATTGCGTCTCACTTTCCGTCGAATACTGTGATGCCAGATCTCGGTATGTGGGCGAGCTTATTCACCAGGTTTTATTCGGAGCGTTGTTAATGAGGCTTTGACAAAAAGGGCCAAAGATGTATATTGCGCTGGCAACGAATGATGAAGAGGGCTCGAAAGGATCGACACGGCTTCACATGGACATGGCTGACGGAGTAAATATCATGGTACATTCCGAAGCACGCCCCGACGGATCGCCGGGAGTGGCGGCATGGGATTTATTCCGTGCAGAAGATGCGGACAGGCTACGACGGTTCCTTAAACGACGATTCGGCGTAAATGGGCAGCATGACCCCATCTTATCGCAGCAATACTACCTGGACGCTGCGCTGCGGAAGGAGCTCTATGATGATTATGGGATAAAGAGCCACCGTGTATATCAGCGTCCGGGAGATGCGGTGTTCATCCCGGCGGGATGTGCCCATCAGGTCTGTATCTAGGGGTACGATCGGTTGGTGATAACGAAGCCATTGACGATGATTGGGTTTTAGGTTGCCAATTTGGCAGATTCGATCAAGGTCGCGGTTGATTTCGTCAGTCCGAAGAACATTGCACGGTGCGAAAAGTTGACAGGTGAGTTTCGGGAGCAGAATCAGAGCATGGTTTGGAAAGAGGATAGCTTGCAGCTTCGTACGATGATGTGGTTTGCTTGGTTGTCATGCACTCGACAGGAGGAGGAGATCGAGGACTAAATTTCCATATGCTGTATCGTGTCGATAATTATGATGATGATGATAACTATGACTCTTGACTTGATGTCATGGACACGGTATCTGGGTTAGCCGGGTGTGCCGAGCCGCGGCAGGACGGGATCGAGGCGGAAGCGGATGCTGACTGACCGAGGAGCGGTCGTCGGGGCGTGTCGGGGCGTGCCAGCTACATCGTGCCCAGGGCTGTCCACACTGCAGCGGACAACTCTATCTGCCGTGTGCTCCTTACAGCCACCATAGGAATCCTAGGATCTTTCTCCGGCCATCTCGAGTCCGCGGCATGGCAAAGCCGACACTCCTCCAATCGTTGCTCGGACGACCGTCTCAGTCGTACGCGTTTCCGCCGGAAAGAGAGCGCTATTCTTCCAGGCAGGACCTTCTTGCTCGCGCTGCTGCTGCGGTCACCTTGACCGGCACGCCACCTGATGGGTCCGGGACGACTGAGGTGGCCCCTCCGCTGGCTGGAGCGGAGCAATATGAGAAGGGAAGGCATCCCCGCCCGAATGAGGGCATCCCCCTTCCCGAACAAATAACGTCAGATTCCTCGAGCGACTCTGACGACGATTCCGCCGAGGAAGTGTTCTACACTCCTTTCTCTTCTCCTCCCACCTCCATGCTCATCGACACCCCCATCCCACTCATCCCTCCCGGCGACCCCTCTTCCTCCATCCCTTCAGACGACAAGTCGTCCTCTTCCTCCACCTCCTCTTCATCATCCCATTCTGCCCCCTCCTGCTCAACGCCACCCACCTCGGACGAACTCCATGCCGCCTTTGCCGCATTGCAAAAGCGGCCCGCTAGGCAGTCACGCTCGAAACGCGTCTCCACTCCATCCAAGTCGTACACATACACAGATGAAGACTGGGCAAAGGAATTCCGTTGGCTCGTCAAGCCCTCGTCCTCTGCTCCAAAACGCCGTACCGATTTGGGTGTAGGGCAGTCGGCGTTTCCCCCTACTGTCGCCCATATGCCAAAACCCCGTCCCCGTCCGCGAACGGTCATCAGCCGTCCTATCCCCAGTCATCGCATGACTGCTTTGCTCGAAGAAGACGAGGATGCGACTGACGACCTCCGCTCGTCTTCACCCCAGTCGCATTTAAGGGATCCATTCTCTCTTCCCCTCTCGCGCACCAATAGTATGACGAGCAACTCCCACGACGTCCATTCTGCCTCACATGCCTCGCACTCACGCACCATCTCGCTAAGCTCACGCACCGTAGAGCTTCCCCAGTTTCCATCTTCCTCCGCTCCTGGCCCAGCACCGGGTTATACAACGCTTACCCTACCTCGCGCTTCCTATCGCCCGGAAGATCCCTGGCGCAGCCTCGGTAGTGGACATGTCAATTTGCCCCGCGATGGCCGAGCACAGACAAGCATGGTGTCAGTAGAGGTCGTCCGTGGCGCTGTCTCAGCGTCTTTCCTGTCTTCTGGCTTTCGGAAGCACAACTCGGCCTTGGTGCCACATAAGAAGCATGATCTTGTAGGCGCCATTGCCCTTGCATCTCATAGACCGCCACCGTCCTTCGTTCCAAACTCTGACGTCCTGGTTCAAGTTCATGCAGTTGGCCTGGAAGGCCTGGACAGACAGATCGTGATAGACAAGCTCGCTGCGAGCGACGCAGGAGGAAAGGGTGCAACTAGCTTTGTTCCCGGACGTGGCGTCTTGGGGAGGGTAGTCGAGTGTGGATTAGAAGTCTCAAGTGACATACTGAAGAAGGGGGAGTGGGTGGTCGGTTTGCTGGATGCGAAGAAGGTCCGTTGCCACCGGGTGTGTTCGCGAGTTCTGTTGTGTTGACTAACGCTACACAGTGCGGCGCACTTACTGAATTTGTGCTCCTTGACCGACACCGTGTGCATCGTGCCCCCCAGCCCAGCATACATATTCCTACACGTTTTCTAAATAACACTCTCCCTTCTTTTTCCCTCGAGTCCCTTGCCCTCCTTCCAGTCCTGGGAGTCCCAGCCTACCGTGCCATCCGCACCTACACAGCATCCAAGCCCCCATTGTCGTCAGGCGGCGGTACTGCCCTAATTCTCCGCGGGCAAGATGGCGCTGGAGGACTCGCAACGCTTATGCTACGCGCTATTGGCGTAAACGTCATTGTCCAGGTTGACCCCGCTTCCGTCGGCTACGACGCCACAGCCACATCATCTGAGCCGTATTTGCTCTTCTCCGCATCTGACGATAAGGCGCTGGGGACGGGTACTCCTCGGAGGTTACAAGAAGTATGCGCTCGCCTACGTGCATGGGGCGTCGAAGGCATCTGCGTTGGTGCACCACTGCCCGTGATTCACGCTCTCGACGTGGACATCGACTTTGTTATTGATACGATTGGCGGACGGGAGATCTGGTGCGCAGCGCGTGACCTCCTCGCACGTGGTACCGCTTCGCGCGGACCTGCCCAGTTTACGACTATAGTTGGCGATGTGGGCTCAGGCAAGGCTGTTCCGACTGCGCAGGATCACTGGCGTGCAGGTGTGCGCAGTCTCAAACGTGCGATGACGATCAACCGCAGCGGTCGAAGCAACAGCTTCTTGAGCCTACCTGGCGGTCGGTCTCCTCCAAGCAAGAAGGTCCGAGGCAGTCTGCCCAGCTCGATGACCTCACTAACAACACCGACACCGACAAGAGCAGCATCTGCATCACCTATCGCGACGCCCCCGCGGACGGTCAACTACACGTGGGTATCTTGTGTCGCTGACGTAGATTTTGAAGGAGGGGACGTGCGCGATGCACTCGCGACTCTGCTCGCAATGCCCGCGTTGCAGAACCTGTCGCCAGATGCGCTGCTGGGGCTCGGCGGCGAATATGGCGCTGGCCGCGTGTTGCCGTTTGAGCGTGCGCCAGAGGCGTTTGGGGGTTCGGTGCTCGAAGGGGCTGGCACGGCTGTCATACGCATCATCGTGTGACCACCCCGTTAGTCGGCCACCTGCTCGCCACCACCCTGAAATGCTCTTCCTTCTTCCTTTGCCCCTTTAGCTTTTTATCTTATTTTATCTCTTTGCTTCTCTTTCACCTTCTCTTTTACGTATCTTCGGACGAAATGTTTATTGCGTTGCCTATTACTGCTTTTCAGTTTCATGTCCATTGCTTGCGCAATCGTTCAACCCCCAATAGACAATAGATACATAATGCATCCTCTTTCCTCGTTCTGTTCTATTCTCTTTCCTATTAATCGAATCGGCTCAGATATTGCCCCATCCACGTATACATACAAACTCGATGCAGCAGTATTATTATGCATTTTTTACTTTACGACTCTTCCATTCGCGTACGCAGACGGACCGTTCTTGATGTTCTTATTTTGATGATGTTTTCCCATTCTCTTGTTCATTCACCCCTTCCTCATGTCACGCGTGCGGCACCTTCCCCCCTTTCTCCATTAGAAACCCGCGATGTCAAATACTGTAACGTATGTATCTATTTTGCAGCACACCACGGACTACAGTAGTTGTTACGACACGATATGTACGGACAAGGCTAAACTAAATGAAAATTCGATCTTATTCTTATTTCAAAAGAATTTGCCAAAGTCGTACGCGTCGTCTTCACCCGTTGCAGCTGCCTCTCGTTTCTTAGACGTTGGCGGCGGCGCGTTCGCAGCGAATTTACGAGCGCGTGGAGGTGGTGGTGGTTTTGTCCCAGCTGGCGCTTTTGCGTTAGACCTCTTGGAGGGCGGTGCCGATGGACGAGAGAGGGTGTGGTCCTTCGATCGAGTCGACTTGGTAGTCGCCTTCACAGTTATAGCAAAGGTGACTTTTTTCCGAGGCCGCGTAGGGCCCGACTGTGATTTTGATGATGGTTCCGAACTCGGAGGTGGTGGCCGCTTGCGTTTTAGTGCAGAGGAAGAGTGTGGCACCTCGTCTTCTTCCGCGTCCTCATCATCGTCATTCTCGACTTCTTCGGCGCTTGCGACACCTAGTTCGACATCGTCCGCGTCTTCTTCTGAATCCCCGCTGTCCGCGCCCGACCCAATTTCCTCCGCATCTGCCTCCGACTTGTCCTCAACGTCCGAGTCACTGCCGCTATCCGTGCTGAACCACGGTGTGTCGAGCGCAAGGGCACGGTCGTCGATTCGCTCGGAAGACAACCGCACAAGGTCGCGAGACCGACGCATCTCCTTGCGAGGCGGTAATTTCTCCAAGAGCGCCGCATCGTCCTCGTATATTGTTATCAGCGCCGAGGACTCAGCATCAGCATCAGCGGTGGTCCTCGAGCCTGAGATCATAGGAGGGACGGCATATCGCGAAAGCTTGCCAGTCGACCAGTCTCGTAAGACGATGCGTGCAGCGGCAGCAAGGTCTAGTTTACCACCCTGAGAATTAGATTAGAGGGATGAGAAAAAAAATGACTCGTGCTTTGGGGATGGGGATGGTGTTAGAAGTTGGCCAACCTTTTTTATGAGTCCTTGAGCACGTGCAACGCCCATGAGAAACGCATCAACATCGCCCTTCGCGAAGGCGGGAAGACTATAGCAAACCATAAGGTCTTCTGTCTCGGCACGTGAGACAATGTATGATACAGCGGGCATGGGGTCCTTTAGGCGATCGATCCGACCCCTGTTGCGCAGAAGGACATCCTGCGCACGTCGTCGCTCTCTTTCTTCGGGTGATGCCTCTTCGGAAAGCTGCCAGGTTAGCCCTGGCGTGTCGACGAACACGATGGATACGCCGTCAAGTTCGAGCGTCAATTCGAGGGCGTGTGGTGTCGTTGTCAAGTTGTTGGTGCTGGAGGAAGGCGTGTAGACGTCGAGGGTGGATTTGCGTGCGAGAGAATTTATGAATGCGCTCTTTCCTGACTACAACGCCGGCGTTGAGCTCAGGGGAAAAGAGAGTGAATGACCAGGAGCGTACGTTAGTGAGGCCCACGACCGCGACGTGTAGAGGCCCGCCCGTCTTCTCCTGAGCCCAATGACCCAGCAGCTTAGACACAGCATCTAAACCCCATGCATCATCCAAAGGCTCTTTGCTCTTCCCCTTCCCCTTTGTGGGGTCATGCGTAACCGGAGGTGGGAGAAAAGACGAAGCAGCACGAAAAAGCAGCGTCGGGTGCTCTAAACGTAAATGTGCAACCCACGCCGCGATCGGTTCGCGGGGGCATGTGTCTACAGTAGACCTATCAGCAATGACGACAAGCACATCAGAGGCGGGGTTTGTGGTGCACGCACCGATCTTGTTGAGCACTAGCAGCAGCTTTTGTCCCTCCTTCGACGCAACACGCGCCTCCAGTGCATGGCTACGGTATGCAATCGGATCCCGTGCATCGAGGATTTCGATCACGACGTCTGCCTTATCGAGTACGGCGACGAGATGTGGTAGATCCGGGTTGAGGAGTAGTGGTGCACCGCTTGCCTGTGTGGTTGAGGCCTTTGCAGAGGCAGATGTACCGTTCGTCGCTGGTGCGCCCTTCGTCGTCTTAGATGAGCTCTTCGTGAACATGGCGAGCGTCGCAACACTGCCGAAATCGCCTTCCGCTCTCTCGGCATCATCGCTGTCCTGACCATGAGAGCCATCGTCTCCACCGTCTTTCCCATCGGCCGCCAGGGCAACTTTCTGCTGTGCTCGAAGTTGCTTTTTCTCCTCTTTTCGTCGTGCTTTCGACTCGGCAGCCTGTGCAACCCAGCCCATTTTCCTGTCACTCTAAGAGACTCTGGATGACGGTGAAAATGCACCTGTCTTCGTTCCTCTGCTATCTCTCCCAAGATCTGATCTTTATATGGGAAATTATTAGGGATGCCAGGGTCTTTTGGTTTCTCTAACAGAGCAAATTATCCTGTCAGAATGCGGAGCAAAGTGTGAACGTTGAAAAACGCGCTCGATTTCCAGGTGGGGTCTTTTTTCGCTGCACTTTTCGACTTCTTCCTGCTCTCCGCGACCTTGTGCTTGATCGTAGCGCGGCGGGCGGTTGTGCCCCGTCTGCTCGTCTCTGGGAGAGGAAGGCAGTTATGATGTGTCGCACTCCATGATACTGATACTTACTCTTGCGTATCCTAGGCATAATTCAGCGTCCAAGAGGAAGAAGCGCTCTCTACCCGAGTTGACGGTGTGTATGTAATGAGTGTCCAGCCAACCCAAAAAATTTTCATTGACTAGAGAGGTATATACATGATACAGCTGGGAGACAAGCACTCCCTGCTCACAGGCGAGCAGTCAGCAACGTGCTGCAGCCGCATTTCACCCCTCTAGCCCCCAGCAACTGACAGGCAGCTCCGCAAAGGAAATCAGCGCCCCTGATACCCACGCGAGTCAGTCCCTTACCTTCTTTACCCGCCCGAGTCACTGTGAATTACGAAGTGTTTCACTAGGCATGGAATTGCACCATTGTGCTGAGCGCCTTAGGTCCTTCCTGATTTCAAATTTCAAGTATTTCAAGACGTTGCACATTGCACCACGGCCCTTATCGACGAATGTCTGTATGGCTTCAATCTACATGCGTCTTGGACTTGCAAAAAGACGACGAAAGGTAGAAGGGAGGACTACGAGAAAGGAGGCGAGCATAGCAGAAAACTTGTCAACTTGAAACTTTGCGAACTATTGTAGTATGGACTGAAAGGAAAGCAAACTTGGGGACGACACGGTGATTGGACTTGGACACTGATACTCTTCGCGTTTGCAACACTTCAACCTTGTCCAGCCACAAATATTCGCCCGGAACAAGGATGCCCACGAAGTGCCCACGTAGACATATAATGAAAAGCAAATTTACCAGCGGGAGCTGTCATTGGCGGCGCCATCAAAGTCCCTTGTGTTGGCCGCACGAGTCGGGCTGCTACCACGGGGAGGGCTACGGGAGTAGCTCTTGCGCCTGCGATAGTCGGGCGAATGACGACGGGGAGGGCTCCTACGCCAATCACGGTCGCGATCGCGGCTATCACGGCCATAGGGATCACGGTCACGATCCTTGTCATAGCCAGAATAACCCCGACCGCGGTCACGATCACGGCCGTCCCTAAAATCCCGAACGTCACGATCACGGTGATCACGGCTGTCCCGACCATAGTACGAATCACGGTGGGAAGAACGGCGGTGTCCCATGTACTCGCCAGGGGTGGGAGCGTGAGGCCGATCAGTTACGGAATAGTCGACGCGGATCCGACGGCCATTCAAGTCCTATCGTGTCAGAATTAGATCCCAAAAACTAAAAATATTCGAATGTTCAAAAGCACGCACGACGCCATTCAATTCAGTAATGCACTTCGTGGCTTCTTCGACGGTACTCATTCTGATAAAGCCAAAGCCACGAGACCTGTCAGACTGACGTGAAGTCAGGTGGTCAGATAGGGGTTAAATCACTGGGCACAGGGTGAAACTTACCCTTTGGTCGTAGACAATGGTCACTTTTTCAACATGCCCAAATCGGCTAAATTCCTCATCGAGGTCACGTTCAGTTGTACGGATACTCAGACCAAAGACACCAAGCACGTTGCTCGGGTTAGGGGCCTGGAGGACCTTTTAAATAAGTCAAAAAATTTTACATTTCATCAATCCAAATACAAACAATGGGTGCATGAGGCGGGCGCCTAGGAGGCGGGGAACGCCTCGTGCCTCGGAATGTAGGGCTACGATAACCAGGACTGCGAGGAGGGCTGCGAGACCGGGACCGACCGCGAGGAGGATCGCGACCATCGGTGGCGTTGGTAGGAGCTGCCGCCGTCGCAGGAGGAGCGTTGTAGGCATCTGAATAGGGGTCGACCGGTGGAGCCGCTGGTTCACTGTACTGCAAGACAATGAAAAGGTGAAGGACGAGACCCCTTGTTGACTGCGCTTACCATGGTGGGAGTTGAAAGTAAAGATTCAACCGTGGCCGAATTAGTAAAGGCGTGGGTCAAAATTTCAGACTCAGACCGGAAACGCACTTTGGTGCAACTGCACAGTTCATAATCAGCCTCTCTCTCTTTGCCATCGACGACGAAAACAGTCCTGACGATTTCAAGACAATATGGTGGGTGCCTCACGCTATCTTCCCCAGAACTGTTCTTACACAAGCGCATGCTCGACAGGGTATAGATATTGCGAAGCACCACGTCAAGAAGGGCGCCCGCACTGCTCCAGCAAGTGAAGACCCCTACCTCC
>WNFQ01003164.1_pt1 | contig 11985 bp, 8 predicted proteins | sample 5400171 | NCBI WGS metagenome assembly WNFQ01 (sample SAMN13153356, study PRJNA577476) | soil metagenome | isolation source: 20 cm soil under Madrone tree | place: USA:California | collected 2016-06-14
GGTTGTCGAGCTTCGGACCGCGGCCCAGGTCGGGAACGACCACGGCGCGGAACTCGAGCCCCTTCGCCTGGTGGATGGTCATCAGGCGCACCACGTCGTCCTGCTCGGCCACCAGCGCCGCCTCCGGCTCGCGCGGCTCGCTCTCCGCCATGCGGCGGACGGTGCGCACGAAGTCGCGCAGGGTGAAGAAGCGCTTGCGCTCCCAGTCGCGCGCCAGCTCGATCAGCTTGCGCACGTTGGCCACCTTGCGCGTGCCCTGGAACTGCGTCAGGCAGACCGCCTCGAAGTCGGTCGCCGCGCACGCCTCCGCGATCAGCTCGGCGACCGTGGCGCGGCCGGCGAGCGTCCGCAGCCCGAGCAGCTGGTCGCGGACGCCGCCCAGCGCCGCCGCCTGCTCCGGCAGGTCGGCGAAGTCCTCCGCGGCGCGGAAGCGGCGGGGCAGTGAAGGACGGTCCGCGCCCGGCGGCCAGGCGAGCCGCCAGAGCGTGCCGTCGTCGAGCGCGAAGAGCGGCGAGCGGAGCGCGGCGGCGAGCGCCACGCCGTCCTCGGGATCGAGGACGGCGGCGAGCAGGCTCACGACGTCGCTCACCTCCTGGCACTGGAAGAAGCCGCGCCCCTTGACGACGTAGTACGGCAGCTCGCGCCGGCGGAGCGCGTTCTCGTACGTCTTCACCTCGGTGAAGGCGCGCAGGAGGACGGCGATGTCGCCGTAGCGGATGCCGTCCTCGGCGTGCAGGCGCTCGACGACGCCCGCCAGCACGCGCGCCTCCAGCTCGCGCGCCTCGGCCGCCCGCAGCTCGCGCTGGTCGTGCTCGTCGACGAAGGTGACGAGCCGCACCGCCGGCGCCGGGCCCGCGACGCTGCGGTGCGGGAGGAGGCGCTGCCCCGGGTCGAAGCGGGTCCAGTGGCTCGGGCTACCGCCCGGCGGCACCTGGAGGATCGCCGCCGCGAGCGCGTTCACGAAGTCGAGGACCGCCGGGACGGAACGGAAGTTGGTCCCCAGGGGCAGCTCGCACCCGAGCTCCGCGCGCATGTCCTGGAAGACGGAGACGTCGGCGCCCCGGAAGCGGTAGATCGACTGCTTCTCGTCGCCCACCACGAACACGAGCGGCGCGGGCGTGCCCGCCGCCAGGAGGCGCACGATCTCGGCCTGCACGCGGTCGGTGTCCTGGAACTCGTCGACCAGGATGGCGCGGAAGCGGCGGGCGTAGCGCTCGCGCACGGCGGGGTGCCCCGCCAGGACGGCGCGCGTCTCGCCGATGAGGTCGTCGAAGGTGAGGACGGCGTCCTCGCGCTTGCGGGCGCGGAGCGCGTCGCCGACGGCCGCGATCAGGCGGGCGAGGCGCTCGTTCTCCGGCAGCGCGCGCAGCATGCCGTACGCCTCGGCGAGCGTCCCCTGGAGACGCCCGCCCGGCTGCACCGCGAGCTCGGCCTCCACCGCGCTCGCGAGCGACGCCCTGGCCAGCAGCGCGCGCAGCGAGCGCAGCTCGAGGAACTCCTCGAGCGGCGTCTCGGGGCCGAGGCGCTGGAGCCGCTCCTTCCAGGCCGGCCACGCCTCTGCGAGCGCCTGGGCGCCCCTTCCCCTGCCCGCCTGGGCGAGGCGCGCGTCGATCGTCGCGACCAGGCGCGCCACGGCGGCGCGCAGCGCCTCGCCGGCCTCGGGTGCCCGCTCCGCCTGCCGCGCCGTCGCCGCCACCAGCCAGGCGCCGTCGCGTCCGGTGCGGCCGAGCCGGGCGAGGAAGTCCGCGACCAGCCCGACGGCACCGCCGCTCGGCCCGCCGGCGAGCCCCGCGCGCAGCACGAGCTCGCGCGCCGCGCCGTCGCCGGCGCGGAGGTGCGCCAGCAGCGCGGCCTCTACCGTGCTCTCGACGTAGGTCCGGCTCTCGTGCTCGTCGAGCACGACGGCGCGCGGATCGACCCCGGCCTCGAGCGGGTTCTCGCGCAGGACGCGGGCGGAGAAGGCGTGGATGGTGGAGATCTGCGCCCCCAGGAGGTCGCGGCGCACGCGCGCCCAGTGCGCGCGGGTCGCCGCATCCGCCGCCCCGAGCTCGTCGGCGATCACCTCGCGGATCTTGCGCGTCATCTCCGCCGCCGCCTTCTCGGTGAAGGTGATGGCGAGGATCTGGCTCACCTCGGCCACCGGGCCGTCCGGGCGGAGGAGATGCACGAAGCGCCGCGCCAGCACCGCGGTCTTCCCCGAGCCCGCCCCGGCGCGCACGGCGGCCGAGCCGGCGACCTCGACCGCCGCACGCTGCTCGTCGGTCGGCACCCAGCTCTCAGGCACCGGCCGTCTCCTCCTCGAGCGGCGGACGCTGGTAGCGGCAGACGGCGCGGTACGGGCAGTACGGGTCGCAGGGCTCGGGATCGACGTCGAAGCGGCCCGCGCGCGCGCGCCCGACCAGCGCCGTGATGCGCGCCGCCAGGTCGTCGAGGAGCGGGCGTGGAAACTTCCGCACCTGCGGCATCTTCTCGGCCTCGAGCACGAGGTAGCCGCCCGAGAGCTCCGCGCCCTCCGCCAACCCCTCGACGGCCGCGAGCGCGCCCAGCAGGTAGACGGGAATCTGGAAGCCCGTCTTACCGAGCTCGCGCGCCGGATCGATGCGCGCGGCGTAGCGCGTCGGGCTGCGGCTCATCTTGTAGTCGACCACGCGCAGGCGGCGGATCGCCGCCCCGTCGCGAAAGAGGTCGACGCGGTCCGGCGTGCCGGCCAGCGTGAGCGCCGGCCCGCCGTCCGGATCCGCGAGCGCCCGCTCGAACGGCCGCTCCACGATGCGCTCGATCGTCCCTCCCCACGCCCGCTCGTCGGCGTGCTCGCGAACGATGAGGGCGTCCACGGCCGCTGCAACCCGCCGCCAGGCGACGTCGAAGAGCCAGGGATCCTTGGCGACGATGGTTTGCGCCGCCCGCTCGCGGGTCTGCGCGACGAGCTCCCGGCCCAGCACGCGGGCCTCCGCCAGGTCGGCGGGCAGGCGCGCATGGGCGCGGAAGAGCGCCTCCAGCACGGCGTGCGCCAGCGTACCGCGCTCGAGCGCACCGACCTGGGCCTCGGGATCGTCCTCGGGGGCCAGGCCGAGCACCTCGCGGGCGTAGAACTTGAAGCCGCAGGCGCCGAGTGCCTCGAGCCGCGTCGGCGTCCAGCGCATGGCCGCCAGGCGGGCGGCGAGCTCGGGCGGGACGGCGACGCGTCCCACGAAGGCGTCGGCGAGCGCGTCTTTTCGGGAATCGTCATGGGCGCAGAGGAAGTAGCGGCTCCGCCGCTCCTCGAGCGCGGCGCGCCGGTCGATCGCGGCGAGGCGACGGGCGAGCTCCGGCCGTGCCTCGGCGAGCGCGGCCGTGAGGCGGTCGAGCGGCGCGCCGGCGCGCTGCGACCAGCGCGCGAGGGACGCCCGGCCCACCAGCTCCGCCGGCTCGCAGCACTCCTCGCCCGGGGGCACGAGCGCGGTCGGATCCAGCACCATGCGCGGCAGCGGTCCGGCGGCCGTCGCCTGCACCTCGTCGAGGAAGGGCGAGGGGACGGTCGGGTTCCCCTGCTCGTTCGTCTCCGGGTACGAGAGGACCAGCTCGTGCTCGGCCATCGAGAGGGCCAGGAAGAAGAGGAACGGGTCCTCCAGGCTCGCCTCGCGCGCGGTGCGGAAGAGACCGCCCAGCGGCAGCCCCGTGGCGCGCGGGCCGACCTTCCGCCGGAGTCTCTCGGCCGCCGCGCGGTTCGCCTCGCGCTTCATCGCATCGGGCCAGAGCGGGCTCTCGCCGCGCGGCGCCGGGAAGGTGCCGTCGTCGAGCCCGAGGAGGTAGACCGCGTCGAAGTCGAGGCCGCGCGCGTCGAGCACGCCGAGCGCGCGCACGCTCCCCGTGCGCTCGGCCGCGTCCTCGACCTGGAGCGGCTCGAGCGCGGCCAGGAGGAGGCGGAGGAAGCCGCCGAGTGGCATGGCCGCCATGCCGAGCGCCCGTGCGAGGCCGGCGAGCTGGTCGAGGGCCTCCTCCAGGCGCTCGCGGGCGCGCACGTCCCGCCGCGTGGTGGCGGGGACGAGCGCCCCGCGCGGCACCGGGCGCAGCCCGAGGGCGCGGAGCGCGCGGCGGAGCGCGCGCACGTGGCCGGCGGGCGTGCGCGGCCCCTCGAGCCCGCGCAGCGTCTCGACCACCGCCAGCAGGCGCGCGCCGTCCTCGGCGAGACGCGCGCGCCGCGCAGCGGCTCGCTCGCGGCGCTCGGCGGGGAGGCGCACGTCGCCGCCCTCCTCGGCGAGCGCGGCCAGGCGGTGCGCGACGCAGTCCGCCAGCGGCCGCGCCGCCTCGGCGACGAAGCCCGTGCGGCGGAGCGTGCGCGTCAGCCGGGGCGGCACCGCGCCCAGGTAGTCGGAGTCGAGCAGCGCCTCGAGGCGTGCCCGCGGGAAGCCCTCGACCACGCAGCGCACCACGTCGAGGCACGCCTTCACGAGGCCGTTGGCGAGCAGCGGGCGCCCCTTGCGGAAGTAGACCGGGATGCGGTAGCGCCGGCACACGTCCTCGATGAGGTCGCCGTAGACGGCGAGGTCACGGGCGAGGAGCGCGATGCGCTCGGGCGGCGCCCCGCGCTCGAGGCGGGCGCGGATCGCGCGTCCCGCCGCCTCCACCTCGCGATAGCGGCTCGGCGCGACGACGACGCGGATCGAGCCGTCGGGCGCCGCGGGCGCCGGCCGCTCGGTCGCGAACACGCCGCCGAGCGCCGCGGCGAGGCTGCCGCCGCGGCCGCCGCGCTCCACGAATGACGGTAGGACCTGGTCCGCGATCGCCTCGTCGCCCACGAAGCGGTTCCAGGTCCGATCGAGGAAGCGCGTCGCGTCGACGTTCTCGGCGTGCGCGAAGGCGACCAGCTCGGCGTCACCGACCAGGCGGATCAGGCTGGTGGCGATCAGGAACTGGAGGATCGAGAAGTCGTAGATCTCCGCGAAGACGATCTTCCCGACCCCGGCGAGCGCCGCCGGGCAGGTGCCGGCCGCTTCGGCGGCGGCGAGGCCCTCGCACACCCGCCGCTCGCGTCCGTGGCGGTCGACGGCACCGATCCGGGAGAGCTCCGCTTCGTACGCGGCGTAGACGCGCCCGAGCTCGCCGAGGCGCGTGGCCGACGCGCCGGAGGGGAGCGCGGCCGCGAGCGCCGCCACGTCCGCGGGGGCCAGGTAGGCCGACTCGAGCTCGGCGATCACCCGCAGGAGCTCGTGCAGGAGCCCGCGCTGCGGGAGGCGGAGCGCCGCCGGGATGCCGGGCGCCTCGAGGGCGCGCGCCAGCACGACCGCCGCCATCTCCGGCTCGAGGACGTGCGCCGGCGCGCCCAGGTCGCGGGCGAGCGCGTCGGTCAGCTCGGGAAAGGTCGTGACCCGGTGGCCGAGGAGGCAGCCCGCCGCGCGTGCCCGCTCGCGCAGCACGCCCTCCACCTTCAGGGCCGTCGGGTAGACGTGGAGGACGTCGGCCGTCAGCGCCCCGTCGACACGCGCACGTACCCGTCGGCCTGAAAGCCGACTTTCTTGTGCGTGCCGTCGCAAAAAGGCTTGGACGCCGAATGCCCGCAGCGACAGAGGTAGATGGGATCCTCGTCCACCGGAGACAGCGCCCCTTCCGCGTCGACGAGCGGCGGCTTTCCGGAGACCTGATACGGACCGTTCTTGAGCGGACGGATGGTGACCTGCGCCATTTGGCCTCCTCCTTTCGGAGGGGGTGGTTTTGCCCTGCCACCGATGGCGGGTCAATGCATCCGTGCCGGGGCGCCCAATCGCGCAAGCTTGCGGCAGCCCGTACACGGCGCCCCAAGACGTTTTCGACGGCACGCTCCCTGCTATGCCTCAGCGCATGGCACGCTCGAGAGGAGCGACGGCAAGGGCGCCGCGGGAGCCCGAAGTGTCCCGCGGCACGGTGCGGGTGGAAGAGGAGTGCCTGGAGCTCGACCTGACCAGCCCGCGCGAGATCAAGGTCCTCCGGCGCTGGCTCGGGCGGGTGAACGGCTCGGCCCATTCCCAGCCCTACCTGGTGGAGGGACCGCCGGGCCGCTTTCGACTCTACGTCGGTGAGGCCGCCGAGCGCGTGCGCACGCGGCACGGCATCTTGTAGCCGGACCGCGGACCCGCTACCCGGCGTCTTCGAGCAGGAAGTGCGCGGCTCCCATGACGGGGGCGCGGGGATCGAGGGCGACGCGCACCGGAACCGCGGCCATCCACTGCGCGAAGCGCCCCTTATCGGTGAATGCCCGCACGAAGCCCCCCTTCTTGAGCGCGGGAAGGATCTTCGGGGCGATGCCACCACCCACGAAGACGCCCGCGGCCGCGGTGCAGCGGAGCGCCAGGTTCCCAGCCTCGGCGCCGAGGATCGAGCAGAAGCTCTCGAGCGCGGCGACGCACAGCGGATGCCCGCCGGCGAGGCCGACCTCCGTGATCGCGGCGTTCGGGTCTCCCTGCGCCAGCTTCTCACGGAGCCAGGCGGGCTCCGGCACGTGGCCGCTGTCGCGCAGGAACAGGTAGAGGTGCTGAATCCCCTCGCCCGAGAGGACCCGCTCGTAGCTGACGTGCGCCCCCACTCTCCCCCGCAGCCAGCGCAGCAGCTCGATCTCCTGCTCGTCGCGCGGTGCGAAGTCCGCGTGGCCCCCCTCCGATGCGATCGCGTGATACCGCCGTCCGTCCCAGTGGAGGATCGCCTCGCCCAATCCCGTGCCGGGCGCGATGACGGCGGCGTTCCCCCGGGCGTCTCCCGATCCGGGATGCAGCGTCTCGAAGTGCTCGGGCGCGAGGCGGAGCATTCCGTAGGCCGCTGCCTGGAGATCGTTGAGGAGCCGCACGCGCGGCACCCCCATCGTCCGGGCCAGCGCCTCCTCCTCGAGCTCCCACGGCAGGTTCGTGATCCTGGCCTTCCCGCCCCGCACCGGGCCGGCCACTCCGAAGCACGCCGCCGCGACGGAGCCGCCGGGCTCCGGCTCGAGGAACGCGCCGACGATCCCCTCCAGCGATGTGTACTCGCGGCTCGGAAACGTCCGCGCCCGGATCTCTCGCAGCCCGCCGCCCGACCGCGCGAACAGGGCGAGCTCCGTCTTCGTGCCGCCGACGTCACCCGCGAGGATCGACTCGCCGTGCACAGCCTGCGTCAATGCCGCTCTCCCCTGCCTCAAGTCCGCGCCGGGTTCAAGCGCGGTCGTCGTGTCGCGCTGCCCTTGACAGCGGACGTATAGTCTCGGGTCTATGGCGGGGGGGCGGCAGCCGAGGGCGGGCCCGACGGAGGAATCGGTGCTCCGCGAGCTGGAGCACTCCCTCCGCAATCAGCTCTGGGCGCTCACGATGCGTCCCGATCTCCCCGTCGAGCAGGTCGAGAAGCTCGGCGCCGAGCTACGAGATCGGCTCGACACGACGCAGAAAAGACTCGCGGACCTCAGCCGGGGACCGCGAGAGGGCGGAGGGCGTCCGGGCGACGTGTAGTTCCGGCGTGACTGGGCACGTTGCCACGCGCCTCAGTGCCGTAGCTACGGGTTCGTGGGCAGGATCAGCGCTGGGCGCGGCTCCTGATCGAAATCGAAGTCCTCGGTCAGATCACCGAGGATGGCGGCGTTCTCCCGCACAGCCGGGCGCCGGTCGGGCCTGCCGTCGTTCGCCGGGTCGATGCGCTGGCCGCCGAGGAAATCGTCCTCGATGAACTTCAGATAGGCATCGAAGCTGAGTGTTTGGTGATCGATGTACCCCCGCTTGGCGTACGGGCTGATGACGAGGGCCGGCACGCGCAGGCCGTAGCCGTTCTCGTCCACCGAGGGCGGTACGACGTGGTCGTAGAAGCCGCCCCAGTCATCCCACGCGAGGAAGATCGCCGCGCTGTTCCAGTTCGGCCCCTTCATGATCGCGTCGATCAGGCCAGTGACGTACGCCTGCCCCGCGCTGACGAGCGCTGGTGGGTGCTCGCTCACCTCGCCGTTGGGCGTGACCCAGGAAACGGCCGGCAACGTGCCGTTCTTCGCGTCGGCGTAGAGATGGTCGAGCGTCTGGATATTGCCGAGTTGGCCGTTCTGGCGCACCGTCTCGAACCACGGCAGTGGGTTCCAGACTTGGGGCGTGACGGCGTTCTGCGGCTTGTCCTCGCATGTCATTTCATCGTCGTCGCAGTCCGGCTGCGTGCCCTCCGCGACGTAGTATTTCCATGAGACGTTCGCTTTGTGCAGAAGGGACGTGAGGTCGGTCCAGGCGTAGTTTGGCGGCTTCTGCGGCGGCGCCTTATGCTTCCGCCGCGGGTGCGGCAGGATGCCGTCCGGGTTCTGCAGCTCGTTGTGGCAACTCATTGGGTCGTCGTCGTCGCACTTCGCGGACCAGGCGGAGACCATGAAGAGGTGCGCGGGCAGGCTCCATGACGCGTTCGGCTCGAACATGCGGTCTTGCAGGACGAACTGCCGCGCGTAGGTCCAGTAGTTGGGGATATCGCGCGCATCGTGGTAGCCCATCACGTCCGTCCCGCCGTCGTTCGTGCAGGCTGGGAGGTCCGGATTCGCACAGTGGCGGCGAGCGGCGTGCGCCTCTCTGACGAAGCCGTCCATCTTGCCGCCGTCGATGTCAGCCGTGGCGTTCTTCGCCGCGTGCGGGCCGCCCGCATTCCTGTCCTTCGGGTCATGATAGGGCTTCACGCACGTGCCCGACTTCGGGTCGGGCACGCAGACGGTGGGCACACCGTTCTGCATCGGGATGCCGTCCGCGCCGGGGAACGTGCCGAAGTAACTGTCGAACGAGCGGTTCTCCTGCATGATGATCACGACGTGCTGGATCTTGTGGATGCCGTTCAACGCCGGCGCGGCCGTTTCGGTGACGCCCGTCCCCAGAGGAAGGAAGAGGGAGGGAAGTGCGCCGAGCAGCACGGGCGCAGCGATGCCGAGCCGCCTCCGGCCGGTCATGCGCGTCGGGTCTCGGATGCGCGGGCCGCAACCGCATCTTCGCCGACATCGTGGTGAGCGCTCTGGGAGTCCACGCAGCGTTCGACAGCACGATTCATGCCTTCTCGCTTGGATCCGGCGGCGCTCGCCATGCCGGGAATTCGGCGGCTGAAGGGGATCGCAGGGTGAGCAGCAGCGCCGTGCGTGGCCCTTCGGCGCGTCTCCCGTGACATTTGGCGACACGCGCACGCCCCCCGGTGCTCCAGGCCCTTGCCAGCTTACGGTTGCAGATGTAGTGAGCAGAGAGCCCGTCCGGAGGCCGCCCCATGGCAACGCGGAGGTGCAGCAACGGCGGCGAAAGACAAACGAACAATCCGCTCTTCGTTCCTGCCGGCTGCGCCGTGCTACTCGCCATGACGGGCGGCTCTTGAAAAATCGCTCGCGCGAGCGAGCCATCGGAGAAAGATGAAAGGGGAGATCATGAAGCAGCCTCTGCGAATCACGATCGGCGGCATCGCTTGGATGCTTGCCTCTTCAATCGCCATAGCACCGACGCCGGGGGCCGCCGCCCCGAGATACGCCGGGACCATCACGGGCTTCTTCGACAGCCCCGTCCTGTCGGGAGACTTCCTCCAAGCCGGCAGTCGTCTGCGGGTCTCTCAAGACAACAGGATCACGACCGTTGGTTCCGGCATCGGCACGTCCAGCATCACCTGGGGTGACAACAGCGGCGCCACCCTCGCCCCCAGTACCGTGACATTCACCGGCAACTCCTTCAGCGACGTGACCTCGGGGCAAGTCTTCCCACTCGGGACCCTTACCTACTTCAACGGAACGAACAGTCCCCCCTCGCTGATCTTCGGCGTCACCATGCATCTTTCTGCCGGCGACGGCATCATGCCCTTCACGGGGCCGGTGGCCATCGTTTCAACCCAGAACGGCAGCAGCGATAGAGTGGCCGACGCCGATTTGCTGCACTTCAGCAACTTCGAGGTTCCGAGCACCCTCGGCGCCTTCGAGGGCATGGCGGTGACTGCGGTCATCTTCGGTAGGATCGCTGGCGAGTCCCAGCTCGAGATCACGAGCATTGGTCTGGCAGAGGGCCAGGCAGATCACGGCTGCGTGGATGAGGGCCCACTCGTGGATTCGACGCCCCCCTGTGCCTCCGCCTGCGGGGACTCCTGCGCGGCGATTACGCTGGCCCTGGCAGGACCGCTCTGCGGGAACGAGCAGCTGCCCGCCGTTCTGAATCGACGGCTCGACCAGGCGCGCCACTTGCTCTCGCAGGTATCGGGCACAGACAGCGAGCGGAAGGCCAAGAAGCGCGTCACCCTGGTGATGAAGCAACTCCGGAGGTCCGTCGCGATTGCACGCCGAGCCGCGAAGAAGGGGCGCATCTCGGCGGCCTGTGCGGAGGCCGTTGGTAGGGCAGTGGGGAACGCCCAGAGCCAGACCGAGCCGTGGCTGCTTGCACCACCCGCCCAGCAGGGGTAGAGCCTGCCCTCGCGTTCGGACACTCGCCTACGATGCGCGGAGTTCCTTGCCGGGGAGCCTTTAGCCTACGTCGTGGTATCTGACCCGGGCGACGAAGCCAGGGGAGGTGTGATGGGACGGATCCTCGTGGTCGTTGTCAGCGTGGCCTTGAGCGTGCTCGCGGGCGTGCGAGCGGCGGACGGAGCGGCGACGCGCGCCGAGAGGTGCACGGTCGCGAAGCTCAAAGCGGCGAACAAGAAGGTGGCGGCAAAGCTCCGCTGCTACGAGAAGGCGGTCGTAGAGGGAAAGCGCGTCTCCTCCGCGTGCCTCCTGGCCGCCGATGATCATTTCTTGGTGGCGTTCGCCAAGGCCGAGCTGAAGGGTGGCTGTGCCACCACCGGCGATCAGGCGGAACTCGAGGAACGGGTGGATGGGTTCGTCGTGGGACTGCTCGACACGCTGGCAGGGGGCCACTGAGACCGAACGGGTCTCCAAGGCGGGGCGCTATGAGCGGAGAGGGAGGGATTCGAACCCTCGGTAGGGGTACTACCCCTACACACGCTTAGCAGGCGTGCACCTTCGACCACTCGGTCACCTCTCCAAACGCGGCCGACCCGGATACCACGTCGGTGCGCACCTCGCCACCCGCGTGAAGCGCGCCCGATTGAGCGCCGCGGTCGCCGGGGTATGCTGGTTTCATGGCGCGCTTCTCCATCGCCGTGGTCGCGCTCCTCGCGATGGCAGCCGGCGCGGCCGCCCAGCGCGTGCCGCCCTTTCCCGCCACCGGGCCACCCCTCATCCTGAAGCTCGAGGGTGTGATCCAGCCGACCAAGGCCGCTGCCGAGCGCACCGGCTTCACGGTCACCTCGCTCGCCTTCGCGGGCGCCCCGACCGGCGAGCAGCGCTGGCTCGGCGTCACCAAGGCGCGCACCGTGGGCGGCGATCAGCCGCTCGACGGCAAGGACGTGCTCGCCGTGGTCGCGCCCTTCACGCCGAACTTCCTCGTCGTGGGACCGAAGGAGCTGGTGGCGCAGCTGCGCGACGCCCCTCCCGGGACCGCCGTCCGGATCGAAGGCCTCGTCAACCGGGGCTCGCGCACCTACTTCCTCCGCCGCGTCGAGCGCGACGTCGCCGGCGTCGGCTAGGAGCGTGACCCGAGACGTCCGTGCACGGGAGCGGGGGCACCGTCTCCGCTTCGATTCGGCGCCGCTGGCCACGGGTCCGGGAGCGACCGACCCGTGCGGCGCCTCATAGGTGCTCCGACGGCGCCCCCGCTCCCGTGCTGCGCCGTGCCGGACCGCGGGCTCCCCCCGCGGGCGGCCCGCGGGCGAGCTAAGCCGCCGCGACGCCCAAGACCCGCAAGCCGGCGCAGGGTCAAGGCGGCGCACGCGACGTCCTAGTCGCGCACTTCGTCAGGCCGCGGAACATGAAGCGACGAAAGCCCATCGCCTGCTTGCTCTCGGCGTGCCAGCGAAAGACGTGCGGCACGCGCGCGAGGCCGAATAGCGCAGCGGGGAGGCGGGGGCGCCGTCGGAGCGCCTATGAGGCGCCGCGCGCGGCGGCCGATCGAGGCACCCCACTCGGCGGCGACGAATCGAAGCGGAGACGGCGCCCCCGCCGCCCGCACCGCCGTCTCGGGTCACGCTCCTGATAGC
>WNFQ01016390.1_pt1 | contig 11982 bp, 10 predicted proteins | sample 5400171 | NCBI WGS metagenome assembly WNFQ01 (sample SAMN13153356, study PRJNA577476) | soil metagenome | isolation source: 20 cm soil under Madrone tree | place: USA:California | collected 2016-06-14
TTGTTTCTGCGAGACTACATCGGGTAAGACTGGCGACACGTAATTATTGGAGTAGCTTCTGGGATATGACTCAACTTTTCCCGACGCGTTTACTTTTTCGGGACACGGCACTCGTGCTGCGCTGTGATGAAGTATCCGGCCTTCACCAATTGTGTGAACATCAAGCGTCGTCGCGTAAGATCGCGCTTCATCGACCCCGCGAGGCGGTAGCCCAAGTCTCAGCGGACGTGGAGCGGAAAACATATTAACTGCCTTAGAGCTTTCTGTTAGTTTATGCTTCCGAATCGCCGGCGGACGCTGTTGGATCAGGTTCGCTCTGAACTGAGTTTGCGACAACTCTCACGACGAGAAGGTCTCGCGCTGGCCGCGATAAGTCTTTGCGCGTTCCTGCTCCTGGTGGCCCTTCAACACAACCGAGTATTTTTCGGGGACGAGATCGGTACGCTTAATTACCTGAAAAAAAGCCCTGGCTACATCCTGACCCATTTCACCACCCATCTCTCGATGAATTATTTCATTTTGGTGGAAAAGGCGGTAGCGTGGCTTTGCGGAGCGGCGGATTGGCGGCTAACTCTGTTGCCGATGGCAGCAGCCGTGGCAATAATTCCGCTGACTGCTTCGCTGGCGCTCAAATTTACAGGTTCCACACGCATCGCGCTAATTGCTGCGAGCTTGGCCGCGTTTAATCCTTACCTTGTGATGTGGGGCCCTGCGATTCGCGCCTACTCGCTCCTGGTAGCGCTTAGTCTACTGACAATTATTGAATTTTTTCGTTGGTACAGACAGCGAACCTGGTGGAGCGGCGCGCGATGTGCCGCTGTCGTGCTCCTGCTCCTACTTGCGCACCTCAACGGCGCTTACACAGTCGCATTACTTATATTACTGCTCGGGATCGAAACCGTTTCCGCCGGGTGGTCCGGCGGCCGAAAGTTTCTCTGGGAATCCAGGACTCTTTGGATTCCGTTGGCTGGAGCGGCTGTAGTAGTGGGCGCCGCTTACTGGCATCTGCTACCTGGTATCGCGAAGGTTAGCAGGGAATGGGGGACCGATACCCCGCCGACAAGCATGGCATATCTTCCGCAGGTCTTCACTGCTTATATGGGTGCTGGCTATAGGGCCTTTTTGTCTGGTCTGTTGCTGCTCGCTGGCAGTTGGTCGGCCGTGCGCGAAAAGCGAGCGCTTCTTCTGCTAAGTGGAGCAATCATTCTGGGTCCTGTTCTTATGTCTTTGCAGGGGGTCGCTGTTCAATCGTCGGCCTCCGCCCGCTATCTAATTTCTTCTCTGCCGTTGCTCCTAATCTTAATGGCAGAGGGTATCGATTGGTTTGCGAGACACATGCCAAAGCCGAGAGTCGCCGCACCAGGAGCAGCTTGGGGCCTTACAGCGATAATTGTTTTATGCTGGACGCCCTCCGTCCACGCGCAGTTTCTCGCCAAGAAGCAATTGCCGTATGCCCGAGTGGCAAAGTTTCTGCATGCACAAATGCGGGAAAACGACATGATCGTCGCGGGCTGGAACGTCGCGTTCACATTGAAGCAGTTCTTCGACCACCTCGAAGATCATATCCTGCTCCCCGACGATTACGTTCGCAAAGTCGTTACCCGGCTCGATTCCCCTCTACGGGGGCGCGTCTTTTACGTGACAGGGCCAAGCGTTTTAGCTGGCCGCAAGGCGCCCATCCGACGTTTCGGAGCATTGGAAGTTACAACCTATAGCGGCCATACCGCACGCGAATTGCTCCAGCAGTGGCGGGAGGATTTGCTACGTCGAACTCAGGGGCGGGTTTATGCGGCACTGCTCGAGGAGCGGCTACCCTCTGGCCAGTCGGCTGATCACTGGCGCTCGCTCGCCGAGCAGTGCGGCGCTCAACGTCCATCTGAGTATGTCCCAAGGCACTTATTAAAGGCAACACGAGCCGTAATATTTCCGTGAATTTGGGTTTCCGCTTTTCCCACGATGGCTTGCATGGTTTGCAGAAATATGCGATTGCGCGTTTTTCAAAATTGCGGTGTGCCTCGGCCTTCGGAGCATATGGCCGAAAAGGTACGGTGAAAATACACTGTGTATTCGCGAAACCGTGTGCCAGTGGTTAACCTTTGGCATGTCTGATTTAGTCGAACTTACCATTGTAATGCCTTGCTTGAACGAGGCAGAGACGCTTGCACCTTGCATCGAGAAGGCCCGGCTGGGTATCGAGCGCTCCGGCGTTCGGGGCGAGATTGTTGTCGCCGACAATGGCAGCAAAGACGATTCAGTGCTAATCGCGGAGAGACTCGGAGCTCGCGTTGTTCATGTAAAAGAAAAAGGATACGGCAACGCATTACGGGGCGGCATTCGAGCCGCGTCGGGGAAATGGATTATCATGGGCGACGCCGATGAGAGTTACGACTTTTCCGAGACCGACCGCTTCGTAAAGAAGTTTCAAGAGGGCTTTGAACTGGTCGCGGGTTGCCGTCTGCCGCGCGGAGGCGGAAAAATTCAGCCCGGCGCGATGCCGTTCACACACCGCTGGTTCGGGAACCCGCTCTTTTCGCGAATGGCCCGACATATGTTTGCTGCTCCTATTCACGATGTTTATTGTGGCCTCCGTGGATTCACTCGGGAACTGTACGACCGCCTGGAGCTTCAGTGCGATGGAATGGAATTCGCCACCGAAATGATTATTAAAGCCAGTTTACATGGTGCCCATATAACCGAAATCCCGATCACCCTTCATCCCGACGGCCGCAAAACGCACGCGCCCCACCTGCGGACTGTTCGTGATGGCTGGCGCACTCTGCGCTTCTTTCTCGTGTTTAGCCCGCGCTGGCTCTTTCTCGTCCCGGGTTTTGTTTTCGCCCTGCTCGGACTGGCCGGATATGCTGTGGCATTACCGGGATTGACACTCGACGGCGTGACCTTCGACGCTCACACCCTCTTGTTTTCCAGCCTGGCCATTATGATGGGTTATCAATCGGTTCTGTTCGCTATTTGCGCCAAGTCTTTCGCTATCGGCGAAGGTTTGCTGCCGAAAGACCCACGCATTGACCGGTTTTTCAAAGTGATTTATTTGGAACGCGGTCTGGCCATTGGTGCTCTGGCTTTTTTTGCTGGGTTGATCTTGTTAGGCGTAGCGGTCCTGCAATGGAAGTCTGCCCATTTCGGTCGTCTCGATTACGCTGTCACCATGCGCTGGGTAATTCCAGGCGCGACTCTGACCGCGCTGGGCTTCCAGACTGTACTTTCAAGTTTTTTCGTCAGTATTCTGGGAATGAAGCGGCGCCTATGAGCCAGTTTTCGATAACAGCGATGCCTGAATTTTGTGGTTGGTCACGTTCTGACTTCACCCTAATCAATGATCCCTGACCGGTTTTTGCAGGCTGGGCCACTTGTCTGGACGACAACCGTCATGCTAGGGACCTTTCGTGCTAAGTCATCTGGTTTCTTCACCAATATTCGCGGGATATACTGAAATGGATTTAATCGAATCTGTTCATGGACAATACGTCCACAAGAGACGCACTTCGGTCCTGAGTGGCTGGTGTTCCAGACTTATTCCATTCGATTCTGAGGTATTGGATGTCGGCTGCGGTGACGGGCGACTCGCTCGCTTGATCGCGGATATGCGACCGGATATTTCGATTTGTGGAATTGATGTCCGGCAACGCAAAGATTCAGCGATGCCCGTGGAAACGTTCGACGGCAAATCCATACCGTATGGGGACGGCAGCTTCGACGTTGTGATGTTCGTTGATGTAATCCACCACGCCGACCAGCCCAGCGCGGCAAGCCATCCTTATCAAGGATCATCTCGTCGAAGGAACGCTCGCTTATTTAACTCTGCAGTTAATGGATTGGGTGGGAAATGCGCGCCATGGCGTTTCCCTGCCCTATAACTATTGGACGCTAGCCAGGTGGCATGAGGTATTCGACAAGCTACGGCTTAACATCACGTTCTGGGAATCGGACTTGAGGCTCTATCCATTTCCGGCAGATCTAATCCTGGGTCGATCGTTGCACTTTATCGCGCTGCTTGGAACGCCAGGCCAGGGTGAGGTTCCACATTCAACATGACAAAATCCAAACAAAGGGAGCTAACTGAGCAAAATCGCCTTCCTAACGATCCGTGGGAGGAGGCGTACCTGTGCTTTGAAAGCCCTGAGGAAGAAATTCGAAAATTTATTGGACGACTAAAATTCATGGATGCCACGAAATGGCCGCGGAATGCGAGGATAGTAGAGTTGTTTTGTGGAAGGGGAAGCGGCTTGAGGGCACTGCACCAGCTTGGCTTTCGCGAGGTCGAAGGAATCGACCTGTCGCCTTCGCTCGCCGCCGAGTACGCCGGGCCGGGTAAGATCCTTGTCGGGGATTGCCGGAGGCTTCCATTTGAGAATGCCAGCAAAGATATTCTTATTGTCCAGGGCGGCCTACACCATTTGCCTGCGCTTCCAGGGGATCTCGATCAAACGCTTTCGGAGGCGGAGCGCGTCCTGAAGGACGATGGTTTACTAGTGGTGGTCGAGCCGTGGGCTACTCTCTTTCTTTCCGTCAGCCACGCGTTTTGTCGAAGCCGAATCATCAGGACGCTATTACCAAAAGTTGATGCATTAGCAATGATGATTCATTACGAACGAAAAACGTACGAACAATGGTTAAGCCACCCTGAACTTATCCTGGATTCGCTCCGGAACAGCTTTCGGTGCGAACGCTGTCATTTCAGGTGGGGTAAAATATACTTTGCCGGACGTAAACGGACCTATTGAGTCAACTGAGACCGCACATCGCCTCAGCGCCCCATTAGCAATCAACCAACGGTAACTATTAAGTAAGTCGAACTTCCAGCGAACTTCATCATGCAACGTGACTCCGGACTCCAACGTTGGCTGAAGCTTCCGTTTTTGTACAACTTGCTTCAGGACGCTGTTGGGGCAAACGCGCTACGTCGGAAGGTCATTCAAAACCATGTTCGAGCGAAGGCTGGAGACAAGGTGGTCGATATCGGATGCGGTCCGGCGCGAATCCTGCGCTGGCTTCCGGATGTGCAATATCTCGGGCTCGACATCAATCCCGACTATATTACCTCTGCCAGGCGCACGCACGGTAACAAGGGCACGTTCATCGTTGGCGACACAAAGTCCCTTCGAGACGACCCGCGATTTAAAGATGCCGATATTGTTATGGCCCTGGGTCTTTTGCACCACCTCGATGATGAAGATGCGGCGAATTGTATTCGCTTTGCTTATGGCGCGCTAAAGGAAAGAGGTCGATTCGTATGTCTCGATGGATGTTGGATCCCAAATCAGGGTTCATTTTCCAAGTACGTGATGTCTCATTATCGAAGGCAGAACATTCGAACCGAGCATCAATACCGCCAGCTTGCAGCGAAGGTTTTTAGAAATGTGGATGCATGGGTCGACAAGAAGCCAATGCGTATCCCATATGTGACTGTGGTCCTCGAATGCGAAAAGTGATGCTCCCCAAAATCTTCCTCGATCTCAAGATTAAGAGATCGCCTGTCAAGTTGCAGTCAGCCTACAGCTAGCATGTGCGCGCCATAGCTTCCACGCGCCAGCAAGCACCAAGAGCAGAAAGGTAACTCGTTGCAGAATCAGGAGACCCCAGAAAAGCATTGGTTTATATTCAAATTCAACGTAATAGCGTCCGGCGGGTAACACGACGGCGGGTTGGGTAAAATTCGCTCGCAAGACTTGAACCGCCTGGGAATTGACTCTTGCGTGCCAGTCGTTACTCCACCGTTCGTTGAGAATCAAAAGCCCAGGTTTGGTAGAATAGACCTGCACACTAAGAATATTTGGTGTGCGAACAACTGGCTCTACGAGGTCCTCGGGCATCGGGGCATCGGCATCAATCTTTTCAAGCGCTCGAAGCAGCGGAGGAATTGTTTGTCCTTTTGATTTCTCCACGGCAGCGACACGGTGATAATCAAATCCCACCGCAAGTTCATTTCGGAACGAGTCTTTATTGGCGAATGGTATAACCTTATGCACCAACTTGTACTGTTCCATCGGGTCAGACGCTTCGTACACCCGATAGCCGCTTTCTGTAAAAAGAAGCCGGGCGTTTGGATCCAATGGCATTGAGTCCTGGCCACAAATAAAATATTTCGCCCCGCGTACTTTACGGAGGTTGACTGCCTGCTCATCGAACATCTCGCGGAATTGATCATATGGTAATGGCGTACATTTGAGATAGAAGGTGCGAATCCCATAATAACTGGCATTACTTCCCCACGCATTAGGCTGAAACGCCGAATCAAGAACAACCACACGGTAGTGGGCAATGTCCGGAAGCTGCGCGATCCGCCGCAGGACACGATGAGACTTTAGATTGTCCGCGCGCAGATATTCCGAAGTCCAAAGTGGCTGTGTTTCGGGCGGCGATAAGACAGACGCCAAACACGCCAAAAACAGGAGCCCGCTACCGACTAAACGTTCCGGGCGCGAGTATGCCGGCCAAAGCATCCAGGCAACCGGCAACGTCCCAAGCACGAGCCAGCCAGTTATCTTTTCGTGGCGATCGAAAGCCAGAGCCAGAACAAAAATCAGCAAGCCCAAGCCAGTGGCGATCCAAAAATACCACCGCCACCTGCCTCTGAGTTCTAATTTGCGGCTTGTTACATCCATGATCACCTGCAAGCCGAGACCTGCAAGGAGAGCTGTCAGCATCGTAAAGACTGCCAGGTATCGGCCTGCTTCCCGGATTCGATTTAGCAGCGGCAGATAAAAATGGACGTAAGCCAGCCCGAAATGCGTTCCGAAACCTGCCAGTAAGAAATAAAAGGCGATGGCACCGAAGGCAAGCAACAAAAACCGAGTCAAGGCGTCACCACGCCGGTAAAAAACGACACAAAGCAACAGTCCCAACAACGCGAGTGGCCCCACATAAATGCCGCCAATTACACGAAGATCGGAGCAGTCGAAAAAGAGGTGAGTCAGAGAAGGGGGGTTCAACTGATGCGTGTTAAAACTGTCCCATGGAATCGGCGCGTTACCCACGATAGGGACACGCGGTCCATGACGAATCATGCTTCCTGCTGCCAGGGTCATCGGAAGGAAGGCTACGGCCGCCAGACCGAAAGCGACAATTCCGCTGATGGTCAATCCTAAGAGTAGGCGACCTACAGCAACCACACCATCCTTTAACTGCCGCCACACAACGGCCGCAGTAAAAAAAAGCACGAAAACAAACGCGAAATGAATCACCGGCTGAGCGGGGTTGGCGGTACAAATCAGAGCGGCTGACAGCGAAAACAGCGCGATACTTCCGAACGAGAGTGGCGCCTGTAGCAAGCGGATCATTCCCGCAATCAACAACGGAAACCAGCTATAGGCGGCAGTGATCGCAATCCATTGCGCGCTGGCCTCGGTGTTGCCGCTAACCAGGCCGATGGTAGCCCCACAAAGCGAAGCAAGGCCTCCGGCGCCGGCAACTCTTAGCAAGACATAAAGATTCAGATACAAAATGAGAATGTGGAAGCACGTGACGTAGGTCAGCGTGTACAGCACCTCGAGCGCCTTTCCATAGTTGAGCAGGCCAAAAAAATAAAAGGGATAGGTCGCGGAGAAATGCGGTGTTTGATAAAGCGGGAAGCCTCCCAGGACCGTGTCCAGCCAATACGGGAAATTGCCCGTCAGCGCGATTTCAGAGGCGCGCGAAAAAAGCGGGCCGTACAGCCAGAGATTGTCTCGGAAGGGAGCGTACAACTCTCCATGAGCGAACGCCGGCCAAAAGCGCAAGGCGAAAAGCGCCAACATCAAAACGAGGAAGATTCCGTCTTCGCGCCAGAAACGACGGAACTGAGCAAGGCATGACCTATTCACAAAAGAACACTGAATCGGAGCTGCTTTGGGTGTCCGGCCTTGATGGCGTTCAATCTCGGGATTGCAAACACTGCAACCAGAGTGATCCAACTAACAAGAATCATCGCGAAATACAGATGCTGCGGATAATAAAATTGGACTGTGTTCTCGCCGTTACGGACGCGTACCGCGCGAAAGATGAAGTTCCCGCCGAACACCTCCACCGGACTTCCGTTAACTTTGGCGCGCCAGCCGGCTGCCCATCGGTCAGTCACCAGCAGCCAGCCATCCGCAGGACAAGAAACGTTGAGCTTCAAATCGTTGGGAGTGTATTGTAGAACTTGCGCTGGGATGTTCTGAGCCGGCGACGAGCGAGAAATAGAGGCAAGCTCGGCTTTGTCCCGAACCGCTGGCGAACTCATGTCACTTACTTTGGGCATTTGTGCCGGGGAATGCACGATGAGAACCGGCTCTCCCAGTTGTTCGCTCCGATTCACGAGAGCCAGGTAAGCAAGGCTTGAAGGGACGGCGAGCGTAGCATCTTTGCTGAACCAGACTCGGTTAGCGCCCAGCCCCATGTTAAGCAAAACAGGATGGTCAGCAAATGCGATATGAAAGCGATTCTTCATCGTGGAATCATTGTAAAAGGTCGCAATCCTGAGAGTGAGCGAGTTATTGGCGCGACCGAGGAGAGAAGGAGCCTTTAGCTTGCGCTGAAGACTTTTCAGAGTCAATGTGGTCTTGTGACCGGCATCAGCCCGACTCACCAACGAACGTCCCCAACCGCTATCGGTGGACACGAACTTCTGAGAAAGGCGTAGCGTGAGCGATGCGTCCAGGATGGCCAAAACGCCGAACAAAACGGGAAGCCATTTTCTCGTCCCTGGAAACAGGAAAAGCAGCACAGAAACAGTCACCGCTCCGGACCAAATAGCAACCAGATGTAAATTGCTAAGACCAATTTGATCTCCCAGGTTGACGATGTGAGACACTACACGCACGTAAGCCCAGACAGCGGCAATGCTCGCTGTCAACGATAGGACCACTAATTGCCGCCATATTCGACTTTCTGGCTTCAAAATTGCCGTATTCAGATCTCGCACAGCGAGCAGAGCGAGTACCATCGCCGAAAACATTGCGTAGCCCCTAAATATACCTGGATGTGTGAAGTATCGCGTAGGCGGTAAATAGTCATATAGCCAGCCACGAACGGGCAATCTGTCCCCCACTGCGCACGCAAGGAAAAAAACAATATTTCCAGCCAGCCACCACCTCCAGGCTGATCGTGGCCGTTGCCAGAGCGCCAACAGACTTAAAATAAAAGGAAGAACCGAGATGTCGCTTCCTGGCCACAGTTTTGGATTCAGAGATGGGAACTTTAACGCGGTAAGATAAGGGCTTCCAAATGTTGCAAGTGCCCCAGGATTAAGAGCATTTTGCGTGGCAGCAGTTGCTGCCCGGCGCGTCATCGGTCCCGCTCTTTCGGTATAGCCCACCCCCTCCTTGAAGAACGCCAAGTAGGTTGGGGCGAGAATTGCCAAACCGACAAGGAGAATCACTACCAACGCTAAGAAGGTAAACCTGAATCGATATAGAATCGATCGCCCATAAATTAAGAACGTATCGCCGTTGCCGCCGCAACAACACCGACCCAATCCCCATAAGAACAACATTCCTCCGCTTAGGATCACAATAGCCGGATAACCACCCAATGCGGATAATCCCCAGAATGCTCCCGCCTCGGCAGCCGGCCTAAGGCGAAGCGATGCGAGCGCCACGTCAAACCTCCAGATAAACCAGGGCACGAATGTGAAAGAATAGAGAATAGTTGTGTGCTCAGCATGCGCCGTATAGAAGCCGCAAAAAGCAAATCCCAAGGCAACGATGAACGCGCCCCATGGAGGAACACCGAGGTGGCGCGCCAGCAAGAGCAGGCCTAGCGGCCCTAACACCCAGATCAAAAGCCAGTAAGCGCGAAAAGCTCCGGTGGTCCCACCAGCTATTAAACCCACAATCACTGCAATGGGAGAAGCAGCCCCCACCTGCGGATCGGCGAAATCCGGTGTACCGGCAGCCAGCCAGGGGTCCCAGCGCAGCAAACGGTGATGACGAGCATGATCGGCCACGAGCGAGAATGCCGGAGTATAGAAGTCGTACGCATCCCAGATCTGAACTCTCGCACCGCTTATTAATTCTCGGTTATTGATCAGGAAAATGGCGATCAATAACAAGGCCGCCAGGACCCAGGCCGACATTTTCAATCGTTTGAAATTGAACAGGAGTTTCTCCATCTTTCTGCTGTTGCGGTTTTTAACAAACGTCGGCGTTGACTGTTCTAATCGCTGCGCAAGTTATCAGGATCAGCAAGCCCTTCGATTTAACTCTTTCGGGCCACTGCGAAGGCAGAGACGCCGAATGGAAAATTCAAGTACCGCAAAAAAAAGCGTTCTCCACCAAAAAGGTTGAATAAGGCGGCGTTTGAGGGCCGGCGGACATAGGCGAAGTCTCCCTCGGCTTCAGATGGTTTACTTCTATAGCGCGCAATCAACCGAACCACAGCAATCGGCAGAAACAGAAACGTGTTAAAGTATGTCATGCGCTCAATGGTAAAATGGGCGGCCTCCAATTTCCGTCTGAGCTCAGTTAGCGTGTAGCGCCTGCAATGTTGATTTACAATGTCCTGCTGCCCCCATAACCACATATATGCTGGCACTGATAAGGCAATCCGACCGCCGGGTTTCAATTTGCAATTTACGATCTGGAGAGCATGGGCGTCATCTGGAATGTGCTCCAGCACGTCAAACATTGTGACTCCGTCATAGGATTCTTCCTCGATTTCCGAGGGAAGTTGATCGATCGACGCGTTGAACACTGGCATTGGACTCCGCGCCGCTGCAAGACTAGCCAGTGCGGGATCAGGTTCAGCGCCTTCAAGGCGCGCGTCCGAGGGATATATTTCCAATAGATTATGGCCGGGCCCAACGCCAATCTCCAAAATCTTCGGTTGTGGCGGCCATTCAACCCGGGCAAGCAAATCCCGCAGTATCAGCCGCCGTGCCCGAAACCACCAGTGCTCGCCTTCGAGCAGTGCGTACTGATGAGCGTAACTCTCTTGCATTAGAGTTTTACGTTGCTACGCGCGAAAGCGCAAGATTGACGCGCGATTGACCCACTTCGCGTCTCTTGCGATGATTTCGTTGTAGCCATGGCTGAAATACCCGTCGAATTTTCCATCGCAGTCCTTTGTTATCGTGCGGAGGAAGAGATCATCCCATTTGTGGAAAATCTTCACAAGATAATGTCGTTGTTTCGCTTCGAATGGGAAGTGATCCTCGTTGCGAACTTTTGGCCGGGCTCCGACGATCGAACCCCTGAAATCTGCCAGCGACTTGCCGAACGGTTGCCGCGTCTACGTGTGCTGGCTGAACCGAAACAAGGGGCAATGGGATGGGACATGCGCAGCGGATTGGACGCGTGTAGAGGTAAGTATATCGGAGTGATCGATGGCGACGGCCAGTTTCCTGTCGAAACGATATTCTCCTGCTTTGCGAAAATTAGAAGCGATGATTTTGACCTGGTAAAGACGTATCGCGTCGAGCGCCAGGACGGCTTTTATCGAAGACTCATTTCGATCGCTTACAACTGGCTTTTTCACCTCTTTTTCCGCGGCTCCACCAAACTCCGGGATGTCAACTCAAAGCCTAAGATCATGAGACGGGAAGCCTATGAAAAGATGATATTGGAATCTAACGACTGGTTCATCGACGCGGAGCTCATGTTGAATTGCATTAATCTAAATCTCCGCATCTACGAGATTCCAGTAGAGTTCCACTCTCTGGGAGCGCGCAAATCATTCGTGAAGCCAGGCGCCATTCTTGAATTCCTTCGACACATGATCGATTATCGCTGGCCCTCACGTTCGCAAACGCGGAAAAGCAAATAATGGAAACCGCTTTCGTTACGGGTGGGAGCTCTCAGCTCGGGCAGCATGTCCTTCGGAATTTGATGTCACGGATGCGGATCCTCGCGGTGGTCCACCGTCGTAAGATCGACGTTCCTGGTGCCGACATAGAACTGTTGCATGGAGGGCTGGAAGAGACCGTTCGCAACCCGACGACATTGCAAAGGGCGCAGGTAGTTCTGCATATCGCCGCGGTCACACATTCAGATGACCCATCCGAAT
>WNFQ01008150.1_pt1 | contig 11977 bp, 11 predicted proteins | sample 5400171 | NCBI WGS metagenome assembly WNFQ01 (sample SAMN13153356, study PRJNA577476) | soil metagenome | isolation source: 20 cm soil under Madrone tree | place: USA:California | collected 2016-06-14
GGGCGCGCGGAAGTGGAATTTGAGAACGGCGCGATGGCTTTTCTCAAAGAAAACACGATCTTGGAATTCTACGACCTCTCCCTCAACGATTCTGCGCGGACCACGCGCCTCGTTCTCCGCCAGGGCAGCGCTTCCTTCTATGTAAATCCTGCGGGCGGCGACTACTTCAGCGTCACCGGCGGCGACTTCACCGTGGAAGCCGAAGGCCGGAGCACTTTCCGCCTAGATAATTACGACGACGGCAGCACTGTCGAGGCCTACAAGGGCCGCGTTTCCGTCCTGCACAATAAGAACACCACGCGGCTCGAAAAAGGCCAGTCCCTTTCGGTGAAAGCAGGCAACGATTCTTCCGTGAACGTCGCCCGCCTTCCGGATGAAGACGACTTCGATCGCTGGGTCTCCGGCCGCATCGACAGCGTCTCCACCGCCACGACGGCGGCGCTGCGATACACAGGTTCGCCTTCTTACGTTCCGGGATTCGCCGATCTGTATACCTATGGCGCCTTTTCCTCCTGCGGAGCATATGGATACGGTTGGCGGCCATTCGGCGTGGGGCTGGGCTGGTCACCGTTCACGAATGGGCAATGGATCTCGGATCCCTCTTTTGGCTGGACTTGGGTCAGCTACCAGCCGTGGGGCTGGGCTCCCTATCACTATGGAGGATGGCTTTTCGATACCTCTTGTGGCGGCTGGTTTTATTCTCCGCCGATTTTCTACGGATACCCGGGGTACCCTGTCCGTCCGAGAGGGCGGTCCCCCCGGGGAGTTCATCCCCCGCAGCCCATTTATCGTCCGGTGACAGCTGTCTTCGTTCGCCAGGGCGGCAAGACCGGCATCGTGCCCATGCATCCGCTCGATCAAAAAGGAAAGACCCCTCTGAATTTGGAGCGCGGCGTTTTCTCTAACGTGGGAATGAAGGGCTTGAGCGAACAGGTCACGCCTGTCGAGCGCGGGCAAAAATGGCAGGCGTTGAAGTCACCGCCGCGCGATGGTCTGAGCGGCAGCCTTGCGGCCACCGGGCCTCCAACGCGAGTTTCGAGGACGGTGGTTGAAAGCAACTCCGGAATTCGCGGCGTCTCGCCCGGTAAGGATTCTTCCATCGCCTACGATCCTAGCGAGCGCCGCTTTGTGAATACGAATTCTTCCGCGGCCTCGCCTGGTGCGAAGAGTAACGAGATTCGCGTCGAAAATGGACGGACTGCGACTGCCGCATCGACACCCGCCGCTGTCACACCGCCGCGCACTCCTGTAGCCCCTCCGGCGACGCGCAGCGCGACTTCATCGCCGCCTGCACGCAATAGCGTCCCTCCGCCGGCACCGCGTTCCTCGGGCGGTGAACGAGGAAGTTCCAGCGGCAGAGGAAGCAGCACTTGGAGCGGCTCTGCCCCTTCGAGCGGAAGCGGAACGGGACGATCGTCGCCTTCCTCCTCTTCTTCGGCGTCGCCTTCGCACCCATCCTCCGGCCGTCCACACTAATCGAATCGGAAGCGATCGCAGAAACGGCTCCCATACGGAGCCGTTTCTTTTTGCGCGGCAGCAAATTGCTATCCGTGCGAGTCAGGAAAAAATCATCCCCGCGTAGCCCACGACCGCGTCGCGATCGCCGGACACGTCCGCAGACGTTGCGTACTTCACCAACTCCGATTTTTTCACGCCCAGCGCGTTCAGCGCCGTGAGCATCGCCACCGCAGGCCCCAGCCCGCACATGGATATCTCTTCCTTACGGCAGATGTCATAAAGTCCGCGCGCATCAAGCGCCAGCAACCGTTCGATGGCTTTGCGGTCCTTGCTGCGCGTTGTGGCGTCATCCTCGTAGTGATTCAAGTCCGAGGTCGTCAATAGCAGCACATTCTCTTTGGAGGTCTCGACCACCCGCCCGATCGCTTCTCCTACGCTCACCAGGGATTCATATTGCACCGTTCCCAGAGCCACCGGAACAAATGTGAAGCCCGGTGCCAACACCTGAAGAAACGGCAACTGCACTTCCAGCGAATGCTCCGTGGTGTGCGCCACGCTATCCTCGCGCAGCAGCGGGCAAGCTTTTTTCAGCGCTTCCGCCAGCGCCTCGTCTATCCGCGCGTCCCCCAGTGGCGTGCGCCAGGCGCCGCTAGAGAGTATCGCTGCCGGCTCACCCCGCGGAAAATGCCGCACACCGAGAATAATGATTTTCCTGGGCAGCGCGATCCGCGCCAGCACCGCGCCGCCCACGTGTCCCGAATAGAAATAACCGGCGTGCGGCACAAGGCACGCCCTTGCCGGAATGCCTGGCTGGCCCGGATCGGTGCCGCTGTATTTGCGAATGAGTGCTGTTAGTTCCGCAGGATCGGAGGGGTAGAAGCGTCCGGCAACCGCAGGCAGGCGAAGCATGCTGCCGCTCCGCGAATCAAATGGGCTTCGAAGGTTTGCCTTTGACCTTGATTGCTTTGGAGGTGGCGGGCTCGTACAAAATCGTCACTTTGTCGCCGTACTGGTAGCCGCCCTGGTCGACGATTTTCTGCATTTTCGCGGACGCGTCTTCCGAGAGGGGGAACGTCCTGATAGCCATGTCGTTCCCTTTCGCGCGCACGGTGATCTGCGCGTTGTTCGCGTGCATCACGAAGCCTTCAAACTTATCAAGTCCGGTCGGCTTTGGTTTTGGCTTAACCGCAGCGACGATGATCGGCACCGCGGTATCCACGACAATCGGCACGACCACGGGAACCTGCGCGGCAGCAGGTGAAGAAAAAACGCCCGCGGCCGCAAGCATCAACGGCAGTGCAAACCCGGCGACTTTGACGCTTCTCTTCATTCCACGTCGTCCGTAGCAATTCGCAGTGACTTTAGAAACCGCACGTCCTGGGGCGTCATGGCCAGCCGCGGCGCCGGCTTTCTGTCATTCTCTTCCAAGAAAGATTCCTGATCCACCTGAATTCGCAGCGACTCCAGGAAGCGGCGGTCCTGGGTCGTCAGCTTTGCCGCCTCTGCCGCAGCCGCGTCGCGTTTTGCCAGCCCGATGGTCGCGTCCAGCTTCAACACGATGTCGTAGCCGTGAGCGCGCACGCCGGCAATCGCACCCGTTATGCGATCAGAATCGGACACCGTGTCATTGATCGCGTGTCCCAGTTCACGGAGCAAGTTTTTCAGGTGATCGTCGAGTTGCAAGGCGGCTTCTCCCTTACTACATTGGCCATTCTAGGCCCACGTATTGTTGGATACAATAGGGCTTCGTTCCGTTGTCTCTAATCCGTTCACAGTACCTTCGTTCAGGTTCCCCGGGACCTGTTGGCCGGGGCCGCGCGGTCTCCCCCTCTCGGTTGTCCGCCGCGTTTTGCGCTAAGATGTTCGTATGTCGACAGCCGCAAGCGCAACAGCCGCGCCGCAACAGCAAGGCGGTTTCCGGCGTCTCTGGCGCGTGCTCCGCCAGCTTTTTCACGAGGCCATCGGCGCGGTCTTTGCCGTTCTCGCGCTGGGCTGGCTCAACGCCGCGCTGCGCGGCTGGACGCGCGACGTCGCCCGCTGGCTCATCGGCCTCGCCGTCGCCGTTGCTCTCTTATTTGTGTTTTTCGCCGTTACTTCGTTTCGCAAGGCCCGAAAGTTGTAGCGGCAACCTTCTTTAGGCAGGCGCTTTTGTGTTCGATCTTTTCAAGACCGAGTTCATGTCCGATACCAAAACAAAATCCGCCACTCCCGCCGAACGCAAAGAGCATTTTACCACTCTCTCCGGCCTGCCCATCGATCGTCTGTACAGGGAAGATAATCTTGCCGGCTGGAACCCCGATGACGCCCTCGGTTATCCCGGTGAATATCCCTTTATTCGCGGCATCTATCCCACCATGTACCGCGGCCGCTTCTGGACCATGCGCCAGTACGCCGGCTTCGGCTCCGCCGTCGAATCCAACCAGCGCTATCGCTACCTCCTGAGCAAGGGCCAAGCCGGCCTCTCCGTCGCCTTCGATCTGCCCACGCAGATCGGCATGGATTCCGACCACCCTCTCGCTCTCGGCGAAGTCGGCAAAGTCGGTGTCGCCATCGACTCCCTGGAAGACATGGAGACGCTCTTCAACGGCATCCCGCTAGAAAAAGTCTCCACGTCCATGACCATCAACGCCACCGCCGCAATCCTGCTTTGTCTCTATGTAGCCGTTGCAAAAAGGCAAGGCGCCAGCCTGCAAAAACTTTCCGGCACCGTGCAAAACGATATTTTGAAAGAATATATCGCCCGCGGCACCTACATTTATCCCGTGCGCCCCGCGATGCGCATCGTCACGGACATTTTCGCGTGGTGCCGCGACAATCTTCCCAAGTGGAACACCATCTCCATCTCCGGCTACCACATCCGCGAAGCCGGCTCCACCGCCGTCCAGGAAGTCGCCTTCACGCTGGCCAATGGTATCGCCTATGTCCAGGCTGCGCTCGACGCCGGACAGAGCGTCGATGAATTCGCCCCGCAGCTTTCTTTCTTCTTCAATGCCCACAACGATCTTCTTGAAGAAATCGCCAAATACCGCGCCGCCCGCCGTCTCTGGGCCGGCATCATGGCGGAACGTTTCGCGGCAAAAGATCCGCGCTCCTTGATGCTCCGTTTCCATGCGCAAACCGCCGGTTCTTCTCTCACCGCACAGCAGCCGGAAAACAACATCGTCCGCGTCGCGATTCAGGCGCTCGCCGCCGTTCTCGGTGGCTGCCAATCCTTGCACACGAATTCGCTGGACGAAGCGCTCGCACTTCCCACCGAAGACGCCGCGCTCATCGCCCTCCGCACCCAGCAAATCCTCGCCAACGAAACCGGCGTCGCCAACACTGTCGACCCCGTCGCCGGCTCCTACGCCATCGAATCCCTCACCAACGAAATCGAATCGCTCGCGGCGGCTTATCTGTCGAAGATCGACAAGATGGGCGGAATGTTGCGCGCCATCGAAGCTGGCTTTGTCCAGGGTGAAATCCAAAAAGCGGCTTACGAATTCCAGCGTGCCGTCGAGAAAAAAGAACAGATCGTCGTAGGAGTGAACGACTTCGTGGCGGAAGAACCTCGTACCATTCCCACGCTACGCATCGACGCCGATATCGAGCGCTCTCAAATCACTCGCCTCAACACTCTCCGTGCCAAGCGTGACTCCGCCCGCGCAAAATCGGCTCTCGCCGAGCTCCAGCGCCGCGCCGCCACTCCCGAAAATCTCCTCCCCGCCATCCTCGCCGCCGTCGAAGCCTACGCCACCGTGGGCGAAATCTCCGACGCCCTCCGCCGCGTCTTCGGCGAATACCAGGAATCCGTGGTCATCTGATTTCTTGCTATAGTATTCTTCCCCCCCAGGATTTCCCATGAAGCTGATTCTTGCATCCGCATCCGTACGCCGCGCCGAAATCCTCCACGACGCCGGTTTCTCCTTCACCGTGCTTTCCTCCGCCATAGACGAAACTCCCTACGCCGGCGAATCCGCCCACGACCTCGTTCAGCGCCTCGCCTTCGCCAAAGCCGATCTCGTCGCCGCACGCGCCCCTGGTCCAGCCATTGTCATCGGCGCGGACACCGAGGTCACCCTGGAAAGCCACATCTTCGGCAAGCCGCGCTCCTCCGACGATGCCCGCCATATGCTCGAAAAGCTTTCCGGCCGCACACACGCCGTCGTCACCGGTGTGGCCCTCATCCGCATTCCCGACGCCGAGCGGCTCACCTTCGTCGAGTCCACGCTGGTGCACTTTGCCACGCTCTCCGCCGAAGAAATCTCTCGCTATCTTTCAACCGGCGAACCACATGACAAAGCAGGTGCTTATGGCATCCAGGGCCGCGCCGGCCGCTACATTCCGCGCATCGAAGGCTGCTATTTCAACGTTGTCGGCTTGCCCCTCGCCCGCCTCCAGCAGGCCCTCACCACCCTCGGCTGGTCAGAAGACTAACTCGCTGAATTTGTAGGGGCGCAGCATGCTGCGCCCCAGTTTGCCAACATCCCAGCGCCTAGAGTGCGTTTGACCGCTCTCGGCATATAATCCCGTCCATGGGCGACCCTCCTCGCGAGTGGAATGACGGCTCCGCTGTTCGCCTGGACCGGCAGGACCCCTACCTGCGCCTCCAGTCGGTTACGATTTACGTCCGCGATCTCGAGCAAAGCCTCAGCTTCTACCTCGATCAACTCGGTTTCCAGTTGATCTTTGACGCCCGCGTTCAACCCGGCCGTCGTTTCGTAACCGTCGCCCCTCCCGACGGCACCGCGAACCTCACCCTCGTCGCTCCGGAACCCGGCTCGGAACAGTGCAAGCTCATCGGCCTGCCCACACACGTCACCTTTGTAACCGAGGATGTCATTGCCAAGTACCGCGAATGGAACAAGCGCGGAGTTCGTTTCCAGTTCGCGCCCCGCCTGAAGCGCCTCAAGTATGAGGTGCACGTGCGCGCCACGCAGCCAGCGGACCCATCGTCGCCCAGTGCAGAGCACGCTCCCATCTGGGGTGGCGTCTTTACCCGTTTCAGGGACCTTGACGGCAATTCCTTTTCGCTGGTGAGCTTCGACGAAGTGACCCACGCCGTCGAAGAGCAACGCCGCGCCTTCGCTCAGAAACAGGAATCAGAGCGCCGCGCTACCCAGGAAATCGAAATCGCCAAACAGGTCCAGGCACGTCTGTTCCCGCAAACACTACCGCCCTTGAAAACCCTCGAATATGCCGGCCTTTGCATCCAGGCTCTCCAAGTCGGCGGCGATTATTACGACTTCCTGAATCTCGGCAAGGAGCGGCTCGGCTTCGTGATCGGCGACATCTCCGGAAAAGGAATCGCCGCCGCTCTCTTGATGGCCAATCTGCAAGCCAATCTCCGCAGCCAGTGCGCCATCGCTTTGGATCAGCCGCAACGCCTCTTGTGCTCCGTGAACCAGCTCTTTTGCGACAACACTCCCGACGGCGCCTTCGCCACCCTTTTCTTCGCCGAATACGACGACGCGGCAAGCCGCTTGCGCTATGCCAATTGCGGCCATCTCCCCGCTCTTCTGCTCCACAGCGATGACACCGTCGAGCGCCTCGAGGCCACCGCCACGGTGCTGGGAATCTTCAAGGATTGGGATTGCGAAATTGGAGAGTGTCAGCTTCGTTTGGGTGACACTCTTGCTCTCTACACCGACGGCATCACCGAATCCTACAACTCCGCCGACGAGCAATTCGGCGAACAGCGCCTGATCGAAGCCTTGCTGCGGCATCGCCAAGCATCTTCACAGGCTGCGCTTGCTTCGATTGTGGATGAAGTGCAGCGCTTCAACCCGCACGAGCAGCACGATGACATCACTCTCATCATCGCCAAACATAGAGGGAACTAGTGCCGCTCCCTTTGCGCCACCATTGAAAAGGATCCACGTCCAAGGCTAGTTGGTTCGATGAATACAGTGATCGGGCACTAGCCGGAAATCATTTACCGCGATCGATAAATCTCACGCCAGCCGCCCGCCGGCAGCAGCGCCCCGATGCCTACGCCGAGCAGCGCAAACCCAGGAGTCAATATGGCTTTGCCCTTGTTTCCAGTGCACACAATCACCGTCGGGGTACACTGATCAACCGCAATGCCGGCGCCGAGTCCCCCGCCCGCCCCAATCACCGCCCCGATCAGCGCATGCTTGCCTCGATGGCCGTCGCGTTTGATCGGCGTATCATCGCTGACAGATTCTAAATCTCCCTGGGACGATTTCCCGTCTGTGGCTATGACCTTGATCGTTTGGCCCGGCGCCACCTGTTTCAAATTCCCCCAATCCGATTTCTCAGCCGCCCTGAGCGATGGGCCGGCCGCCAGCAAGAGCAGCAGAAGGAGTAATGCCACGTACCCGTTTCGTTTCGCCGTATTCATCACAAGCCTCCTGACACCCGAGCCCATGCGGCACTCACGACCGCCCGCCAGCGACAACGAACGACGTCCAGCCCAAGCAAGGAAATGACGCATCTTGTCACCCCTTGTGACCCTAAAAACTGCGATCCCCAGCCAGGTCGTGCTGGCTGGGGCCCCGCAGTCAAAAGCTACTTGTTCATCCTTTCACCGGAATGGTAACGGCCTTGGCGAGCTTAAACGACAGGTGACTCTGGGCAGGGAGCGTGGTTACGTCCTTTTTGTCCTTCTTGTCCGTTTTGCCCTTCGCCTTAGCACTGTCTTTGGGATTGTTCTTGGCTTGGTTTTTCGCGGATTGAGCCACCGAGTTGGTTTCCAAGTCGTAGGATTTTCCGTGTAGTTCCACCGAAGCGAGAGTTACCTTCAATTCTTTGTTTTTGACCTTGACGATGCGCCCGACCACTTTCGCGCCCTTGGGAATCACGGTCTTTCCCTCTATTTTGACGGGCGTGGAGAGGCTCGCGGCAAAGGTATCACCGACGTGGTTCTTGTTGCTGGCGAGGGTTTGGCCTACTGTCGCGCTGATCGCTGTGCCTTTCGGCACGGTGACCAGGGTGGTTGGCTGCGGTTCTTTGTTTGGGATGCTGGCGGCCTTCGGTGCCTCTGCTTTCTTGGGAGTGGCAGCATCCTCGTTGTTGGTGGCCTGGTTTGAACAGCCTGCTACGGTCAAGAGGCCTGCCGCTGTCACAGCAAGCCAAAGTTTGCGATGGACCTGAGAGTCGAACATTTCGCTCCTCCAGAGGGAGTACCCTGGGGGTGAATCGAAGGAGGTTGCTGGTTGGTCCCCTTCGCCAGGTAAAACTACAAAGCCTGCGAACGGTGGGTATTCCCTGCTTGTATAAATCGTACAAGCCTCCGCGGACGCATTTGCGCTGCGTGTCCTTCCCGGCACCGGCCTATCGGCCAGTAGAGGAGCAGCTCACTCTTGGACTGGACGCCAATGGAGGCGGAGTTGGCCGAACGAGTCAGTCGGACCAATCGGCGAGGAAGAGGTTGGTTTCATGCGGGGCTTTGCCGTTGCGATTGGAGGCCCACACGAGCCGCTTGCCGTCGGAAGAGAACATGGGGAAGGCGTCGAAATCGGGTGCGTAGGTGATGCGCTCGAGGCCACTGCCGTCTTCGTTGATGAGGTAGAGATCGAAATCGCGGCCGCTTTTCGGATCGGCCATGTTCGACGCGAAGATGATGCGTTTTCCGTCGGGATGCCAGTAGGGCCCGAAATTCGCAGCGCCATTGCGTGTCACCTGGTGCTTGTTCGAACCATCCGCGTTCATGACCCAGATTTCCAGATTGCCAGGACGGATTAGTCCTTTCGAAAGCAGATCCTGGTACTCGGCGATTTCCTCGGGCGTTCTGGGATGCTCGGCGCGGTAGACGATCTTCTTGCCATCGTAAGACCAGAAGGGGCCGCCGTCGTAACCCATCTCGTTGGTGAGCTGCTTCACGTTGGAGCCGTCGGCATTCATGGTGTAGATGTCGAGGTCACCATTGCGCGTGGAAGTGAAGACAATGTGCTTGCCGTCGCGGGTGATGGTGGACTCGGCGTTGTAGCCGCGCGCGTGGGTAAGCTGTTTCAAATCGCTGCCATCCGGCTTCGCCGTATAGATTTGATAGGTATCGTAGATCGGCCAGACGTAGCCGTGGGAGTAATCGGGCTTCGGTGGACAGTCGGGGCTTGCCGCGTGAGTCGAGGAGAAAAGGACGCGATCGCCGGAGGGAAAGAAATAGGAGCAAGTGGTGCGGCCCTTGCCGGTGCTTACGAGCTTGGACGAGCCGGCGGTTGTCTGCGGTGGCGCAGTCGGCGGAGCCGGGTCTCTAATCACCCAACCGCCGAGCACGGAGGCCACAAGGACGAATGACAAAGACAACCCATCCGCGCTTCTTCGGATTATTGAACCTGTCATTCTGTCTCCCTACCTATCTCCGCTGCTCAAGGGTGACCGAGGCCGTGACCGGCTTGCCGTCGCGCAGGACGGTAACTTGGACGATGTCGCCCACTTTGCTGCGGCGCAGGGCGTCGGTGAAATCGTAGAGATTCTTGATGGGTTTGCCGCCGAATTGGATGAGGACGTCTCCGGCTTGGAAGCCGGCCTTAGCCGCGGGAGAACTGGGCTTTACATCGGAAAAGCGCACCCCATTTTCAATTTGGCCGAAGTCGGGGATGGAGCCGAAGTACGGGCCGTACCCGCCACCGCCGCCGCTCGGCGTGCCCATATGGGGATTGGGATTTTCGACGGCGACGTAGGTGGGGCGATCCTGAGCGGTGTCGATGCGCAAGGCGATGTTGGAAACCAGATCGAGCAAATGAGCGGCCCCGGGGGCGTTGATTTTATCCCATGTGTCGGAGGGCTTGTGATAGTCGCTGTGCAGGCCGGAGAAGAAGAAAAGGACGGGAATCCGTTTGGTTGCGAAGGAAGTGTGATCGCTGGAAGAGTAGCCGCCGGGAGAGTTTTCGTACTTGAAGGTGCTGTTGGATTCGGCTTGATCGAGGATGGGTTGGAAGGTCGTGCCCGTGCCGAGGCCGCCGATGTAGACCTTGTCGTCTTTGATGCGGCCGATCATGTCCATGTTGAGCATGGCGACAGCTTTGTCGAGCGGCAGAGTGGGGTTCTTGACCCATTCGGCAGAGCCGAGGAGGCCTAGCTCTTCGCCGGCGAAGTTCGCGAACAGAATGCCGCGTTGGAGCTGGCCCTTGAGCGGGGCAAAAAGGCGGGCGAGTTCGAGAACGCCCGCGGTGCCGGAGGCGTTGTCATCCGCGCCAGGATGGATTTGGCCGATCTGTGAAGGCGCCATCGAATGAGATTGGCCGCGGCCAAGATGGTCGTAGTGGGCGCCGAGGATGACGTATTCGTCGGTCTTGCCGGGGAGATAGGCGAGGATGTTTTTGACGGTGGCGTGAATTCGTTCGATGTCCACAGTAAGGGAAAGAATTAATCTTGTCGAAGTGCTGGCGGGCGAGCTGCTGGATTGCAGGGCGCCACTTGCTGCTGTTTGGATTTCACTGAGAGTCTTTCCCTGCTTTTGAAGCCAGAGATCGGCGACGGAGTTCTTCACTTGCAAGCAAAGGATTCCCGCGTCTTCGGGGCCTTCTGCGTCGCCAAACCGCGGCAGAACATCCTCTTCTCCGTTGGGGAGTTTTCCGTTGACGACGATGATTGCGGCGGCCCCGTGATTCTTGGCGTTTATAGCTTTGGAAATGATCCACTCGTGCGGCGTGTGGCCGCCTTCCGTGGATCTTGCCGATAGAGAGTGAGGTTCACCGCGAAGAGCGAGGACGATTTTGCCTTTTGCGTCCAGCCCTTGATAATCGTCGTACGAAGACTCCGGAGCGGTGATCCCATAGCCCGCGAAAACCAGCGGAGCATCCACCGAACCGCTAGCAGAAAAGCTCAGCGGGATGAACTCTTCAAGGAGCTTGTAATTCCCATGCTCAACGGAGGCGCCTTCCGGCTGAGGAGCTTCTTGAAGGCGATTCCCCGATCTGAGGCGTCGGCCGGTGATAACGTCGAAGGGCTGGAAGAAACCGTTCTTGCCGGCGGGTTCGAGGCCGAGGGATTTGTAGCGCCGTTCGATGACGTGCGCGGCTCTGGTAAGGCCCTTGGCGCCGTCGCCGCGGCCCTCCATCTCTGGAGCGGTCAGCGTTTTGACGTCCGTCAGAAAGCGTTGCTGGTCAGCGGTGCCAACCGTGGTTGGCGTATCGGCGGCGACCAGCGACAGCGCAAAAATCGCAAGGATCACCAGGGTGGGGGCCCAGCTCCTGCGCAAACCACGTTGTTCTTTGGTCCAGGTAGAGTTCATAAACAAGCGATTTCTCCGCGGGAAAATCGTAGGGCGCTGCGGCAATCCTGTCAACCCATCTCCGTTCCGCTTGTTCCTGGTCTCTCCATATTCCAGGCGGCGCTTGCTTGGCTGCGCCACCCTGGTCGCGTGAAGCCTGAACCCGCGCCAGTGGACGATAACAGGCGCCCACAACTAAGGTGTTCAACCCATCCATTTCAGGGTAGACACTCTATTGATTTTAGGTGTTGTGAATCCTATAGGTAGAATCAGTCTGCGCTTGAGGCATCCTGCCCGTCCGGGAGGTCCCTGAGGGCTGATGGCCACGCCCAGACGAATCTGTGTCTAAGGAAATGACCTTCA
>WNFQ01005189.1_pt1 | contig 11971 bp, 11 predicted proteins | sample 5400171 | NCBI WGS metagenome assembly WNFQ01 (sample SAMN13153356, study PRJNA577476) | soil metagenome | isolation source: 20 cm soil under Madrone tree | place: USA:California | collected 2016-06-14
CCGCAGCCTGTCATCGCAGGTGCATGCAACCAGGGAGTGCTGGTAGAGGTTCCGTTATTGGAATCCGACCCGTTGGCAGCAATGTAATAGGTAGTTGCGAAGGCGCTGGCAGCAAGAGACGTGCAACCTAGGAGAATGCCGACGCGCAGCAGCCTTACCATGAGGGGAACTCCGAGAAACGGTTTACTGTCTTGATAAAGTAAGCCCGAGCTGGGTCGGTTGCCACATCTCGGAAGGACATTGTTCTCAGCCGCAAGGCACTGTACCTATGACTCTTACCCCTGTCCTGGCCTCAATCCGGGGTGTTGCGGTTTGCAACAGCCAGAGGGGCAAGAGCCCTAATCGCCCTGAGATGATTGCAAGGCCTGAGTCTTCAGCGCTCCCAGTTGGCACGGTTGGTCGCCCAAGCATTGCCACGTCCAGCAAACGCATAAAGAAGCCAGCCCAGGTGGTAAGGACGGGATTCATACAGGACGTGCAGGGGCCCCACCGACGCTGGAATGTGGAGCAAGGCCAGCATTTCACTGGAATACTTGCGGTACCGGGCAGGACGCACACAACGCCAGATTACAGCGTCCTGGTCATCGCAAAGGTTCACGCCGAGTTCGTTATCTCCCCAAATCCACCGCAAGCCGCGGTAGATGGGCTCGTCCAAATCAAGGCCGGCGGCCTCCACCAAGGCAAACAAGGCCAAGGGAGCCATACCATCCTGGTGGACGGAGTACACCGGATACTTGCCCACCGCGCGGCCGCTGCGCGCCTCGTAGTGCCACCACCACTGTCCTAGCACACCCTGTTCCCGGCAGATTACCTCGGCACAATCCCGCGCCGCGCGCAGCGCCTCGTCGGATCCGTAGGCCGCCGCGTACTTGGAGCAGGCGTAAATCGGATAAACCTGGTCGGCAAAGCTGCCGATATGCCCACGCAGCGGTCCCGCGCCCGCCCAGCCTGGCGCAAGGTGGCCGAAGGCGCCGCTTTTCCCCTGATTTGCCTTCAGCAATCCGAATGTACGCTCCGCGAGCCTCGACCATTGATCGGAAACGGCGGCTCCTGCCAACTTGAGGTGCGACAACCCTGCCAGGACCCAGGCGAGTTCCATGGTGCGGCGCTCCTCGACGTCCGGATAGCGACTAAGGACATGGCCCAGATCCGCCCGGGCAATCAATTCCCCAAGACGGTGAGGACACTGCAGAGCGCCCAGCCACAGCAACAAGCCAAGGTCGCCGGCGTGGTCGATCCAATCCAGGTTTCGGGTGAGACCGTCGAAGATCAGATCGCAGTCGACGGGAGACTCGAAACCTGCCAGCTGCGCTCGGTGCAGACCCAGCAGAGTCATAATCGTGTAGCGGGGTGACACGCCCTCTTTCACCAGCCCCTCGGGCGTCTTGTGGAGCCGATAGCAGAACAGTTGCCGGTCCGGGTATAGCATGGCAGGCAGGCCACGCAGAGCCAGTTGCACGAGAGGCAGGAGTTGCTCCTGCGCCGAAACTGCGCTGGACGATTTTTCGAAAGTAACGTCTAGCAAGTTCCCTCCGCAATATCTACCAAATGACTGACGATGGTCTGCAAAGCAGCACCATTCTCGTGTATCCGGTTGTGCTTGTGGTCGCGATGGCGAACCACGAGCTTGCGATACACGTCTTCGACGCTCTCCAACAGCGTCATCCGCCCGGTACCCACCAGATATTGGTCGACGGCTCCAATCCTTCCCCGAAACATGCTGTACACGGGGACGCCCAATGCAGCCGCTTCTCGATTCATCGTGCCACCGCCACTGATCACGAGGTCGGAATGCCACACGAGATTCAAGCCGTCCACCACGTGCTGGGGAATAATCGCCTTCCCCGATTCAAACAGCTGGGTCCGCGCTTGCCGGATGCGCTCACCCTGGCGCTGGTTCCTGGGAAGCACGACCAGTCTGACGTCCGAACGCTCGCTTAGAAAGTTGAGCACCGCCTCGAATAGTTGGTCGCTTTCGGGCACGTGGTAGTGCGCTTCTGTTGCCGGAGGCCGGACAGTGACGACGATTTTGCCACCATGCAGTCCCAACTCTTCGATGATCGCAGACCGAGGTTTGAATTTCGGAGCGTACACGTCCTCCTTGATTCCGGGGTATTTCAGCAATTTCGTTTTGAAAGACCGCACTGCGTCGTCGGGAATCACCTGCGGCACAATCAGCCAGTTCGGACGAACCACGGCGAACAATTTGGCGAACTCGTAATCTCCGATCGTGACCGCCGGGACGCCCAGAACCTTGGCCGCCAGCAATTGCGAGCGAGAACCGTGCGAAACTGCAAGGTCTGGTTTTTCATTGAAAACCGTCGCACTCACCTGAAGGGCGCGGATACCTAACCCGGCGAGCTTCAGGAACATGTTCTTGCCATAGTGGCGGCCGATCCTGCGATAGCGAACGCTCAGCAAGTCCGCGAGATCACAAACCTGAAAGCAATCCCGCGCGGTCACCAGTACGGTGTGCCCTTGATTTTCCAGTTCTTCAATAATCGGGGCGAAGAATGGGACATGTGGCGAGTTATCGAGATCAATCCAGATCTTTCTGGACACTGCGGGACGGCCAGCGGCAACCGTCTGTACTGATTCTTCTGTTTGGAGGGCCGGCATTTTTGGGATCGCAATCTGGGGAGGAAGGGGCAGGCGAACTAGGACACCAGTACGAGTTTCTCGTTCTGCAGAGTAATGGCTTCTTGCAACCCGCGCACCACAATCTGTTGCTGTTCCGCAGTCAACTGCGGATACATGGGAAGTGACAGGATTTGCGGAGCGAGCTTTTCAGAAACCGGGAAGTCGCCTTCTTGATAGTTAAGGTGCCGGTAAGCATCCTGCAGATGCAGAGGAATCGGATAGTGAATGCCGGTTCCAATCTTCCGTCCATTCAAATACGCCATCACGTCTTCCCGATCGTCGACGCGGACTACGTACAGGTGGTACACCGACTTTGCCCAGTCCGCCTGCTGCGGTAAACCTACTTCCGCCATGTCCGACATCCGAGCATCGTAACGCGCTGCGTTAGCGCGCCGTTGAGCGGTCCACTCGCTCAGGTGGGCCAGCTTGACCTTCAGCATGCCGGCCTGTAACGTGTCCAGCCGGCCGTTGTAGCCTTCGATGGCATGGTAGTACTTTTTGGACTGTCCGTGGTCGCGAATCATCCGAATCTTTGCCGCGAGAGCCGGATCGTTGGTGGTCACTGCGCCCGCTTCCCCACAGGCTCCAAGATTCTTGCCGGGATAAAAACTGAATGCCGCCGCCACTCCCATCGATCCCGCCTTCATCCAACGGTTCTTTCGGGCGGAGAAGTATTCTGCGCCGTGCGCCTGGCAGGCATCTTCGATAACGATGAGGCCATATTCTTCCGCGATCTGCAGGATCGGATCCATATCGACCGGATGACCGTACAGGTGCACTGGCACGACGGCCGTGATCGGCTGACCCGTTCTCGCGCTCAGCGGCTTTCCGGTTTGGCCATCACGAACGCACGCTGCCAGATGCTTGCGCAGCTGCTCCGGATCCATTGTGCTGTAGCGCTCGTCAACATCAACAAACTCCGGGACCGCTCCCACTTGCGAAATCGCCTCACCGGTCGCGATGAAAGTGTTTGGAACCGTGAGAACAACATCACCGCTTTGTATGCCAGCCGCCATGAGTGCGAAGCGCAGCGCGTCGGTTCCACTGCCTACGCCCACGCAATGCGCGGTGTCGCAGAACTCGGCGAAAGCAGCTTCGAACTCTTCGACGACTGGACCACCGATGAAGCTGGCGGTGCTCAGAAGGTGGTGAAATACCGCCGTGAGTTCGTCTTTCAGTTCCTGGTGCGGAGTGCCTAGATCAAGAAAAGGTATTTGATTCATGATTATCCCTTCACCTCGAGAGGAGAACCTACATAACGGAGAACGCGGGCCGGATTGCCCGCTGCGACCGCCTTCGGGGGAACGTTTTTGGTAACCACGGCGCCCGCGCCGACAATCGCGCCTTCACCGATTACAAGGTTGGAAAGAATGGTGGCACCCGATCCGATCGACGCGCCTTTGCAGACTCGGGTCGGTTCCACTTTCCAATCCTGCTCGGTCTGCAACTCACCGTGCTCTGTGGTAGCGCGGGGGTAGGAATCGTTGATAAAGACAACTCCGTGTCCTACGAACACGTTGTCTTCAATCGTCACGCCTTCACAAATAAATGTGTGACTGGAAATCTTGCAGCGGCTGCCGACGAAGGCGTTCTTCTGAATTTCGACGAAGGCGCCGATCTTGGTTTCATCGCCGATCTCGCAGCCGTACAGGTTGATGAATTTCGAGAGCTTGACTTGCTTGCCGAGCTTGACGTCAGGAGCGATGCAAACGAATTCGTTCATACCTCGACCAGTTCTCCCCTCATTTGTAATGAGTTGGTCGCCGCCTCCAGCATCTTCACGATGCGCAGCCCGGCGAGGCCGTCGTTAATCGGACGCTGCTGATTCGAGATGCAATCGATGAAGTAGCCGAGTTCGTTGCGCAGGGCTTCGGTCTGTTCGATCTGCGGCGCCCACATATCGCCGGAGCGATAGTTGACGAGCATGTTGTAGACGCCCTCTTGGGTCGAGACCTTGACGCCTTTGTCATAGATCTTGATCTTCTCATCGGCCTCGAGATCGTTCCAGACCAGCATCTTCTTCTCGCCGCCGATCAGCGTCGTACGCACTTTCACGGGCGACAGCCAGTTGACGTTGACGTGCGCGATCACTTTGTTGGGAAAGTAAAGCGTAATGAAGGCAACGTCCTCATGTCCGTTGAGGTGCGCCTGCCCGGTGGCCACCACCGCCTCCGGTTCCTGTCCGATGATGTAGTCCATGATCGACAGATCGTGGGGAGCCAGGTCCCAGATGACATTGATGTCGTGCTGGAAGAGTCCGAGATTCACACGCGTGGAATCGTAGTAGTACAGCTTGCCGAGTGCGCCCTCCTGCAGAAGGTCGCGGATTTTCTTGACTGCGCCAGTGAACAGGAATGTATGGTCCACCATGATCTGCAGATTCTTCCGCTCTGCCAGGTTGATGAGTTCTTCCGCTTGTTCAGCGCTGCTGGTGAATGGCTTCTCCACGAACACGTGTTTGCCGTTTTCCAAAGCGGCCTTGGCAAGTTCGAAATGGGTCCACACGGGGGTAACGATGGCGACCGCATCAATGTCTTTCGCGGTCACGACTTCCCAGTGATCCGAGGAGACCTTCATGTTGGGATACGCCTTCTGAATGCGCCGCCGGGCATTGGGGCTGCTGTCGCAGACGACAGCCACCTCGGAATACTCCAGAGCATTCAGGTTCCGTACCACATTCGGCCCCCAGTATCCGTAGCCTATAACGCCAAATCTGATCATGATTTCACCGTCCGAAAAATTGACGAGAAGAGATGAATTGCAGAGGGAAATTTAGTAAGCGCCTTCGCCGAACATGACCGCCAGAGGAGTCATCACAAGAATCTTGAGATCCAACCAGAGTGAACTCGATCGCGCATAACGGAGATCCAATCGAACCATGTCATCAAACTTGACGCGACTTCGGCCATTCACCTGCCACAATCCGGTAATCCCGGGCTTCACTTCCAGGATCCGGTTGCGATGCCAGAGGTCGTAGGCTTCGACTTCGTACACCACGGCCGGGCGGGGACCGACCAGTGACATCTCACCCAACAGCACGTTGATGAACTGCGGCAGCTCATCGAGGCTGGTGCGGCGCAGGAAAAAGCCGACCCTAGTGATTCTGGGGTCCTTGGTCAGCTTGTAGACGCCCCCTTTCGCATCATCACTGGGCATGCGCTCGGCTCGGCCTGCGATCAACTGTTGCACGTACTGCTTATGAATGGTTGGGTCGCAGTTCACAAACATAGAGCGAAACTTGAGAAAGGTGAAAGGAATGCCATATTGGCCTACGCGCGTTTGCCGGAAAAATACCGGACCTGGGGACGTCAGCTTGATGGCGAGTGCAATCAGCAGAAAGATCGGGCCGCCCACCGCGAGGGCGAGCAGACTGCCCACCACATCAATAACACGCTTCAGGGAATGCCAGGCTTGCTTTGACGCTCGTTTGGATGTCACATCCGGGTAGATTACGGAGATGTCTGTGCCGCCGGTACCTTTGGCAGAATCCTCAGGATAATAATGGTAAGAAATTCTGACCTGCAGCAGTTGGTCCGCGCTCAGTTCGTCGCGGAGGGCCTCGGTCACACGGGTGCGCAGAATCTTGATGGTAGACTCGCTCGATTCCGTCGCGATCTCAGTAAAGATCACTCCGATCATCTGATGATCGCGATGCCAGCCGGCCAGATCGGTATCGCGCACGCAAGAGAGCAGCGCGTCAGCGAGCTTTTGGGACGTTTTGAGGTGGGCAAAGAGCGCACGACTCTCCACCAACATCAGCACGAAACCTTTGCCCGAACGATCGCTCCTCTTTCTCTCCCTGGAAATCATGCCGCCAAATTCTTCCACGCCCATCAGGACGCGATCAGCAGGTATGCCAGTACGCTCGGTTTGACGCCGCTGGACGAATGACACTTCCGGTTTTGCGGTAGGTGCAGATGACATCAGTTTCAGCCTTGTGGTCTGGATTAAGAGGGGGAGGAGTTAGTCGCTCAGATTCACGTTTGCAGCAAGCATATCTAGGAGAGAGGCTCGCTGGTGGATCCTTTAAACTTGCGCCGCACACGTTCTCGCGAATAGTAGTAGTAGTGAGGGTGGGAGTCGGTCGAACCATTGAATACCACTCCCAGCAAGGCCGGGTTATCGAGTGGCTTCAGGCCCTTTTCGAGCATCTTGCGTTCTGTCACGCCCTGACGAGTGACCAACAACATGCCATCGGTCACGCGGCCCCATACATTCGCATCGGCCACCGGCACCAGTGGAGGCGAGTCGATGATGATCCAGGCAAACAATGTGCTCATGCGAGTCAGCATGCTGCGGAGTTTCGGCGATTGCAGCAGTTCCAACGGGTTCTCGGGAATCGTGCCAGCCGGCATCAGATCGACCCCCAGATTCTCCAGGTGGTAGATGAATTGTTCCGCAGGCCGGTCACCGAGCAGGAACTCAGTCAGCCCAGCGCGGTTCGTCAACCCGAATCGGTTCGCCATAACTGGCTTGCGCAGGTCGCCATCGATCAGCAGAACTCGTTGAAGTTCGTGACGCGCCAACGTAATCGCGAGATTGGACGACACCAGGCTCTTTCCTTCCTGGACGATGCTGCTGGTGATCAGAAGCCGCTTCAACGGACGCTTCTGCTGCATGTTCTTCAAACGCGTAGCGAGCACCCGGAACTTCTCCGCTCCCAGCCCGCTGGGATCAGTCAACGTCACCAAGCGACTGTCTTCGGAAATGCGGGTGGCGTTGATGGATTGAAAAACCGGACGCTCCTGGAGAGCCGGCTCGTCGGGAACGATGGCGGTTGGACTGGGATCCAGTTCCCGCAAGGCACGCGGGAGTTCACTCCCGCCGACAGCATCAGCGCCCGCGAAACCGTTCCCTGAGGACGTCGGCACGGAAGTCGGTGCCGCTTTTCTTTCTTCCTCAATTCGTTGTAGTGCTTCGTAAATGTAGCCCACTCGGATCCCCTATCTTCTGATCGTTCACGACCGACTTGCTCTAGCCTTTGAAAAACGTAATGGCGAAACCCACGACAACGAAAGAGACGATGAGAAATACGCCGACGAATTCTAGGCGCAGCCCTCGAGCAGCCAGGACTTCTTCGTCGGCCGTGGGCAGCGATGGAATCTCCGCGAGAATTTCGACTGAGACAATCTTCCCGATTTCCTTCTCGTTGTAGATCCGGCCATCGGTGAGTTCTGTTCCGCCTGCTACAACGCCGCCGACCACGATCCCCACGGCCAAACCCATCAGGGCTAGCTTCAGGCGGCGGGGAGAAAACGGCTTGCTTGGAACGCTTGGCGGATCCAGTACCCGGAAATGCTCTCCCTGCTGCGTTTTTTCGAGGTTGGTAGCCATCTCGGACTGATTCTTCTTCGCGAGCAGAGAGTCGTAATACTGCCGTGACTGTTCGTGGTCACGGGTGATGTCCGCAAATTCTTGCTCTCGCTTGGGCCCTTGCTCCAGGCGAGTGCGATAATCGCGAATCTGCGTTTGCAGGTCTTGAATGGAGTGCTGCCGGTTCGCGATCTCCAGCTTGTTGGCTTTCAGCTGGCTCTCCAATTCCGGAATTCCCGAAACATCATGGGGGTCGGTAACCATAGCGACGGAAGCGTCGTCCTTGGCGGCCTTCGCTGGGTCCCCGGAATTCTGATCGGCCAACAGTTGCTGCCGGATGGCTTCCGTCTTGGCAATCTCTTCTTTAACCTTGCGTACATCGGGATGGCGATCGGTGTAGTGCGCGCTCAGGTCGGCGAGCTGTGCGCGCAGCCGCTGCAAGTCCGCGTCCACCGCCCCCAAACCACCCGCCGGAGCCTTACCCTGCTTCGCCGCCGCAGCCCGGGCGGAACGGTACTGCGTCAGAAGCGATTCCAGATAGGTGTTCTGCTGCTTGGCGCGATCCAAGGCGCCCATCTCCGCCATCATTTGGTTTTGCAGGCCGCTCAGGATCTCCACGTTGCCCGACATTTGCGCGGGTAGTTCTCCCGGGTGCCGATCCTTATACTCCCGGACCCGTTGCTCCTGGCTTGCCAGTTTCTGGCGTGCCTCTTCCAGCTGCGCTTCAAGAAACTTCGTGGTATTTTCCGACTGCTCCTGCCGAGCTTCCAGGTTTTCGCTGATGAACAGCCAAGTCAGACGGTCCGTCACTTTTTGCGCTAGCACTGGATCCGGCGACGAATAGTAGATGTTGAAAGCCGAGAGTTGATCGAGGCGGTCGGGCGTCCGCACGAGTTCAATCTCAATGTCCTTGCGCATCCGATCGACAAGCTGATCGGGGCCCATGCGGGTTCGCTCGCGCTGGTAAAGATTCATGTCCTCCATGATCCGGACCAGGCGCGTGCGGCTCAGAATTTGCTGCGTGATGCTGTTGAGGCGATCTTGCAGATCGCCCGCGATATTAGACACGACGTACTGTTGGGGCACCGACGGTTGCTCCACCAGGATCAGAGTGCCCGAGCGGTACACAGCTGGAAGAAACCAGCTCACTGCCCACACCGCAAGCCAGGTCAAAAAGAACGGAATGGCAAAATGCCAAACGCGGCGCCGGGCTAGCGCCACATACTCTTCCCAGGGCAAGCCTTCGCCCGGTTTCTGATCGAAATCTTCAGTCATGTTCTTTATCTTCCTAAGGGTCTGCTAAAGCTGTAGGTGAGGCTGATCTGGGGACGGTTGCGATTGAAAGCGCTCGCGGTTCCAGTCCCCTCCAGGTACTTCTGGTAAGCCCGAACATAACTGGCCTCAAGCGCCAGGTGTGCCCCGATCCGGTGAGAGATTCCAACCATCGCGACGGCCGAGCGCGCATCCCTCGACAACGGGCTGACCGTCTCGATCAGCTCGTCCTTCCCGTAAGAGCCTCCAAAGCGGGCTGCCCCGAGTGCAGGCCCTGCCAGCTGAAACTTCCTCCCACAGCGGGAAACCAGTTCGTGACCGGGCTCGTCAACAGGCTGCTGGTTTCGGACTGCTGCGGACCTGCGAACAGCGAGAAGCTCATTGCCGGTATGACGTTCAGCGTGTAGCTAAACAGCAGGGCGTGCGTCGTGTTTCGCGAGTCGTTCAAATCAGTAAGAATGTGCTGATAGTGGTATGTGAGGCCAATCCAGTGGATCCGCGATATCCGATATGCGAGAAATGACTCGGCCGTCTGCGAATGTGAGTCTGCCAATCCTCCCGACGGCTCGGTATCGGGGAAGCGGAGTTCGTTCGAAAGCCCCCTCGCACCCATCACGCTGTTCGGGCCGAACTGATAGGTGAGTTCGGCACTACCCGAGTTCGAGATTCTGTCGGTCACGGGTGTGATTAGCGTCAGGTTCGATTGCTGAAGAGTTCCAAACGGCGTCTGCTGATCTTGGCCCAGGCCACCCAGGAAGTTCGAGGTCTTGAGGAACGCATCCTTAAGCCTCATGGTCAGGTGGGGCGAAAACCGGTACTCAAGGCCGAAGTCCAGGTTTTGATCGGTCTGATTCCGTTCGCTGAGCCGACGGTAGAAAGTGAAAGCCGGGGCATAAGCTGCCTGCCAGCTCAAACGGGAACGGGTTTCGTTGAGCGAGACGAAAGGCGCTACCGCAAAACTTGTGTCCCCCAGAGGGGCGGTTGCGTTGCCCAACATGTTGTCGTCGTACGCGGTCGCAAACGTAAACCCACCGTTTAAATAGTTCGAACGTTCTCCTTCGGCCGGAAAGAGCCCCGAGACGGATTCCCCGCTCAGAATGGCAGGCAAGACGACTTGGTCGTCGGAAGTGCTGCCCTCCAGACCATAGGCTGGTGCGGGACCGTTCTGGCCCCAAGCCAGTGACAGACTCGACAAAGCGACTAACGTAGCAAGAAAGCGGCGCATATAGACCCTTACGGGATCACCAGAGTGTCCCGCGGTTCGAGCCGGATGTTCTGAGAGGGATTGTCCCCCTTGATCACCGCGTTGTAGTTGAAGGGGATTCGAGTTTGCGATCCGTCGGCCTTCGCGCGCAGAACGTAGATCGATTTCTTTTTCGCGAAGTCGCGAAAGCCGCCCGCGAGGGCGATGGCATCCAATACCGTGGTCGTGTTCGTCAGAAGATAGGAACCCGGCTTTACCACCTGCCCCAGGATGTTGAACCTCTGACTGCGAACCTCCTGCACGATGACGGTCACGTCGGGATCCGAGATGAAGGTCTGCAGTCTGTCTTTGAGCGCCGCCTGCAGTTGGCGAGGCGTCTGGCCGGCGGCCTGCAATTCACCAACTAGAGGCAGTGAGACTTTCCCGTCCGAGCGTACCGGAACGGCACGCGAAATCTCCGGTTCCTTCCACACGTTGATAGCGAGCACATCCCCCGCACCGATCACGAAAGAGTCATCAACGTTCGTGGCAGTGTTGGGTCCGCCTGCAGTAGCCTTCACGTCCGGGTCAGCAGGTTTCTCGGTGGCTCCCTGGGCGCACACCGTTGCGGACATCGTGAACAGTAAACAAATCCCCAGGACTTTGCGCATGAACTGATTCTTTGTACGCATCATGGTAATAACTCCTTGTCTTACAGTGCGGAACCGGACAGCGTCACTTGTTGTGGATTGGTCGGATCCGAATCCGTAATACGCAGCGTGGCGCTTCGGGTGCCTCTGCCCCTCGGAGCGAATCTAACGCTGATGGTGCAGATCCCTCCCGACGCCAGGGAGGAACCGCAGGTGTTGGTCTGTGTGAAGTCGGCGGGATTGGTTCCGGTAAACGAGATGGAGCTGATGCTGAGACTTGCCGGACCAACGTTGATCAATGTAACGGTCTTGGCTGCGCTCGTGGTCCCCACGAACTGGGCCGAGTAGCTCAAGCTGGTTGGGCTCACGATCACCATGGTTCCCGTTCCGCTCAGCGCGACGATTTGCGGACTCCCAAAAGCGTTGTCGCTGAAACTGAGGCTGGCGGTACGAGCCGCAGCTAGCTGGGGCCGGAACGTAACACTGAGCGTGCAGGAAGATCCAGCCGTCAAGGTGGCTCCGCACGTCTTCGACGAGATGGCGAAGTCTGACGCGTTGGTGCCGGTAATGGTGGTGCTGCTGATATTGAGGGTTGACGTTCCAGTGTTTCTCAAAGTGACTGTCTGGGCCGCCGACGTGGCGAAGTCGACTGTCACGGGGAACGTAAGCGAGCTCACCGAAGGAGAAGCCATCGGTCCGATACCGCTGCCGGTCAACGATACCGACTGCGGACTGCCCGAAGCGTTATCAGTGACCCGCAGGCTTCCGCTCCTGGTGCCAGTCGCTGTCGGTTTGAAGGTGACATTGATTGTGCAGCTTGCGTTGATAGCCAGCGCCAATCCGCAGTTGTTGGTCTGTGAGAAATCGCCAGGGTTTGTGCCGGCGAGAGCAATACTCGTAATCGACAACGCCG
>WNFQ01003169.1_pt1 | contig 11969 bp, 9 predicted proteins | sample 5400171 | NCBI WGS metagenome assembly WNFQ01 (sample SAMN13153356, study PRJNA577476) | soil metagenome | isolation source: 20 cm soil under Madrone tree | place: USA:California | collected 2016-06-14
CTGATTTGCAAGAGGGACTGCAGTCTTTGAAGCAAAAGCGGAGTCCCGCATTCAGCCCCATCAGCCCGTTTTGACGCTCAATCGAACACCGAGAGATTTTCATGCCCAAACACGGATCCCGCGGATTGCTTGAGGCAACGGCTTTTAACCGAATCGAAACCGCCTCCCAGAATGTCGTGAGTCACACGCAGCAGAGCATGTTGCGTGATCAGCTCGCCTATCTTCGCGCTCAATCGAAGTTCTACCAGAAGCGTCTTGCAGATGCGGGTATCGACTGGAACACTCTCGAAGGAGTCGCGGATCTTCCTAGAGTACCCTTCACTACGAAGCAAGATTTGCGCGACAGCCTGCGGGCAGCGCCGCCTTTCGGTGAACACGTGGCCGCCGATCCGGCTCAGATAAGGCAAATTCAGGCATCCTCCGGCACCACTGGCAGCCCGTCCTATGTCGCGCTAACCAAAAGTGACTCGCTCCGATGGCAGGAAAGTAGCGCTCGCAGCCTGTTCGCCTGTGGTGTCCGGCCAGGGGACCGCGTTTTGCATGCTTTCTCATTGAGCAAGGGCTTCGTGGGTGGATTGCCAGTCTTTCAAGCCCTGCAGTACCTGGGGGCCCTCGACGTCCCGATCGGCGCAGATGGTGGAGCGGATCGGTTACTCATAGCGTGCCGCGATCTGCGGCCGCGGGCCATTGTGGGCACACCGAATTATCTCCTACACCTCGGGGAACTGGTGCCCAGTACCCTGGGCATGTCGGCACGCGAACTCGGAATCGAGCGGTTGGTCGTAGGCGGAGAGCCTGGGGGAGGCATTCCTGCCATACGAAGCCAGCTGGAGCAGCTTTGGGACGCCAAAGTTACCGAGATGATGGGCGGTGCGGATCTGGGTGTTATGTTCTGGGCGGAATGCGTTCACCAGCGGGGCATGCACATGGTATCGCCGGATCACGTACTGTGCGAACTGATCGATCCCGCTACCGGCGCTACCCGGCCCTTCGAGAAGGGCGTGACAGGTGAGCTGGTCTACACTTCCTTATTACGAGAAGCCTCACCGCTGTTGCGCTTTCGAAGCGGCGATCATGTCCACGTGTTGGACACCGAATGTGAATGCGGTCGGACCGGTCCCATGATTCGCTGTGTAGGACGAACTGACGATATGCTCATCGTGCGAGGGGTTAATGTATTTCCCTCCGCCATACAGGACGTCGTCGGAGGATTGACACCGCAGACCAGCGGGATTTTACGCATACTGGCAGACTTTGCCGGCCATTCGACACAGCGCAATTTACCTGTGTTCGTGGAACGAGGAGAGAATGCCTGTCCAAAGGACGATGCTGCGCTCAAGGCAGAAATTGAGCATCGCGTCAGAAACCGGCTGGCCGTTAAAATCGAAGTCGAGATTGTCCCTTACCGGACATTTGAACGCCCAGGTGCTCGCAAAGTGGCCCTCACCATCCGCCAGCGCCCTCCCCTGTGATCAGGCAAAATGGTTGGCCTGCTCAAACTCGAGTCGAGGGTTCCGTGGGGACAGATTCGGGGCCGAGCCGTAGCCAATGCTGCAGATGAAGTTCGACTTTACATTCGTCGCGTTGAAGAACGTTCTATCCACGGCCGAATTGTCGAAGCCAGACATCGGGGCGCAATCCAGCCCAAGCGCACGTGCGGCAAGAATCAAATAAGCTCCCTGTAGACTGCTGTTGCGAAACGCGGTTACACGCGCAAGCTCCGCATCTTCGAATAACGCACGCATGACAGTTGCCTTGGCGGGGAACAGCTTTGGGAGCATGGTAGAGAAATCCAAATCATAGCCGATGATCACGGTCACGGGCGCAGCAAGGATCTTCCGCCTGTTACTACCGCTCGCACAGCCAGCCAACAGCTCTCTACCCGCGCTGCTTCTCACCCAAACGAAGCGCGCGGGACAGCAATTAGCCGAGGTCGGCCCCATTTTCAACAGATCGTACAGCTCGCGAATGTCGGTCTCGACGACCGGTCGGTCGATCCAGGCGACATGGGTACGAGCTGTGCGAAACAGCTGATCCAGAGCGCGACCTTCGAGTCTGCCGTGCATTGGAATCTCCGAACGCGACCCGCGCAGCATCCGAGACTCAACGGTACCTGGCAGAGTTTACTGCAAGTGCGTCACTGGGCAGTGCCAATGGCCAGCCTTTCGCGAGGTGTCCGCAGACTTCCATGAGACGCGGACCGCGTTTCGCGAGGTCGGCGCAGGAGATTCTCGATACGGGTGCTGCAATACTGACAACCCCGACGCAGCGCCTGACTTCACGCAACTGCATGCATACCGGAGCGGCGATTGCACCGACACCCACTTCCGACTCTTCACAGTTCATCGCAAATCCTCGGTTTCTCGACTCCGCAACGTCTTTCAGCAGACTCTTCAGGTCACCCATGGAGCGGGGCGTGTGCCGTTCGAAAGGCCCCTGGCCAACCTGCGCGATGATTTCCTCATCGTCCAGGGTCGACAAGTACGCCTTTCCCACCGCATGAACGTGCAATATGACGTCCGTTGTCCATGTGGGATCGAGGCGCAGAAGGCGGGCAGAACCTACAGCCGAATGAACCCACACCGGCTTGTCGTTCTCAATGACGGCGAGTCGCACCAACTCACCGGTCTCCTCGGCCAGGGCCCTCAGCAGCGGGTAGCACAGATCGGTCAGCTTGGTCGCCGTCTGTTGCCGCAAAGCGATGTTGCTGATACGGAACGTCAGCTTGAAGCTCTCAGTATCCAGATCCTGGTAGAGATACCCCTTCGTCCGCAGTGTATGCAGGATTCGAAATGCGATCGAGCGATTCACGCCGAGCGCGCGGGCGACAGCCGAAAGCGACAAACCTTCGACTTTGTCGCCCAGCATCTCGATCACATCCATCGTTCGGCTGACAGTGACAAGCGCCTCCGGCTCAGGCTCCGGCGCCGTTACAGCTATACTGCTGGGTTGCTTCCCCCTGCGCGCTCGCTCCGGCTTATGCGGCCTGTTGTCCCGCGACTTCGACGTTTCCGTTGTAATTCTCGGCATTGACCCACCTTCCGAATGGTCGAGCGGTAACGCTAATACCCTTTTCAAGGTCTGTCAAACCAACTCGCTGCGGATCCGGCCCGCACGCTTGACTAATCACGCCATATTTATTAAGGTAACGCGGTTACCTATATTTATCACCTTCCTCATGAAGCTCGCATTGGTCAAATATCAGAACGTGGTTCATCTTGCGTTGCCGGAAAGCGATGGGCTCTATTGCGTGCCGCAGGGCAGGGCGGGGATCCCGCCGGATGTCGTCAGGGTCCTGCAGGACAGGGACATCCAGTCGCATCTGCGCCGGGCCAGGAACACCGGCCGGCTAGAGCGATTGCCGGAGCAAGGGGTAACCTTCCTGCCACCGGTACCCTCCCCCGCCAAGATTGTTTGTGTCGGCCTGAATTATCGGGATCACGTGGGCGAAAGCTCCTTCACACCACCCCGATACCCGGTCTTCTTTATCCGTTTCGCCTCCGGACTGGTCGGTCACGGAGAGGCTCTGCTCAGGCCCGCGTGCTCGGTTCAGTTCGATTTCGAAGGCGAGCTCGTGGCCATCATTGGCAAGAAAGTCCGCAAAGCCTCACTTGCCGACGCCCTCGACGCTGTCGCGGGCTATTCGATTTTCAACGATGCAACCCTTCGCGATTATCAACTCGATCGGGGTCCCCAGTGGACGCTCGGCAAGAATTTCGACAGCACCGCAGGCTTCGGCCCTGCCATTGTCAGCGCGGACGAATTGCCAAAGGGTGCAGCAAATCTGGTTCTCACAACAAGCCTGAACGGAGCTGTCATGCAGCGCGCTTCCACTGGTGATCTCATCTTTTCGGTCGCGCAGCTGATCGTCGCAGCAACCGAAGCCTTCATGCTCGAACCTGGAGATCTGCTGGTCACCGGAACACCGTCCGGTGTCGGGTTCGCGCGCAGCCCCCCTGTTTTCATGAAGGCAGGCGACATTGTGGAAATCAGCATAGAGGGGGTCGGTTTGCTCAAAAATCATATTCTGGATGCTAAGGACGCGAGGGCATCGTGACGGCTTCAACGCTTTCGGCAAGCAACGGACTGGGGCTGCGAATCGCGGCAGATGTCGGCGGTACATTCACGGACGTCGCAACATTTAATGCGGCAACCGGTGTGATCGGCCTGGGCAAGACCCTCACCACACCGGACCGGCTTGTTGAGGGAATCGCACATGGCGTCCATCGGGCGGGCAGCACGTTCGCGAAAGCTGGTCTCTTTCTTCATGGGACCACCGTTGCAATCAATGCGCTGCTGGAAAGGAAGGGCGCCCGCACGGCGCTGCTCACTACGAAAGGATTTCGGGATATCTATGAGATTGGCAGGATCAACCGCCCCGACTCCTACAATCTGTTTTTCAGGAAGCATCGTCCGCTCGTCGATCGTTCGCTGCGCATCGAGATCGATGAGCGAATTTACGCTTCCGGGGAAGTTCTCAAGCCACTCGATGCCGATAAGCTCGAGCGTATCGCAACCGGGCTGGAAGAGCAGAAGATCGACGCTCTCGCGATACTGTTCATGAACTCTTACCGTAATCCTTCTCACGAACTTGCCGCGAAGAAGTTCTTTCTCGGCCGGCTGCCGGGGGTGTTTATCACGGCATCTCACGAGCTCTCACGGGAGTACCGGGAGTTCGAGCGGACTTCGACCGCGGTGGCCAACGCCTATGTCGGACCGCGCGTGGCGTCGTATCTCAAAGACACGGTCGATTTTCTCGACGAGTCTGGATTTCCCGGCCAATTCCTCATCGTCCAGTCGACGGGCGGCCTCTATGACGTATCTCAGGCGAGCCGCGAATGTATCCGCATGCTGGAGTCCGGCCCCGCCGCAGGTGTGATCGCGACGCGCGGTCTATGCGAAGCGCTCGGCGTCAAGCGGGCGATCGCTTTCGACATGGGAGGAACCACCGCAAAGGCCGGGGTCATCCTCGATGGCGCAGAGTTGATGGTCAACTCGGCCATGATCGGCGGCTACAACGAGGGACTTCCGGTACAGATCCCGATGATCGATATCCAGGAAGTAGGCACCGGGGGCGGCTCGATCGCGCGAGTGGTCGCCGGTGGCGCCATTCGGGTGGGTCCTGACAGCGCCGGCTCCAAGCCCGGACCTGTGTGCTATGGCCGTGGGGGCACGCAGCCTACCGTGACGGATGCGAACCTCGTTCTCGGCCGCTTGTCCCCTGAACGATTTCTCGGCGGAGACATGAAGCTGGATCTTGCAAGCGCTCGTCGCGCGATCGAATCCGAGATCGCCGGCCCGCTCGGTCTCGGCGTCGAACAAGCAGCGGACGGCATCATCCAGATTGCGTGCGCTGCGATGGCGAACGTCGTAAAGCGTGTCACTACTGAACGTGGATTCGACGCTCGCGAGTTTGAGATGGTCGCATACGGCGGCGCCGGACCCGTCAGTGCAACCTTAGTAGCGCGCGAGCTGCGTGTTGGTCGGGTGATCATACCCAACGCACCGGGCCATTTCTCCGCCTTTGGCATGTTGCTCGCCGATCTGCGCCGCGACTATGCCCGCACACTATTCCTCAGGCTCGATGCGGCTTTGATCGACAGTCTCCGACCAGCATTCGAGGAAATGGAGAACGAGGGACGTGCCGAAATGCTCGCGGCGGCTGGGACGACGATTCCTGTCTCCGCCGAATACGGAGTCGATATGCGTTATGTCGGCCAGGAGCATTCTGTGACTGTAACTTTCTCGTCCGAGCTCGCACGCGATATGAGCCGGAGTGGCATCAAGGCCGCCTTCGATGCTACCCACGAGCAGCGCTATGGCTATTGTTCGGCCGACGAGCTCGCGGAGATCGTGAGCGTTCGCTGCGTCGTGACCGGCTCCATGCCGAAACCGAAGCTCGTGCGGATCGAGGCGGGATCCGGAACCGTCCCGCCGGAGGCACGGCGTGAAGTCCGCCACGTCTACTTCAGCGCGAATGGGGGGGCTGTTCCAACGCCTGTTTATTCCAGGGCGAGACTCCTCGCGGGCAACAGATTCACAGGTCCAGCGCTGATCGAAGAATATGCAACGACAACGGTCGTGTCCCCTGGCGACGTGGTAACAGTCGATGCATTCGGAAATCTCCTTATCGAGGTCGGTACGTGATGAATACCTTGCAGCCTTCCGACCACGGCCCCATCCAGGACCCTGTAGTCCACAACAATATCGATCCCATCGTTACGGAGATCATCCGCAACGCATTCATCGCCGCGACCGAGGAGATGAAGACGAACCTGATGCGGACCGCCTACAACATGATCATCTACGAGGCACTCGACTTTACCGTCGGCCTCTTCGATGCGCAGGGTGACACGATCTCGATCGGCCTGGGACTACCGATGTTTATCCGGGGCATGAGCGACACGGTCAAGGCAAAGCTCAAACATTTCGGCTCCGAGGGAATCCATCCCGGCGACGTGCTCGTGACCAACGACGCCTATGTCACGGGCAGTCATCTCAACCACGTCACATTCTCATCGCCAATTTTTCACGGTGGCAGGCTCGTCGGCTTCGCTGCGTGTATGGCGCACTGGGCAGATATCGGAGGAACACTCGACGGTATCACCACGGATATCTATTCGGAGGGGCTGCAGATCCCGTTCCTAAAAGCGTGGAGGCGCGGTGTTCCCAACGAAGATCTGCTCGACATCATCCGCATGAACGTTCGCTTGCCGGAACGCGCTCTGGGGGATCTCAAAGCGCAGATCGCGGCCGTGCGCACCGGAGAAAAACGGTTTATCGAGCTGATGGACAAATACGGACACAACGCGGTGCTGGGCGCCATCCAGAGCATTTTCGATCAGAGCGAACAGGCCGCGCGCGCCGCAGTGCGGCACATACCTAATGGCACCTACGAAGCCGAATCCTACATGGACGACGACGGCGTCAACCTGGGACAGCCGATCCCTATCAAAGTACGGGTGATCGTCTATGACGAGGAGATAACAGTCGACCTGAGCGAGGTTAGCGCACAGGTCAAAGGCTTCTACAACTCCGGCGAGACGGCGGGGCTCTCCTGCGCAGGCGTCGCATTCAAGTGCCTGACATCGCCGACTAGCTATCCGATTAACGCAGGCAACTTCCGACCACTGAAGGTAATCCTTCCACCCGGGAGAGTGGTTAGTGCCCAGAAGCCTGCGGCCATGCGCTGGTGGATGACATATCCGATGACCATCGTTGATACGATCTTCAAGGCGCTCGCGCCTGCCGTACCTCAGAAGATCATCGCCGGTCATCACGCGGACCTGGTGGTTGCGGTAATCCACGGACATCATCGCAGCAGTGGCCAATTGTTTCTATATTTGGGCGGCCTGATCGGTGGCGGTTGGGGCGCGAAGCTCGATGAAGACGGCATTAACGCAACAATCTGCATTAACGATGGGGACACTCACAACGGACCATCCGAGCAGGTCGAAGCGAAGTACCCTCTACTGATCGACCACTATGGCCTGCGTGCGGATTCAGGTGGCGCCGGCCGGCAGCGCGGTGGCCTCGGAACCGAACAGGTCGTCCGCGCGCTTTCGGATGTCATGTTTAACGCCCAAGTCGAACGCGTGCAGTGCCGACCCTGGGGGCTCTTCGATGGGCTCTCCGCGGCCGGCAATGAAGTCTCCATCCGCCGCGAGGGAAAAGATCCCGAGCACTACCCGACCGGCAAGGTACTCTCCAAGCTGCTGCGCGCCGGAGACGCCTACGTGATGCGCTCCGGCGGAGGCGGCGGCTTTGGACATCCGCTCGATCGGGATCCATCGCTCGTCGCCGCCGATGTGCGCCAGGGCTATGTGAGCCGGCGTGCTGCTCACATGTGGTACGGCGTTCTGTTCGATGCCGAAGGGATTAACGTCGATCAGGACGCAACCAACGTGTTGCGGGCTCGGATGCGGGCGCTCGGACTACCGCGAGATACCGAAGCTCCCTCCTTCGAGCCGGGTCCGGCAACAGCCACAGGCTCAGATTTCCCAACCTGGTCTGTCGAAGCGAAAAACACTGCTGACAAGCGACGTATCGTCATTTCGCCGGACGATGCAGATGAGAACCGGCAGGAGATCGAGAAATGGGAATCGGAAATCCGCTGGGCAGGGCTGCTGCGAGTTCGCTGTTGCTGCTGTTGATAGCGTGATGTCGTGTCTGTTGCAGAGTGTGGTACACCGACTCGTCATCTCGCGACAGCGGGTGGTGTCGCAATTACGGGAGCGCGGCGAGCGGATCGCGTCGCGTTAGCCGCACATGGACTATGACTACATCGTCGTCGGTGGAGGCAGCGCCGGTTGCGTTACGGCCTCGCGCTTAGTCGCCGATTTCGGAGCCAAGGTGCTCCTCCTCGAAGCAGGCTTCCCGGATCGACATCCTCTCATTCGTATGCCGAGCGGCTTCGTAAGGATGCTGCGCGACCCCGACCGGTTCATGGTGGGCTACGAGTCGGTTCCCCAGCCTGCGCTTGGTGGGCGGACGGTCACAGTCCTGCAGGCGAACGTCTTCGGCGGCGGCAGCTCAGTTAACGCCATGACCTACACGCGTGGCACGTGCAGCGACTACGACCGCTGGGACAAGTCGGTCGGCGGTGTCGGCTGGGGATGGTCCGATATCCTACCCCACTTCATCCGTCAGGAGGGTAATCAACGTCTGGGCGCGCCGTTACACGGCGTCGACGGGCCTCTCAAAGTATCGGATGCCCACCACCCACCCACCGACATTTCGCGGGCGTTCCTGGTCACGTTGCAGGAAATGGGCCTTCCGTTCACGCCCGACGTCAATTGTGGGGATGAACGCGGAGCGACCTACATCCAGTCCACAACCTACCGGGGAACGCGTTGCAGTGCAGCGAAAGCGTTCATTGAGCCTTGCGCGCAAGACAAGCGCCTGACCGTGAAATTCAACTCGGCGGCCTTGCGCATCGTCATACAGCGAGGCCGGGCCATAGGAGTGGAATACGCCGACAGCGCAGGCCGCAAATTCGTCGCGATGGCCAGTCGCGAAATCATTCTGACAGCCGGCGCGTTCATTACTCCGAAACTTCTGATGCTGTCCGGAATCGGACCCGCCGAAGAACTTCGGAAGCACGGCATTCACGTGTTGGTGGACCTGTCCGGCGTCGGGCAGAACATGCAGGATCACAATGACGCGAGCCTGATCATCGAGACGAAGTATAACTACGGCTATTCGGGCGAGGATCGCGGTCTGCGGATGCTCATCAACGGGCTGCAATACTTGCTGTTCAATTCAGGGCCGGTGACTTCCACCGGTTCCGAAGTCACGGCATTCCTCAACCCGGAGTGTCCTGGCAGCGATCCAATCATCCAACTCTACTGTGTCCCGAAGATCTTGCCGGTACCCGGCTGCGGCCCGGCGTCGGAACCCGGGGCGACACTGATTGCCAACCTCATCGCGCCGCAATCGCGCGGCAGCATGCGGCTGCGCTCTGCCGATCCCCGAGATCCGCCGATCGTGGATCCGGGTTGGCTCACGTGCCGGCAAGATGTCGCAGCGCTGATCGCCGGGCTCAAATTCCTAGTCGCCGTTACGCGAACCTCTCCGTTGTGCCGCGCTCGAGCTGGCAGCCGGCGCCTTCCTCGAGTGGAAGGCCATAGCCTCGCTCGAGCGCGGGAGAATATTGAGAAAGGCCGCATCCTTGTTACGCGAGCGCAGCGACTCCATCGCTCGGAGTATGACGCTGGAGCAAGGCAAACCTCTGCAGGAAGCGCAATGGGAAATCGCCTGGACAGCCGATGTCATTGACTGGCAGGCGGAGGAAGGCCGGCGCACCTACGGCCGCGTGATACCCACTGCAGGCGCCGGGCGAGGCGTGGTTGTGAAGGAGCCTGTCGGGCCGGTTGCGGCCTTCGCGCCCTGGAACCTGCCAGCCTTCATTCCAGCCCGCAAGATGGCAACCGCTCTCGCCGCCGGCTGTCCCTGCATCATCAAGCCCGACGAAGAGGTCCCGTTGACCGCGTTGAAAGTGGCTACCGCATTTCTCGACGCAGGAGTTCCCCCTGGTGCGCTGTCGGTTCTCTTCGGCGACCCGCCGGAGATATCCACTCGCCTCATCGCATCCTCCGTCATCCGCAAGGTGTCGTTCACTGGATCGACGCGGGTCGGCAAACAATTGGCGGGTTTGGCGGCAATGGGTGTCAAAAAGCTGTCGATGGAGCTCGGCGGGCATGCGCCGACCATTATCTTCGACGATGTGGATCTCGATTCCGTGGTCGCGCAATCCGTTCCATACAAATTCCTCAACGCCGGCCAGATATGCTCCGCACCGACGCGCTTTTACATCCATGCCGACGTTCACGACTCGTTCGTCGAGAAGATATCCAGCGCCGCACGCAAGCTGAAAGTCGGTGATGGTCTCGACCCTGCAACCCAGATGGGTCCAATGGCGAACCCGCGTCGGATCGAGGCGATGGAGCGGCTCTGCGCGAACGCGATTTCAGCCGGCGCGCGCCTGACTACCGGAGGAAGCCGGATCGGCAACCGGGGGCATTACTGGCAGCCGACGGTTCTGGCCAACGTCCCGGAAACGGCCACCATCATGAACGAGGAGCCCTTCGGTCCCGTCGTAGTGACCTCTGCTTTCGAAGACGAGGCTGAGGTTGTGGCGCGCTCCAACAGGCTACCCGTCGGACTTGCCGGTTACATCTTCACGGGCAGTGCGGCCCGCGCGACCCGAATCGCCCATGCGCTCGAGGTTGGACTGGTCGGCATCAACAACTTCGGCGTGTTCATGCCGGAGGCTCCGTTCGGCGGCATCAAGGAGAGCGGCTATGGCAGCGAGGGCGGCACGGAGGGCATCGAGGCGTATCTGACGACCAAATTCATTCACCAGACATGAAGATCGGGCCCCTTCGATGCTCAACATTGACACCCTGAAGCAGGCGCTGGCGAGTTTTCCAAGCGGCGTGGTGATCGCCACGACCCTCGATCCGCAGGGCCGACCTCATGGCTTTACCGCCACCTCCTTCAGCTCGGTATCGATCGAGCCTCCCCTCGTGTTGCTCTGCCTGGCACGCACAGCACAGTGTCACGAGGCATTTTCCGGCTCACAGTACGTGGCGATCAGTCTGCTGGGGGCCGACGGCAAGGCACTTGCCGAGAGATTCAGTACTACGGTTGGAACTCGCAAATTCGAAGTCCCGGAATTGATCAAGGGACCCCACGGACTGGTCCTCGTTCAAGATGCAATCGCATCGCTCGTGTGCGTCAAACGCCAAATGCTCACGTGCGGCGACCATACCATCCTGATCAATGAAGTAGAGACGATCTCCAATGAGCCCTCTCGCGAAGCGCTCATCTTTTATCGACGCCGCTATTGGTTGCACGACACCTCGTCCGACAGCTTTCGTCGCGCCCTCCAACAGTGACCCAGCTTAGCCCGGGAGATTACCGATGCAACCCGAATTCAAGGCAATTGTTCAAAGTGAGTATGGTGCTCCGGAGAAGGTTTTGAGAATTGCGAAGCGCCAATTACACAGCCAGGAGCTCGGAGCTGACGATGTTCTCGTGAAGGTCCTCGCGCGACCGATCCATCCCGGTGATATCCAGATTCTTTCCGCTCTTCCTCAAGCAGGGCCGGTTGAGCCCATTCCGGAGGGAACTCTAAGAGTTCCTGGGTTTGAAGGCGTCGGGACGATCCTCCGGCTCGGAACAAACCCCGCGGTGGCGAAGACGTTTAGCGAAGGCCGGCGGGTCGCGTTCTTTCCGGCAATTGGCTCTTGGGCAGAATACGTGGTCGTTCCATACAACTCTCTCTTACCGGTTCCGGACGAAATTCCCGATCCGGTTGCGGCGCAGATGCTCATAAATACAATCACCGCATCCGTACTCATCAAAGCTGGTCACAATTCACTCAAAGCTCCGATTACGCTTCCCGTTTACATCCTTCAGAATGCGGCAGCATCCGGCGTTGGGCGTTTGCTGACTCAAGTTGCTTT
>WNFQ01003172.1_pt1 | contig 11968 bp, 7 predicted proteins | sample 5400171 | NCBI WGS metagenome assembly WNFQ01 (sample SAMN13153356, study PRJNA577476) | soil metagenome | isolation source: 20 cm soil under Madrone tree | place: USA:California | collected 2016-06-14
GGCTTCAGGTCGGTCTTGGCTGTATCCAGCTTTCGCCTTCGTGCCCGTCTAGACGTCTCCATACCTTCTGCTTCCTCCGGCCAGCGAGGCTATTACCCCCCGCTTTTGGATATGGCGCCCCTCATTTGAGCGCCAGAGGGACTTTAACCCTCCAGAACAACGCGCTGCTCAGCGCACACTTCCGAATCGCCGACGATCCGCAACCTTGACAAACTCTGAGACGGGCGCGGCGTCCTGCGCTCAACAAGCAGCTTAAATCCAGGGCACAGTTTGCCAATCGGCATGCTTATCCCTGATTATCTTCCGATCTTTTTGTACGGCAGGCCATTCTGCGTTTCGGGGCGGCGGCTTGGATCAATTACGAGTAACCCGAACGTGCTCTCTGTCCGCAGTTTCCCTAGCTGACCGTCTTCCTGGCACCATGCTACCCTAGGCGCTTAAACCAGCTTCGTTCAACTTGGGGAATGAATACGATGATCTCCGTAAAACGAATACTGCTGTTCTCTCTCATCACCATCCCTGCCAGCCTGCTCGCCCAGGCCCCTCCAGTGCAATCAAAGTACAAGCCGGAATACTTCACGTTCCAGGAAGTCATGATTCCAATGCGCGATGGCGTTCGTCTGCAGACCGTTATCCGGAGGCCTAAGAATGCCGTGGGTCCGCTGCCAATGCTGTTTGCGAGAACTCCATACGGAGTGCCCGAAGATTCTAATTCGTTGACGGAATCCGGTTTGTTTGACGACCTGATCGCGGATGGCTATATATTCGTGTCGCAGAACATCCGGGGACGATTCAAATCTGAAGGGACGTTCATCATGCAGCGTCCGCCGCGCGACAAGAATGATTCCAAATCCGTCGACGAATGTACGGACGCTTACGACACCATCGATTGGCTGTTAAAGTATCTTCCGGACAACAATGGCCGAGTCGGCATGTGGGGAATTTCCTATCCGGGCTGGCTGGTGACCCAGGCGCTGCTTGATCCGCATCCCGCACTGAAGGCAGCCAGCGAGCAGGCATCCCCCGATGACATGTTCATCAATGATGACTTCCATCACAACGGCGCGTTCCGCCTGAGCTATGGCTTCGAGTACTCCGCCCTGCTCGAAAGCTCGAAGGAGAAGAACACTAACTTCGACTTCGATCAATACGACACTTACTCCTGGTACCTGGGGCTTGGCGCACTTTCCAATGCGAACCAGCGCTACTTCCACGGGAAGCTGCCCACTTGGAACGACTTCGTCGAGCATCCAAACCACGATTTCTGGAAGCAGCATTCCGTAACCGCGTATCTGAAGCACACTACCGTGCCCAACCTCAACGTCGCTGGCTGGTACGACCAGGAAGACTTCGTGGGCCCGACCCGCATTTACGCGACGCTGAAGCAGACTGACACGGATCATCTCAATTACTTTGTTGCTGGCCCCTGGAACCATGGGGGGTGGATGGATAAATCTGGACGCAAACTGGCAGACATCGACTGGGGCAGTGACATCTCAGGCTATTATCGCTCACACATTCTGGCCCCTTGGTTCGCGCATTGGCTACACGACAAACCGCTCACGGAACCAGCGGCATTGACCTACCAGACCGGCACTAACGTTTGGAAGAGCTACGACGAATGGCCACCCAGAAAGGGGATCACAGACAAGAAGCTATATTTGCGCTCTGGCGGCAAACTCTCGTTCGAGCCGCCCGCCGAGCAGGACGCATTTGATTCCTACATTTCTGATCCGGCAAACCCAGTGCCGTACCGCAACCGACCCATTACGCCGACTTATCCCGCGCCAGCCTGGACCACTTGGCTGGTCCAGGATCAGCGCTTCGTAGAGCATCGTCCTGACGTGCTGTCTTGGGAGACCGATCCGCTCGTAGAGGATGTTACCGTCACCGGAGACATCATTGCCGACCTGTGCGCTTCCACCACAGGGAGCGACAGCGATTGGATAGTGAAGCTGATTGACGTCTATCCAGAGGACTACCAGAAGATCACGGAAGAAGACGCAACCAAGGGTACGGGGCCCGTACTGAACGGCTACCAGTTGATGATTGCCGATGAGATTCTGCGCGGGCGATATCGTAACAGTCTAGAAACGCCTGCGCCCATCACGCCCAACCAGGTTACGGAGTACAGGATCGACCTGCACCCCAACGACCACGTCTTTCTCAAGGGCCACCGCATCATGGTGCAGGTGCAGAGCACGTGGTTCCCTTTGTACGACCGCAACCCGCAGAAGTTCGTCGACAATATCTACAAGGCAATCGACGCTGACTACGTGAAGGCAACGCAGAGAGTGTACCGCTCGAAGGGGGCTGCCTCGAGCGTGGAACTGCCAGTGGTTGGGAAATAACAAGTATCGCAGAAGAAGCTCACGTCGAATCGTGTTTTCTGACATGCGACGAAATGCCACGTTACAGTGCCAACCTTACAGAGGCGGGATTGCGCCTGGGCAGGCCGCGTCTCTTTCGCCGTGGCCAGGCGCGAGGGTTTCACCGGCCCAATCCGCGCTCGGTCGCAAGCTCGTTCTCTACCGCTCCCGCCGCACAACTCGCCCCGGTTTGACGCCAGTGTGCTCGCCGTCACGAATCACCGCAACTCCATTAACCCAAACCCCCGAAACCCCCGTCGCGTATTGCATCGGTTTGTCGAAAGTAGCGTGATCCTGAATCGTCTGCGGATCGAACACTACCACGTCCGCGAAGTTTCCTTTCTTCAGCAAACCGCGCTGCGCGATTCCGAGATTCGACGCCGGAAGGGAAGTCATCCTGCGCACCGCCTCCGCCAGCGGCACCAGCTTCTCGTCGCGCACATAACGCGCATACACGCGGGCGAAATTGCCATAAGCCCGCGGATGCGCGCTCGATTTCAGAAAGACCCCGTCGATCCCCCGCGTATCCTCGTCCGACCCGAAGCTTACCCACGGCAGCACGATCTGACGCCGCACATTTTCCTCGCTCATCAGGAAGTACACCGTGCTTACCTTCGAATCGTCCTCGATCACCAGGTCCATCGCGGCATCCTCAGGAGTCGTGTGGCGCATGCGCGCGACTTCGCCCAGCGTCTTCCCCGTCAGCGGCTTCAGCTTTTCGCTTTTGAAACCGATCAGCAGCACCTTATCGGGCGAACCCGTGGCCAGAAACAGGTTGTCCCATTTGTCGTTCGGCGTCTGCATCTCCTGCTTCACGCGCTTGCGGATCGCTGGATCCTGCAATCGCTTCCGCCACGCTTCCAGCCCGCCTTCCTGTACCCACGGCGGCATAGACGCGTCGAGGCCCGTGGCGCCGGCCGTGTAAGTATACATATCCGCCGTAATCTGCAGGCCCGCGGCGCGCGCCTCCTCCACTTTGCGGATCACCTCCGGAAGCCTGCTCCAGTTCTTTTCGCCTGATTCCTTCAGGTGATAAATCTCCGCCGGAATCTTTGCCCGCCGTGCGATCGAAATCAACTCGTCGATGGCCTCGATCTCTCGGTCGCCTTCGTTCCGGATATGCGAAATGTAGATCCCGTGATACCGCGCAGCCACCTCCGCCAGCGCGACCAGTTCGTCGGTCTGAGCGTAAGTCCCCGGCTGGTAGATCAAGGCCGAAGAAACTCCCAGAGCGCCGTCCTCCATCGCCTTCGCGGTGATCTCGCGCATCCGGTCGAGTTCCGCTGGACTCGGAGCCCGGTTGGCCCGGCCCAGCACGTTAACCCGCGGAGTTGCCGCTCCCAGGAACGAAGCGATATTGGTCGAGATCCCTCGCCGCGCGAGCGTATCGAGCCCCTCGGCCAGCGTATGCCACGTGACGTCGTAATGTATGTCGTTTTCCTGCTTCTCATACTCCGCTCGCATCGCGTCATTGAGCGGTCCCATCGATTCGCCTTCGCCGAAAATCTCCAGCGTCACTCCTTGCCGGATGTCGCTTTGCGAACGGCCGTCCCCAAACAGACCCCACTCCGCGCTCATCATGTTGATGAAGCCGGGCGCGATCGTCTGGCCGTGAACATCCCGTTCCGTCTTGCCCCGGGCATCGCCCAGATCCCCGACCGCAACAATCCTGTCGCCGTCGATGGCCACGCCGCCCGCCACACACGGAGCGCCGCTGCCGTCGCAAACGCTGCCATTTCGCAGGACCACATCGTACTGCGGTGCACGAGCGCACGAACTGAGAAAGACGGCAGTGGCGAATGTCACAGACAGCGGAGCGAGATTTTTCAATAGGCCCCCTCTTCGGGTATGGCGATTGAGTGTATCTCACTTACGTTCGCCCTGCAGCTTGATAGGGAATGGATTACGGGCTACTCTTCCCTTATCGGATTGGGGAAGAGTTGCCGACGATCCGCCCGGAATGTGCCGTGCGCGAACATGTAGCCCGTTTGTTTTTCTCACAGAGTATCCGGCTTACGAGGGTGGAAGGACGGAGACGGATTCCTATTCTGTAATCGCTGCGCGGTGCGGCGGTTTACCCTCCTCATGAAACGAGAGACACTTCAAAGCTCGACCGCCGCCCCTTACTTCGACCGTGGTAGCTTCCGCTTTGCCGAGACAGGGCAGACTGAACTCGACCTCCATCCTCGGGCGTGAAGCTTTTCCACGCTACTGTTTGTGGATTTGGATGTTGCCGCTCGTTATGAACCCTCCATTACTGTAGGAGAAATTTTGTCCGGTTACGCTGATGAAGAACGTGTCCTTGCCCGCGCCAGGTTCAGCATTATCGCAGGCGTTTACCGTGTATGTGTAGCCCGGTTTCTGGTTCACCTTGGCATCGCCCTTGAACGTCCCGCAGTTGCCTTGGAAAGTGACCGACGGCACACTCGTGTTCGCGCTGTGCACATCGATGCTCCCGCTCCCACCCGTAGCGCCATCATCGTGATAGGAAAGAGACGCTTTGGGTTTATCATTCATCGCGACAAACCCGAAATTGGCGGTGAGACCAGACGTTTGAGAAGCAATCTGGCCGCCACCGGTGATCTTCTCTGCTCCTGGCGGCGGTGGCGGAGGGCTACCTGCGCAACTTCCGGTCGTGACAACGGAGCCGGCTGTTGCCATGAGCTGGTGCGTGAAGTTTGCCCGGATCAGCCGGCGCGCCGCCGGGTCGTCATATCCGGTGTGGTCAGTAATCGTGACCGGCGAGAGCTTGTGATCGTCGGAGAAGGCCACATTGGCGAAGTGCCTTGGGTCGAACGCGATTTGGAACAAGTCGGCCAGGCTGCGGTCGGCGTTCCCGCCCAGGCCCCCCGTTGAGACTGTACCGCGGTGGATGTAGTCCGCAGGCGGCGTGTCGGTCGAGTGGTCGCTGATCTTGCTCTGGACGAAAGTGGGAGTCGCCGTGTTCCCATTCACGGACTCGGCGTAGTACACGTTCCACTTCGCCCAGGCGGACATGCAAGTGGTGCTCCCCATCGAGCAAGGAGAGAGCATGGAGCGGTCGTTGGAGTTGCCCGGCCGGTCGTCGCCGAACCAGACGATTCCGACGTGGCCGTTCGCGTCGGCCCCGATCCAGGGGAAGACGTTGGCGTTGCCGATCGTCGTGCCTGAGTTCACCTGCGTGGGTGGAGTCGTCCAGGTCGTGCCTTGATCGGAGGAAGAGGAGAAAAGGATCTTGCTATTGTCCGACCAGACCGCGTAGACGAACCCAAAGTCATCCACGGCAAGGGCAGGGAAAAGATTGACAGCGCCCTGATTCTGCGCACCCGCGGGGCCGGCGAAGATCTCGTGGTCGGTGAAGGTGAATACAGGCAAGCCCATCTTCACGTCCGTCGAGACGCCGACATAGACGCTACGGAGTGCTCCACCCGTCAGATTTTCCGTTACGCTGTCGGGAGCTACGAAGATCTGGTAGAGGTTCCCGCGGCTGCTTGCGCACTGCGTGCTGCGGTCCACCTTGATCTGGCCAGCGACGTTGGCGCTGTTGGTGGCCGGCACTCCGCCTGCAAGCGGGAACGTCTGGGGGTCAATGGCCTCGCCGAAGCCGTCCACATAGGTGAAGCCGCCGTCGTTCGAGCGCTGCACCTCGATGTTGAAGGTTCCCACGTCATGATAGTTGAGGTACACGTTCTGGCCACCGAATCCCTCGATCCACTGCCGGTCGTCTCCCGGAATCAGCGCGACGGCCGGGTTCGGCTGGCTGAAGGTGTCACCCCGATCGGTCGAATGCGTCCCGGTGACGCCGGGGGCGAGTGTCAGGCTCACGAGGGCTAGATTCGGGACGCCACTCGTCGGATAGTTGACAGCTATGTCCACGTCGCCGCCACCCTCGGCGAGACCAACGAATGAGCAGGCGAAAGCCGCGAGGCCGCAACCGTCTGGCCGGCCTTCGTATTTGAACGGGTAGGTGCCGCCCATACCGGGCATGCCGTCCGTCGTGGCGTAGTAACGCCACAGGTCCACGCCGCCTGGTACGCCGCGGATGCTGGAGACATACACTGTGCCCTGCTGATCAACCCGGACGCTCGGCTCGAGCGCACGATTGACAAAGGCGACGCCCGAGGGCCCAATCGGCGAAAGCGTGGGCATCGGAAGCTCCTGGTTGTCGCTGAAACCGTTGATGGCCAGGACGGAGCCGTAGCCCATCAGCAGAGCCAACGCACCCACCAGGCACATGAGGCCAAGAGCTAGACCAAAATGCAATCGAGGCTTCATACTGGCGACCTCCTTGCGTTTAATCATCGTTTCCTCCAGATTTTGGACACTTGATGGGGAGCCACCTCAACGATAGTGAACTGGCTTTGGATGGCCCTGTTGATGCTGGCCAGACTTCTAGGCCAGATACTTGCCGTCGTAAATCCAGGAAACAATTGAAAACTGTTTCCAGCAAACACCTGAATTGGGAGGAGAAGTAAACCCGATAGGTCTCTATGACTCTATGGATAGGAATAGACTGACCTAGGCAGGCTACATTTAAGGTCTGTGTCCGGATCACGGCAAACCGGAAGCTATCGGTTCGTCGGAAGCTATCGGTTCGTCGGATTAGTACCGTCAAACGCGCATCTCGTCAGGGGATTATTTCCTGACGAGATGTCGACTTGGACGAAGCCGCCCGTATCTTAATCGCGAGCGACAGGCTGAAATGGGATACACGAAGTGCAATCCGCTGCCCCTGCACCACCAATGTCCACACCGATAAAAGCTACGTGATTGGTCGGTTGGGCGAGTTGGGCAATTCACGGCCCTTTCAAAAAGCTAAGTGATTGTGGCGCCGCGCCTTAGCTTAGATTTTTCCTCGTTCGCAATGAGGAGGCCGGGGGTTCGAATCCCCTCTCGTCCACCATCTTTCAAACGACCTCGAGCGTGCCAAACAGTCCTACCGCGGCATGCTCGGACTAAGTTCGCTACCGGATAGCTTCCGGTACCTCGTCATCCACCCGGAACGACATTGCCTAAGCGCCGCCGCATCGGTAAACCCTAGCCGAAAACACTAGCCGACTTCTCGTTACTTATCTTGCGGGACGGTAATGACCTCCGCAGACGACAGTCTCTATTCTTTCGAACAGGGATTTCTCGTGTCACCTACCGCAACGTTTTACAATTCCCACTAATGACGACGATTTGCAAAAACAATGCCTAGGCGGGCCAGTGTAAACGCAGAACGTCACGACAAAGCGGTCCGCGAGCACTCTTGGACCGGCTGCCATTGCTCATGCGTCAGAACGCTCGGCCCTGCGGATTTGGTTGTATAACCAAAGTTTGGCAGTGTTCCACTCCCTCTTCACTGTGGCTGGGGAGACGCCCAAAACTTGAGAGGTCTCCTCAATTGAAAGGCCGCTGAAGAATCGTAGCTCAACGATTCGGCACTGTTGCGGGTCGACCTTAGCCAGCCCGTTCAAGGCGTCATCGAGCGCAATCAGATTTACACTCCGGCTCTTGGCCGGTGCAATGGATTCGTCCAGCGTCAGCTTGTATCCTGGGCCCCGCTTCGCCGCCTTCCGACGGCGCGCGTACTCAACCAGAATCTGACGCATCAGTTGCGCAGAGACGGCAAAGAAGTGGGCGCGATTTTCAAAGTGCATTGGCTGCTGTTTAATCAGGCGGAGATAGGCCTCATGCACGAGAGCTGCACTCTGCAGAGTGTGGTCAGGACGTTCTTTTCGAAGGTAGCGGTGCGCTAATCGACGTAGCTCGTCGTAAACCAACGATAAAAGGAGGTGCAAAGATTCTTCGTCACCGGCCCGCCATTTGGCCAGTAGCTCGCTGACAGGCAGGGATGTGGTCTCTGGCACAGTGCATCTACCGTGGAATCTGATTCCTTTGACAGAAGATATCGGCTTAAAAGGTCGAAGTCAATTCATTGAAAAGGCAGATACTTACTGGTACGGTGTGTTTGTCTATTTTGAAGGTTTCGCCGCAACGTTTTTTTTTCAAACCAAGTGAGCTGATTCTGCTCCCAATTGCACTTTAAGGGGTAAGGATCACACCGGGGAGCGGCGGCGGCACATCGCTAACAATTTGCTTCGTGGCTTACGCAATGGGCGATTCTTTTGGTAGTCATTACGGGTCATTACGGGTCGTTGTGGTCCCTAAAGGTCGAGTTATAAACTGTTAGGACTTTTGAGCATGGAGGGGAAGGCCCTCATGTTAAAAGAGCGAAGGTCGGAAATCGAGAGGCTGTATTTCTCCGCCAGCGAGCTAGAACCTGCCGCGCGGGTGGCATACCTCGAACGCATGTGCGGTAGCGATCTGGATCTGCGACGGGAAGTCGAGTCGCTTCTTGAGTTCTTGGAACCCGTTCCGAGCCAAACGCCCGATACGCCTGTTCCTTCCGGCGAACAGATTGGGCCTTATACCATTCTGGAGTTTCTCCGAGCGGGCGGAATGGGAGAGGTTTACAAAGCGCGCGACACGCGTCTCGGTCGGACCGTCGCAATCAAATTCCTTCCGAGTGCCTTGGCCGACAATGCGGCAGCGCTCGATCGTTTCCAGCGCGAGGCCTGCGCCGCCTCCGCTCTGAATCATCCCCGTATTTGCACAGTACATGACATTGGCGATTATCGTGGGCGGCCCTTCTTTGTAATGGAACTCCTGGAAGGACAGTCACTAAACGAGCGCATATCCGGCAAACCGGTTCCGGTTCCTGAACTCGCGGATCTCGCCGCGCAGACCTGTGACGCGCTTCAAGCCGCACATGCGAAGGGAATCGTTCATCGCGACATTAAACCGGCAAATATATTCCTGACGGCAAATGGGCAAATCAAAATTCTTGACTTTGGGCTGGCGAAGCTTGTCGAGGGGAGTCATTCCACGGCCACCACCGTGACTGCGACCGAAGCCGAGATTATCGCAAGGGCCATCACGCGAACGCGAATTGGCAGACTTATGGGGACGCCTGCCTATCTTTCGCCGGAGCAGGCGCGCGGCGAAGAAGTGGATGCTCGTACCGACATCTTTTCGTTTGGACTCGTGCTGTACGAAATGGCGACTGGCCGCCCTGCGTTTCGCGGCCAAACCTCGGGAGAGCTAATCAATGCGATTTTGCACGAAACTCCACCAAAGCCGTCGGCAGTGAACCCTGCGGTCCCCTCTAGCCTGGAACAAATAATCTTGAAAGCGCTCGAGAAAGAGCGCAAGGTCCGCTACCAGTCCGCGAAAGAGCTTCTGACGGATCTGGGCGAATTCCAGGAGGCCAAGCAGATTCGTACGGCCTGGAGAGCCCGGCTTGTAATCGCGGCTGCCGCTTTGGCTCTCACCACGGGCATGGTGATAGCGATAATCTTGTCGAAGGGGTCTGTCAATGACGCACCTAACATCGTCCAACGGCAGGTAACCTCCAATCCGATCAATGACTCGGTTTACGTTGCGGCGATCTCCGACGACGGCAAAGAGGTCGCATATACCGATCTTCGCGGTGTTCATGTCCGGGCGCTCGGTACAGGCGAGGTCTATGACATATCCGTGCCTCCCGGTCTGTGCTTTCGGTGAGCAAACCTGGGCTGGTTCCCGGGAGGAACCAAACTTCTTATTAGCGGTCTTGGGGGAACTGGTGTCACAGGAATATGGACGCTAGCAACGATTGGCGGCGAGATCCGGAAGATTCAAGACAATATTGGCCAAGCGGCACTATCTCCAGATGGCTCTCGGATTGTATTCGAGAGAGCGCAGAAGCTTTGGCAGATGGGGCCGAATGCGGAAGACCCTGTGCCCATTGTCGAGGCTCCGCATGGTCCTCAGTTCGCGGGACACGCTGGGTATTCGAATTGCTGGGGACTGTCGTGGTCATCCGATGGTCACTGGTTAACTTACCTTCGCAAGACGGGCGAGACTGATCCCATTGCCTTAGAGGCTCGCTTTCCGGGGGATGGGCGCACTGCAACCATTTTCAAAGACCCGGACTTGCGGGGTTATGTCTGGCTTTCGGCCTCCAAGATTGTGCTAGACCGGTGGGAGGCTACCGACAAGCCATACTCGAATCTCTGGCAAATTGAGGTTGATAGCAAGAACATGAAGGCCGTGGGGAAACCACGCCGACTTACGAACTGGGCAGGATTTTCCATCGACAGCATGAGCGCGAGCCGGGACGGCAAGCTGTTAGCGTTAACCAGGAGGACGGAACAAAGCAACGTTTTGGTCGGCGAGTTAGCGGACCATGACAGCAGCCTATCTCATTTGCGTCGCATTAGTCTTGAAAATCGAGTGGAATGGCCGGGCGGCTGGAGCGGCGATAGTAAGGCGCTGTTATTCCAGTCCGATCGTACTGGAAATATGAATATTTTCAGGCAGCGCATCGACTCAACAAATTCCGAGCCGGTAGTCATGGACCAAAATGATAACCGCGCGCCGGTATTGAGCCCAGAGAAGGAGTGGGTCCTTTATTTTGCTTGGCCGCGGTCGGCGGCCCAGGTAAACACAGCGACCTTGATGAAGAGGCCCGTCGGAGGCGGGGCTTCCGAACTGGTCTTGAACGCTAGGGGCTTACCTGGCTCTGCTCAGACATCTTACCGCGTTGTGATGCCGACAATGACCGGTCAACCTGCCTTTCGCTGTCCTTCGCAGTCGGGTCCTTCCTGCGTCCTGAGCGAAGCGGGTCCACACGCGGTGGTGTTTTACTCCTTTTCTCCCCTGCCCGCCGCTAGCAAGTCTCAGCTCTTTCAGATTGAAGTAGGTGATCCGAACGCCTTGTCCTGGGATCTTTCGCCCGATGGTTCCCGAATCGCATATGCCGAGCTCACATTGCGTTCGGCTTCGATTCATATCCGCGAACTCGGGGCGAATACCACTCTGGACATCCCTCTGAAGGGCATAACGGAGTTGTCCACACTCTCTTGGTCTGCGGACGGGAAGAGCCTTTTTGCCACGACATTTGCACTTACTGGAAGCTCGCTCTTTCACGTCACCCTCGATGGTGGATATCGTCTTTTGTACAAGGGAGCCAAGGAGGTTGAGGGAGCGAAGCCATCTCCGGATGGGCGCTATCTCGCGTTCGGTGATGTTGTGTCAGCCAGCAACGTGTGGCTCGTCGAGGGATTCCCCAAGTAAATTCCAGCCTTCCTTATGCAATGCTGCAAGCGGAATTGAGTTTTCAGCCCGAGGGGGTTCTTTCGTCGATCCTACCGTTCGGCCCGCAAATTTCTTTCAGTATCGTGAGCCAATTCTCCCCTGAATTGCACTTTAAGAGTTAGAGAGTACAAGCAAGCACGTAGGGCGAGTAGCCATAGGCCCCGCTCCGGCGCCCTCGCCTTCGCGCTCCACGAAATCTCGAGGAGGACAGAATGCACATACATGTGCAATGGCGAATGTTCATTGTCTCAGGACTCTTTATGTTGGGCAGCAACAGTGCCGCCCAGTCTTTCAACTTTACCTCTGTAGATGTGCCTTGCAGTAATTGTCCCGGCGGGATCGCGCGGCGCACGGCCGCCGGTGGAATCAATTCGGCCGGCGAAATCGTTGGCGTGTACACGGATGCTGTGGGCAAGTCGAACGGATTCCTGCTCAGAGACGAAGAATTCATTACGATTGAGGTTCCAGGCAGCCTAGTTGGTGTTGCCGGTACCCTC
>WNFQ01008873.1_pt1 | contig 11964 bp, 12 predicted proteins | sample 5400171 | NCBI WGS metagenome assembly WNFQ01 (sample SAMN13153356, study PRJNA577476) | soil metagenome | isolation source: 20 cm soil under Madrone tree | place: USA:California | collected 2016-06-14
CCCCCGGGCCTGTGACAGATTGCCTAACCAAACCCAGTCCTCCTCTCGCTCACTGGAAAGGTCCTCCAAGACTCGGAATTCCCCACAAAGGGCCTGAGGTGGAAGGTCAGATACTAGGAATTCGGTCACGGTGTACTTTCATCATCCTATGATAAATATATGGCCAGTCAGCGGCGTATTCACAAATTTCGTGTTTCGGTTGTGATAAAACCCCTTCGTGTTCGAATGCGTCTAATACAGCCAGATGCTGTGTGTGCCCACACCGGTGAAGCTCCTCAGTAGCAGCAGCAAGTCTCGGAAATACATATTCGCGACCGAGACTTATAAACAGTTCAAACTACAGTCCTGAATGGATCCGACCCTCCGTGTTCCAACCCCGCCAGCACGGCAGTACGAACAGCAGCCAAATACTCCCTCAGTCTTCGTCCATTCTCCCCCGCAAACTCGGTGAACAACATGTACCGCGAGTCGGCGACGACATTCGCTAAATGCAAGGCATGTCGGACGTTCCTGAAAAAAAAGAAATAATGGTTGGCCCATATGAGGACGCGCGAAATGAGCGTAGTAAGACGCACTGCGGTGTGTGTGTCCGTGACGAGACGAGGAGCCCGTGCAGGCGAAGTATGAGCTCCGGGATGAATATTTGTCGGATGCGCGCCAGTTCCCGCCCACGACGGTCTGCTACAAGAGCATTAGCTCCGAAGTGAGCGATAAATTGCAAAAAAAAAAAGGAAACATCACTGAGGATTAGAGGTACGTACCGGCGGGGATATCGGATTCCGGGACCAGCCAATCCACGGTCAACAACTTCAGTATCTGCTCGCGCGCACTAGTCACCAAGCCCTACACTCCGCCATGTGAGACGAGTGATAACGAATGAAGAAAAAAGTGGTGCGCACTCCATAATCCTTGAGCCATGCTGCGCGCGTATCCCGACTCATTTGCGGAGCTTCCAGCGTCTGGCACTCCGTAATGCGCTCGAGCGTTTCCCAAGCAATAAAGAACTGGCGATAATCCAAATATTCGGCCGCGCGCTCTTCGGGTGTACTAATGGCCGCCAGTTCCGGCGGGAGCATGTCGAGAAGCAAACGCGCCGCATTGACCCTTCCGCGAGCTGACACAACGCAAACAAGTATCAGCACCGTAAAGGATAACACGAGAAGAAAAGACAAGACAGTAAGTGCGCACCGAGCAGGTGCCTCAGGATAACGTTCGCCTGTTCCAACGCCGTGTCATACGTGTCTGTCTCGACGACCGTCCACTCGATCGATCGAACAAGTAGTATCTCTGCTTCTTCCGGGGGGTCGAGCACCGCCTTTGCCAGATCCGGTAGAGGCCCCTTGACGGACGAGGGGAGGTTGTCGAGAGCGCGCTCGATAGTGCGCTCTGCTGTGACGATCGCCACGCGGGGAACGTCCAAACCGTGTTCGCGGGCGCGCTGTAGTGCCGTGCGACGCTCTGCCGGGTCCGCGGAGAGCGCGAGAGAGGTCAGGAAGAGGGCATAACGCTCGACTGCGTTGTCGCCCAGAGCACCAGCGTACATTGCGATGAGCGAACGCTGTCCTGCACCCTATCAACGCAGTCCCGTCAGAGTCAAGTTATACTGAAGAGGGGTAAAGGAAAGGACGCGCCTCGAGGACTTGAAGATATGCTTCGAGGATGATCTGTATGGCCAGCGGGGAAACAGCAGTATCGATCAATTGTAAGTAGAGACACAAGTGCGCGAAGAACCGTGTCATCGTCGGATACCTTGAATCAATGAGTTATCGACCATGAGCGATCACCAGGCTATGGCAAAAGAAAAAAAAAGGAAGGACGCACTCGGATGATTCAGAGTCATACGCCCCATCTCGTAGCCTAGACGCAAAATCGTCCAGTAGCGCATCTGTACGGTCCAGGATAATATGCAGTTGCGATATATGAAAAGGGTTGTCAGCACCCAAGCCCTCCTGAACCTGCACCGTAGCCAGGGTCTGTAACTCCTGCTCAACATCCGCCCGCCAAGCATCTTCCTCCTCGTCGCCCTCACCCTCTCCAGCGCCAGCATCGCCCCCAGCCAACTCTCTCCCAGAAGGTTCCCAAAATCCTCCACCCAACTGCGCAAGCGCCTCACTCTGCCGCTCTTCGCATAAAACCGAAATCGTAGCCCAGAGCGCATCTTCCCATGTTCGGCAGGCGGACTTGAGGACGGTTGAGGTCTGGACGGACGGCGCTAGCGCGGCGTACAAAGCACGTTCTGCGGATGACAGGCGGGAATCGAGGGCGGCACGCGTGCAGGCGGTCTTCCACAATGCGCGCCGTTTGTTTCCATACCACAGATCCGCATCTTCTTCCTCATCTTCTTCCGTAGTATCAGATTGCCGCGCTGTAGCTAAATGGCAGTGCAACAAGGTGGGTTTCAGGGCGAAGCAATGCGCCACAGCAAGGGCAGCACCAGGGAGAGGGGTGGGACTCACAAATTGCAGGCCATGAGAAGAGAAGAGATCCGCGGATACTGGCGGCGCGCCACGGTTGGTGCGCATCACGACAAAGTCTGACCGCATCCTCAATATTCCCAGCTCGCACGAACGCAAATAGAGTATACGACAACGTCTTATCGTAGCTCTAAAAAAAACAAAAACCAGAACAAAAACGCAAAAATAAGCCTATGCCCTTAACATTACAAAAGAAAGCAGCAAAATCACGCACCGCATCGTCCCCGGCCAAACTTCGTCCGATCTCCGCCTCCCGCACAACAGCATCAGGGTCCATCTCACGCACGACATTCTCAGCCGCGCGTCCCGTATTCCCCGTCCATCGTCCCTGCGTCACGCGATGCTTCGTGAAGCGCCAATACCCTGTCGACGCGTCAGGCCGTGGTGGCGGCGGCGCCGTATCGTGTAGCCACTCGCGAACAATGACGAGTTCCGATAGTGCGCGAGAGGCTGCCATTGTCGCTTGTGCGAGCGCGGAGGTTGGCGTGTAGGGGTTTGCAGAGAGGAGGGCGTGTGCTGAAGGTTGGAGTGGGGGTTCGGTTTTTCGTGCGCTGTGGAAAGAGGAAGCGGGAGTAGGTTCGGTAGGTTGGTTCGGATGGGTTGATGGGTGGGTCAATGGATTAGTTGGACTTGACTGAGCCAGCGACAGAGAACGGTTAGACGCACGGCATGATTGCTTGTAGAAGAGCCCATGTACTGCATTCCATCCTAAGTGCTTCTATCTCCTCTGGTGTCGCGTTTCCCTCCTCGCGAATGTCCGCCAATCTATAGTATAAATGAGCAAAACAATGACCTGGGAGTTGGTAGGTCGTGAGAGAAGGACGCACTGCTGTTCGCATAGCTGGCGAAGGCGAGGAGCAAACCCCACTTGAGGGTCGAGGAGTGCCTCTAGATTATCTTTTTGCGCCTGGAATAAGGCAAGAACATCTGCACAGGACGTGTAGAACGTCTCAGACATCGGCGCACAGTTCAGTTCTCATTCTCCTTCCTTATTTGGACGCGTCTTCTCTCTCGGAAAGCCGGCCCGGGGATTAGAGATGTCGCTTACAGAGGGTTATCGTTTTGCTCCCCATCGTGCTGATGAAGTCGTGAAGCCAACCGACCGATCAAATACTAGGCCGTCAGGAGGATCAAGTAGGTGATTGATATGTTGAATCCACTTGCGGAAGTGCGTGCAATGCCCTTTCAGGTTGTTTTCCTTTACTGAACTAACTTCCCGACTCAGGCCCTCCCATTCGCAAAGATAGCACACGGTTTACTTTTAATGCAACTTGGGTGCAAGACTGTGTTACTGTTCAGAGGTGTTTTCATAGCAGTAATGGAGAAAGTCGACGGTCGGGACTCGTATAGCGAGTTCAGATACCGCAATTTTCCCCAGAGTCCAGACTATACTGGAGGACATCCAGCGCGCGCTAGGGAAGCTGCACGATACGCAACTTGTCTACAGGGATATGCCGCGTCCAAACATTATGATGACGAAGAGACCAAAATCTCGAGACGGTGATGATGAGGGCGAGGGCAAAGACAAAGGCGAATGGTCTCATACCCCCCAACGTTGAACATTTGTGGGGAGATCGATTGGGTGAAGGGGGTGGAACCGGCGACTGCAGTCCAACCGAAGCATGATCTGGATATGCTCAAAAAGGTTATCGATGGTACAGATGAATGATATGTTACAGGTTTGTTACAACATTTACGAGTTTGTTGCTGGTGGTAGTAGGCTAGTAGAAATGCATCGCGGGCTACGTACTCGAATCACTAGTGCCGGAGATCACCTCGTCAGGCGTAACGATCATATCCACCGATACGTCATTCGCGCCCACTGGGACTTGGCCCGCGGCTAGCACTTGGTCTCTCAGGGCCAGCGCGACTGCGGGGAAGGACCAACATGGTAACGGACAGGAAGCTCAGAGCCTTGTCCAGCACGATCATCAGTGAATCGGGGAGCTCACCAAAAAGGGGCTTCGCGCGGCCGCGAGCAGAAGCGATAGTCGAGTACGAAGAGAGGAATCGGTCGTAGTAGCCCTTTCCGTGTCCGAGTCTCGCAAGTGATCGATCGAATCCCACGCCTGGTGGGCACAGGCGCAGGGAGGGACCGAAAGACGCGTTACGATCTAGGTGAAGATAAACAAGCAGGTTCTGAAGGCTTACCAGGAATCAAAATGACATCGAGAAGAATGCTATCCTCGTCCATCGCTGCTTTCCCCGGTCAAACCCAACCCGGCCCATCATCGATCCATCAATTGGGGTAAAAGTGTTTGTGAGACGATGAATATGCACCTTTCATCCTGGGTGTGTCGCCATATTGGAATGCTGGTTCTTTGATGCCCCAGACGCCGCTCGGCAGCGAGCGCAGGTCCTCATCGTCGTAAATTTTGAGTACGTCCATCCCACCCTGGAGTGTAGCATCCACCTTTGGCACGAACAGGTTCTTTCCTAGATATGGATTTAGACTCGCATGTAAAAGAAAAAAATCCGGAAGAGGGCAAGAGTGGGAAGTACTGTAGTAGTATAGTCGAAATGGACGAGCAGTTGCCTACCCGATTGGAGAACAGCCGATGCTATCGCGGAGGTGTCTACCTCACCCGTGGGCATACTCAAGTAACAGCTTATCGTAGTGGCTTCATCGAACCATGGAGCAGACATGACCCGCCGGACGATTTCGTTGGCTGAGACCATGACAGATGTTATTGAAATCCCGTGGGAGATGGAGGGAAATGCTCAATCGTCACATTGGGTGCGGATATCATCCTGCGAAAGCGCGCGAAGAGCTGATGATAGAGATAGAGATTTTCTTAGAGCCCTCTTCCTAGAACGTAGTAACAAAGTGCTGGCGCTGGCCATGGCGATGTGGTCCCAGTTAAGACACCGTGTGAACGGATTATTGTAATAAGTACCAGCGATCGTCAAACGAGGCGAGAAATGTGTGTTCAATTAAACATTGGTTGCTATTTATCTACAACGAGACCCTCTGCTCGTAAAAGAGATTTACAATAAATGATGATATATGAGCCAAAATATGACCTGGGATGCACGGATATGGGTTTCGTGAATAATACTGTATAGGTACAATTGAAAGTCAAACTGCCTCTGCCGTGAGGTTATAACTGGTTTGAATGGGTCTTGGGGTATTCTGACTCGAGGATACGGATCGACGAGTCTCGAGTTGGTTGGTCGTGACTTTTGAGGAGAAACGATATCGTGACAGCGCCTGAGGGCTGTTATAGATGTAATTGAGCGGCCCATTGCTCTTCAAGATCCCTCCAATTTCCTTGTTCTTTCCTGAGCTGCACGGGCTTCATCGTGCGGAACACACCTTGTTGCGGGTTGTCCGGCTGTTCCAGTGGTTGCACAATTCCTCGAAGTTTGCTGTACGTACCCTGCATCGACGCATCGGCAATAGGCAAACAGTGGTCAAAACGAGCGAAATGGCCTTTGAGCTGCGGTAGGGCACTCAGCACGGCGGGCGCTGGCGGGAAGATCATACAAATTAAGTAGACTAATCAACAATGGTAAGACATTATATGAGACTCACCGTTGCTCTTCATTTGTCCGTAGACATCTTGAAGGACACGCGATGATGACTCGGCGGCCGAGGGTAGGACGTGGTCCCGGAACTCATCTAGTGGGGGTATCTCGACGAGAGAGCGCAAGAAGTGCTCTGAGAATATGAGAACCTCGCCGATCCTTTGCCGGCACATCTCTTCGCCGTTCTCGTACTCGCTTTGGAGCCGCAGGAGGCCAAACTGCGGGTGTTGCGTCAGGTCTGTGATGTCCTGCTGTGCTTGTAGAAGGCTTTGTCTTGCTTCAGAGACGGTTCGCGCGAGAAACTTGATATTACGGGCGGCCTTATTCTTCGGCTAAAAAATTAAAGTCAGATCCGCGGAAAGAGGAAGATGGATGACAAAGGCACTCACCATCGGTTGGGGCATGTGGGGAGGTGGTAGAGGTGCCTAGTTATCCGATGTCAGCGTGAAAGAAATTCGAGAAAACATAGCACCTACTTCTGCTGCTAATAGATTAGAAGCCTCCCCACACGCATCCCGGATATGCTCCCACCGACGTCTATCGTCTGAGGTAACACGGAACGAGCTACGGATCTTCTTGAGGGATTTCTCCTCCACGTAGAGTGAGACGTTGACCTCGTAATAATATTTGTCGATTTGATCGAAAGGCGGTTTCAATCCCGAAAGCATTCCGTCATGGACACGACCTCTGGCATTCCGGATTTCCCCAGCGAGAAGGTTGGCCAATTGTTCGTGGAAGGCCTGGCGACTGTCGACGAATCTTGCGCGTAACTGCGAGAGCTCAAGAATGCGATCGTCCAGAGCTTCAAAAAAGCGGATCCTCCAGCGCAGTACGTTCGAGGCGTCGTGTGCCGCACGGCGGGCGAGTTGTGTCAGGTGCTCGAGCTTCGCACATTCGGCCTCGAGGTGGCGAGTGCAGTCCCTGAGACTTGCTTTGATCTGAGCCGAGACATAAGGGGATTGATCCACTGTGCGAGAGATGTCTGCCGCGATGCTTCGGAGCTTGCACAAGTTTTCAGGAACAGGCCGAGGGGAAAGGTCCTCCCACTGATGGAGTGTGATTATGTCATCACAGAGCATGTGGGAAACAAACATACCGAGTGAGTGGCGCCTGTGCTTGTCGCCGAACTACTGCCATTCCCCCGCGTGAATGCTGCAGTGAGGTAGGTAGGCAGAGTCCTGTACATCCCTAAGGTTTATCACTCTGAATTAATTCGTGTTGAAGGGGGGTTGAGGATGGGTACTTACTCGTCTCTACCCCCTTCCTTCAAATAAGGCGTTGTCGGCTGGCGTCGCGAGTATCTAGCGAATCGACTTGAAGCACCCCCCCACTGCGGCTTAATAAGAGGAGAGCAAGCACTGCTGTATGGTTCAAACTCCCGTCAACATGAATGTCGCCAATGACCCAGGTCATATTGAATGCCAAGGTAACCACCTACGCAGTATCCATTCTCCTCTCTTGCTAGTGACTCATTGGACGTTGTGCTCGTCTTACAGCGACTTTCATCCCTTGCACGAAAGGTGGCTCGTATTACTCGTTATCCATCCCAGACCCACAACCTACAGACATCTCTTCATCGCTGGCCGAAGGTCACCTTCATACTCAAATTCAGGTTCTTGTGTACTGACGTTACCTCTGTCTGATCGTAGAACGACGGCTTCGAAGTTCAAACGGGAACATGTGGCAACTCTACACCTCCCAAGCAGAAAAGCACGACCCCCAGCTCGCGGATATTTGGAAGGGGCAAACTGATACCATCTTGAACTTTGTGCGTACAGAACTGTCTTCCGTGGCGGGCAATTTTATAACTTGATGAATACACCAGAGTGGTCTCTTCTCCATTATCGTTTCCATATTTTTGGTCAAGGCCATCGGCAGGCTTAGACCAACTTCGGCAGAGTTATTGCTTAGTCAGATATCAATTCAACTCGGCCAGACGGCCAACTCAACTTTCTCTCCCATTACGGGTGTCCTGTTTGATCGTCCCAGCGGCCTGGATGTCGCCGTGAATGTGTTGTGGGCACTCAGCTTGATCTTCAGCCTCACTTGCGCGCTCAGCGCGATTTTGGTCCAACAGTGGATCCGGGAATACCGTTCCTATTCCCGGTGCCACCCCGTCCCTTCGACGCGCGCAAGAATCAGAGCCTATCTCTTCAATGGCCTAAGTCAGCATCGCTTGGACCGAGTGATTAGCTCCATTCCTCTACTCCTCCATATAGGTATCCTGCTCTTCGGCGCGGGCTTGATAATATGTTTCTTTTCTCTCAACGACGTCGTGGCGTATACGGCCCTGGTTGTCTATTCCATCGTCGGAGCCTTATACGTCCTCCTCTCTATCGCGCCGCTGATCGACCTTTCTTCGCCGTTCAAGACCCCGATTTCTAACCTCTTGTGGCGCGCCCTCCAGTTGATTAAGTTGACCGCCCTCAATGTCACCCGAGCCCTCGCGTCATGCATCTCCCTCGATAGCATCTTTATCCGCTTCCGTCTCCCCGAAATCATCGACGCCTGTCGCGAACGATATCACGGCGGCATCATACGAGCTATTGAACAGGATTTGGAGACTACGCATTCAAACACCGATACATACGCATTGCGCTGGGCGATTTCGTCCCTACAGACTGACGATGAGTTGGAATCGTTCATCAAGGCCATACCCCCATTCCTCGATTCTGAACCTCACCACTATACGCAATACACTATCGGACAGCTCCTAGAGGACCCTGATGTGCGTCTTGGATGGAGTATCGGGCGGCTCCTGAAGGCTTGCGCAAGTTCGTCCTGTACCCTGGATTCGCATGTACGCAAAAGGCGCACCGTCGTCTGTGCCCGTACCATATGGCATATTACGGAGAAGTTCGCTGGAACAAATACTCTATATTGGGACACACTGTTCGGTGCGGAGACAGCTGAAGCACTGTCAACTCTCGGGAACGATTTTGATCCCATTATCGGGTCCATCGCTCGGTGCTCAGCCACTCTTGCAGCCCGGTCGTGCCTGCGGGAACTGAACGAAGTTTCAGCGTGGGTACAGACAAAGGGGCCGCACTGGGCTAAACGTGCGTTGCATCTAATTGATTACATCAGCAAACTCTCCGGAGTTCCGCTACCAGCCGAGCCAGAGACCGCCATGCGTGACGGGCCTTTGCTCACCCTGGGCACATTTTTGAAGTATGGACCGCTCGGCATGGGAGGTGTGGATAATGATACGTCGTTTATGGTTAACACGACCGTCAAATATCTCGTGGAGGGTGTCCGTGCCAGCGAAGCCTCGCCAGATACGCAGAAGAGGTTCTCGGAGATGACATTTTCAAATGGAATGTATGACCTTTGGACGGCCTATCTCGACACCGCCACATCTCAGGCGCTGCGGCACGCTGTGGGTAGCCTCCGTCAAGACATCGGATCACGGATGCCCGATGGATGGGTAGATGCTGGGTTCCCACTTCCTCCGGGAAGTTTTGCGTATGGTATCATGCCAAATCCACCTCGCTCAATCGCACACACGAACTGGCAGTGGTCCTACGACTCGTCCGGGACGGCATTCTCGGGGGACGCGGCTACCTCTTCCTCCGGAGTCGTAGTGTCCCATTCACCTGAGCGCGAGTCATCACCCAAAACCGTTATTCAAGACCCATCGTTACCGAGTCGTCATGACTATGACTAAGGAGCTTGACGGAACCTCGTACGTTCTATAGATTGCGCATGTTGTTGCGCGCAGAATTTTTTTTGGCAATATTTCGTATGAGTATGCCTTTTCTGAATCCTTTGTTCGTTTTTGTATGCCCTGGAGTTTTATCGAATATACTACTAGCGAAATTTTCATTTTCACAGGAGGGTGTTTGTGCATCAAATGAACGTCAAATGGACTCGAGGCTTGCAATGGCCCTGAAATCTCGATCACATGCGCGCAAAAGAGTTCGGGTTCGAGTCTAAGGCATTGTCAGCGCCCATACAGTACAGTACACACACAGCCCGACAGCAGCAACACATAGCATTCGTTCCGAGTCATGTCCGAATGTCCGGAAGCGCATCGTTACTTGTATAAGTGCGGCTCAGCCGATTGGTGAGTCTCCGGTCTCCGTCTTGGTTCTCCCATACTTATCACGAACCTGTGCGGAAGTGGTGTTGTCATGCTCGCATAGTCACTGAGTTGCTGTAGTTGCAATTGATGCTATGTGCGACTCGGAACATGTCCGAGTCTATGTACTCGAGTACATGGAGCCATCAGGCGGATTAAAGCTTTGAAGTTTGAAGTTTGGTGCTGCCACGTCCGGATCGTTGTTGCGCGCCGCAGCACACGGCATGCGGTACTAGCGTGACACGAGATGGCGCTGGGCGGACAGTACTTCGAAATCTCTGATGCCGCACCCTCCAAACATGTGTTTGTGATTGATCACTACAACAACGGATCCGTAGGTAAGGTCATAAGTCTCGGGATACCCTCCGAGTTCTCTAAGTCGGACCCCCAGCCTGAGAACTAGGCCTTAGTCGGCACGTCTTGCAGTCATCAGTAAACCTGCACTAACGTTTTTGGGCTTGCTCAAGCTTGAGCAAGCGAAAAAGTGTCAAAAGTACCAAAAGTGCAAAAGTAACCTGTTTTTTTGCCAAAAGTGGACTTTGACCATTTCATTGAAAGTGAAAAAGTTGTGAAAAGCAATCAAAAGTTGTAAAAGCACCACCTAATTAGCATAAGTTAATGTCAACTTTTTCACTTTTTTACTTATTTACTTGCCCAAGTGAAAAAGTGAAAAAAATTTTGCACGATTTACTGATGGCCACATCCTACTAGTATTCAAGTTGTACTAGTATATGAGTGTGTAGGCAAAGTGGTTCAACTACTAATCATACGGATGCAAGGCTAGGCAAGGGCAGGCATGGAATACGAGAAGAAGCAGACGACAACTCAACTCCGAGCTCAACGTTCAACTCCGAGTCGAAGAAAGATATAAAAAAGTGGCATGTGACCGCGTGCGTGGTTGCCCCGCCTAGAGCGCTGGCTCGGAGCTCGATAAGTGCAAAATACGCTTGCGCAGTTACGAAGCACAGCGAGTCGGACCAAATGCTCCATTATTCCACAACTGTTGTATGACCCCTTGATCGCATTGGTAAGACCGTGACGGGAATATCTTCAAGAAACTGGCTGAGCAATGATAACGTATAAATCTCGGTGTCTCTGGGTCACTGACAGAGATGTTAATTACCAAATAAGGCACTGTCGAACTTCAGCAACACTCACGGTATACGCCCATAATCCATGTGAAGACCGGTGAATGGTGTATCAATTATTCATGTCGCATGTGTTCGGAGAACAGCTGTATGATCTCCTGTTTGCCTCTTGCTTCGGCAAGCTGGAGTGGGGTTTGGCGATTGTCGTCACGTGCATAGACATTTGCACCATGTTTGAGTAAGACTTGTGTGGCTTCCACATTGTCCTCATCCACTGCATAATGCAGTGGGGTACTGTTTTGGTTGTCTTGCGTGTCCACGTGTCACCACCGCGACTTTAGACTTGTAAAGCTAAGTCGATAGTATTGCCTGCCCTGAAGAGGTCACGTGATCCCTCTGTGTATTGTGGAGTTGAGAGATGACCAGTCCTAAGTTGGTCACGTGGGCACGTGATTCGGTACGTCCTAATCGGGATAGATGGGCGTCTGTGGCGTTTAGTATGCCTAATCGGGTTATACGGGCGCTAGTTTGGACGTGAAGTGTTTCAGAGTCGAGCTAAGAGAGCGCCTCTCCTAGATTGCTTATAGAGCAACGGTTACCGCCTCGCAGTACGTTGCGAGACCCGTTATGAAGGGAAGGGAAGCAGGTGGAAGGAGAGAAGTTGAGAGACAAGTAGATTGTGGGTTTTCTGGTAGTTAAGACAGAGACTCAACTTGCCGTCTTAGGGACAGCAAGGAAGGCTATTTATATCGTACAATACTGGGGTTTACTAAGCTGTTTTCTGATAAGTAAG
>WNFQ01007539.1_pt1 | contig 11962 bp, 10 predicted proteins | sample 5400171 | NCBI WGS metagenome assembly WNFQ01 (sample SAMN13153356, study PRJNA577476) | soil metagenome | isolation source: 20 cm soil under Madrone tree | place: USA:California | collected 2016-06-14
GTGCTGATGACCATCCTTGGCGGGCTGGTGGCCTTTACCATGAACAAGAAAGTCGACTGGCGGGAAATCGCGAGCAAGCGAATTGAGCAGAGCCCACGCGCCTCCAATCTCAGCGCCGATCAGAAAGAGCAGCAACTCGCCATGAGCGAGAAGATCTCTCCCGCCATTGCGTATTGCATTGGACTTTTAGTGCCGATTCTGATTGCCGTGGTCGTCGGCGGAGTGATGCTGGGCGCGTACAATTTGCTGGCGGGGGCCAACGCAAGCTACAAAGTCTCCATGGCAATCGTCTCGCATGCCTATTTCGTTAGCATTATCAGCAGCTTGCTCTTCATCCTGGTTCTCTTCTTGAAGCCGCCCGGCACTGTCGACATCGAGAACCCGGTGGCCGCGAATCTCGGTGCGTTTCTGCCGGATGGAACGTCAAAGGTCGTCATGGCTTTGGGGACGGCCATCGATCTCTTCAGCTTCTGGATTATTTGTCTGATCGGTATCGGATTCGCAGCCTTCAATCCCAAGAAGCTGAAAACGGGAGGGGCCATCGGAATAGCCCTCCTAGTTTGGGCGGCGTATGAAGCTGTGCGCGTCGGTGTGACGTTCATCTTCTCCTGATACACTGCAGTAGGACAGGCATTCCTGCCTGTCCGCCTTTCGGGTGTTCAGTTGAAGATGAATTTTTTTTTTGAAGTATTAAAGACCGATCCTACCGGCGCGCGCCGTGGCCGCCTGACCACGCCGCACGGCACCGTCGCAACTCCCTTCTTCATGCCCGTGGGCACGCAAGCCTCTGTCAAAGCCCTTACCCAGGAAGCGCTCGAAGACCTCGGCGCGGAGATCATTCTCGCTAACACCTACCATCTTTATCTTCGTCCCGGACACGAATTAGTCCGCAAACTTGGCGGCCTGCACCAATTCATGTCCTGGCCGCGCGCCATCCTCACCGATTCCGGCGGCTACCAGGTCTTTAGCCTTTCCGAATTGCGAAAAATGACCGACGAAGGGGTGCGTTTCCGTTCTCATCTCGATGGCTCCGAGCATCTCCTCACTCCTGAAAAAGCCGCCGAGATTCAACTCGCGCTGGGTTCGGACATTGCCATGGTTCTCGACGAGTGCATCGAAACACCCGCGCCCCGCGAGAAAGCGGAAGCCGCTCTGAAGCGCACCACGGACTGGGCGCGGCGCGCGCGCATCTATTTTCGGGAGTGCGCGCGACGCAACGGCGATCTCAACCAATGGCAATTCGGCATCGTGCAAGGGGCGACCTTTGCCGATTTGCGCCGCGAAAGCACGCGCCAGCTTGTCGATCTGGATTTTCCAGGCTACGCCGTTGGTGGACTCGCCGTCGGCGAGCCGCACGAAATCACTTGTGAAATGACCGCCGAAGCAACGACCCTGCTGCCCAAGGATCGCTTGCGCTATCTCATGGGCGTCGGCCGCCCCGAGCAGATCGCCGACTACGTCGCTCTTGGCATTGACATGATGGATTGCGTGCTCCCCACTCGCGCCGCGCGTCACGCTTGCCTCTATACCAGCGAAGGCCGCGTGCTCATCAAGAACGCACGTTACGCCCAGGATCAGCAGCCCATCGATTCCAGGTGTACTTGTGCCGTCTGCCGCCGCTACTCTCGCGCCTACCTTCGTCACCTCTTCGCTGCGGGAGAAATCACCGGCGCTATCCTCGCCACCCACCACAATGTCCACTTTTACCTTGACATAATGCGCGAAATCCGCGAGGCTATCGAGTTTGGGAACCTAGCGAATTTCTCATCTGAGATGCACGCGCGCTATGCTGAAGGACCGGCTTGAACCAGCCTGTAGCGCAGGCCGCTTGCCCTGAGCGAAGTCGAAGGGTAAGGCCTGAGGTTTTTAATCTGAACAGCGCGCGAGCCATCCGCGGGGCACCAAAGCGAATCGAATGGAAGTCAGTTGGGCAGGAGCGCGGGTGATTTGCCCGCGGCGCGGTGTTTCTATCTTCCACGAGTTGGCAGGCGCTTTGGGCTGCTAAGGCTGAGAATTTACAATTAAGAACTAAGGACCGCTTCAAGACACGATGATGGCAGCGATAATTCTACAGGCTACAGGCGGCGGGGGCTTTGGCGGCTTCTTAATCCCCCTCGGTCTCATGTTCGCCATCATGTATTTCATGGTGATCATGCCCCAGCAGCGCCAGAGGAAAAAAATGCAGGCCATGCTCGCGGAGCTCAAGGCGGGCGATAAGATCGTCACCAGTGGCGGCATCTATGGCACCATCAACGGTATCGATGGGGATTCCGTGATTCTGAAAATCTCCAGCGAACCGCAGGTTAAAATCCGCATCGCGCGCGCGGCGATTGCTCAGGTGGAGGCATCGGAAGATGCAAAATAAGCCCACCCTTGGCCCAATGACGAGCCGTACTTTCTAACCATGAACCCTAATCTGAAGTGGAAAGCGCTGTTCATTCTCGCCGTCATTCTGTTCTGTATCTATTTCCTTTTCGGCTATCCGGTGTTCCCCACCTCGATCGCCCAGGTGAAAGACAATTTCGGGAAGCAGATCAAGCTTGGCCTCGACCTCCAGGGCGGCACGCACCTCATCCTCCAGGTGCAGGTCCAGGAAGCCATCGCACAGGAGACGGACACCACCGTGGACCGCCTGACTACGTTGCTGCGCTCAAAAAATATTCATTACGATGAAGTGCGCCGCGTCGACGATACGCACATCCTCCTCCGCAACATCGATCCCGCGCAGATCTCGCAATTCCGCGATCTCTATAACGCGCAGTACAGCAAGGTTTGGGATATGTCTCCCGCTGCCGGTGATCCCTCCGGCTACACGCTCACTTTGCGCGCTGGCGCTATCGCTGCTATCCAAGATCAGACGATGACCCAGTCGGTCGAAACCATCGAACGGCGCATCAACGCTCTGGGCCTGACCGAACCCACCATCCAGCCTCGTGGCGGCCGCAATGCCAATGAAATTCTCGTGCAGCTTCCCGGAGAAGGCGATCCTACTCGGGCCAGGGGAGTCATTCAAGCCGGTGGCCAATTGGAATTAAAGCTGGTGGAAGATGTCAGGACCTACTCCTCGCAGTCCGAGGCTCAGGCCGCTCATGGCGGCGTGCTGCCTCCTGGCACGGAACTAGTTCCCGGCCGTTCGGAGACGCGCAACGCCACGGGTGGAGTTGATACCGGTGGGACTTGGTATGTGCTGAACCGTGCCGCTGCCGTCACCGGCCGCGACCTCCGCAGCGCCGTCGAAAATCGCAATGCCTCTAATCCCGGCATGTGGCAGATCAATTTCACTCTCTCGCCCGAAGCCGCGCGGCGTTTCGGACCCTTCACCCAGCAAAATCTTGGCCGCCAGATGGCCATCGTTCTGGACCACTTTGTGACTTCCGCGCCCACCATCCAAGGCAAAATCGAGGATACCGGCGAAATCACCGGCAATTTCAGCCAGGAATCTGCTCATGATTTGGCGCTGACCCTTCGCGCCGGCGCTCTTCCTGCCTCGATTAAATATCTCGAAGAACGCACTGTCGGCCCGTCGCTCGGCGCGGATTCCATCCGCCACGGTGTCCAGGCCTCCGTTCTGAGCCTTGTCGTTGTGATGATTTTCATGCTCGTTTATTATCGTCTCTCCGGCGGTAACGCTGTCCTGGCCTTGATCCTGAACCTCGTCATTCTTCTGGCGGTTCTTGGCCTCTTCGGTGCCGTGCTGACGCTACCAGGCATCGCCGGCGTCATCCTTACCATCGGCATGGGTGTGGATTCCAACGTCCTGGTCTTCGAGCGCATCCGCGAAGAACTACGCAACGGCAAATCGTCCGCCGCCGCCGTCGATGCTGGTTTTGACAAGGCCTTTCTCACCATCATAGATACGCACGTAACGACTGTGGTTTCGGCAGCGTTTTTGGGTGTTTTCGGAACTGGGCCAATTCGTGGATTCGCCATTACGCTCGTGGTCGGTCTGGTGGCCAACATATTTACAGCTGTTTATGTCTCGAAAACGATTTTCCAGTATCACCTGACAAAGATGGATCGTCAGGCCCAGTTGAGTATTTAGGACGTACTAGAACTGCTGGGGCGTGTGTCCCACTCAAACTCAAACGAGTGGACTGTGGGTTCACGGCGGGGGTTCCTCTACTTTAGGTAGATTGGCTTTTTCGCCGGGAACATTCCACACCGCCCGGTGTCTAAGGAAGGGAAGCAAAAGCCGCATGATCGAGCTCTTCAAACAGCCCAATCTGGACTGGATGGGCAAAGCCAAGTATTTCTATGCCTTGAGCGGCATTCTTCTCCTCGCTGGATGGGCTTCGATTTTGTTCGGTAGCGGGATTCGCTACGGAATCGACGACATTGCCAATCCCAACTCCAACGAAGTGGTCATCTTCGTGGAGGGCAAGGGGCAGGACGATGCGGCTCTCCAGGCCAGCAGGGAAAAAGTGCTGACCGCGCTGAGCGCTACTTATGGGGTTCCGGGATCGAACAAGCCTGATTTTAATTCCGCGACACCCGCCTCGCTCGCCGCGGTCCTTACCGAGAAGGATCCTCTGCTCCTCTCTGTCAACGCCGGCGATCGCTACCAGCAGCTTGCTAAAAAACTTCTCGACTATCGCGACAAGAATTACAACGGGGTGATCACTAATTTTGATGACCTCTCGAAAACCGATGGCGTCACCCCGCGGGTTCTCGCGGTCGTGAAAGACAGCTACGCGCTCGGTCCTTTCGCCATTCGCAATGTCGAAGTCGTCGGCCCCAAGGTCGGCGCCGAGCTCCGCAAGCAGGCGATTTACGTTACCCTCTATGCTTTGGGCGGTATGCTGGTATATATTGCCTTCCGATTCGAGTGGGTTTACGGGGCCGCTGCCGTTCTGGCCGTCTTTCATGACGTCCTTATCACCCTGGGGTTTTTCTCGTTGCTGCACTTCGAGATTTCTCTCACGGTTATTGCGGCGCTGCTGACTTTGGTCGGTTATTCCATGAACGACACGATCGTCATCTTCGATCGCATCCGTGAGAACAATCGTTTGCTGCGCAAGGAATCGTTCGCTGACGTGGTCAACAAGTCCATCAATCAAACTCTTTCGCGAACGATCTTGACCAGTGGTCTGACTTTCCTTACCGTGCTCGTCCTGTTCCTGATGGGCGGCCAGGTGCTTCGTGCTTTCTCCTTTGCCCTGGTGGTAGGGATTGTGGTAGGAACGTACTCCAGTTTTGGTATTGCTGCTCCGCTCGTCGTCGCCTGGAATCATTGGCGCGGACAGGGCGTCGCAACAGGCACCGGACCCGCAGCCGGCAACAAAGCCCGCGGTAGCGAAAACGTCTCCGGACGTCTTGCTCCCGCCGGGAGGAGGTAGGACCCATGTTTGAAGAAATGGTAATTTCGAGTCCGAATCCCAAGAAGACAAACAAACCTTGGACGGTTTTGGTCTCCATGGCATTCCAATGTCTGTTTCTTTTTATTCTGATTCTCATTCCTTTGATTTACACCGAGGCGCTTCCCAAGGCCATGATGGCCACTATGCTCACCGCGCCTCCGCCTCCGCCGCCACCGCCACCGCCCCCAGCGGTTGCCCAGGTCGTGCACGTCAAGCCGCAGGTTCACTTGATGGATGCCGGCAAGTTGATGGCGCCGAAAGTCATTCCTAAGGAAGTCAAGATTATTAAGGAAGACGCCGAGCCTGATATGTCCACTGGCATGAGCGGTGGCGTTCCTGGGGGCGTTGCCGGAGGCTCCATGGGCGGTGTACTCGGTGGCGTCATCGGTGGCATGGGCGGAGCGCCTGCCCCGCCGAAGCCGAAGCTGACTGGCCCGCTTCGCGTAGGCGGCAACGTCCAGGCAGCCCGCATCATCAACCGTGTTCAGCCGGTATATCCGCCGCTCGCTCGGCAGACGCGCATCTCTGGCACCGTGCGCTTGCACGCGATCATCGGCAAGGACGGCACGATTCAACAACTCGAAGTTCTGAACGGCCATCCCTTGCTGCAGCAGTCCGCGCTGGATGCTGTCCGGCAGTGGCGCTATCAGCCGACTCTTCTCAATGGCGATCCTGTCGAAGTCGACACCACCATTGACGTGATTTTTTCTCTCAACCAGTAGTGCGGGCTGGCGTGCCGGTCGTGGGACAGGCGCGCCACTCCGGGTAGCAATTTTAGCAAACACTCTCGTTGACCCCCGCAGGTGCAGGGTCACTTGAAACTTAAGGAGCAAACGAATGGTAGCTACTCTTTTCACCTTTGCAGTTCTGCTTCAGGAAGCTGGCGCACCAACCAGCTTCGATTTACTCGACATGCTCAAGACTATGGGCAAGCCCGCGCTTGTCGTGGTCATCATCCTTTTTATTCTTTCTATTTACTCCTTCGGCGTGATGATTGACCGCGCCCTGATGTACAGCGCGGCTCGCAAGCAGTCGCGTGTCTTCGTCCAGCAGGTTGCCGGCGCTCTCAAGGACGGCAAGCTTGACGAAGCCATTGCCATTGCCGAGCGCAACAAAAAGAGCCACATCGCCAAGGTCGTGGCCACCGGTCTTTCCGAGTTTCAGTCCGCTTCGCAGCAAGTTTCGGACTCCGACGTCATCGACGCCGCCAAGCGTGGTCTCGAGCGCTCCGTCGCCATCGTCCACGCGGAAATGAAGCGCGGCCTCTCGGCCCTCGCCACTATCGGCTCGACCGCTCCGTTCGTCGGTCTCTTCGGCACCGTCATCGGCATCTTGAATGCCTTTAAGGGCATCGCTAGCAGCCACGCCACTGGTCTCTCGGCCGTTGCCGGCGGTATCGCCGAAGCGCTCGTCACCACTGCCTTCGGCTTGCTCGTGGCCGTCCCCGCCGTCTGGGCTTACAACTACTTCACCAACAAAGTGGAAGCCTTTGACGTTGAGATGGACAACTCCTCCATGGAGCTCATCAACTACTTCATCCTGCGCCGCGGCGCGAAGAAGTAACCGGTCATGTCTTACAAGCCAAAAGCCGGCGCTCAGATGGCGGCCCCCAACGTCATTCCCATGGCCGACATCATGCTCGTCCTGCTGATTATTTTCATGGTCGTCACGCCCATGTTGCAGAAGACGCATCAGGTGGACCTGGCTCCCACGAATAACCCACAAGATATGAAGAACGCCGACAAAGATGACGCCATCGTGGTCGCCATCTCTCGCGACGGAAACATCTTCCTGGGCAACAACGAGGTGAAAAAGGAAGATCTCACCGGTCAGGTCAAGGACCGCATCTCCAACCGCATTGACCGCACCGTTTATGTCAAGAGCGACGCGCGCGCCAAGTACGGCCGCGTCGTCGAGATTGTCGACGAGATCCGCTCTGCCGGCGTCGATCAGCTCGGTCTGCTCACCGAGAAGACCCAGGGTTTAAGACCAACTCCTCCTCCGCCACCCGCGGATTGAGGACCGCAGTAGTGCGACTGTTTGCGCCGTTCGTTTGCTGATTTTTTGAAGTGCCGCGCCGGATCCCACCCGCCGCGGTTTCAGGGCCTGCGGAGTTGCTCTACCCCGGGCCTATAGGAGACTTGCTATGGGGATGGATGTTGGAGGAGAAAGCGGAGGAGCGCTCTCGTCACCGAACGTCGTGCCGCTGATCGACATTCTGCTCGTGTTGATCATCATTTTCATGGTCATCTCGCCCGTCGTTCCAAAGGGCCTGGACGCTCTCGTCCCTCAGCCCTCGCCGAACCAGCAGCAGAACGTCGAGCTCGAGAACAAAACCGTGGTCGTCCAGATTGCCATGAATGGCAAACTCAAGATCAATAACGAGGACACCACTTGGGAAGGCCTCGGCCCTCGCATGGAAGCGATTTTTAAGGAGCGCGCTGAGAAAATCGCTTTTGTCAAAGGCGACAACGATGTACTGTTCATGGACGTCGCCCGCGCTATCGACATTATGCGCGGCGCCGGTATTGACAAGATTGGTTTAATCACCGCCAAGCTCGAAGCGGGCCAATAAGTTTTCATGGTTTGCAGGGTCCGCCTTCTGGGCGGGCCGTCTACGCTCGTAGATGTGAGAGTCCTCCTCGCGGGGCAGTTGCCCGAAACGTTGGCTCCGACCCGGTCGGAGTCAAACAAAACGAGGTGGATCATGGGAATGTTAGTCGGCGGTAAGCGCGGTGTCGTCTCGGACATGAACGTCGTTCCGCTGATCGATATCCTGCTGGTGCTCCTGGTGATCTTTATGATTATCCCGGTCCACTCCGTGGGCTTGGATGCGCGGATTCCGCAGCAATCAACGGAGCCGCCCGATAAGAGATTGCCCAACGACGAAGCGGTCGTCATTCAAGTGCTGGCCGATGGGACGCTGCGGATCAATCAGGAACCGGTCGGTTGGGATAGACTAGGCACCCGCATCGAGGAGATTTTCAAGCTGCGCGCGACTCGCGTCGCTTTTATCCGCGGCGACCAACCGGTCGAATTTGGCGTGGTGGCCAAAGTCATCGAAGTCATGCGCAGCTCGGGAATTGCATCGGTCGGTCTTTTGACGCCGGACTTGGAAAAAGGCTTCGGACAGTTATAATATGCCCCTCGCAGGGCGGACGTGAATCTCCGGGCGCTGGGGCCGACCCGGTCGGCCTCACGCACAGCAGGGATGGATGCTTCGATGACTCATGCATCATCGGTGATAAATGCCAGTTTGGCTCGGCGGATTTCCGCTTTCGCGGGGCTCTTGGTGCTCGCCGCAGGCGGCTCCGGCTGCAGCAAGTTGCGGGCTCGCGATCTCCTCAATAAAGGTGTCGCCGCCTACAAGAACGCCCAGTACGACGCCGCCATCGAAGATTTCAAGCAAGCCAAGGACCTCGATCCCGGTTTGATGAACGCCCGCCTCTATCTGGCCACAGCTTACGCCAGCCAGTATATTCCCGGCGCTCCCTCGGAGCAGAACGTGCGCCTCGGGACGCAGGCTGTCAATGAATTCAAGGAAGTTCTCTCCATCGAGGACAAAAATATCAGCGCCATCGATGGCATCGGCTCCATCCTTTTCCAGATGGCCGGCACTCCGTACGATCCCAAGAAATTTGAAGAATCCAAGTCCTACCATCAGAAGCATATCGACCTGAAGCCCAATGACCCCGAACCGTACTACTGGATCGGTGTCATCGATTGGACGCTGGCTTTCCGCGCCAATGGCGAATTACGGGCGGCTTACAACCGCGATCACGTTCAGAAGCAGGTCAGGGACACCGACCCCCTGCCCGCCTCGTTGCGCGCCGACTACACCTCCAAGTACGGTCCGCTCGTTGAAGAAGGCATCACCATGCTCCAGAAATCCATTCAAGTAAAGCCGGACTACGACGACGCCATGGCCTACCTGAATCTCCTCTACCGCCGCAAAGCCGATATGGTCGAGTCCGCCGATGAGCGCGCCGCCCTCCTCAAGCAAGCCGACGATCTCGTCGACAAGGTCAAGGAGATCAAGCAAAAGCGCGCCGAGCAGCCCCAGCAGCCTTCCTGATTGCAGCGAACAAGTCTTCTATCACGCTTCGGTTTTTCCAAGGGCGTTCCGCCGGACGCCCTCTTTCTTTGGTGTGCCAGTCTTGCTCGCCCTGAGCCAACTCGAAGGGGCTGCGCTTCTCGTGAGTCCGCCGCGGCGGACTGCTGCGCCGCGCGTCTTTCTCGCGCGTAGCCCGGCCACGCCTAAATCGAGGAGGGATCAACTGTGACCGCCATTTCCAGGTAACCGCAAAACGCGTTCGCCAGTTGCATCTGCCGCGGCGTTCGGCATTCCGGTTCAAAGAGCTTCGGGCTGCCCACCAAGATCACTGTTGTCATTGCACGGGAAGTTGCCACATTGAGCCGGTTCAAGCTGTACAAAAACTCCATCCCCCGCGGCGCATCCTCCGGCGACGATGTTGTCAGCGAATAAATCACCATCGGCGCTTCTTGACCCTGAAACTTGTCCACCGTCCCAATGTTCATCTTCGGTAGTCGCGCGGACAGGTCGGACACTTGCGCGTTATACGGCGCCACAATCAAAATATCGTCTACTTCCCTCAGGCTACGTGGATTTCCGGCGCTCGGAAACCACTTTACTCCTGGCTTCAGCAATCCCTCCACGATCCGCGCCACCACCTCCACTTCTTCTGCGCTCGAATTTCGATTCCCTTCATGCTCGACCGGAACGATCCACAATCCGGCCCCGTTCAGCCACTCATGTCCCGCCAGAACGCGGTTCTGCAATAGCTCCCGCGACTCCAGCCGGCCCTCGTAAAAAAACTCTGACGTAAACTCGCAAACTCTCGGATGCAATCTCCACGTCTCCGGAAGCAAGAACCCCATGTCTTTGGAGATCGTCTTGCGCCCGCCTAGCAGATGCTCCAGCGCCGATTTCTCTACCCCATCCGGATGACTGCCCTTCAGCGGCCGCTCCAGTTGCTGCGGATCGCCAATCAGCACAACGCTTTTCGCCCCTTGCGATACCGCCAGCACATCGGCAAGTCCCATCTGTCCTGCTTCATCGATGAACAGCACATCCATTGCTTCAAAAGCCGCCTCAGGCGACCACAACCAAGATGTTCCTCCCAACACGTTTGCTTTGCCCGACCGTACGGCGCCCCAAGCCTCTTCGTTTTTCCTTGCGATGGCAATGTCCTCGGTCGGCTCTTCGGCATCCGACCGCTGCATGCACCTAACGTCGTCCTGCTCCTGTTCTTTTGCCGCATCCACCACCTCATCGAGCAGCTTACGGATCACCTTGTGGCTTAGCGCCGTAATTCCGATTTTCTTTCCTTCCTTCACTAATTCACAGATCATCCGCGCGCCCGTGAATGTCTTTCCTGCACCAGGCGGCCCCTGGATCGCAAACACGGAGTCCTCAAGCGCCGAGGCAATCCGGCACGCCGTACGCTTGGGCTCCTCGCCCGCGAGTGGTTCCAGTGTCTCGCCGCTCGCGAGTCGCGGCTGCTTCCGCAACAGCAAGTCTCGTCCTGCACGATATCTTCCGGCGGCTTCGACACCATTTGCCGCCACCCACTCCGCGATCCGGAATAACGCCTCGGCATGCTCCTTCACATTAAAAGGCCTGTCCCACACATACACGGCAGTCGGATGCAGTTCGGCTGTCCTCCTCGTTTTCTTAATATCGATCGTGCGTTGCACCGGATCAATTGCCGCCACGCTTCCAAACTTTTCGCCCTTGCAATACAGGTCCTTTCCCACGCGTGCTTCCGTCTCTTGCTTCTGGAATGCGTAACGGTCTACGGGAATCTTTCGGTCCACGAGCGACCTCTCCAATAAGCTCAACCCTGTCAGTCCCGCCCGGTCCTCCAGCAGGTCTTCATCGTTAAGATCCGCCAGCCGGTAGCCTTCCCAGTAGGTTGCCTTGTCCTCCCGCCTATGCCAGTCCAAAAGTTGTGCCAACAGCCACCGTGCCTGCTGCTCCCTGCTTCGCTCCTTCAAGTCGGCCGGTATTCCTGCCGTTAGTTCCTCTATTAGTGCGGCAACCCGCTCTTGCCTCTCATCTAGTTCTTCAGACGGCTCTTCATCCCTGTCCACGAATCGCGGCACGTTCACTCCGCCTTTCTCCAGTTTTTTCCGCTCCTTCTCCAACCAGTCCCTGAGCTTCGCCGCCGAAAGGCAATCCTCGCTGTTGTACCCCTCCATCGCATCGCGCACTCGCTCTGGCATCTCTTGATTTCCCCACCCAAGCTCCAGCCGGTGCTCCACATAGCGCATCGCCCCTCGTGATGTTTCTAGGGGTGTCTTCCGCTCGAATCCGTAAAACGCTTCCACTTTTTTCAGTGAATACTCTTCCACACTAGCCCGCATTCCTTGCTTGTAGGCTTGATGCAAGTCGACTAGCCCCCCCGCGCGCAGCAAGCGGTCGATTTCGTCTTCCCGCGTCGCATACATTCCCATCAATCGCTTCAACGCTCCCGGCTCGTACGCTCCGAAGTGGTACACATGCATCTTCGGATTCGCCGCCCGTCGCTGCATGATTTCATCCACCAGCCACTCAAATCCTTTTTTCTCCTGCTCACGATTCA
>WNFQ01009928.1_pt1 | contig 11956 bp, 8 predicted proteins | sample 5400171 | NCBI WGS metagenome assembly WNFQ01 (sample SAMN13153356, study PRJNA577476) | soil metagenome | isolation source: 20 cm soil under Madrone tree | place: USA:California | collected 2016-06-14
GTCGCCGCCAATGTGACTGAGAACGCCGCGACCATCCGCGGCGAAGGCTTCATCGTCCACGCCGTGCGTTTCGGGCGCGGCAGGCTGTCGCCGTTGCGGACCCTGCGCACCATCTCGACGTTGCGGCACCTCTATCGTCTGGTCGATCCCGCAATCGTCCATCACGTCGCCATGGAGCCGGCCTTGGTGGGAATCGTGGCATCGTTCGGTTCCGCGTTCGCGGCTGTTTATGCGATCGCCGGATTGCAGCTGCCTTCGCCTGCCGCCAAGCGGCGATCGTTGCGCCCGGGGCGCCGCCTGTTGCTGCGCCTTGGCCTGAAGCGCCGCCGTGCCGCCGGACTGGTTCAGACCCCGGACGATCGCGAAGCGCTCGCGAGGCTCGGGGTCAAGCCGGAACGTATCGCGCTGATCCCCGGGGCCGGCATCGATGCCGACCGATTGAGGCCCATCCCGGAACCTGACGGACAGGTGACGGTGGCTTTCGCCGGGCAGATGGCCGTCGACAATGGCGTCCGCACGCTGATTGAGGCGCAGCGGATATTGCGCGCCTCAGGAATTGCGAGCGACCTCCTGCTCGCCGGCACGCCCGACCCCGCGGACTTAACCAGCATTCCGCAGATCGAGGTCGCCGGCTGGGGCCGCGAATCGGGGGTCACCTGGCTCGGTCACGTCCCCGACATCGCCACGGTCTGGCGGCGGGCCCACATCGCGGTGATGCCATCCCGTGGCGGCGAAGGCGTGCCGCAGAGTCTGCTCGAGGCGGCCGCTTTCGGCCGGCCTCTGATCGCAACCGATGTGCCGGGATGCCGCGAAATCGTGATCCACGAGAAAACCGGATTGCTGGTGCCCGTCGACGATCCGCAGGCGCTGGCTTCCGCAATCCTGCGGCTGGTGCGCTCGTCACAGCAGCGCGTGCGATTCGGTGTCGCGGCGAGGCGCCTGGTCGATGAACGCTTCGCCGCCGACCTGATCGGCCAGGCGACGGTCGCGCTCTATCGGCGTCTTTTGGCCTTATGATACTGGACGGTCCGCATGGGGTGGCGTGAATTCGATCTCGTCGTCATGGCAGCGGGGTGCAGCGCCGTTCTGATCATGCTTTTGCTGCCGATGTTCCGCCGCTACGCCTTAGCGCGCCCGAATGCGCGCTCCTCGCATCGCATTCCGACTCCTCAGGGCGGCGGCGCCGCTGTCATCCTGGCGGTTGCGATCGCGCTTGGCGCTGACGGCGCGCTCATTGAGCCGCAGCGATCAGCGCTCATCGATGCGCTGCCGCTCGGCGCCGCCATCGCGGTTGTGACGATCGTCGGCGCCATCGGCCGTCACGCTCACGGTTGCGACGATGCCGGCGGAACTGCGCGCCATCCCGGTCGTGCCGATTGCGATCGAGCGTGCTGCGGAAATTGTCGCCGGATTGTGGTTCGTCAATCTGGTCAACTTCATGGACGGCATCGATTGGATGACGGTCGCGGAAGCGGTGCCGTCCACGCTCAGCATCTTCGTTTTCGCGCTGTTCGGCGCGGCGCCGCCCCTGGCCGGATCGGTGGCGCTGGCGTTGTGCGGGGCCCTCCTGGGCTTTGCGCCATTCAACAGACCCGTGGCGAAGCTCTTCCTCGGCGATGTCGGCAGCCTGCCGGTCGGATTGCTCCTGTTCTGGCTGCTGCTGCAGCTCGCGGGCAGCGGCCATCCGGCGGCCGCAATGCTGCTGCCGCTTTATTACGTCGCCGACAGCTCGATCACGTTAATGCGGCGGCTCGCGCGCGGCGAACGCATCACCGAGGCCCACCGCACCCACTTTTATCAGCTGGCCGTCGTGCGGGGACTTTCCGTCATGACGATCGTACGATCGGTATTCGCCGTGAACTTGGTGCTCGCAGGGCTTGCAGCCCTGTCGATCCGCATGTCATCCGCGGCGTTCGACCTCCTTGCCCTTGCGGCCGGCGGCGCGCTGGTGACGGCATTGCTTGTCATGATGTGGCGGGGCAAACCGTGAGCCGCGTTCTCGGCCGCCTGAAGACCGGCCGAAGGACGCGTCGGAGAATGACTGCATCACTTGCGTGTCATCGCCCGCGAAAGCGGGCGATCCAGTAACCACCTGATTCGCCGGGGGTTACTGGATGCCCCGCTTTCGCGGGGCATGACATGATTGTGATTCATTTGATCACGGACGCGGCCTAAAATCCGATGCCGACCATCAACGGCAGCGAGACGTGTGTCGCACGAACCGGAGATGCCATGGCGATCCGCGTCGTGGGCGTCAGGTCAGCCGTTTGCCGTTGCTTAAGGAGGAGCGGAAGGAGCTTTGCCAATTGGGCCTCGGGGAGGCACCCCTTGACTTCCACCGCAACCTGTTCGCCGGGATTGTACGGATTTTCCAGAAGGACCACGCGAGCTTGCGCGGTTCCGGCGACGCCCAGCCAGATTGAAACCACCGTGCCGACCGTCCATTTGCAGCCGTTCGTAATGCTGGCCATGTCTGCCTCCCGGGCTGTCCGGTGTAATCCGAAATACCGTCGGTGTTGATTGCTCTTGGGGTAGTCGCAATAGCTGTCGCTTAGGTTCAAACCGGCGGCGAGCGCGCCCCGCAAGGCGGGGGCCGAATGAGGGTCAATAGCCCCCAGGTGGAAGCCCCCACGTGGACCATCGCGCCGCCGACGCTGAATTCCCTGAGATCAGCGAATTTAACAGGGAATTTGGTGAGTTTTTCTGCCGTTTGGCGGCTGTTTTTGACAGGGGATGGCCTTTTCGCGATGCCACATCAAGGTGTTACAGAGGATTCCCTGTTCGGTGCTGGAGCAGGGAATTGCCTTGAGCTGAACAGGGAATTCTTGAGCCCAAACAAGTCTGGCCCTTGCGAAATTGCGTGTGCAGGGGCGGTTTGCCGTAGCCTACTTGGTAGGCGGCGGATTTGTTCTTGCGGGAGGTCACGGCGTTCGGAGGTCTCGGCGGCGTGGCGGGCATAATCGGATTCCGCAAGGTTCTTCCTCAACAAACCACTCCGCATGTTACTAAATAACATGATAGGACTATTCTGCCTATTGTCAAGAAAATTCTTGTTCCGCGTGTGCATGCGGACCAAGAACGCATTCCGGAACGGTCTCGGAGGAGGCGCACACGTGAGATTAACCTGTCCTGCGGGTAGGTTGGGGGCTACACGGCTTCCTTCCGGAAGCCCGGTACGGCGTCCTGCAGCGCCCGGTAGATGGCGTCGCGGTCATTGCGCCGCAGCGCCTGTTCGAGCGTCGCCAGCCGGGCCCGCAGGGTCTCGAGCGCGGGGCTGACCGGGCGCGCCGCCACGATACCGGGGATGCCAATATCGGCCGCTGGCTCGTCGGCAGCGAACAGGATTTCGTTCAGGCGCTCGCCCGGGCGGATGCCCGTGAAGACGATCTCGACGTCCTTGCCGGGCTCAAGCCCGGACAGGCGGATCATACGCTCGGCGAGGTCGACGATCCTGACCGGCTGGCCCATGTTGAGGACATAGACCGAAACGTCGGAGCGTTGCGACGCCGACGCATGGGAAGCCGCCGTCACCACGAGGTCGCAGGCCTCGCGGATGGTCATGAAATAGCGCACCATGTCGGGATGCGTGACGGTCACCGGGCCGCCGGCCTCGATCTGGGCCTTGAATTTCGGCACCACCGAGCCATTGGAGGCGAGCACATTGCCGAATCGCACCGCGATGAGCCGCATCGGCGGCCGGCCGGCAGCGTGAGCGCTGAAATCCGCGTCGAGCGCCTGGCAATACATTTCGGCGAACCGTTTGGTCGCGCCCAGCATTGAGATCGGCTCGATGGCCTTGTCGGTGGAAATCATCACCATGGCGGCGGCGCCGCCGGCGACGGCGGCATCGGCCACGTTGATGGAGCCGAACACGTTGGTCTTGACGCCCTCCTCCCAGTCGCGTTCGAGCAGCGGTACGTGCTTGAGGGCGGCGGCATGAAACACGATGTCGGGCTTGAACTCGGTGACGAGGCGGATGACTCGCTCGCGGTCGCGAATGTCGGCGATCCGGCCGTCGACCTTGGCTTTGACGTCCTTCAGGCGCAGCGTTTCCAGCACGGAGTGGAGCGCCGGCTCGGAATTTTCGATGACCATCAGCCGATCGATACCGTAGGTCACGAGGCGGTCGCAGATTTCGGCCCCGATGGAGCCGCCGCCGCCGGTCACCACTGCGGCTTTGCGGCGCACGAAGCCTTCGAGGCGGCGATAATCGATCTTGGCGCTCGGCCGCAGCAGCAGGTCTTCGACCTGGATCGGCGCGAGCCGCAGCGCCTCGCCGCTTCCCTCCAGCCCGGGCATTCGGCTCGGCGTCAGGCCGATGCGGCGCGCCCGCGTGAGGATGGATTCGGGCTTCATCTCTGGCGCCAGCGCCGACGGAGTCATCACCAGGCGGGCCACCACTGTGCCGCGATTGGTGAGCCCCTGCACCACCCGCTCCAGGTCGCCGAAATCGCCCAGGACCGGGATGCCGCGGATCGATTGACTGCGATCCGCCCGCGACGGCGACAGTATTCCGACCACCTGGACCTTCTTGACGGCGCCGCTTTCGATGCCCCGGAGCAGCACTTCGGCATCGGCTGCCGGGCCCAGCACGAGTGTCGGCGCAAAGCCGTCCTCGCGCGCATGCTGTAGGGTGCGCGTATAGCGGAAGTAGCGGTAGACGACCCGCAACCCGGCCAGAAAGAAAATCTGAAGGAACCAGTACAGTATGATCGTCAGCTTGCCGAAGAAAAACGTGCCGTGCGCATCACGTCGGGAAGGGACGTAAAGCGCCATTTGTTCTTGAACAGCCCGAAGATCGCATAAACGACGGCCGCGTAGAGAACGAAGCCTGGCAACAGCAGCAAAAGCAGGTTCCAGCGCTCCGCGAGGCCCTGTGCTTCAAAACGTAAATAGAACGCGGCCACGACCGCCGCGGCCGCCGCCACGAGATCGTGGATGAGAATCAGGGTCACGCGTGGCGTGAAGCTGCGGAACATGAGCGACAATGGCCCTCGACTCTACGAATCATCAATGGCGGGTATTCATCGTCAATAGCGATATTCAACTGGCGGCGCTACCTCCGGTCGTCAGCCCGGTATGTGCGGTGGTGGACATAGACGCAAGCGCTGCATCGACCGCGCGAAGGAAGACACGGCAATGGATGCTGCACCAGCCAGACATTTTTGCGGCGCTGGATCGTTTTGGCCGCTTCCCACATGGGAGCGAGCCCCCCGGCCGGTACCGGCCCCCAGAGCCGCGGATCGGTCGGTCCAAACAGCGCGATGGTGGGGCATCCGGTTGCCGCGGCGAGATGGGTGACCGAGGTATCCGGGCCGACGAAGAGCCGGGCGCGGGCCAGCAATGTGGCAAGCTGCGGCCACGATAGCTGCCCGTCGCGGCGCACCACGTCCGTGAGAGCGCCCCATACCGCGTCCAGATAGGCCCGTTCCGCTGCGGCGGGTCCCCCCGTCGCCACGACCTTGAGGCCGCGGGCGCGAAGGTGCGCGGCCAACTCCCGCCATCCATCCGCAGTCCAGCGCTTGTATTGAAACATCGGCGCCGCATGGATCACGGCGTAGGGTTGTTCGCCGACGTCCGGGTCCGGCGTGGCGACCGAGGCGCAATCCCCAAGCGAAACGCCGCCCGAGCAGACGAGACGCTCGACCCGGGGGACGCCGAGCACATCCGCGAGGCGCAGCATGTCTTCCAGGCGGTGCAATCCAGGTTGTGGCCCTATGCTGCGAGATAGCGCCAGGCGTCGCAGAACACCGCGGCCGCCGCCATCGATCGGCCCGACATGGCGGCGCCCGGCAATGAGCGCGAACATGGTCGGCCGGTCACCGCTCTGGGTCGACACAGCCAGATGGTAGCGCTTGGCGAGCCTCAGCGCGAGCACGAGACCCTGCCGAACGCCTGGACGCGACGGCATGGCCACGATCCGGTCGATGTCGGGATTGCCGGCCAGAATCCCGGCGGTGTCTTCAAACACCAGCACGTCGATGACGGCCTCGCTGAAGGCCCGCCGCAAGCTTGCGATCAGGGACGTCGCAAACAGCACGTCCCCGAGCCGGCGCAGGGCCACCACCAGGATGCGCGGCCGGGGCGGCAGATCGAAAGGCTTCATGGGCACGGGGCTGCCCGGGATCCTTCAGAATGAAAAAAGTCCATGTTACACGATCCCAGTAAACAGCCGCTGTTCCGGTGCAGTTCGCGCTTGCTCTGGGATTAGATCCCAGAGTCTCCCGATGACCATACGCAGTTCATCCCAGGCCTCTTTCTGGATATGAAGCTGTCCAGTTTCAATCAGTTTGTCAGCGAGGCCGGGGCTGCTCATTGTATCTTTGCGTTCTGTAAGACTTGCGAACATGCCCATGAGAAATTCCGGGGTTCGCATGAGAATCTGAAACTGAAGACGACTCAGCACTTCGTTCGCGGCCCTCACCTTCTCAATATTGTTGGAGACTGTGATGGCGAAGTCCTGTCCCATGCACTCTTCGAATTGCTGCTGTTCCTTCGCTGTACCAAGCCGTCTGGCCAGATCCGCAACCTCGTGCTTCGTGGCGGCATATTCCGCCTTTGCCGCTTCAAGCTTTTTAGGGGCAGTAACCTGATATATTCGCTGGGCAATCCTCCGCTTCTGATCTTCTAACTTGAACCGGTCGTCCGTCACGTCATCAATCGACAGCAGCGTCGCTTTCGCAGTCAGAGCGTCCACTTCTCTCTGAAGCTTCTCTAACTCACCGGCTATCTCGTGGTTATTGTTCGCCTGTGCCTCGTTTTTCTCTACTTGAAAGCGCGTTTCCAATAGTTCGATCTCGTCAGTGAGCATGTGGATGGGCACGTCGCGCGGCGTGGGATCGAAGACTTGCCTGAACTCCTGACTGGTTCCGTCGAGGTAGGCGCTGATTGTCAGATCACGCGATTCAGATAAATCGAAAGTCAGATCAATACCGGTTCCCCGCAGGAGATCTCGTGTGATTTGCTTTCCAGTAATGACGAGCAGCCCAATCGGCTTGTTCGTAGTGCTGTGGTTTTCCACTGGACCTTCAACGACCATGATACGAAGCTCGTCGTCGGAACCCTTTCTGATGGTTTTATCGACTTCGACCGTCTTCTTTGCGTTTGCCGGAAGAATCGCGTTTCTTCTGAAAATTATATCGAGTTTTGTGTCGTTATTGCTGGGATCGTCCTTCACCAAACATAGGTCATCAGGCACAGGCTGACCCGCAACGCTGTATTTTCCCTGGGCGATCTCAATGCTCCCGACGTCGGTCGGAACAACCTTGCTTTGCGAATCCACGACTCGAAAGCTGAAGGTGTTGAACGCATTTGCTTGAAGCGGCAATTCTTCAACAATGCGGTTCGTAAGGCGCTTCAGGCCGCTGTCATAGGCTCCATCATCCCGGACAATACGATAGAACAGACCTGCTGTATCTCCCTCGATTCTTGCAGAGAACAGTTCCTCGGGCTCCCGCGACGCACGGACATAAGAAGCGCGTACATGCAGCGCCTTCGGAGCTAACGCAACGGGCGCGACGTTCTCAACCTTGGCTTCCTTTGTTGCTGCATAATACGCTGCACCAACTGCAATCGCATTGGTTGGATCAATTCCCGTATTGACAGGAATTCCCATTATCTCTTCTATTCTTTTCCGTACATACGGGATGTACGTCGATCCACCTACCATAAGAACAAATCTCAGCTCCGAGGACCGAAGCGAGTTGCGGGTCAAGATTCTGCTTAGCATTGAAGCAGTTGCTTCAACGTACGACTTTATCTGAGCTTCAAACTCAGATCGCGTAATGGTGATCGTGCCGCTGATGGTTTTTCCATCATCGTCTTTCAAACTGCTGATGGCATTAAGGTCGATTTCAGCTGACTGACGAGACGAAAGTTCGATCTTTGCCTCCTCTGCTCTGGCGAGAAGCGAAAACCAAAGATTATTAAATTTGCCAGTCTCGCTCTTGAGGTTAGTAACCAAATCAGAAAAACGGCCAAGTTTACCCAGCTCAGGAACAATAATATTCTCGACGAGTGCAGCATCAAAGTCGCTGCCACCGAGATAATTATCGCCTTCGTGATCGACGACTTTGAGCTCGCCCTCCACTATTCGAATTAGGGCGACATCAAAGGTCCCTCCACCCAAGTCGTAGACGATCCATTGGCTATTGTCCAAGTCATCGGCCTTGCTTTTGTTGGCAAATGCAAGGCTGGCAGCTATAGGCTCCTGCAGCAAAATAACCTGTTTGAAGCCCGCCTGCACGCCGGCTTCCTTGGTGGCATTCGATTGCACAGTATCGAAGGACGCCGGAATCGTGATGACAGCGGACTCCGGGGTTTCTCCTGTGTGAATGAACGATTTGAGTTCCTTCAGAACGAACGCGGAGAGTTCAACTGGTGTCTTGGAGCCGTTGATCGCCTTAATCTTTATGGTCTCCGTGGTGCCCATCTTTCGCTTGAATCGAGACGCGACCGACATGGGATCCCGCTCCGCATATGTCTTGGCCTGCTCGCCGATAAGGATGCGGTCATTGCGAAATCCGACCATGGACGGGAGCGTTTCCTTGAACCCGATTGGATTCTTGAACACCTCGACGACGCCACGATTAAATTTAGCAATGAGAGAATTCGTGGTCCCAAGGTCGATTCCATAATTGATCATCTCAGGCATAATCATTCTCCCCTTGTCTTACCGACCTCTTCTACAACGACAATGCCCTTTTGGAGAACACGTGAATGAGCACGCTGCCCGCCGCGGATGATCGGCTTTATAACCTCAACAACTCTGAGATGCTCGGTGCCCTTTCCAGCGATTGTCGCCTCTAGGTCTGTCCGCGTTTCTTGAAACTTTTCGCCGGTCGGATCTTCGTAAAAGAACCCCAATTCTTCTATCGTGCTCTTTATTCTATCTATATTCCGGCCAAAATTATTGTGATCGCCATGAAGAGAAAGCTTCTTCTCCATCTCAAAGATCTGATTAAGTACAACGAGAAGGCGTCTTTCCCCATCGGTGATATGCTTGGCAATCGAATGGTTCATTGCTGTTTTCCCCGTGAGGCGGCAACAAGACCAATGGTTACCGCGTTGTAAGTTGTGCGCGTCGACATTACGATCCTAACTTTCGAATCCGCGCGATCAGAAATGATCACTTGTCCATTTGCAGCTTCGGCATTAATGCGTACCCATGGCACATAATGGCGCTTTGTGCCAAACCACCCTGCCACGGGAATAACGACGTGCGAGCGATTTAGCTCGCAGCTCCCGATTAATACACTCTTGTCATTGTCCAGTTCACTGCCGATTTTTTGCAAAATCGGCTGGAGCGCATACGCAAACATAGCCTCAATTATCTGAGAGTAATAATTCTTAGAGCTTTCAATATCGACTGAAGTGCTCCAACCAATTGAGACTTCGGCACCTTGATCCGATAATACGCTGAAATAAAACTCGTAAGTGGGTCGCTGGTCAGTGATTGTTGCACCCCATCTGACCGCTTTTATATCCTTTGAGGCGACAAACTTGATGCCCTTTCGAACGCCTTCCCTCGTAATCTGCAGCGGCTCGTCCCCTTGTGTAAGGCGTACCTCGTGCTTTCGCTCTTTTGCAATGATCTCCGTGACCTGTTGTTCGTCCCGCTCGATTTGCTGCTTGGCACCAGCGCTGACAAACGCGAATGCGTTAGCTAGCTTCAGCACCTCCTTGGAAAGATCAGGGTCGGAATGTTTATTATAGCAATCCACCGCGATCGAGAGGAGGAGACGAACAGCCTTGTCCTTAAAGCGTGTGAAATGGACCGGGAGGAGATTGAAAAGGGGCACGAGCGCATGCGGATTGATTGGACCAATCAGCATCGCCGACAGAGCAGCGAGCGAAGGTTTCTTGCTGCTTGCCTCTTTTTCCGCGCTGCGAAGTGGTTCAAAGCAACGATCAATGAAGCGACTCGCGCCCGCAAAGCAAATATCCTCATCCTGCCGAGCAACATAGCGGCGCCCAGACAGCAGCGCACCGATTGTTGCTAAATTGCTTCTGTCTAGTGCACGCGACAACACGAGATCGTACTGACTCGAAAAGGCTGGGCTCAGCCAATTCAAGAAAGCTGAGTCGTCAAGTGCCTTGAGCGTGTCAATCGGAAAATAATTGAAGTCGTACGTGAATAGCGCAATGTCACCCCTGTGGAGGAACTCGCATAATCTACCATCTTGAAAGATAATCCAGTGAAATTCTTTTTTAGCGTCATCCAGGAGCTCGTCGCATATGCCGAGTGCGCGGGATTTATCGATCGTACATCCCCCGAGAGCTTCTATGTGACCGTCCTCCAGATCGATTTCGTGGATGAGGGCCTTTTTCAATCTATGAATTGCCTTAATGGGGTAGTCGTCGATGTCGGAACGTACATCGCAGCCGAGCAAAACGAAGGGATTGACGTAAAAGCGGTGGAACTCAGTACTGTCCAGAATCTGCGTGCCTGACCGGTTCACCGCGGAAGCTGAAGCCGAGAGCATCTCCGAGAGTCGAGATAAAGCTTGCAGACATCGGTCATTATCCGGTTCCAGTTTCAAGGCACGCCGATACGCATCGGATGCATCTAAATATTGGGCGAGTTCTGGTCGCTCATAAAGCAGGCCGAGGTTACCGTACCTGAAAGCCTCCGGTTCAAGGGTGGCAGATTTTGTGAAATAATAAAGCGACATTTGGAAATGTTTTTTATACCAGAATGCTGACGCGATTTTATCAAGCATATGTGAGCTGACTTGACTAATTCTCTCCAGAGCCTGCCCGTACGAAATAACGCCATCGTATTCTTTTGCTCTGTCGCAGATGTACAAGAGACTTAAATAACCATAATCGTAGTCCGAATCGATTTTGACGCTCATCTCGAAAGCTTTTCGAGCTTCGTTTTGCTTTTCCAATGCTTCCAGAATGTCACCGTATGTACCCCACACGATCGGTGATCTCGGCACAAGATCGATTGTCTTCTTTACAGCGTTCCGTGCATCTTCCCAGCGCCCGAGCCCTTTCGCGGCTAATGTTAGACGCCACCAGCCCTCGGCATTTTCGGGCTCTGCGCGGGCGAGCGCGGCAGAGCGGTCAAATGCCTCCGCGAAGCGCCCTTCTGATAAAAGGTGCTTAATGTGAACAATCGGATCTTTTATATCTGAGTCGCTAGCCATGGAGATTCCTGGCTGTGAACGAAACTTCGACTTTGCACGCGAAGAGAAGAAGTGGGCAGAGTGGGTATTTGAAGAGCTTCGACTGTTGCCCTTAGACCTTTCGATTGTGGGTTGCAACGCGGTGAACCGCGCGATCAAAATTCTCAAATTGAAACATCGCCCACACTCATCTCCCGCATCAGGCTTATTACCAAGAATAGAACAAAGGAGGAACAGTGGCAAGGAGGTGCATCACCCCGGTTGCTCCATCGGATGACTCACGGTCGTACAGCTACCGACAGTCTCGGCCAGCCGCATTGGTCGCCGCCGTCGGGGCGGCGATCGGCCCGCCGCCCGCATCGCCCGCCATACCTTCTCCGCCGTCGCCGGCATCTGCACGTACGGTGCGCCGATATGGGCCAGCGCATCGTTGACGGCATTCATCACCGACGACAACGCCCCCACGGTGCCGGATTCACCGGCGCCCTTGACGCCGAGGGGATTGGTCTTGGTGGGCACTTCGTTCTCGCCCAACGTGAACGTGCAGAAATGATCCGCCCGCGGCATGGCATAGTCCATGAACGAGCCGGACACCAGCTGGCCTGAGGCGTCGTAGGCGATGTTTTCCATCAGTGCCTGGCCGACGCCTTGGGCGATGCCGCCGTGAAGCTGGCCCTCGACCAGCAGCGGGTTGATGATGTGGCCGACGTCATCGACGGCGGTGTAGCGCACAAGCGCGACGGCGCCGGTTTCAGCGTCGACCTCGACCTCGCTGATATGGCAGCCGTTCGGATAGGTGCGCTCGCCGCCCGAGAAGGTGCCGG
>WNFQ01003181.1_pt1 | contig 11955 bp, 9 predicted proteins | sample 5400171 | NCBI WGS metagenome assembly WNFQ01 (sample SAMN13153356, study PRJNA577476) | soil metagenome | isolation source: 20 cm soil under Madrone tree | place: USA:California | collected 2016-06-14
CCACGCCTTTGCTCAACGGCGTGGTGGTGCAACAGCACACTCCCACGGGAGGTTTCACCAACTCCTCGCTGAACGGTAACATGGTGATTTCTCTCACCGGACTCTCCATGTGCAGTAGTGCGCCAGGCGCGCCCAAAGCGGGCGCAGGTTTGCTCACTGCCAACGGGAGCGGGGCCTTTTCTCTGACCTACGACGAAAATTTCTGCAGGGCGCCCAATTCCTTTACCGATGCGCCGGGGACGTACAGCGTGTCCAGCAATGGGCGTGCAGCAATTACGGTTGGAGGGTTCAACCTGGTTGCTTACGTGGTGAACTTGAATCAGGTTTTCCTCTTCGTCTCCGATGTCAATGTTTTGTTCGGAATTGGCGAACCCCAGGCGGCGGGTTCGTTCACCAATAGCGCCCTGAAGGGCACGTATGCGGGCTTCGCGACCAACCCGATGAATTTCGGAGTGGTTGTCTTCTCCGGCGAATTTTCGGCCGACGGCGCCACCCCCACCGGCAATATGACCGGCATGGAAGACATCGGCGCTCCGAGCGGACCGGTTTCGGGCGCCGCCTTCAAGGCCACTTATTCTGTGACTCCCTCGCCCACCAATGGCCGGGGGACCATGACGGTCGCTTCCGGGACCGGAGGCAACGCCGTCATCTATATGGTCTCTGCTTCGAAGTTCGTGGCGGTTTCGCTGAACGATCCCAATCCGGCAGTGTTGGACTTTGAATTGTCTTCTGCTGCCCCTGCGTCCGTTACTCTTTCCTCGGTTTCGCTGAACCCGACGAGTGTCACCGGCGGGAATTCTTCTACGGGCACGGTGACGTTGAGTGGGGCAGCTCCCTCAGGCGGCGCGGTGGTGACGCTCTCCAGCAGCAATACAACCGCGGCGAGGGTGCCATCCAGCGTGACAGTTGCAGCCGGAGCTACCAGTGCGACATTTACAGTCAGCACCAGCGCCGTCGCTGCTTCGACTACAGTCAGCATCTCCGGAACCTACGGCGGCGCGACCAGATCGGCTTCGCTCAGCGTGACGCCTGCGCCTCCACCAACTCCGACACTTTCCTCGCTGACGCTGAACCCTACAAGCGTTGTCGGGGGCACGCAATCTTCTACGGGCACGGTGATGCTGACTGGAGCAGCCCCTGCAGGCGGCGCAGTGGTCACGCTTTCGAGCAGCAACACCAACGTGGCCAGGACACCCTCCAGCGTGACGGTTGCTGCTGGAGCTACCAGCGCCACGTTTACGGTTAGCACCAGCGTCGTACTTGCGTCAACGACGGTCAGCATTTCTGGAGCTTACGGTGGCGTGACGAGATCGGCCTCGCTCACCGTGACGCCTGTGCCGCTTCCGCCGCTTACTCTCTCTTCCTTGACGCTGAGTCCTTCGAGTGTTGTTGGCGGGCTGCAATCGTCCACCGGCACAGTAACCCTGACCAGAGCCGCTCCCGCAGGCGGCGCAATCGTCGCGCTTTTTAGCAGCAACGGGGCTGCCCGGGTGCCTTCGAGCGTGATCGTTCCTGCCGGAGCGAGCCGCGCGTCCTTCACGGTCAGCACGTCTATCGTGCTCATCTCAACTTCTGCGACGATCTCGGGTTCGTACAATGGCACTACGCGAGCGGCAACCCTTGGGGTGCTCTTGTAGCGGGAATAATTTCAAAACGTAGGCGGCTAGCCAACAAGGGCTAGCCGCCAAGCCTCGCCAGACCGGGCGGCTCGTGAGTTCAGTCCCTCGCCTGCCGTCCATCCCAGTTCCAGATGGCCCCTGTTACACTCTGACCGTGCCGGTTGAAGCCCAACCCGAGACGCGTGAACTTCTGGCGATTGGTACTGACGCTGGGACGCGGCTTGACCGGTTCGTAGCCGTTCACTGTCCAGAACTCTCGCGCTCGCGCGTGCAAGAACTCGTCGACGCCGACCTGATCCTCGTCAATGGCCAATCCGCAAAATCTTCGCAGAAACTTCGTGGCGGAGAACTCATCACCGTGAGGGCCCGTCCGCGGCCAGCGCCTCACGCGGCGGCGGAATCAATTCCACTTGATGTGCTTTACGAGGACGACGACGTCATTGCCATCAATAAGGAAGCTGGCATGACGGTTCATGCCGGGGCTGGAAATGTCTCCGGCACACTCGTCAACGCGCTGCTGGGTCGTGGCCAATCGCTATCGCAGGCAGGCGATCCGCTTCGGCCAGGCATCGTGCACCGGCTCGACAAGGAAACTTCCGGCGTGATTCTGGTTGCCAAGAACGATGCCGCGCACGCCAAACTCGGCGAAGCGTTTCGCCTGCGCGCCATCAAGAAAACGTATATTGCGCTGGTGCAGGGCGTTCTTGGAGAGAAGAGCGGCCGAATCGAGCTGGCCATCGGGCGCGACCCAATCCACCGCACGCGCATGACCACGCAGCGCAAATCTTGGCATGGTGAAGCCATCGCCAATCCGCGCGAGGCACGCACAGACTGGAAAGAGCTCGCCAAGATCGACGGCACGACGCTGGTGGAGGTCCAACTCCACACCGGGCGCACGCATCAGATTCGAGTGCACTTCTCCGCGCTGAAACACCCAGTGGTTGGCGATACGCTCTATGGAGCGGCACGGGAGCTGCGTGTCGGAAAGCTTGACTTGCCGCCGCTGGGGCGCAATTTTCTTCATGCGGCCAAGCTGGGCTTCGCGCAGCCGCGGACCGGCGCCTGGATCGAGGTGCGCGCAGCGTTGCCGCTTGAACTGCGCGACTACTTGAAGACACTTTGCAACGCTGCGGGAGAACCGCAGAGTCGAATTGACGCTGCACTGGCGGGATACCTATAATCGATGCAAATGCGACGGACAATCATTTCGATCTTTTTGACCTTGGCGCTGCTGCTCTTTCCGCTCACCGACAGGGCCCAGCAATCTTCACCAGCTAGCAAGCCCCAAACGCCCACACCGGCACAGTCGACTCCTCCGAAGCAGGACCCGGCTCAAAAGAGCGACGAAAAACTTATTTCGATCGTCAACCTCGTCGACGTGCTCTTCACCGTTCTGAACCGCCGCAACAAACTCGTCCCCGAACTGGAAAAGGGCGACTTCAAGATTTGGGACGATAAGTCGCCGCAGGCAATCCGTTATTTCAGCAAGCAGACAGATCTGCCGTTGCGCATCGGCATGCTGCTGGACACTTCCAACAGCATTCGCGACCGTATCAAGTTTGAGCAGGACGCTTCCGTCAATTTTCTATACAGCGTCCTCCGGCGCAACAAGGATGAAGCATTTGTGATGACCTTCGACGACGAGCCGCAAATCGTCCAGGCTTTCACCGGCGATGCGGGCGCCCTGCGCGACCAAATTACCAAGACCCGAGCGGGCGGCGGCACCGCCATCTATGACGCGATTTATGATGCCTGCGTGAAAGAGCTGAGCCATCCGCCGCGGCCGCCGGGCGACCAGCCGGACGTGGTGCGCCGCGTGATGATTCTGATCAGCGACGGCGAGGACAACTTATCGTCGCACACACGCGCGGACGCCATCGAAATGGCCCAGCGCACCAGCGTGGTTATTTACACCATCAGCACCAGCACGCAATGGGTTTCTCTCTCGCAGACCGATCCGAACAAAATGGGTGACCGCAAATACCACCTTACGGACGGCGACAAAATTCTACAGGAGTTGGCCGAGGAAACCGGCGGGCGCGCGTTTTTCCCTTATCACGTCGATGACCTCGATCAATCGTTTCAGGACATTGGTGACGAACTGAGAAACCAATATTCCATCGCTTATCTTCCGACTAACTATGTCCTCGATGGCCGCTATCACAAAATCCGCATCGAAGTGCCCGACCATAAGGGCTACCAGGTGCGTGCTCGCCGCGGCTATTTTGCACGCGCCAACGCCAACGTGCCAAACACGCCAAACCAGCCTGGCGGGACGATTCAGTAATCTGCTTTCAGCCTCTATTGCGGAGTTGCGTTGCTCAGAAGGACCGCGTCAGAATCCACGTGCCCGCGCTCTAGCGCGATTTTCGTTCCGTCTTGAGAATACCGGAACGCCGAAATCGATTCGGACGTAAAGTGGGTTAACTGGCGACCCGGCGAGCCATCCAAAGGCCGCACCCAGAGATTGTCCACCGCTTTTTCACGAATTACGTAGGCAATCGACTTGCCGTCGGGCAGAAAAGTGAGCCCCAGCAATGCCCGCTGGTCGTATTCAATGTAGGTCTTCTTCTTATCCTCGATAGAATAAATGGCCAGCATCAGCTTGTGATCGGAATCCCGGACTTCGTCTCGAATGATTTGCTTTCCATCAGGGGACAATGCGTATGACCCCGTCGGAATATTGATGATGGTCTCTGGAGTTCCGCCCTCGACAGAAATCCGTTTCAGGTTCATGTTGTCCGCGCGATCCACGTAATAAACCCACTTCCCGTCGCGCGAACATTCGGGGTCCGCTTCGTTCAATCCAAAGGTGAGTTGCTTGAGATTTAGGCCGGTGGCGTCCATGCGCCAGAGGTTGTCGGCGACACCATTGGTACCTCCAAACTGGCGATACACGATGTACTTTCCCTCACCGCACGAGGCGGACTGGTCCGCAGGATGCTTCATGTTGGAGGCAATAACGTTTTCACCTCCCGTGGGGTTCACAATGCGGAGGTCAGGCCCTTGTGGAACAAGCAAGCGCCCGTCCGGCGTCCAGTCCCATCGCCAGATGCTCAGCCGTGACGACAGCGGGACTGGATGGATGGAATCGGGAGAGGAAGCAGGAGCGACGTCGAGCTCGAATTTGTACTGTGCCTGGCTGGCAGCAATGGTCCGTCCATCCGCAGCAACGCTGGGATATAGATACAAATTCGTATCCGTCGTGAGCAGGCGAAATTCGCCGCTTGGATAGGAGACGATTCCGATCTGCCGCCGTTCGAACGCGGTTTCGGCCAGTGATGCCGCAACCAGGACACTCTTTCCGTCGGGCATCCACGCCGGATCGAAATAGCCCCTATCTTTGGCGAGCGCGACCAGTTTTTGCTCGCCACTGGCAACGTTTACAGCCAGAAAGCCCCCGAAATCGGTTGGTGAGGGTTGTGCTACCGGTATCAAAATCGTTTTCCCATCCGGCGACCACGCCATCGTCAGGCTGTTCGTGGCAATCGGCTTATGCCTGAACAAGGCGCGATCCGGGGTGCCGTCTTTGTGCACGAGATACAAATCCGTCAGCGCAGAGTCCTCGTGGCGATGAAGATAGGCGAACAATTGTCCGTTGGGGGAAAACTCGATCGGACTGTCGACGTCCTTGATCACCAGCCGCGGGATGCCTCCCAGCACTGGAGCTTGGTAGAGAGAAGCGATGGATTGTTCCGATTCATCGCGCCGCACGAAGTAGATGTAATTGCCATCAGGTGAAAACGTCAGGCCAGTGTAGCGGGTGGCAAAAGGTGCGACCACTTGCGTGTTGCTGCCGGTTGGAATGTGGCGGAGCCACAGCGATTGAAGCCCGTTTTCCTGGCGGACGTGCAACAGGTACTTTCCGTCAGGAGAAAGCCTCGTAAGAAAAACATTGCCGCTGTTGGTGAGATTTTCGATCGACATTCTCTCGACGGGCAATTCCTTCTTGTGTGGCAAGAGTGAATAGACGCCGAAAGCTGCCGCCGCGAGCAACAGCACGACGACAGTAAGAGCGACTCCGGTCCCAAATTTATTCTTGGTGGAAGCCGCGATGAAAATCTTGGCGCTTGAGCTGATCGCCGGCCGGGACGGCTCCGCGGCGGCGCGCGCAACCCCTGCCTGCGAGACCGCCACGCGTGTGGAGGCCGACGAAACCGCCATCGACTTGCCGGAATCGAGTTCGCGTTGCAAGCGCTTCAGGTCGGCGCGCAATTCGGCGGCTACCTGGTAGCGCACTTCGCGATCTTTTTCGAGCGCTTTGTTCAGGATGCGCTCGAGCTCGGCAGGGACTTCCGGGTTCAGGGTGATGGGAGCCACTGGGGCGTTGTTTAAAATTTTGTCGAAAACCACCGCGCTGGTGCTGCCGGGGAAAGGCAGCCTGCCGGTGCTCAACTGGTAGAGGACGCAACCAAGCGAGAAGAGGTCGCTGCGCGGATCAATATCCTCGCCGCGGGCTTGCTCCGGCGACATATAAGAAATGGTGCCCACGGCGGTGCCGGGGCTGGTGAGGAGCATCGTTTGAGTATCGCCAACAGTTTCGCCGTCAAAGTTGGCGTGATGTTCGGGGAGAAGCTTGGCAAGTCCAAAATCGAGGATCTTGATCGCCCCACGCTCGGTGATGAAAACGTTGGCAGGCTTGATGTCCCGATGGATGATGCCTTTCTTGTGAGCGGCATCGAGAGCGTCCGAAAGTTGGATGCCAATGTCGATCGCGCGAGGAATCGGGAGGGCCCCCAGAGGAATGAGCTGGTCTAGGGTCTGGCCTTCGAGCAACTCCATGGCGATAAAAGTGCGGCCATCGTGTTCTTCGATGGCGTGAATCGTGCAAATACTCGGATGATTGAGCGCCGAGGCAGACCGGGCTTCGCGCAGGAAGCGTTCCAGTGTCTGCGGGTCGCGCTGGGTGCTTTCGGGAAGAAACTTGAGGGCCACGCGCCGCCCGAGCTTGGAATCTTCGGCTTCATAAACGATGCCCATTCCTCCGCTGCCGAGCTTGCGAAGGACGCGATAGTGGGCAAAGGTCTCGTTGATCATGAGCGCGGCATGAATAAAGGATGGTAGACGGTTGGGAGAGTGGGGTCAATTCGTTCCCTAACTCTGGAGCCGGCGGTGCTCGAAAAGCTCGCGGGAGAGTACCTGACTCCGACCAAGGTCAAATTCCAAGTACTCTATCAGCCCGGTGCCGGCGTTTCGGCCCCCCCATCAAGCTGATTCCCATCAGGGTCTGAAGTTCAGGACGCCGCAATTCGCGGACGACATCTACGAGTTCGTCATGGAAAACGACATAGTGACTGGATTGAAGGAGCGCGACCCGTCCGGCGAATTCACCTTCCCGCGGCAATAGAGCGGCGACGGGCCGCATTACGCTTGGCTTGCTGCGGCCGGCCGCGCTTCAAGCGCCTGAATAAAATGCTCGGAGTGGGAAACCCATCCGAATAAAGTCTCAACCAGCATAAGAGATGCTTCGTGATTACTAGTCGGTGAATTGTAGCCGAAGATCGGCTCCGCGGTGCAATCCGCCAGCAAGACCGGTGAGTAGTCTCGGAAGGTCGCGTCCCTGATGGTGGACTCTACACAGACGGACGTAGTGCATCCAGTGAAAATGAGGACTTTGGCTTTCAGGCGTTTGAGCGTGCTGTCCAACTCGGTTTGATAGAAGCCGCTGAAGCGATTTTTCCAAATGACAATATCATCGGGCTGGGGCTGAAGTGAGCTCACAATGTCCGTGCTCCACGTGTCGCGAATCAGGATTCGGCTCGGCGTCCCGTCCGGCGCTTGAACCGCCTCTCCAAAGTGCATCCTTGCGTGTTTTATCCAATTTGCAGAATCAGGAGGCCCGGCGTCGGAAAGGTCGGGACGAAACCCCATCTTTAGGTAAATAATCTTGATGCCTGCCCTGCGGGCAGCGGCTACCGCTTTAGCTGTAGGCCCGGCGGCACTTTGGATCTTAGAGATATCGACTCCGGCACGATCGAACATTCCCCCCTTCGTCCCAAAATCATTCTGCATGTCGATCACGAGCAGCGCGGTTCCTTGGGGATCAAAGTTAATAGGCTCGGGGCGAGCGTCAAGCCGCATATCGAAGCTCCTCAGCGATTGGTTTAAGTAGTTGGAAAAGCATTACCGCGGCCACAGCCAGCCGAACGTGCCAGCGGTTAGTAACGCGTAGATGAGGCCATCAAAGGCCTCCTTGAAGACCATGCTCCACGGCTGGCCCTTCCAAATGCCGTTCACCAGTGGCCCCAGGCCATAAGTCATAAACGCGACGCTGCCCGCTACCCGAAACACCGCCGGATAGTGCGCACCGGGCGCAACCGTGCGTCCTGCGATGTAGGCTACGAAAAGACCAATCAGCAGACAGTAAGCGAACCACAAACCGAGAAACTTCCCCATGTTGGGCGGGGCGCTGGGATACATGGTCAGGAACCCAACCGGTCCCTGCTTATATTTTTCCTGCATGGCTGGCGTGTTCATGTCCTTATGTGTGCAAAACGGGAAATGATAGAGGCCCGGAGTCAGTCCAGCCGGCCGCAGGGCGGCCAGAAGTTTGTCCTCTTCGGGAAGCTGGCGGTAGTCGCTCGCGTGATACTTCAGCACCATGTGAATCAGCGAACTGGCCACGAACACGATAACGGCAGCGATCAGTATGGGCAGCAATAGAGAAGTGAGCGGAACCATGCGCAGCCTCCTTGGAAGCAAAGACCGATGCGGGAAATTAGGCGTGACGCTACCGCCAAACGGGGCGGCGGTCAAGAGATTAGGTGCACGGGAGTGGAGACGAAAAAAAGTGCTTGACATATTCTTATATGGGAATGTATTGTATGAGCATGGCACGAGCGGCGACAACTTCGGATGCTTTTAACGCCGTGGCGGAGCCGCGCCGCCGGGAGATCCTGAGCTTCATTGCGTTGCAGGAGCGCCCGGTGGGGGAGATCGTCGATTCGCTCGGAATGGAGCAGCCGTCGGTCTCGAAGCACTTGCGCGTTTTGCTGGAGGTGGGTCTAGTCAACGTGCGGCGCGACGGGCGGCGCATGCTTTACCGCACCAACGCGGAGGCCATTCGTCCGCTTCATGAGTGGACGGAAACATTCGAGCGATTCTGGCGTCATCAATTGAGCCGCGTTAAGGAACGTGCCGAACGCAAGAGTAGTCCGTCGAACGAGAAGGGACCGGAATTCATTTCAGGGAGGACGAATGATTTTGACCGGAACAAAAATTGAGGATTTGACGTTGAATATCACGGAGGAAATCCAAGTTCGCGCGCCGCTGGATACGACTTTCGCGGCGCTCCTCGAACAACTCGGGCCGTACAACGAAGCTCCGAATGTCGGACCCATGCCAATGAAGCTCGAGCCTTGGCCGGGCGGCAGGTGGTATCGCGACCTGGGCGACAATAACGGCCACTTCTGGGCGGTCGTCCAAGCGATCAAGCGCCCGACCTTGCTCGAATTTGCCGGGCCGTTATTCATGTCCTATCCCGCCGTTTCGAACGTGCAGTACCGGCTCAGCGAGGCGAACGGGGTGACGCTCATTAAGTTCCGGCACTCTGCCATGGGGATTATTTCTGACGAACACCGCGCGGGCGTCTCAAAAGGATGGGGTTATATGAACGAGGGCGTACGCAAGAGGGCGGAAGCGGCTCGGTCACACTGACCCCGGTCGCAAGGGAAGGAGGGCGCTTATGTGTCCAGCGTGCCTGGCGAGTGTGGCCACGATGATCGTAAGCGTGTTGTCTACAGGCGGGCTGACTGCGGCCGTGATAAAGAAAATCGGCCACAGGAACGGCGCAAAAAAATCGGTCCAGTACCAAAATCCAAAGGAGGAAACATGGGCGAAGTAACGAATGAGCAAGTAAACCTGATGTTGCGGCTGTTCGAAGAGCGGCGCGAAACTAAGTTGAGGGAAGCGCGCGACTGGTTCGGGGCAAACTTCCGCGTGAAGAGTGCCGACGACTTGATGCGCATGTGTCCTCCCGGCAGCAAGGAAAGCTTATACGTGCGCATGGTGCTCGGTTACTGGGAGATGGTGGCGAGCATCGTAAACCGCGGCCTTATCGACGAAGAGTTCTTCTTCGAAAGCAACGGGGAACAATGGGTTGTGTTTGAACAAGTGAAGCCGGTGATCGGCGCATGGCGCGCCATGTTCAGCAGCCCAAACTTCCTCGCCAACCTGGAAAAACACTGCAACCACCTGGAAGCGTTTCGAGAGAAGCGCAGCCCCGGGTCCAACGAAGCCATCCGCAAAATGCTCGCACAAATGCAGCAGGCGAGCCAAGCTCCTAAGGCACAGGCGGCGAGCAGCTAGAGTTCCGGCTCAACCCTGTACTACTTGGCGAAATGCCCGTGAATGCGGGAGTGTTTGGGCTCCCGTATTCACGGCTCGGAATACTTCCCTAATAGCTGTGGAAATTGACGTATTTTCCTCAGTATGAGTCTTGGTGAAAGGAGAATCAGTCATGGCAACAAGAGCGATGGAACAATCAAAAGTGGTGTCGCCGGCAGAATGGCTTGCCGCACGAAAGGAATTGTTGAAGAAAGAGAAGGAGTTCACGCGGCTGCGCGACCAGTTAAGCCAGCAGCGCCGGGAAATGCCCTGGGAAAAAGTCGAGAAGGCCTACGTGTTCGATGGCCCGGACGGCAAGGAAACGCTCGCGGACCTTTTCGGCGGCCGAAGCCAGCTCATTGTCTATCACTTCATGTTCGGTCCGGACTGGAAGGAAGGCTGCCCGAGCTGCTCGTTCATTTCCGATCATATCGACGCCAGCGTTGTGCACCTGGCGGCGCGAGACGTCCGCCTGACCGTCGTTTCCCGCGCTCCGCTCGCGCAGATCGAAGCCTTCAAGAAGCGCATGGGATGGCGCTTTCACTGGGTTTCATCGAATTCCACCGACTTCAATTACGACTACCAGGTGTCCATGACCAAAGAAGAGCTTCAGAAGGGCGAAGTCTACTACAACTACACAACTCAGAAGTTTCCAAGCGAGGAACGGCCCGGCACCAGCGTGTTCTACAAGGATGCCACCGGCAACATCTTCCACACCTACTCAAGTTACGCCCGCGGCCTGGACACCCTCATCGGCGCTTACAACTGGCTCGACCTTGCGCCCAAAGGTCGCGATGAAGAGGGGTTGAAGCACGGCATGGCCTGGGTCCGCCACCACGACAAATACGACGCAGGGTACAAAGTGGACGCGCAGACGGAGTACGTTCAACCCGCAAAGACGACAGACGCCGCAGCCGGCTGCTGCGCGAATCATTGATCGAGAATCGTTCTGGATGATTCGAAGGTCGGTCAGGCGGTAACGCTAGCGCATTGCCCTCCGCTTTGGCGGCGCGCCTTTAGCGCTGCCGCCTCACATTCTGCAACACTCACCCTTTTGGCGCGTAGTAGCCCTTGCGGGTGAGGACCTTGAAGTCCTTATCGGCCGTTTCGACTTTCAGCTTGCGGAATTTTCCGTCCTGCGCCGCGTTTGATGGATAGTAGCCCAGTGTATATTGAGTGCGTAACTCCTCGGAAATCTCGTCAAAAGCCTCCATCAACTTTTTTTCCGATCGAACCGAAATCGTGCGCCCGCCGGTCTCATCCGTCAGCTTATGCGCCGCGCCTGCGTTGCCGCCATAGCGCGGATCAATCACGAGTAGGATGTGGATCACGGTATCTGTGCGTTGCGCGGCTTCAATCGCTTCCTCCAGCCTTACCTTGCTGCCCGTGTCTTCCGCGTCAGTGACGATAACAATTGCTTTGCGCCCAGCCTCCGTAGCAAGTTTTTCGCTGCAAGCCAGGTAGATGGCGTCGTAGAGAGCCGTACCCGTGATTTGCCGCGACCCGATCGGACCTGGATTCCCTCCTCTAGCTCCCTGATCCGGCGCGTTGATCCTCGTCTTATGGATGGCGCGTTCCAACTGTGTACGCTCGTCCGTGAAATCGGAAAGGAGGTCAACATTGGCATCGAATGACATCACCAGTGCTTCATCGCCCTTCCGAATGATGCGCGAGATGAACTGGCTACCCGCGTCTTGAATCGCGCCTAGCATGTTCTCCTCGCTGATGGAGGTGTCCAGCAGCAGCGCCAGGGTGATAGGCAGCGCCACTTCTTTCGAGAAAAATGCGATTTTCTGGTCCTGATTATCCTCCGAAATCCTGAAGTCTTCCTGCTTCAAGTTGGGCACAATCCTCTTGTTCTTGTCTCGCACAGTCGCAAACAGGTTCACCAGGCTCACCTGCGACTTGATGGTGCCGCCTTGCACCACGGGCTCCTGAGTCATGGCAGGAATGGCCAAACTTACCGCAACCGTTGCGGTCACACATTGCATCAAAAGCTTGTGCATCGATT
>WNFQ01004022.1_pt1 | contig 11955 bp, 14 predicted proteins | sample 5400171 | NCBI WGS metagenome assembly WNFQ01 (sample SAMN13153356, study PRJNA577476) | soil metagenome | isolation source: 20 cm soil under Madrone tree | place: USA:California | collected 2016-06-14
GTTCTTGAAAGAAGAGGATTAAAATAACTCTTCGTGTTCTCTGTGATCTTCGTGGTTAAATGATAAGCATGCCTCTTGGTTCGTTCATCAAGATCGCAAAAGATTCGCATTTTCCCATCCAGAATCTCCCGTTCGGCGTTTTTCAACCGAAACAGGGCAACCCTCGCGTGGGAGTCGCGATCGGCGATTTAATCCTCGATCTTTCTGTCCTGGAAGAGCTCGGTCATTTTCGCTCGCCCGAGTTTCCGGATGGAGATGTGTTCTCGACGGATTCTCTCAATGCGTTTCTCGCGCTGGGACGTCCGGCGTGGCGCAAAGCGCGCGAAATCGTTCAGCATCTGCTCTCCGCCGAGACGCCAACTTTGCGTGACGACGCAAAATTGCGCAGCCGAGTTTTTCACGCGCAAAAAGATGTGGTGATGAAACTGCCGGCGCGCATCGGCAACTACACAGATTTCTATTCGTCGTACCATCACGCGCACAATGTCGGCACGATGTTGCGCGGACCGGAGAACGCGCTGATGCCGAATTGGAAATGGTTGCCGGTGGCGTATCACGGACGGGCCAGCTCGATTGTCATTAGTGGCACGGAGGTACGCCGACCCAGCGGGCAGACGAAGCCGCCGGAAGCATCGGTCCCAGTTTTTGGCCCGACCAAAAGTCTCGATTACGAACTGGAAATGGCGTTCCTCATCGGCCCCGGCAATTCGCTGGGCGAGCCGGTGCCGATCGATCGCGCGATGGATCACATCTTCGGCTTCGTCCTGATGAATGATTGGAGCGCGCGAGATATTCAAGCCTGGGAATACCAACCGCTCGGCCCATTCCTGGCGAAAAACTTTTGCACCAGCATTTCGCCGTGGGTGGTGACGTTGGAAGCGCTGGAGCCTTTTCGCAAACCGCTGCCGCCGCAGGACCCCGAGCCGTTGCCGTACTTGTCCGCCACAGGACGGATTCGCCGTGGTGAACGGCAGACAAATGATTTCACGTTCGACATCCAACTTGAAGCGCATTTGAAAACGTCATCGATGGCCGCGCCGCATATCATTACACGCACAAATTTCCAAAATCTTTACTGGAGCATTGCGCAGCAACTCGCCCATCACACGATTAACGGCTGCAATCTGCAACCGGGCGACCTGCTCGCGAGCGGCACGATTAGCGGGCCGACGGAGGAATCGCGCGGCTGCATGCTGGAATTGACCTGGCGCGGCGCGAATCCGTTAAAGCTGCCGAATGGCGAAACCCGCAAATGGCTCGAAGACGGCGATGAACTCACGATCACCGGCTGGTGCCAGGGCGACGACTATCGAATCGGCTTCGGCGAAGTTAGCGGCCGCGTATTGCCTGCTCTGTGAACCCTTGTGTCAATAGTGAGGACTGACCCCCATTTTTCATTTTCTAGCTGTTAACATACTCCGTCTGTCCGCTACCGGCTATCCTCGGATTTCCATGCGGGAAAAGGGCCCCACTGTTGCCAGATCTCTACGTTTCTGGGGTCGGATTTGTTCTCGTAATGTGTCGGCCGCACAAATACGCCCTGCGCCCGTAGCTGCTTGTCTTTGACGTATCGCTGATACGCGCGATAGGCATACTGATCGCCCGCGTACAAGCGATTATCTTTTTTGTCGGGATACAGATAATAGGTGTTACCGTTTTGTTTTACCACGGTAAACTGGTTATCCGGCAGTCCACGAACTTGCGCACGTTGCCCCGCCGTACTAGCTGATTTGACCTTGAACCCGGAGGACAACAGCACCCGCTCTTGTTCGGTATCCGCAGCAGCGGCCTTGATTTGATTCGCGCCGCCGACCCCAAATCCAACTAGCGCGAGTAACGCCAGAGACAGAACTGGATAATTGAATCGTTCTACTCTCATATTTGCTCTCCCTTCTGTTAACTCTTAATGGAAGAGAGTACGCCGCAAACACCCAAGTTCAACGGAATTGGCTGCTGGAACAGCGTAAGGCGCTATTGGGCGAGATGGCGTTGATCGAGAACGATCGTCCCGAAAAATCTCCTCACGCCGATCGCCCCGACTCATCAGATGATAAGTAGCCCCCCTCGTATTGAATTCGCAGCTGGCGCGGGATCGCCAACATCTCACCTCAACCATCAACTTGTGTCAATAGTGAGGACAGTCCAAACTTTTTCCGATGACAAGCGGGAATCAGAGGTCGGAGATCAGCCGCCTTCACTGATTACGGCGAGCCAGGGATGTCAGCCGCCTTTGCGGAAGTGCTACTGCTCTGCGAATGCCTCAGTTTACTGATTGTTGACCACCGTTTCTGCCGGCGCCTTTTGCAGGTCGAGCTGTGCGCTGACCTTCTGAATTTGCGACGCCTGCTCTTTGAGGCTTGCAGTGAGGGCCTTAATTTCTTTCTCTTGTAGCGCAATCATTGCTTCCTGCTTGGCAGCCGCAGACTTCAGTTCCTGAACCGTTTGGTGTTCTTTGAGGAACTCGTTCAGCAACATCGCGTTCACTGCGTCATAACGCACGGTGTAGATCTCGCCGTCCGCATCGCGCACGACCAGGTCCGGGTTCACCTGGGCCGCGTCCTCGGCGATTAAGCCAAATTGTGGCGTGTTTGTGTTGTCGCTCTTGTAGTGGAAGGTCACTGGCTTGAGCGCCAGGATGGCTTCGCTGGTTTGATCCATTGGTTTAATTTCTTTTTTGAAGCGGCGTGACGAGCTGACCGTGCCCAGCTGGCCCGCAGAATCTATCACCACTGGCACGGCATTGGCGTTTGCGGTTGTAACGCCACGAATCCCAGCGACAAAGGCGCGGGTCTGGTTTGCTGCCCTGCCGAAGCGCATGGTGTTAGCCTCGGCCGCAACACCACTGTTGCCGACATCGATATTTTGACTGCCGGTAGTAAGATTCAAGCCGGCATTGACGCCCAATCCGATGTTATCTGAGCCGGTGTTGTTTTGGAGCGCCTGATAGCCCTCGGCCGTGTTGCTGCCGCCGGTGGTGTTGCTATAGAGCGCCTCATAACCATTGGCCGTGTTGTGGTAGCCAGTTGTGTTGCTATAGAGCGCACTAACACCGTTGGCCGTGTTGACACTGCCTTTTGTGTTGCTAAAGAGCGCCTCCCAACCATTGGCCGTGTTGCGGGCGCCGGTGTTGTTGCTAACGAGCGCCTCCCAACCATTGGCCGTGTTGAAGAAGCCGGTTGTGTTGTTTGCGAGCGCTTGGAAACCATTGGCCGTGTTGTCGTCGCCGGTGGTGTTGCTAAAGAGCGCACCAAAGCCGTTGGCCGTGTTGTCGTGGCCGGTGGTGTTGCTATAGAGCGCTTGAAAACCGTTGGCCGTGTTGTCGCCGCCGGTGGTGTTGCTATAGAGCGCTTGAAAACCGTTGGCCGTGTTGGCGCCGCCGGTGGTGTTGCTGAAAAGCGCCCGCGAACCGTTGGCCGTGTTGGTGCTGCCGGTGGTGTTGCTATAGAGCGCCTGCAAACCGGTGGCCGTGTTGGCGCTGCCGATGGTGTTGCTATAGAGCGCCTCAAAACCGTTGGCCGTGTTCTCGACGCCGGTGGTGAGGCTGAAGAGCGCATCATCACCCTCAGCCGTGTTGTTGCCCGGATAGCCTCCGTCCGGTGCCGGGAGAACGGCTCGCGTTGAAGGCGAAAGCGCAAGACAGGCGAGCATGAGCGGGATCAGAAGGAAACCGCGTATAATCCAGCTTGGCTGGACACGCAGTAAACCGAGCGGCAACGGCGAGCGGTCGATTGATTTTCTTAAGTGTAGGGTCGTCATATTTTTTGTTTCCATTTGTTGTTGAGACTGTGATTGTCGAACTGCATTAACTGTTTGGAGGGTTTCTGAAGCCTTTACTGATTGCCGCTGACCATTTGCGGCGCGGGTTTGCTCGCTTCAAGCTCCACGCTGACTTTTTGCAAGCCAGAAGTGAGGGCTTTGATTTGCTTCTGCTGCTCGGCGAGCTTGGACTGAAAGTCCTGCTTTAGATCAGTGATCGTCGCTTCTTGTTTTGCGCCGGCAGATTTTAGTTGGGTGATGGTCGCTTGCTGTTCCTGAATCTTGCCATGCGCCTTAAGGAACTCATTCAGTAACATCGCGTTCACCGCGTCGTAGCGCACGGTAAAAGGCTTCCCATCACAATCGCGTGCGACCAAATCGGGATCGACCTTTGCCACTTCCTCAGCCACCAGGCCGAACTGCGGAGTACGCTCAGGATCAATCTCCTTCTTGTAGCGGAAACTCACTGGTTTGAGCGCCAGGATCGTCTCGCTCGCCTTCTCCATCGGCTTGATCTCATCCTTGAAGCGCGCCGAGGAAGACAACACGCCAACTTGGCCGCTACTGGTTACACGAACTGCCTCACCCGCCACTACTACCCCATAGATACCTGCGATATAGGTGGCCGTCTGGGATCCGCTACCGATACGGATGGTAGCCGACTCAGCCGCAACACCAAGGTTCCCGATATCGATGTTGTTATTGCCTGTGGTGAGATTTTCTCCAGCCGTGGCACCTACTGCAATATTACCGCTGCCGCCGTTGTTAACGAGTGCCTGATAACCAGTGGCCGTGTTGGAATTGCCGCCGACGTTATGATTGAGAGCCAAAGAACCGCTAGCTGTATTTGTGTTGCCCGAGGTGTTGCTATAGAGTGCTTGGTAACCATCAGCTACGTTGTCAGTGCTGAAGGTATTGAACATTGCTTGAACGCCGTTGGCTGTGTTGCGGGCGCTGTCCGTGCCGTTATAAAGCGCTTGGTAACCGGTCGCCGTATTGGCGCTGCCGATGTTGCTATGAAGCGCACCAGAACCGTTGGCCGTGTTCTGGCTGCCGATTTGGTTGCTAAGGAGCGCTTGAAAACCGGTGGCCGTGTTGTTGCCACCGGTGGTGTTGCTAAAGAGCGCCTGAGAACCGGTGGCCGTGTTGTCGTTGCCGACTAGCCCGCTAATGGTTTTGTTGCTAAAGAGCGCTTGAAAACCGTTGGCTGTGTTATCCCTGCCGGTGGTGTTGCTCTTGAGTGCGTTCATACCGGCGGCCGTGTTTTCGGTGCCGGTGGTGTTGCTGGAGAGCGCAAAATAACCGGTGGCCGTGTTGAAGCTGCCGCTGGTGTTGCTAAAGAGCGCTTTATAACCGTCGGCTGTGCTGTAGCTGGCGGTGTTGTTTTTGAGCGCTAGAGAACCGGTGGCGGTGTTGTAGCTACCAGCGCTGAGGGTAAAGAGCGCGTCAAAACCAGTGGCCGTGTTGTTGGTCCCGGTCGTTAGGCCTAAGAGAGCATCTTGGCCCTCGGCGGTGTTGTTACTGGTATAGCCTCCGTCCGGTGCCGGGGTAACCGCTTGCACCATCGGCGACAGCGCGAAGCAGCCGAGCACAAGCGGGATGAGAAGGAAACCGCGTACAATCCAGATTGGCTGGACACGCGGTAAACCGAGCCGCAAAGGCGAGCGGCTAATCGAATTTCTGATCGGTAGAATTGTAGTTTTCATATCATTGATCTTTCTATTTAGGTGAGGAGGTTGAGCGATTTCAGAAGCGCGATTTAAGCAGAAGTCGTTGGCCAGCGACAAGAACTTTTTTCGCACTCTTTGTAACAACTTGATGACGCCGCGCAGGCGATTTGTCAGTCGCGATTCCATAAATATTTCCGTCGCGCCGACCGAAATTTCCGGTTCAAAGGAGTTTCGCGGCCCTTTCAATTTCCGCGAGCGCCTCAGGCGAGAGTCCGTTTCTCTTCTTTTCCTCTGGCGGCAGCCCGAATATCTTGCGCATTCGCCGCGCGCGCTCTTCCGCGCTGAGACCGTTGCCACAAAGACGCTGCTTCGTCTGCGGTTGTTTGAGTAACTCCTCAAGCTTCTCGTCCGTCCATTTTTCAGCCTTCTCCTTTTCCAGTTCCAACCGTTCGCGCTCGATTTGTAATCGCTCCGCGGTATGATCGCCTTTCCGAAGCTCGACGATGTCGCCGCACATTTCGCGCAGCAGACGCCATCCTTGACGTCCCCCGGTTTCCGCCACGCGCCGCGTAGCCAGAGCGTAGCGAGCCACTAGCCAGAATGCCAGTGTGTCGGTTAGCGCTCCGCGACCCTCCGCGTTCCATTCGGTTGCATCCTCGCGAAGCCGTTCGGCTATTTCTAGTGCTTCCTGCTTTGCCAGCCAATCGCGATAGCCGCGCTGTTTCCATTCGGAAAGATTCTGCTCCCGAATAGCTTTCCCACCGAACTCCGTGGCCACGATGGCCTGCACCGCCGGGAGCTCATTGAGCCATGCGACGAGCTTGTTTCCCTGCTCGCCTTCGGAGAGGCGGCGATTCAGTTCCTCTCTTACCGCGAGCGGGAGCCGGGCGATTTTTCCATTTCGTGTCGAGTTCATAGGTCGGATTCAGTCGGATTCAGTCGGATTCGGTCGGATCGAAGGGATGGCGCACCTGCCGGAAGAGTTCAGCCATCGCGGCTTTGGCTTCCGGGTGCTTGTCCGCATACGCGTTTAGCGTTTCCAGGCCGACGATGATCTTGCGCTTCCATTTCAAGTCCGCGTCTCGGGAGGAGACTGCCAGCCACTCACGCTCGATTCGCAGCCGCTCCGCGGTTTGATCACCGTGCCGAAGCAATGCCCAATCCTGCACGAACGCGCGCAGCAGTTTCAAACGATCCGCGCCTTCCAGCTCAGCGAGGTGTTCCCGCGCCGCCAGCGCGTATTGAGGTGCCAGCCATCCTGCCACGACCTCAGTAATCGAACCGCCCACGGCATGTTTGAGGTCGTCCGCCTCCTTGGCGATAGCGACGAGCGCGGCTTTGGCTTCTGCAAACGCGGAATCCTTCATATTAACATCATCAATATCTCCCGCGAATATATCGAACGTAGTAGGTGCCCTTCGAGTCCGCCGCCATCAATCCGGCATACACTTCGTAGGGAACGCCCGGATGGTCATACACGCCGCTGTTGTGAAATTCGACGGAGAGGGTGTAGCCATCGTAACCGACGGCGCGGATGGCAGAGGAACTAACAGAGATCATGGTCATGCCACTAACTGTAGGCACCACACCCCACGACTTCCTTACGAGTCAGACGACGATTGATTACGATTCTTTACGACCGAATCCGCGCAGGGCGATGAAGCCTCGCCGCGAGGTATCGAACAAAACTTTGTAGGCCTCGCTTTGGCGAAGGTCATGGAAGGCTTTGCTGGGATGGCCGTAACCCCCGCATCGCCGCAGCAGGTCGTCGTCCTTGGTGCTGAGGCGAGGAAAACCTTTTTCGTGGGCTGTGTGAACGCATCGGACGATGTCCGGCAATGCCCCTGCAATCGTAATAGACGCGTGGCCGGGAACAAGGATTTGCGTAAACGCGTGGTCGTGTGCGAAACCGCACACGGGACACGGGCGGTCACGAAGTTCATTCCTAGCTTCCTCCGTCTGGACGTTGATTTGCGATACCTCTCCTCCAAGCGATAACGCATCGGTGATCGCTTTCATGACGTTGCCCCGGCTCTCGGGTTTCCAGCGGCTTGCCGGGACTTTGAGTTGAGCGTTGACCGTCAAGATCATGGAGTCTTCGGACTCCTCCCTGGGAATCAGCTTGTCGGCCAGTCCGTCCAGCGCCTGAAACAGTTCCTTCCAGAATTCTCCGCGATCCCTCTTCGGCCACTCGGCAGGGTTTTCAAAGAACACCTGATTGCCTGAAACCTCGGGCACGATGTGGAATCCCACGGTGATCGGATGGTACGCCTTTTCTTCGCCGTGGTCGGTGATCAGTGGATGGATTTGAAAGACCAGAGACATCTCGATTTTTCTTCCGTTCACGTCGCCGCTGAACCGGAAGTGCGGGATGTCTATGAAGTCCGATAGCTTCGCGAGCCGTCTTGCAACTTTTGCTGGAACACGCTCACCATCCTGAAACTCCATTGCTCCATAATCGACCAATGCCGCGCCGATCGAGAAAGGCCGGGCAATCCGCTCATAGGCCTCCTGTCTCGGGCCTTTTGCTTTGATGGAATCAAGAGCTTTAGCGAGTTCAAGCGGCAGGCAAGGTGTGTGATAATCGCCTCGCTTGGCAAAACGCACCCACTTCGTCAGGTCGCCCAGCGCATGCGCGTTCATTGCGCGCGCCATGATTCTCGACAGAGTTTCGACCGCCGACTTTTGTTCCGCAACGTTTGTGTCGGTGATGTCGCCGTAAAGGATGCTGCCGTGTTCGTCACCGCGCATTCGCGAAGCCTTCCAATCCCACTCGACCGGATAATGCAGCTCCACGAACGGCTGCTCCCAGGTGATTTCGTTGTCGCGGGCGTCCTCGATGAAGTGCTTGAGGCACTTGAAGCTCCATTTGATCAAGGAGACCAGCACTTCAATCCTCCAATGCGGGTGCGCTTCCTCGTAGTTGGCCAACGCCTTTCCCAGAACCCGAACGGCTTTCCTCACCCTGTCCTTTTTCTCAGCGATATTCGGCGTCGGCTTTTTGGAAGGCTTTGTCATGGATTTTTCCAACCGTCGCTACGCTCTTCGACGGTTTCGGCGGCGATGATGTCGTGATCGAGAAAGCTAGCCGCTATTTCGGTGCCTGTTGCTTCCGCTTCGCGAGCGCGAGTCGCTCCGTCTTTTTCCGACGCGCCTTGCGTTTGACCCGATAATGCGGCGGCCGCTCAAGAAGGCGCAAGGATTCACTCGCATTCGGCGCTGCAAAGGCCGGTTAGTAAGTGCGAGTTCGTACATGCGAGTATGATGGGTTGTCTTCATCGGAATTGGTTTGACGAAGAAACCGTGTGCGGTCGCGAGATCGCGCACCTCTTTCGCGTCGTCATACGTGAGCATTACTTCGCCAGCCGCGCTTCCGAGCAGATCAAAAAGCGAATCACGATCGATTGAGCTGTGGAGGTACAGGCGCTTGCCAGCAGACTTCCCGCCCGCCGTGTATGGAGGATCGACAAAAAACGTAGCAGACTTGTCGCGCAAATACTTCGGGATCACGTCGAACGCATCCTTGTGGAGAAATTTGATTTCCATCAATGCTGCATGCGGCCGTAGATATGATTCATGAATAACGACAAAAGCCTAATAAGATTGAAACGTTTACACGCGGAAAGTGAAGACCTCCGGCGGCGACTTCGGATCAACTCACCGAATTCAATAGTTTTTCGAGCTCCCATTAATGCGGTCGACGACGAAGAGATAGTGGTCGAAGCCGACGGTTTTGGTGGTGCGAGGCTTAGCGTTGTCGAGGGAAATTACCCGATCGATTTCCTAAGTCTGCGCGAAACGACATTTGCAAGTGAACGTGCAGCGATAGAGGCAGCAGAACGTTTGATCAATCACGCAACGTAATCGAACACTGATTTAGACACTGTTGGAATATTCTCGACGGAACTCCTCGTAGACAATTCGTAAGACTTTTTGTCGATCCTCCGGCTCATCGAAGTTGGCCCCTAGTTTGAGCAAATCAGCCTTCGAAAATGATTGGACCTTCATGTCGATCAAATATTGTTTTACCTTTTTGGAAATGTCGTCGATCACGAGAACGACGTTTCCTTCCTGAAGTCGTTCGTTATCGAAATTCACCTTTAATTCAGCATAGACTTGGTTCGCTTCTGATTGAGTGAAGATACGCAATCGCTTAATCTGGTAGACCACACCGAAGTTGGTTGAGAGATCAACGCCTTTGTCGTGGGCGGCGGTGCGTGTGTCGCGGTAAATCTTACATGCAAACTTCTCTAGATGAACTTTGATCAACGCGAAGCTGAAGATTTCGAAGTTCGCTGGCGTTCTGTCGATTTGATCTCGGATGAGTTGCTGAAATTCTGAAGGCGAATCTGCCAATTTTGCTCGCGTATTTGCATCTTTGAGCAGCGGAACCACGCCCAGTCGCTCTGTGATGTGCTGCTTGATACGCTTTGGTATCCACTTTGCGAGCGTTTCGGCTTGTTCGGTGAAGGGAGGCAGCAGTTCGTATTTCAAGTGACCGACTGGCTTCAAAACGTGATAACGCGACATTCGCGATCCGTAGGCGTCGTAATATTTCGCGCCGATATGGACATCGTGATGAAGAAAATCTTTCAAGAATTCCACAGCTGAATCGTAGCCCTTTCGGATTTCAGAATCGGAAAAACGCGTCTTGCCTGTTTCAGCGTGACTCCTCAACAGGCCGAAAGTAATAACGGGAGCGATGACTTTCGTCTGTGAATTTTTGAGCATTCGGTCGATTTCGGTTCGACAGAAATCTTTCGCGCTCGAAGCTAAACTCGGCACGAGTCAGTTTGTACGCGACTTCTGGTCGCAGTGCAACGCCTCGCGTATTCGGCGTTGGGGTAAACGGTTTTTCGTAGTTGTCGACGAGCCGTTCTTTTCGGCGCTGCCAAAGATTCGTCGCGTCGAAGGCAAGGAGAACAGCGAAATTACTTGGCTTGTTTATGAGCTGAACCGAAATGCAGTCGGTATCGGCTACTCACTGAGCGAGCCTGACGTGATCTTTACGCTGTGGGATGATGTTCTTACTGCGCTTCGTGAAGGCGAGGCCCCGCAACAAAGCGAAGTCCTTGCGGAGATCGCGACGCGTCTTCCCCAGTTGAAGACCTTCGATACGTAATTGCGAGCAACTTTCGATCAAATAGCTTGCGGCTGGACTCTGACCGCTCGCGGCGCGAGCCAAAGAAGATCAGCAAACTTCTTTCCGCCTTTTGGTTTGGCGCCGTCGCCTTTGATCAACTCCAATTGCGGCGAGCCCGGTTTCTTCGCGACCCGAAATTCGTCGTCGCCGCGCAATGTCTGTGCAAATCGAACAAACTCGTTCAGGGCGTTCTTCAAATCGTCAGGCATTACCTCGGCGAGAAGCTAACCGAAACTTTTTCCGATGGAAAGCTCAGGTGCGTTGTAGCCGGGTTCGTCGCCCGATTGATCTCCGCTGGCACCCAGGGCCGCTCTGGCCGCGACCTCTTCCTTACGGGCCACGGCAACGAGCTTGGCTATGTTGTCAGGCGTGGCGTCGTAGCCCGCCAGTGTCACTCCTACAATGAGCTTGCCAGCCAGCGCGCCCAGGCCGACGTGCGTCTCCGCTCCCATGGTCACCGTGCCGGCGAAGGCCTCTTGGCCCACATTCGGTACGGAAACAGACCTGAATCCCGGAATCTTACTCTTCTCGACAGCTTGCTCGTACGCGGACGACGCGTCAGTCGAGCTCTCGTACTGGTCAAGGGTAATCGTCACTTTGTTCGAACTGTCACCGTTCGCGTAGATCACGCTCCTCGTGGCTTTGGGATTGCCGACGGCGGTCAAGTTTTGGCCCGTGCTGGCTTCCTGGGTGACCTGGGGGAAGAACTCATCGACCACGCTGAGCGGGACCACGAGGTTACGGGGCAGCACGGAGTCAGACGTGCTGGTGGCGCCGCTCGACGGCGAGGATTGCCCGTATGCAGCCAGCGAGAGAGCCTGGACTACACAGTCTGTCTTGAGTTATATGATTCCGCTGCGACCGGATCTCTGCGGATCGTCCATTGCCAGCGCGAGAAGATAACGGTCGCAGAATTGTTGGAGGATGAGTTTTTGGATTTCCCGCTTGCCATTTGAGAGGTGAATCCTAGCCGAAAGTTTTTCCGATGAGAAGCTGCCTTTGCGATTTTTCGCGACGGCGTGCCGAGAGGGAAGCCGCGGGCGCGATGTTTGATGTGTAGTGACCAGTGAGGCGACTTGACGCGTGCGCTACCGCTCACCGCACCGCTCGGCTCTCGAAACAGGACGTTGTAATCCGCGTTCGAGTTAAACGGCGACCGCTGTTGTTGGCTTTAGAAGTGAGGCCGGCGGAATAAGCGCTAAAAAATCCGCGCCCACAGTCCTGGAAATCAGCTAATATTCTCGTTGCGTCTCGATCGCATTGTGGCCATTGCAAGGAGCAGATGCAAGCGAAGTCATTGGTGGGCAGTGTCCTAATTCGCCTTTTAGCCGGCATCATCACTGTGCCGTTAACAGACGCCGTCCATGCTCGACCGTGAAAGCCCTC
>WNFQ01011951.1_pt1 | contig 11954 bp, 8 predicted proteins | sample 5400171 | NCBI WGS metagenome assembly WNFQ01 (sample SAMN13153356, study PRJNA577476) | soil metagenome | isolation source: 20 cm soil under Madrone tree | place: USA:California | collected 2016-06-14
CGTCATATTCTTCCACATCGCCGCGGTCGCGGACCCAGTTTGCCCGCAACCGTGGAAGACCCTGGGTAACGTCGCCGTGAAAATCGGGATCGCCCCAGGGACCGCTCGTATCGTAAACGCGCACTGGTTCGTTTACTTCGATTTTGCCGTTAACCGATTTCGTTGGAGCGAGCGCAATCTCCCGGAATGGCACGCTGACGTCTTTGTGCAGTGTGCCCGAGACATAAACCTTCGTCGAATTGAAACTCGATCGGCTCCCGTCTCTCTCGCTCCTACCCGTCGCGGCTTTGCCTTCTATGTCGCTCATCCCACTCGTTCCGTTTGGAAGCGGTTTTTCGACAGAATGAACCGAATCTACAGAATTTTGCCCGTCCAAGTCAGCTGTGTTCATTTTGTCCATTCTGTTAATTCTGTCTGAAACAAAAAGCCATGCGCGGTAAATCGCATGGCTGAATCGCCAGTCCGGCATTGGACCCTCGCTCCCTTCGGCGGCATTACCCGCATCAGGTTCAAGGGGTCGTCCAGTTGGACCTCTCAGCCATTGCGGCTCCCCCGCATCGTTTCTCGTTGAGAATAAGACCCGGCGATGCGAAGTCAACGACGCGTGAAATTGCCGGCCACGCGTATGGACGGCCTACAAATGTTGAATCTACTCGCGACGGTTAAAACATTCGGAGACGCCGTAAGCCGTCAGGCCGCTATTGGCCTGCTGCCGGCTTTATGTTCGTGTGGAAAATGGCCATCCATTTCCCATTCTCCTGTTTCCACACGGTTCCGGCATTGTAGGTACCGGACATATCCTTGCCGTCGTAGGTGCCTTCCACCTTCACCTTGTAGGTCGCGACGACGACATCTTTCTCATCCGAGAACATGTCATAGTCGCTAATCTCGAACGACTTCATGTCCCACTTTTTCATGTCGTCCAATTCCTTCTGCATATTGGAGATGCCCGCGTCGTAAACGCCGCGAAAATCCTTATCGACGACTTTTTTGAACTCCGCTTCGTTCTTGTCCTTGAAAGCCTGCCATGCAGCTTTTTCTTTTCCTTCCATCGCGGCCTTGTCCGGTGTCGCGCCACTTGAACCGGCGATTGTCGCGAGCAAGGCAATGATTAAATAGGTGATTTGCTTTTTCATAGGTTTCCTTTCGCCAAAGTTGAGTCCAGATCATCTGCTATTTACAAACAGAGCGTCAAGGTCAATTCAGAGCGATGATCGCTAACAACGGCAGGCTTGCCAGGCGGTCGGAGACCACTGCTACAGGTAAGAGCCTTAGGGAACAATGGGAGCGGAGTCGAGAGACGATCTCTTTGCCGGGGTGGACGCCTGCTGAGGTGGAAGAAGGGCGGATCTGCCGACCAATTCCAATAAGCTGGCATCTGCTTCTTTCACACCCCCCTCCTGCGTAATCGGTTCGGACGGCGCCGACTTCATTTGGCGACGATAATCGGCAACGATCATTGGCGGTTGCTTGTTGAGAGGCAGCGCCCGATAATTTTCGATCCCGACGCTGATCGCGCCTGCCAATTTTCCGCGCCAATCTTTGCTCGCGATCAATTTACATTCGCCGCGCTCCGTCAGGAACCCTCCTTCGATCAGCACAGCCGGCACCTTCGTCAGGCGCAGCACCGCGAATCGTGCGCGCTTGATTCCCCGATCGTACTCGGGGATATGGCCGAGCACTGAATGATAAATGCAAGCCGAGAGGGCTAGGCTTTGCGCGTCCATGGAACTGCCAGGCTGCACGTTGAGGGAACTTGCAGTCACGTTTCCGTCTGACGTCGATGGCGCGCCGCGCGGTGTAAACGAGAAAATTTCGAAGCCGGTGGCGTTTGGATCGTCGTTCGTCGCGTTGAAATGAATACTGACGAAAATCGCATCCCGCGCGCGGTTGGCGATTTGTGCCCGCACTTCCAGCGGCACAAAATAATCGCCCTCGCGCGTCATGATCACTCGCATTCCTTTTGCCTGCAAAATCGGGCGGAGCTTTCGCGCTACATCCAGCGCGAAGTCTTTTTCACATCCGTAACGACTCACCTGCCCCTTGTCGTGGCCGCCATGTCCGGGGTCTAAAACAACTGTCTGAACCTTGCCCACATTGGGAACACGGTGCGGCCGCACGAGCGGCTCAATGGTTTTTGCCACGTCAGTGCGGGACACCAAAAACTTTCCGTCCCGCTCCATTACAGGAAAGCACAACCAACTTCGAGCACCATTGATCATCGCTTCACGGCTGCCGCCAACGAATTCGAGCGGATGATCTGCGGTCTCCGACTGTATTTTTGCTCCGGAAGGAACGACTTCCGCAGGCAGTCCGTAAAATTTAGAAATATTATCGACGGTCAGATAATCGTGTCCGTTTATCTTGATGATCTGCCACTCGCCGGCCGCGAGGGCGTTAATTGATACGATTGCGAACGAGATGACAAAAGCGAGAACAGACCAACGCTTCACTGGGAGGGGCATGCCTGCTCGTATGGTATCAATAAAGCTGTCTAATCTCAAATCCGCGACTTCGGCGATTTTGCCTGTTTATTCAAAACTCACAATTGACTTAGTGATTTTTCGCGCTAAAAACCGGAAATGTTTTTCCCTGTTCGACGCCCCCCCTTTGGTTTCATCGCACTGGTTGTCGTGTCGACTTTGACACCGTTGGTTACGGATGCCGGTACGCATGCCAAAAAGTTTCCGAAATGCTGCGTCTGGCGCGTGACTAATGCCACGGCGCCATTTTATCTCGTCGGCTCGATTCATGCGCTTGGTAAAAAGGATTATCCATTGCCCAAACCGTACGAGATTGCGCTAAAAGATAGCAACCGGTTTGTGTTTGAATTCGATCCGACCCGGCACACCGAATTCGAGAAGAAATTTGAGGCTGCGGCGAGGTATCCGCGCGGACAAGACATCCGTTCAAAGGTCAGTCCGGAATTGCTGGCATGGCTCCGCAAGAACATGTTTACCATGATTCCCAATGGTCGCGCAGGCAGCCGCGACCGGCTGGGAGGCTTCGATAGTCAGCTTTGTTATAAGCCATGGTGGATTGCACAGCATTTGGCTGCGCCGGCGTCGTATAGCAAAACGTCCGCCTCGCATGGCTTGGACAATTATTTTGTGGATCACGCAATGCGGACTGGAAAGGGAATCGGCGGACTGGAGTCTGTTGATGAACACGTCGCTGTGATGGGGGGCTTGTCCGATAGAGACGGCGAATTCATGCTGCAGGATGCGCTCACCCAGCCGGATAGTGCCGAAGAGGAATTCACCAAGATGTACAAAGCCTGGCGCAAGGGCGATACCAATGCGCTTTGGGCCGGCGACGCACACCTGCGGACAAAGGCTCCGAAGATCGCGGCGCGATTTGTCGATGATCGCAATGTGAAATGGCTTCCGCGGATCGAAGCAGAACTGAAAACCGGCAAGCCTACAGCCATTGTTGCAGGCGCCCTTCACTTCTCCGGGCCGCACAGTGTGATTGCGTTACTGCAACAACGCGGATACGTGATCGAGCAGTTGTAGTGCCGGGTAGCACACGCGCAATCTTTTCTGAAAACGCTGGCCTACGGGCAATGGCCCGCCTCTGGGTAAGTTCGCGATCGCGAGGACGCGCTGGCCAACACGCGAGACGCGCGCGCTACCCAGATTTAGCGTCGCTGCTTCAACGGAAGTGCGTGTGTAAGGTCTAATCCCCATTGAACGATTCGGAAGCGGTTTTTCTCTAAAATTATGAAGTCATTCATCCCCATTATTATTTCCCTTACCTGTGCGGTTGGGTTGCGTGCCAGCGTGCAGCCCCAGAGCGCGCAAAATGCGCCGCCACTTGATCCGAAGAACGTCGATCCGTCGGTAAAACCCGGTGACGATTTCTTCAGCTATGCCAACGGTGCGTGGATCAAGCGCACCGAAATCCCGCCCGAATATTCGCGATGGGGTGCCTTCAATGAGCTGATTGAGCGCAACAACGACTCACTGCACACGATCGCCGAGAAGACATCGCAAACGTCAGTCGATCCGAAGCTGGCACCGGAAACACAGAAAGTCGGCGATTACTACGCAAGCGGAATGGACGAAAAGGCGATCGAAGCTGCGCGCACACAACCGTTGGCCGAGGAGTTCCAGAAAATCGATTCGATCAAAGATCCACAGGACGTGCTGAAGGAGATCGCGCACCTGCACAGCATAGGCATCAACGCGTTTTTCAATTTTGGCGCGGGGCCCGATGCAAAAGACAGCACGCACGATATCGCGCAGGCGGTGCAAGGCGGACTTGGGATGCCCGATCGCGACTATTACACTAAGCAGGACGCGGACATGAAACAAAAGCGCGAGAAGTACGTCGCGCACGTAACGAAGATGCTGACCTTGTTAGGCGAACCGGCCGACAAAGCGGCGGAAGACGCAAAGAAAATTATGGCGTTGGAAACAAAACTGGCTGAAGCGAGCCGCACTCGCGTGGCGTTGCGCGACCCGATCAAGAATTACAATAAGATGGGGGTGCGCCAGTTTCAGGACCTCACGCCGGATTGGAACTGGAGCGCTTATTTCAACTCCGTCAATTTGCCCGTGCCGGGCGACATCAACGTGCATCAGCCGGAATTTTTCAAAACGGCAAACACCCTTTTTACAACGACGCCGCCCGACGATTGGAAGGCATATCTGCGCTGGCACCTGGTCAACGCAACCGCACCCTATCTTTCCAAAGATTTCGTGGACGAAAATTTCGATTTTAACGAGCGAATCCTGCGCGGTACGCAGCAGGACAAGCCGCGCTGGAAACGGGTAGTGATTTCGGAGGACGGCGACATTGGCGAAGCACTTGGCAAGCTGTATGTCGGCTTCTATTTTCCACCCGCAGCAAAGGAGCGCGCGCTCGAGCTGGTCAACAATTTGAAGGAAGCGCTGGCCGATCGAATCAAAACGCTCGACTGGATGGACGAGCCGACCAAACAGGAAGCGCTCAAGAAACTCGCGGCCATGAACGTCAAGATCGGTTATCCCGATAAGTGGCTCGATTATTCGTTGCTGCCGATCGACCGCGGCCCGTACGTTTTAAACGCGTTGCGCGCCGCGAAGTTTGAATCCGACCGCGACGTGCAGAAGATCGGCAAGCCAGTTGATCGCACCGACTGGGGAATGACGCCGCCTACTGTGAACGCGTATTATCAGCCGAACATGAATGAAATCGTGTTTCCAGCAGGCATTTTGCAACCGCCGTTCTTTTATGCGAATGCCGACGACGCTGTGAACTATGGCGCGATTGGCGCGGTGATCGGCCACGAAATGACGCATGGCTTCGACGATCAGGGACGGCAGTTCGATGCGGCAGGTAACCTGCGCGACTGGTGGTCCAAGAAATCGGCGGACGAATACAACAAGCGACGCAAAGCAGTGGTCGATCAATATTCCGCTTACGAACCGCTGCCGGGCATGCACGTGAACGGCGAGCTGACACAAGGCGAAAACATCGCCGACATCGGCGGACTCAAACTCGCCTACGCCGCATTACAAAAGGCGCTCGACAAGCATCCCGAAGAACGTGGCAAAAAAATTGACGGCCTTACGCCTGAGCAACGTTTCTTCCTCTCTTTCGCGGCGATCTGGCGATCAAAGATTCGCGACGAAGATCAGAAGTTGCGACTCACTACAGACCCGCATTCCCCGGCACAGTTCCGCGTGAACGGTCCGCTTACGAACATGCCTGAATTTCAAAAAGCGTTCAATGTGCCTGATGGTGCGGCGATGGTGCGGCCGCCGGACAAACGCGTGAATATTTGGTAGCGTAACGCATGCGTCTCGCTTGCGATTCTGGCAAGCCGGGAGGCTCGCCCTACTTTATTTTGCCGCCCCAGCCCAAAATTTTGGCTTTCGTGCCCGCGGCTTCGGCTTCCTTGATGTTGCCCACGCGATTGTAAAACAATGAAAGACTTGTCCAACCGATCTGGTCGTTAGGCCGCAATTCGACTGCGCGTTTGCCGGCTTCGATTGCTTCGTCAAATCGCCCTAGTTTCATCAACGCCATGCCGAGCGCGTGCCAGCCATCGAAAAAATCGGGATCAAGCTGGATGCAGCGCCGGTACTTCTCCACCGCGCTATCCAGGTCGCCAATCGCGATATCGCCGCTGGCGTCGTCGAAAATCTCGTCGGCTGTTGCCATTGATTTGTTCTGGCGCAAATACCGCAACAGTCACAAAGAAGTCCCGACAGCAACCTTCAAACCGACGACTGCTTCGTGGACTCTGTGTAAACCCTACCCTTTCTTGAACTCCAAGCCGGCCGCCTCCTGCCGATTGCGCAACCATTCGACAAGTAAATCGCTATGAATCCGTCGGTACCAGAAGGCACAAAGTCGGTGACGTCGCCCGGGTTCAGCAACACCACAGCATCTTTTACAGCAAGCAGCTCAGGAGGCTGATTCTTCGGCTGCTTGCCATCAGACTTTTGTTGTTCTTCTTCGATTAACGAAAACGCCGGGAGGTTCTCAGGTTTCGCGCCGGCTTTTTGGATCGCTGTTTCAAGCGGCTGACCAGAGTTTTTGGCTTCGCGGAGCTGTTGCACCAGCTCAGCGCCTTTGGTTGACAATAACTCGCGACCACGAGTCTTCTTCAGCGCGTCCACAATTTTCGGTTTCGCTTCTTCCAGCGTGAGCGGTTGCGTCTCGGTTCTCCCGGTGAGATGCAAAATATAAAATCCATCGGTCACCTGGACAGGATCGCTGTTCGGCTCCTGGGCCGATAACTTGAAAGCTGCAGCGCCAAGTTTGGGATCGACTTTCAATTGCGGATCGGGCTCGGCTGCGGTGAACTCGCCGGTCTCATGCACTGGTAATTGAGATTTCGCAGCAGCCTGTTTAAAGTCTGCGCCTTTTTCCAGCAGCGCCTGCGTGAAGTCTGTTGCGCGATCAGCAAGCTTCTGTAGCGCCTCGATGCGTTCTTTGCCCGCCAACTTCTTTTCCTCCTCAGTCAGCGTCAGCTGAACAAAGTCGACTTTGCGTTTCTCGTCCGTTTTCAGCTCGGCTTTATGCGCGTCGTAGTACTTCTGAATATCATCGTCGCTGACCTTGATGTCCTTATCGAAATCGGTGGCCCGAAAGCGAATCACGCTGACGTACAATTTGTCATAGCCTCGGTGAAAATTTTCATCCAATTCGTTTTTGGGAAATGAAACGCCTGCCGCCAGAAGCTTTTGGATTTCGGTCAAGCAAATCTGGTCGCGCACGAGTTGTTCGATGTGCTCTTCAGCAAGACCGAGCGGTGCCAACCCGTTCTGCACAAGGTCATTGAACTTGTTAATATCGAATCCCGATTCGCTCTGACAGGCCGGCAACTTGCGCACGACCTCGGCAACCTCCGACGCACTCGGGCGGAGTCCTAGTCGTTCCGCCTCGTGCCGCAGGACAAAGAGGCTAATGATGAATTGGACTGCGGCCTGATTCTGGTTCATCCCGGCCCCGGCGGTCATTGTTCCCACAAAATCAGACATGCCAAGGGTCTGCGCCAGACTGAGGAGTCGCGCCATCTGCTGGGCTTCCAGGATCGAAACGTTGCGATCGTAGATGCGTGCAAATTGGTCCCTGCCTATAGCGCCGTAATCCGGGCGTTGAACGAAATAGAAAACGAAGGGAATCGCCAGGATGGCGATCACGATCATGAGCCAGTCCCGGTGCCTGCGAAGTAACTTCATCATAGCGGATGAAGATTAGCGGCTGCGAATGCCGCCCGCAAATGCGGCTGGAACATAGACTTTTAGTCTGTGCCCAGCGGAGTCATAATCCGCTGGATTGCAGAGAGCGGGCAAGATGCCTGCTTGGCGCACAGGCAAGATGCCTATGTTCCAACATCGTCTGCTGCTTCTCGAATCAATCCCCAAGCTTTGCGCAGGTGCTCTTCCGTCGTCAGGATATTTCCGAGACCAATTCGCATGACAGTTTGTCCGCACAATTTGGTTTGTGTGAGATACGCGCGTCCCGAAGCGTTGATTCGCTCAACAATGCCGCTGTTTAATTGGTCGATGCGATCGATGGAGCCGGCGCGCCCTCGCGCCGTGGTGGCTGCACGCGGCGAGGGCGCCGCGTCTCCAACAAAGCGAAAACAGACTACGCCCATGCTAACCGGCGCGACCAGCTCAAAACGATCATCCCGTTCGATCCATTCGGAGAACAAATTTGCCAAACGGATTTGTTCGCGCAGGCTCGCAACGATTCCGTCCCGGCCTAACGAGCGCCAGATCACCCATGCTTTAAGTGCCCGGAATCTGCGCCCGAGCTGGATGCCATAATCCATGTAGTTCCTCTCCCCTTCGATGGTGTCGCCGCGCAGAACCTCGGGCACAAGCGTAAAGACGCGACGCAACCGTTCGAGATCACGCACGTAAAGCACACTGAAATCGAGCGGCACAAACACCGTTTTGTGCGGATTGATAACAACCGAATCAGCCAAGTCCCATCCGTCCCTCAGCCATTCGTACTCCTGGACCATGGCAAATCCGCCGCCGTAAGCAGCGTCGATGTGCAACCACATTTTTCCTGCCCGGCAAATCTTCGCGATGTCAGGAATGGGGTCGACGCTCGCCGTCGCAGTTGTTCCAACGGTTGCGACGATCGCCATCGGGTGAAAACCTTTCAGCCGATCTTCAGCGACACTGCGACCTAACGAGTTTACGTCCATTCGGAATTGATTGTCGCTTGGGACACGGACCACGTTTTCCTCACCGAGGCCGAGGGCGATCGCCGCTTTTTCGGCGGCACTGTGCGCCTGGTCGCAGGTGTAAATGCGAAAGCGCGGAAGATTGCGATCAGTGAGGCCAAGTTCTCTCGTCGCTGGCGCAGCTTCCTCACGGGCCACCGCAAGCGCGTGCATGATTCCAACCGACGCTGTGTCGTAAACCACGCCGCCAAATTGTTCAGGCAAACCGACCCATTGCCGGAGCCAGTCCACAACAACTGTTTCAAGCTCTGTCGCAGCGGGACAGGTGCGCCACGAGTTGCGCGCGAATAGCGCCGGGTTTGTCGTTAGGCGCAACACGCATTTGTCCGAGCTGTTCGCGAAAATCGGCGATCCAGTCCGCAAGTTCATGCAATTGTTTGCGGAATTCCACAGGCGGCGTGTCACCGAGCGGCCGTGAACTCATTGGGGAAATCTCCGATACCAGTGAACCTTCATTTCTGGGGAGCACAGGCCGCTGGCCTGTAGTTCGCGGCAGCTTGCCGGGAACATGGTTCGTCCCCTCGGGTGTTTGCATTGCCCAGTGCCTTCGGCCAGCGGGCGAATGCTGCAGGCTGGCAGCCTGCGCTCCCCAGAAAGAAAGGCCGCATTCAAAACGCGAAACCGAAGCTGAAATGGAACGCGCCGAAATCTTCGAACTCGTGCGGGTCAGGATTTACACCGTAATCGAGGCGAATCGGGCCGACCGGAAGCTTGTAGCGCAACCCCGCGCCGACCGCGTAGCGCATGTCATTTAGGCCAACATCTTCCGAGCTTGGTAAAAGATTTCCCGCGTCCGTGAATACGGCGCCCTGGAGTTCGCCGAAAATTGGAAATGTGTATTCGACATTGAAGACGGTGAAAAATTCTCCGCCCACCGGGTGACCGTGATTATCATGCGGGCCGAGATCGCGCTCGGCGAAACTGCGCACGGTCGTGGCACCGCCATTGAAAAAACGTTCGTCGATGGGGATCGCAGTTGCTTCGTCGGATCCGCTGTCGGTAAGCGAATGGATAATGCCAGCACGCGCACCAAACGCGATTGAAGATTGTTGGAACCAATGCTGCAAAGGAGTGCCGGCGGGTTGATCTTCCACGACACCCGGCGTGAGCGGTTTGGGTCCAAATGGAAGATAGTAACAAACTCGCATTGTGCCGCGGATAAATTCGATATCGCTTCCCAACGCGCTCGAAGCGACGTCAAGCGTGTTACCGACGAGAAATCCGCGCGGGTTCACATATGGGCTCTCACGCAGATCAAGCGTATTAGTGACCCCGATGGTATCTACCTGGTAATCCTCTGGTCCAAGAAGAAAAGTCGGCTTTATCTCTGAGTCGGTGATCTTCACATGACGCGCCGAAAAAGTCAGCGAGGCCTCGTCGAATTTGGTGATCTTGCGGCTGAGCTCAAAGCGTCCGCCCAGCTCAAATTTTGAGTACCCATCATAATCAAACGTCAAAGCGAATGCTCGCGCTGTGAAGACAAAATCCGTATCAAAGAAGAACGGGTCCTCATACAAAATTTCCCCTCGATAGCTGCGTTGGGAGACCTCAATGGTTGCGGTAAGCGGCCGCCCGTAGCCGAACAAATCGCGATCGCCGACTTGCACGCCGGCGAGTGCGCCTTCGTAAGTGTCGAACCCAACCCAAAAACCAAGTTCTTTGCTTTTCGCCTCTTCTGCCGAGATGTCGAGCCGCAACAGATGTCCATCGACGGGAACGGGTTTGATCTGCAGCACGTTGAACTGGCCAGTCTTCATGAGCGTCCGAAATCGCTCGTCTAGAGCATCGGGGCTGTACGTTTTGCCTTCTAACCTGGTGAAGCGTTTCGTCACAAAACTGGGATGCAACTGACGCAACCCGGTAACAGTCACACCGTCGAAGTGATAAACGGCTCCCGGTGAAACGACGATGTGCACAGGAACGCGACCATTTACTGCCTCGTCCGGAGCGCCGTCGGCCACTACTTTGACATCGTAATAACCGCGCGCCTTGAAATACGCTTCGAGACGACGCGGAATGTCGTCGACCCGAACATCAGTGTAAGGGCGTTGGAGTAGATCGGATATCTGGCCGCGGAGCGCCTCCCCACCATAAATCGTCTGACCGCTGAACGTGATGTTTCCAAAAAAATATTGTCGGCCTTCATGAATCGGAACCACGACATCGACATCACTGCTGTCAGCCAGAAATTTCTCACGCGGAGGATCGACTATTGCGTTCAGAAAACCTTCGGCAACATAGAACCGCTGCACCAGATGCGTGCCCTCCTCCAGATCGGCAGCCACAAAGGGCAGCCTTTTTTCCGCGCGTGAATATCGCTCGCGTGTCGGCCCCACGATGTATTCAAAAAGTTTATCTGCCGGCTCATGTGCGTTTCCATCGAAGATTACCTGGCTTAGCAGGAAACGCGGACCTTCATTGATGTCCAAACGCAACCGGCCGCCCGATTCAATCACATAGTGTACGTCCACTCTTGCGTAGCCGTGCTTTCGATAAAAGACTTCGAGGAAGAACGCGAGATCGTCCGCGCGTGCGGGGCTCAATCCAAAATCTTCGACTGTAGTGATCTCCTCTTTGAGAGCGACGCGCAGTTCCTTTTCGTTGAACGCCTGCTGGCCGCGAAATTCAATGATGCTGGTCTGCTTGGCGCGTTTTTCCTGTTCTTTCACGACCGCCCGCCGCGCCTTCTGTTGATCTTCTGGCCGCACGACATCGACGCTCTGCGCTGCGACTTGAAAGGCGAGAGCCACGGTGCTGAGCGGAAAGAGGATTCCGTATCGCATGTCAGCGAAAACGAATCAGATATTTTAGCTTCCCTCGAAAATCGCCGTGAACACCGACGTCACCAGTGAGCACAATCTGATCCGTGACCTTGAACCGCACGGTTGCTTGCTGTTGACCAGTGCGCGGATCGACCGTTCCCAAATTTAGATCGAGTCGATTGAAAACCGTGTTGCTGTCGGTTGGCTCCCCTTTTTTCACGATTTTGCGGTACAGCTGTTGCACCAACAGCATGGCGGCCCGGCCGGCCAGAACGTTTCCAGTCGAGAGTTCCTGTCGCGTCGCGCCGGTAGCGATTAACGAGATGATTTCCTCCTGCGGCAGAGGCGGTTCACTGGTGAAAATCGTCTGTGGTAAAAGCAGCGTTCCATAAACATAAACGCGCACGGTGTAATCGCGGATCACGGATGTGCCTTGCAGGTCGATTGTCGGATTCGTCGAGTCGTTCGGATTGAACGTAAGCGACCCTCGGGAA
>WNFQ01014447.1_pt1 | contig 11954 bp, 11 predicted proteins | sample 5400171 | NCBI WGS metagenome assembly WNFQ01 (sample SAMN13153356, study PRJNA577476) | soil metagenome | isolation source: 20 cm soil under Madrone tree | place: USA:California | collected 2016-06-14
CGGCGACACCCGGCGTCGCTCACCAAGATCATGACGCTCTATCTGCTGTTCGAGCAACTCGACGCCGGCAAACTCAAGCTCGACACGCCGCTCAAGGTCTCCGCCGAAGCCTCCGGACAGTCGCCGACCAAGCTCGGTCTCAAGCCCGGAAGCACGCTCGCGATCGAAGACGCGATCAAGGGCATGGTCACGCGTTCGGCCAACGACGCCGCCGTCGTGGTCGCGGAGGCGATCGCGGGCAGCGAGGACGATTTCGCCAGGCTGATGACGCGCAAGGCGCAAGCGCTCGGCATGAATAACACCGTCTACAAGAACGCCTCCGGCCTGCCCGACGACAACCAAATCACCACCGCGCGCGACCAATCCACGCTCGGCCGCGCCATCCAGGAACGCTTCCCGCGCTATTACAAATATTTCTCGATCCGCTCGTTCACCTTCCGCGGCGAGTCGATCTCCAACCACAATCACCTGCTCGGAAAGGTCGAGGGCGTCGACGGCATCAAGACCGGCTACATCAACGCCTCCGGATTCAATCTGGTGACGTCGGTGCATCGCGGAAATCGTTATCTCGTCGCCGTCGTCATGGGCGGCAGCAGCGGCGGCAGCCGCGACGCGCGCATGCGCGAGCTGATCAACGACAAGATCGCGCTAGCGTCGATCAAGCGCACGGCGCCGATGGTCGCCGAGGCGAGCGGGACACCGGATGTGAGGCCCGAACCGATGGTCGTGACCAAGGCCGAAGCCAAGCCCGCGCCGATGGCCGTGGCCAAGACGGAGCCCAAGGCGGAGCCCAAGTCGGAAGCTAAGTCGGAGCCTAAGCCTGAGCCGATGGTCGTGACCAAGGCCGAGCCGAAAGTTGCTGCGGCCAAAGTCGAACCGAAGGAGGCGCCGAAGGCTGAGGCCAAAGCCGAGCCGCGGTTCGCCGTCGCCAGCGCAACGAGCTTGCCCGTGCGCTTCAATTCGGCCGCGCCGCCGGCCGAACCAGCGGCGTTGCGGTCGGAGCCCGCCGTCGCGGGAACTCTGACGCAAACGAACGTCGCCGCCGGCTCGACCGATCCAATCCGGCCCGTGCTGGTCAAGACGCTGACGGTGAGACCCGGCGTGCGGACGGCCTCGCTCGCGGCATCGCAGGTTGCTTCGCCTGCTGCCGAAGCTCAGCCCGTTGCGGCGCCCGCGCCAATGGCCGCCGCGAAGGCGGAGCCGGCGGCACCGCCGCCCGCGCCCATCGCGGCCGAACCACCGGCACCACCGCCCGCTCCCGTGGCTGCGGCAAAACCAGAGCCCGCCGCCGTCCCGCCAGAGGTTGCGACGAAGCCCGAGCTGGCCGCGGCGCCGGCCGCAGCGGCGATCGCGGCGAAGGAAGAGCCCGCGGCACCGCCACCCATGGTGGCGGTCGCGGCAGCCGCAGCCAAGCCTGAGCCGGCCGCAGAGCCAACCGGCGCACGTCCCGACGCGTCGAACGCGCCGCCCGCGCCTGTTGCCGCCGCAGCGCCCGTCGTACCTACTCCGAAGCCCGCGCCCGCGGCGAAAATCGCGGCCGCCACATCGACGGCAAAGCCGGCCGCAGCCGCGCCTACCGCAAAGCCGCAGCACCGACCGGGCTGGATCATTCAAGTCGGCGCGTTTCCCGCCGAGCAGGCCGCCCAGCAGCGCCTCTCCACCGTGCAAAGCAAGGCGTCGAAAATGCTCAGCGGCGCGGAAGCCTTCACCGAAACGGTCGATAAGGGAGGCACCACCTATTATCGCGCGCGCTTTGCCGGACTCGACAAGGACAAGGCGGAAGCCGCCTGCAAATATCTCAAGAAAAACGACGTCGAATGCGTCACCGTCAAGAACTGACGTCGAAGCGAATGACAGGGGCCCGCGTCGCACAGGAGCCGCCAGTGTCGCGTCGATCAAAGGAGTTCAGCGATGGCGGCGCAAAAGCACCTCCTTGGCTTCATTCACGCGGGCCGCGAGATACGTCGACCCCCCTTGGTCGGGATGCAGTTTCTTCATGAGCGCGCGGTGGGCGCGCCCGATGTCCTCCGCGCTCGCCCCCGGCTCCACGCCAAGGATCTGATAGGCCTCCTCCTCCGTCATTTTGCCGCCGCTCCACGCCCGGCGGTGCGTGCCCGGTGCCGCATCACCTTGCGCGTGTTCACGCCAGGCGGGCTCCCGGCGGTCGAGATACGCCATAAGTAGCGAGCGGCTTTCCTCGTCGATCTCGGGGAGGAAGCCGGTCAGCGCTGCGACGTCGAGCGCGTCCAGCGCCGCGCCTTCGTGCCGACCGGCGAGGATGCGTCCGCGCATGGCGCCGGTGTCGTGATCGAGCTCCATCTCCATGAAGGCCGAACGCACGCGCGAGACCTGGCCCGCGCTCTTTTGCGTGCGCGCGGCGAAGCCGGGTATGCTCCACGGCAACCATCCCAAAAGGCCGAGGCCGGTGAGGCCGAGCGGGATGGCGATGTCGAGCCGCCCGCGCACCCCGAGCAGCCCGGCCGCGGCGAGCGCGCCCAACCCGCCGCCGGTCTTCAACACCACGGCGGCGGTTTGCGGGTTGACCTTGGTGAAGGCATTGAGCGCCCATAACGCCAGCGCCAGCACCACCAGGCCGAAAATGATCGTGGCCATTACGGTCTCATCTGCTCGAGCAGCTTGGTTGCGCCGCTCTGACGTCGCGCCGAGAGATCGGCGAGCGCGCGCATGCCGCCCGCGGCATAGGCGGCGGCCGCGCGCAACAGCTCGCCGAGTTCATGGGCCGCGCCCGGATCGAAGCGGCAATAGGCGCCGCGCGTCAGACGCGCGATCTCGCGAAAAGCTTGTTCGGTGATGGGATCGTCGCCTTCCTGGAACATGAAGGCGGGCACCCCGAGAAGCCCGAGCGCGCCGGCGGCGTGACAAAGCTCGTCGAGCTTTTCCTCCATGGCGTCGCCGACGAAAACCAGGGCCTGCACCTTGGTGGTCTGCGTCTCGCGCGTGGCGTGGGCGATGATCTTGCCGATCTGGGTATGGCCGCCGCGGCAGTCGATCCGCTCCATCAGCGTGCCCAGCCGCTCGGCCTGCGAGACCCAGCGCGAAGCCCGGCACTCGCCGAGGCCGCGGTAATAAACGAGCTGCACGTCGAGGCCGCCGATCGCCGCCGCCTCGCGGAACATGTCCGCCTGCAGCCGGCAGGCCGTATCCCACAAGGGTTGGCGGCTCATGGTCGCATCGAGCGCGAAGATGAGCCGTCCGCGCCGCCCGGGCTCGGCGGTCGGAGCGAGGCCCTTCACCTTGGCAAGGAACGCGTCGATCTCCGCGCGCGTGGCGGTTGCCGCCGGTGCGCGGCTGTGATCCGTCGGTGAGCGGTCGTGACGATCGTTGGCCATGGCAGCAGGCATTTAACGGGCGAAACTCCCGCCCATAAGGTGGCCATATCCGGCTTGCGGCGCAATGCCCGCGCCTGTGCGTGCCGAGCGCAGCGCGGCACACGTGGCCTCCCCGCCGCAGCTTTGGTAACTTGCCCGCCGCGAACCCAACCCCACGAAGCCTGTTCCATGCCCATTCGAGTCGTGCGCACGGTGTCGGCATTGCGCCGCGCCGTCATGCGGTGGCGGGCGGCGGGCGAGCGGATCGCGCTGGTTCCCACCATGGGCGCGCTCCATGCCGGTCATCTCGCGCTGGTGCGGGCGGCGCGGCGACGCGCACGACGCGTCGTCGTCTCGATCTTCGTCAATCCCGCGCAATTTGCGCCGCATGAGGATTTTGCGAGTTATCCGCGCAGCTGGGACACCGATCTCGCGGCGCTTTCAGCCATGGGCGTCGACCTCGTCTGGGCGCCAGCCGTGGCGGCGATGTATCCTCCCGGTTTTGCCACCCGCATCGTCCCGCAGGGGCCGGCAACGGCGGGACTCGAGGACAAGTTTCGCCCGCAGTTCTTTTCCGGCGTGGCGACGGTGGTGGGAAAACTCTTGATCCAATGCGCGCCCGACCTCGCGATGTTCGGCGAGAAGGACTACCAGCAGCTCTTGGTGGTGACGCGGCTGGCGGAAGACCTGGATTTGCCGGTGAAGATCGTCGCGGTCGCGACCGTGCGCGAGCCGGACGGCCTCGCTTTGTCGTCGCGCAACAGCTATTTGTCGGCAAGCGAGCGCGCGGCCGCTCCCACGCTTTACCGCGTGCTCGAGGATTGCGCCGGCAAGATTGCGCGCGGGGCGCTCATCGCGCGCGCGCTCGACGAAGCCGCTGCCGCCATCGAGCGCGCCGGCTTCGTGCTCGACTATCTCGAAGCCCGCCACGCCGACACCCTCGCGCCGTTATCCTCGCTCGCGGACGGTCCGATCCGGCTGCTCGTGGCCGCGCGCATCGGCAAGACGCGGCTCATCGACAATATCGCGGTGTGAGCAATCGCTGCGATAACGGCGAGCGAAGGCGCGCGGCGCTACTTCTTCACCTTCAGCGGATCCTTGACGTCGTCGAACGTGGCGAATTCGGTGTTCCACAGCTCGCCGTTGATCTTCTCGACCTTGCGAATGTAGATGGGCTGCACGATGTCGCGCGTCTCCGGATCGATCGACATCATCCCGCGCGGGCTTTCCCATTTCATGCCCTTCATCGCGGCGATGAGGCTGTCGCCGTCGGTCTTGCCTTGGGTCTTCTTGAGCGCCTCGTAGATGAGGTGCATGCCGTCATAGCCGCCAACCGATACGAAGTTCGGACGGAAGTTGTTCGCCTTCTTGAAGTCCTCGACGTATTTCTTGTTGAGCGCGGAATCGTGCGAGGCGGAATAATCATGCGCCGTCACCATCCCCAGCATCTGATCGCCCATGTTGTTGAGCTCGTCGTCGTCGGTGAGATCGCCCGGGCCGATGATCTTGATCCCGGAACCGGCCAGGCCGCGCTCGGCGAACTGCTTGGCGAAAATGCCGGCCTGCGTGCCGGGGAAGTAGATGAAGGCGGTATCGGGGTTGAGGTCGCGGATGCGCTGCAGGAACGGCGCAAAGTCCGGATTGGCCAGCGGAATGCGGATCGATTCGATGCTCTGGCCGCCGAGCTCGGTGAAGCGCTGCTTGAATGCGGTCTCCGCTTCGGTGCCCGGCGCCCATTCGTTGACCAGCGTGACGACCCGCTTGCTGCCGTTCTTGGCCGCCCACTCGCCCATGATCCAGGACGATTGCGCCAGAATGAAACTGGTGCGGACGAAATAGGGCGACGCGGTGGTGGTCACCGAGGCGCCCGAGATCATGACGACGGTCGCGATCTTGGCCTGGGTGACGAGCGGACCATAGGCGAGCACGGTCGGCGTGATCCCGCCGGCGATGATGTGCACCTTGTCGTTGACGATCATCTCCTGCACGAGGCGCCGCGCGTTGTCGGCCACGCCGGCATCATCGCGCAGGATGATTTCGATCTTCTTGCCGGCGACCATGTTGCCGTGGTGCTGGAGGTAAAGTCGCGCGCCGGCCGAGGCCTGCCGACCGGCGGCGGCGAAACCGGCGCCGGTCATGGCAAAGCTCATGCCGATCTTGACCACCTCTTGCGCGGCCGCCGCGCCCGCGCTCAGCGCGACCGTCGCGGCCGTTGTGAGCGCGATCATGAATTGGCTCAATCGCATGTCGTTCCTCCCGTGGTGACGCCGATTTTCGGCTTCTGCTTGCTGTCTAGCACACGGTGCGATGATCGACGACGGGCGTCAGGTCACAGGAGGCCGAGCCCTCGCAGCTCGCGACGCAGCGCCTCCGGCATGTTCTTGGCGCCCGGCGCGGCGCGGTCGAGGTCGCGTGGAGAACGCCCGCCACGGCCGCGGCTCGACCAGGATGAGCTTGGGCTCGAGCACCAGATGGCAGCGGCCGACGCCCTCCTTGTCGACGAATGGGCGCACATCGAGCAGCCGCTGCCGGCACATGATCTCGCCGCGGATCACCCAATAGAGCGAGCCGCCGTCGCGCAGCTCCTCGGAGCGCTTGGGCACCATGCGCGTCCTGTGCATGTGCTCGGGCGAGAGCCCGCGCTTCCTGCGCTGCTTGAGTTTCTCGCGGATCCAGTCCTCGAGGTCTTTGACCGAATCGCAGCCGACGCAAAGCTTGATGAGATGAAGGGTCACGGGTGGATGTTGCCGAACCAACTGTGACGAAATCATAGCGCGCGGGGCTTGCGTTGCCATGCGCGCAATAAGCTTATCCTCAGAAGATGGGCGCAGTTACTGCGCGGGAGCGGAGGGCACCGGCGTCGCGCGCGCGGGGGCGGCGCTCGCGGGCGGGCGCGCCTGCGAATTCGTTTGCGCCGGCCGGCGTGGCGGCGTCGGCGTGGCGGCGTCGGCCGCGCCGGTCGTATCTTGGGGCGGCCGCTGCTCTTGGGGCGGCCGCTGCGCCGGCGCGTCGGTGTGGCGGCGTCGGCCGCGCCGGTCGTGTCTTGGGGCGGCCGCTGCTCTTGGGGCGGCCGCTGCGCCGGCGGCGGTTCCGCGGTCATGATATTGACCGGCGGGATCGAGGTCGCCGACGGGAAGAAGAGGTTATTCGGCACCTTCGCCGCCGCGCTCGGTGCAGGGAACGGCGGACTGCTCGCCAGCGCCCGGCCGCCGGCGGCCGGCCAGTTCGCCGCATAAGTCTTGATCCGCGCGTCGAACGGGCGCTCCGCGAGATTGACTTTGATGCGGCTGGTGTCTCCCAGCCAGGCGAAGGCGCGGCATTGATCCGGCGCGCAGCCGTCGCGCAGCGCGAGCACATGCGCCACGACGCCGAAGCGGTCGGCCTCGAGCGCGCGGCGCAGGGCGAGCATGCCGGAGGCGGCCTCGCCGTGGCGCCCGAGTTCGCGGGCGGAGGCCAAGAGCGAGAGTTGCGCGGCCACATAGGATACCGCCGCGGCGGTTGCTTCGGGGCTCGCGAAAAGCGCCTTTTCGCACGCAGCCTCCACCGTCTCGCCCGCGATCGCATCGAGGCAGCCCAACGCGGAACCCGGCATGAACGCGCGCGTCGCCAGCTCGAAGCCACGGGCATCGAGCGCGCGCTGCGCGGCGGCAAGATCGCGGCGGGCGAAATGATCGCGCGCCCACCATCCGGCCAAGGCGAGGATCAGCACGAGGATCGCCACGGACACGCTCGCGCCCTCGCCGCGGCCGCGCACGAGGGCGAGCGCGCAAGCGAGCACGAGGACGGCCGCAATGGCGACAACCGCCCATACCGGGAGCGACACGATGCCGGTCAAATCGAGGGCCGTTTCGCCAGCGCGATCGAGCATGAGCCACTACTCCGGGGAGGAGTATGGCTCAATGGGGGCGGCGCTGGCCACCCCCGCCGGGCCTTTGCGCACGCGCGAGCGCTTGCGCACAAGCCGGCTCCCACTTTGCTGAATGCGTTCCGGCTTGGAACGGTGGAGCTAATTCAGCGGGAAAACTCGAGCTGGCTTTCCCTGGCCACGCGCTCGAACACCTCATTCGCATTTTTGATGCGATATTGGTAATCGGCGCCGTCGGAGGGGAGCAGCTTCACCACCTCATAGGTACTGTTGGCGACCATGTGACCAATCGGACGCGACGTGAAGTAGACAGTCTGGCCGATCTGAAACCTGTGTTCTTGCAACGCGGTTCTCCTACACTCGAACGATACGGATTGGCTCGTTTTGAGCGGTGTTCCCCCGATAGCGGCGGAATATAGCAGCAAATCTAGAAATTGCCTCGAAAATTCCGTTTTTCGTTCGGCATCGGTTTCCGTCGGGTCTGTAGACAAATAGTAAGTCTGGCCAATAGTTTAGACGAAATCATTCAATCGAATTCACCGCATGTCCGGGTCCCCGTCATAGCGGGCATGCTGCCGCGGGCAGTCGAAAGTGCAACCGTCGGGCTGATGCCGAACGCTGCGCCGACGCGATTCGGTTGAGCGCCGGAGGTCCAAAATCCGAGCCTCGATCGCGGTCTCGCGCGCGGCCCCGAAACACAATGGCGCCGCGTTCATGGCCTACCGGGCTCGCAGCAAGGGGCAGCACGGGGGACTCCATGCGCTTGATCGTCGGCATCATCATCGGCTGCGCGCTGACCGTTGGCGGCGCCTATGTCGCCGACACCGTCTCGGCCGCCGGGGCCAAGCCAGTCATGGTGAACTGGGATGTGGTGGCGAAAAACCTGGACAGCGTCACCACCCTCGCGCGAGCGGGCTGGAAGCGAATTGCCGGATGATTGATCGGCGCGCGCACTCCTTCGCCCCTGACGACTTCCCGCGATGAAAAGAGCGGCACGCAGCCGCCCTCACCTGCGATTGCCGATCGCCGAGAACGATCAGGCCCGCACTTCCTGGCGCTGGAAGACGACATATGCGGCGACGAAGAGCAGGATCGCGCCTGCCACCAGGCCCACGATCTGCGGCCACACGATCAGCACGCTTTGCAGGAGCGGTATCGGCGCATCCGGGATGGCGCCGCGCTCGATCAGGGCGAGGCCCAGTGCCGCGAGCATGGACTGCTGCGTCGAGCGCACGGACGGATCGAGCACGACCGCAACGATCTCGTTGAACAACACGGTCGGAGAAAGCCGCGCGAACGCCTGCCGCGTGTCGAGCACGCCCAAGACATCCCCTGCGGTGGTGACCGCGTCGGCCAGCGCCGGCGAGAACAGCGGCCAGAGAATGGTCAGAAACAACCACAAGCCGAGCGCGACCAGCGCAGCCGTCGCCGACGAGCGGAACACGACCGAGCACAGCAGTGCGAGCGCGAACCAGAAGCCGGCATAGACCATGGTAACCACGAGCAAGACCAGCGCGCGCGCCATCTCTTCGGCGTTGGGGGGAACTCCAAGCCCGAGCAACCCGAGGCCGATCACCAGCAGCCACAACACGATCAGACTGACCGACAGGGTGAACAGCCCGGCGGCGAATTTTCCGAACAGCAGGGCGTCGCGATAGATCGGCTGCGCGAGGATGCGCGAGAGGGTGCGGCGGTTGTGCTCGCCATTGACCGAGTCGAAGCCGAGCCCGATCGCGAACAGCGGCACCAGGAAGGACAGCAGCGCGACCAGCGGTATGGGTGCACCGCGGGTGAACAAGCGCAGGAACAGGAACGGATCTTCGGCCGTGATCTCCTTGATTTGATCGACGGCGCCGCGGACCACGGCGATCGCGGTGGCCACCACCAGAACGACGAGCACCACCACGAGGATGCTGGTGAAGTGATCTGCGATCTCCTTCAACGTCACGACCCCGAAACCGTGCAAGGCCGAACCTTCACGTCGCATGCAGCTCTCCCTCGTGGGTCTGGAAGTAGCGGGAGTAAATCGCCTCGAGGCTCGGCTCCTCGACCGACAGACGCAACAGGCGCCCGCCGGCTGCCACCACCGCGGCCGCGGCTTCCGGCCGCACGTCGCCGGTGGCCAGCAATCGGAGGCGATTGGCGCCCGCCGGTTCGACCTGTTGCACCCCGGGGATCGCCGCGATGCGTTCGGCAAGGCCCTGCCCTTCGGCTTCCACCTCGACGCGGAAGCCGCCGCCGAGCACCTCGCGGCCGAGCTCCGACACCGTGCCGATGAGCGCGATCTTGCCTTGATTGAACAGCGCCACGCGATCGCAAACGCTTTGCACCCGTTCGAGCAGGTGCGAGGATAACAGCACGCTCACACCACGCTTTTTGAGGTCGCGGATGATCTCGAGCAACTCGACGGTGGCCTGCGGGTCGAGACCCGACGTCGGTTCGTCGAGGATCGCGATCTGCGCCTCCTTCATCAGGATTTCGGCGACACCGAGTCGCTGGCGCATGCCGCGTGAAAAGGTGCTGACGCGGTTGTCGGCGACGTCGGCGAGCCCGACGTGGCCGAGCGAAGCCCTGATCCGCTGCTCGCGCTCGGCGCGCTCCAACCCCATCAGCCGCGCGGTGTAGCGCAGGTTGTCGGCGGCGCTGAGCCCATCGTAGAAGCCGATCTGGTCGGGCAGGTAACCGACCTGACGCTTGACCGCCAGCGGCTCGCGGGCGGGATCGTGGCCGAGCACGCGCGCCTGCCCGTCCGAGATGTCGCTCAGGCCGAGCAGCATCAGGATGGTGGTGGTCTTGCCGGCGCCGTTCGGACCGAGCAGTCCGAAAATCTCCCCGCGCGCCACGGAAAACGAAATGCCGTTGACGACGGCCACTCCGCCGTAGCGCTTGGTGAGGTTTTTCGCCTCGATGACGGTGGCGTTCATCGCCGTCCGAACCACACCACGGCGCCGATCATGACCAGCAGCGCCCCGCCGATGAGCGCGATCCCCACGATGCCCCAAATGGTGGAGGTCGTGACCGCGACGCGGAACGACTGGGACGCGGATTCACCGCGCGCGGCGGCCCGCACCGTGGTGACGTAATCGCCACCGACGGCCTTGGCGGCGGGCGTGACCATCGCCTGCACCTCCTTGTTCTCGTTGGGGGCGATGCGGTCGACGGTCTTCGGCTCGAAATTGACTTTCCAGCCCGTGGGAACCGAGCCCGACAGCTCGATCTGCTCCGCCGGCGCGGTGCCGGAATTGGTGAGGATCACCGGGATCGATGTCTCCTGGCCGGCGGAAGCCTTGGCGCTCAGCACCCCCTCGCGGCCGGCAATGTCGATCTTCGGCTGGCCGGTGATGTCGAGCACGAGTTCGGACGCGGCGGTGGCGTCGTCGGCCGATACTTTCGCCGTGACCTTGTATTTGCCGGCCGCGACCGTGTTCGGGGGCCGCACCTTCAGCTTCACGTCCTTCGACTGGCCGGGATCGAGCGGAAGCGCGTTGAGCTCCTGGCTGCCGTATTGCTCGGTATAGGTGGCGTCAAAGTTCTGCGGCGCCTGCGCCGACAAGCTCGCCACCACTTTCTTGGGGCTGTCGTTCTTGATGGCGAGCTGGAACTCGAAGCTCGACTTGGACGTGCCGCGCAGCTCGGGAAGCTGCGGATTGAGCGTGAGCTTGGCAGGCAGATCGGTCGCGAGCTTCACCTCGATGGGAAGCGTTGCGTTGCTGGTCGCGCCGCGCGCGCTCACCGTCAGATTGGTGGTGCCGACGGGAGCGTCCTTGGGCACGTCGAGACGCAGTTCGAGCGGCACGTTGGCATTGGTCGCCGCCAGCGCCGCCGCCACCGGCTGCCCGCCCCCGATCAAGTTCGCCGTCCATCCCGATGGAACCCCGTTGACGGAGAGCGTCAGCCGCTCGGGCGGAAGGCCGTAGTTCTGCAGTTTGAGATTGATCGAGGACGTGCTCCCGGGCCGCAGGGTGACCGCGGGATAATCGGTCAGGAGGAAAATCCCTTTGACGTCGCTCTTGGCTTCTTCCGCCATTGCTGCAGTGCAGAAGGCGGCGACGACCGAAAGCACAGCCGAAAATAGAGCGATAACACGATATCGCATGATGACAGCTCCAGGCGATAAAGCAGGAAAGTCCCGCTGTTAGGTGGCCCCCTCCCTGCGGCGCGGAAAAGGCGCTACGGGATGGGCGTGGTTTTCTTTCGTCCCCGCGCCGGAATCAATACACTTCCTCGGGATTTTTTAGGCGCAGTGTCGCAGGCGGTTAGGACACGGCCGCTCATACGCGAAGAACCGTCGGCCAGTCCACCTCGTCTTCCTGCAGCACCCAGGGTTCCTTGAGCGCGGCGGTGCGCCATTCGCCCCAAGCCGGCAGCGCCATGACCGCGTCCATATAGGCGCGGGCCACGGCGCCGACCTCGACGGCATAGGTGTGGAAGCGCGAGACCACCGGGGCATACATGGCATCCGCGGCGCCGAAGCCGCCGAACAGAAAGGCGCAATGGCGGCGCAGCGGAACGAAGCCCGCATGCATCTCGGCCGCGATCGCGCGAGCGAGCGCGCGCGGCGCCGGATCGGCCGGCCAGAGGCGGGCGTCGGGATGCTTCTCGGCGAGGTATTCGAGGATCGCCAGCGACTCCCAGACCTGCGCGTCGCCGTCGACAAGCGCCGGCACCTTGCCGGTGCCCGAAATCTTGGTCACCCGCGCTTTGAAATCCTGGGCATTGAGCGAGATCACCTCTTCGTCGAAAGCAATGCCCGCGACCTT